>JACDJC010003932.1_pt1 | contig 10408 bp, 10 predicted proteins | sample 7454191 | NCBI WGS metagenome assembly JACDJC01 (sample SAMN14253291, study PRJNA609438) | sludge metagenome | isolation source: sludge after 25d culture with pyrite and EDTA | collected 2018-12-20
CCAGGAATTTATTGATGCTGATGCCCGCCGAGGCAGTCAACCCCGTGGACTCTACTATCCGGCTTTTAATCTCACGGGCAATTAAGGTAGCCGATGGTATTCCCCTTTTATTGGTGGTGACATCCAGGAATGCCTCATCGATCGACAAAGGCTCTACCAAATGCGTATAGTCCCGAAAGATGCTCATCACAACAGCAGATACACTCTTGTAAACATCGAAACGGGGAGGAACAAAAATAAGATGGGGACATTTGCGGGATGCAACCACGGAGGGCATGGCCGAATGCACACCAAATTTCCGGGCTTCGTAACTGGCCGCCGCTACTACCCCGCGATCGCTGCCATGTCCAACGGCAACAGGCTTTCCGCGCAGTTCAGGGTTGTCGCGCTGTTCTATGGAAGCAAAAAAGGCGTCCATATCTATGTGGATGATTTTACGCACCATACTGCAAGTTTAATAGATTTACTCTAATTTCGCAGCATCCCGAAACGCAAAAATGAATCCAACCACAAGTCCCGCCATAGAAGTCAGGATATCCGAAGACGGCTCCACCACCTTTTACCGGCCCGACTTAGACGAGCATTATCACTCCATACACGGGGCCATACAAGAGTCGATGCATGTTTTTATCCAAGCAGGCCTTTGTTATATCACAAACCGGGAAATAACCGTTCTTGAGGTGGGTTTTGGAACAGGATTGAACGCCCTGCTCACTCTTCTCCGCAGCCCGGGAAAAAAGATCAGCTATCATGCCCTGGAACGATATCCTCTCCCCGGTGAGCTGGTCTCCAAAATGAACTACCCGGAACTCATTGATGATTCCGACGCTCAAATGTTCTTCAACAAACTGCACCACGCCAAATGGAATGAGCCCTGCACCATTACCCATTGTTTTGAGTTGCTAAAGATGCAACAAGACCTGTTGACCTACTGCCCCGACACGCTCTTCGACCTCATCTACTTCGATGCCTTCGATCCCAAAAAACAACCGGAACTGTGGACCCCCGCTGTATTTGATAAAATTGGTAAGGCGACCCGCCCGGGTGGAATGCTGGTTACCTATAGCGCCAAAGGATCGGTAAAAAGAGCATTGACCAACGCCGGCTTTGAAGTGGAGAAGATACCGGGGCCACCGGGGAAAAGGGAGATGATAAGAGCGAGAAAGGTGAAAGGTGGAAGGTGAACGGTGAAAGGTAAAAGGTGAACGGTAAATAGTGAAAGGGGGAAGTCTTTAACGGAACGGTTCTGTATAACCGTTTTGAGAATCAGAACCGTTCCTTAACTCGGCGGGTGAAAGGTGAAAGGTGGAAGGTGGAAAGATTCTTTCATCCCGGGGATTAGATTTTCATCGCGCACGCAATGAAAATGCGGGACAGGTTCCCGATAAAGCGGGACAGGTTCCCGATAAAGCGGGACAGGTTATGGACAACATTTTTTTCGCCTGCAAGGGTGGTGCCTTTTGCATCTTCTTTGCATTGTTTTTTGTAACTTTCGCCCCGAAAAATGAAACTCAATAATTACAAATGTTTAACAACTAAACCTTTATCAAACTTTATGAAAAAGAACTTTTTTATCACGACACTGGTTGCAGCACTTATATTAGTAGCCGGTTGCAACAAAGTGCCCCACACCGGCAAAGCCGACATGAAATCGCAAATCGACAGCGTTAGCTATGCCCTGGGCTATTTTGAAGCTTTTAACTGGAAAAAGAAAATCTCCGAAAGCCCCTTCGACTCCATTGATTATAAGATGGTTGCCAAAGCCTTTGCAAATTCAGGGCTGGATGAACGATATTTCCAGTTTAGAAAAGAGCAGTTTGACACCATCAATGTGGAGCTTTTCAAGAAGGGCTTCTTCAACGAACTGGCTTATGAAAAATCCTATTTCACCGAGATGACTGCCGACGGTTATCTTCGTCAGGTTTTTGAGAAGGTGAGAACACGGAAAGATTCAATGGCCCGGATGAAAGGGGAAGAGAACCTGAAAAAGGGTCGGGATTTTCTGGCTGAAAATGCTAATAAAGAGGGTATTATCACTCTCGAAAGCGGACTTCAGTACGAAGTCGTGAAGGAAGGCAACGGCCCCAAACCTGCTGCCACCGACCAGGTAAAAGTAACTTACCACGGAACTTTGCTCGACGGCACTGTATTCGACAGCTCGGTAGAGCGTGGCGATACAGCCCAGTTCAGGGTAAACGGCGTGATCAAAGGCTGGCAGGAAGCCCTTCAACTGATGCCAAAAGGCGCCAAATGGAAAATTTATGTACCTTCCGACCTGGCCTATGGCGAGAGAGGCACCGGTGCCGACATCGGCCCCAACGAAACGCTCGTGTTTGAGGTAGAACTGATTGATATTGTGAAATAAAGAATTTATAAATGGACTATTTCACTAAGCCCCGGGTAACCCCCGGGGCTTTTTTATGCCCAAATATCTTTAAAGTTCACAAAAAAAAGAAGACCAATTACCCTTTCGTTAGACAATTATGCATACCTTTACATATCTATAATTCTAACTTTCCAAATATCTAAACACCATGAAAAGACTATTTATTCCGATTGGTTTTCTGCTTTTGTCAACCAGTGTATTTTCGCAAGCAGGGCATGTAATGCAGGGCGTGGGCGCCGTTAACATGTCAATGGGAGGTGCATCCACCGCTCAGCCGCTTGATATTTCGGGAGCCTTGCAGTGGAATCCTGCGGCCATATCAACGTTCAATGACAAAATAATAAAGTTCGACATTGGATTATTTTTTTCCACACCCGAATTAAACTCAACTGTACCTGAATTTGATGGTACAGGTACGCCCACGGGAAATTTCTTTAGCGGCACCACGAAAGACGACAGAGGTGTTTCCCCCATGCCTGCCCTGACAATGGTTTGGGGAAAGGAAGAGAGCAGGCACGCTTTTGGTGCATCGGCTTTTGGTATCAGTGGATTTGGCGTTACTTTTCCAGAAAGCATGACCAACCCAATCAATATGCCCCAGAGTGCAGGTGGATTTGGAAGAATAGAATCGGATTACCTGTTATTGCAGGTGGGGTTTACATGGGCTTATGAGCTGTCTGAACAGTTTTCGATAGGCTTGGAACCTACAGTGAATTACGCCACGCTGGAGTTAATGCCCAACCCTACTGCTGATCCCTCATCGGCAGGTTATCCATCCACTGATAAGGCTTCCTCTATCGGTTTTGGAGCACAGTTTGGTTTGTTCTTCGATTCGGGCAGCGGATTTAAAGCCGGAGCATCCTACAAAACCACCCAATATTTCAGCGATTTTGAGTTCGACAATTCTTATCTCGATAACTCCACGGGTACAAATAAATTCAACATGGATTATCCGGCTATTTTATCTTTTGGCTTAGGCTACTCCGGAGGTAATTTTGATTTAGCTGCGGACTATAGGATGGTGGACTACGAAAACACCGATGGCTTTTCCAAAACCGGTTGGACGCCCACGGGATCGGTAGCTGGCTTTGGCTGGGAGAACATCTCCATTTTATCGGCCGGCGTTCAATATAAAGGCATCGGGAAATTACCTTTACGGGTAGGTTATACTTACAGCTCAAATCCAATTAACGATGAGGTGGCATTCTATAATGTGCCTGCCACGGCAATCATTAAAAATGCGTTTCAGCTTGGACTTAGCTATGAGCTGAGCAATAAACTCAGTTTAGATGCCATGTACCATCACGGCTCCAGCGGCGGTAAAACCACCGGTCAGCTTTTGAATCCTATGTTTGCCCAAACTTATCCTCCCTATGGTGCCATTCCCGGCAGTGAAGTTTCTTATGACATGAGCACCGACCTAATAATGATAGGCTTCAGCTATACCTTTTCACGCTAAAACCCCAGGTGCAAAAAAAAGAAATATTGCAGAAACAATCCAGCAGGTATAGACAAGGCATGCCTTGTCTATACCAATTTCATCGCCATATGCCATAAATTTTATTCCAGTCGTTCCACCGCCTTCACCAGCATATCCCGGAAATAATCCTCGTGGGCAAAACCTTCATCCTGATATTCCCATCCTGCAAAAAAAGCAAATTCAGTGGGCTGGTCTTTCGAGAGATTAAGCGACACCATGTGTGTCTCGGTGATCCCCTCCCCCTCCTCGGGAGCTTTCCAGGTTTCCAAAAACCACCTTTGGGGTACCAGAAGGGCCATGCCCAGGTTTTCGCCCAGGTAGGCCTGATTACCAAATGAGGCCACAACTTCATAGTCTCCCGTCTTCATCCGAAACATCTCTTTTTGTTGCATATTCACAATACCGGTCAACAACTCTTCATCGCCACGTAAGCCATCTACCCAAACCTTGCTGCGGTAGAAATGATCGCCGGCATAGATGGATATCTGGTGGCGAATATCGTATTGGCGATCGCCCACAACGGCGCCCTCGTAATTGAGTTCAAAGATGGCCCGAACCGGCCCTTCGGTAATAAAGCGGTATGTGCCTCTATTCGAGGGCCCTAAACGGAACATCTGGTCGCCTACGTGCAAGCCCAGAGCCCCGGCGCCCAAAGAGCCGCCCACTTTAAGAATATCCATACCCCAGTCGTCGAGCTCGTGGTAGTTTTGCCCGCGGATACCCACCGAATCAAGCACCATCTCTTTGGTGCGCTTTCCAAAAATATCGATCCCATTGCGTGCATCGTAGTAATTTCTAAATCCCACCACATCGTTTTCCCAGGCAGGCCCCTCCATCTGAAATTTAACCGAGGTAGTGGGACTATCGGTTGTAGTGAGCCGATCCTCGGAAGTTACCTCTACATTGAGCTCTCCCTGGTAAGCAAAACGAATATTGGTAAGTTTGGGGAATTCGGGCATGTCCTCTTTCCTCCGGGCTTCAAAATGGAGTGTTTTGGTCGAATGAGCCTCCACGTTCACCAAAAAGGCCACCTCGTCCCACTGCCCGTCGCCATCCATATCGTCGTCCTGGGTGGGCAACGGCTTCCCGTTTTCATCCACCACAACTACCATATCATGGCCTGGCGGATTCTTCATATACGATTCCACCTCACTTCTGGTAAGCACAATGGCCCGATTGACAAAGGAATTGCCGGTAGCATTTTCTACCAAATACCCCTCGGGCGAAGGCGTGCACGATACCATCAGGGCCACAGTGCACATGATAAAAAACAATTTTAATAACCGCATCGCATTACGTTTTATCGGTGTAACATTATAAATAGAAAAAAGGTTCATTAAATATCATTCTCCCCCTTCACATAGCCAAAATTAGCCAAAATACCACCATCCACATATAGCACATGGCCGTTGACAAAATCGCTGGCCCTACTGGCTAAAAAGAGGGCGGCATGGCCCACATCTTCAGGCTCACCCCACCGGCCGGCCGGGGTACGCATCATCACTAAGTCATTAAACGGATGACCGCCTTCGCGGATGGGTGCCGTTTGCGAAGTGGCGATATAGCCCGGTCCAATGCCATTAATCTGAATATTGTATTTGGCCCACTCGCAGGTCATATTGGCCGTCAGCAATTTAAGTCCGCCCTTGGCCGAAGCATAGGCCGACACGGAGTTGCGACCATACACACTCATCATGGAACACATGTTGATGATCTTGCCGCTTCGGCGTTCAATCATCCCGGGCGCCACACGCCTGGCCACAATGAGAGGCGCCACCAGGTCTACGTCAATAACCTGCTTAAAGTCGGCTATGGACATCTCCAAAATAGGAATGCGCTTAATGATGCCGGCATTGTTCACCAGTATGTCAATGGGTCCCAACTTCTCTTCAATCAAGGAGATACCTCTGTCCACGTCGTCTTCGATGGTTACATCAAACTTGAGTGCAAAAACCTCCACCCCATCGGTACTGTACTCCTTTTTAGCTTTTTCAAGTTTCTCCTGAGAGCGGCCATTAATGGCCACTTTGGCACCCGCTTTTCCTAAACATTTCCCCACGGCCATGCCAATGCCATGTGTACCGCCGGTAACAAGGGCCACCTTACCATTGAGGTCGAATAACTCATTTATAAAATTCATGGTTTTTGCTTTAAAGTTATTTTACTATTTCAAATCAATGGGATCGGCTTTATCCATGTCACTATAGTCGAGATTTTCGCCGGCCATACCCCATATAAAAGTGTAGCTGGCCGTACCGGCTGCACTGTGAATGCTCCACGAGGGCGATAACACAGCCTGCTCATTCTTCATCCAGATATGACGGGTCTCTTGAGGCTCACCCATAAAATGACAAATCGCCTGATTGCCGGGAACCTCAAAATAAAAATAAGCCTCCATTCTGCGGGTGTGGGTGTGGGCAGGCATGGTGTTCCAAACGCTTCCGGGCTGTAGAGCAGTCATGCCCATCTGCAACTGACAGGTTTGCACCACGCTGTTCACAATCAGCTTATTAATCACACGGTGGTTAGAGCTCTCCAATGAGCCCATTTCAGCCTTCTCGGCATCGTTGAGCGTTATTTTCCTGGTGGGATACTGCGTGTGCGCGGGGGCCGAATTTAAATAAAGATGTGCCGGTTTTGCTGCATCTTCAGAAGAAAACTCCACCTCTTTGTTGCCACTCCCTACATACAATGCTTCTTTAAAGCCAAGTTCATGTGCTTTGCCGTCTACTTTAACAACTGCATTTCCGCCCACGTTGATGATACCCAGTTCGCGGCGCTGAAGAAAAAATTCGGCTTTAAGCTCTTCAAAAGGCTTGAGCTTAAGAGGCTCTTTCAATGGAACAGCTCCGCCAACAATAAAACGGTCGTAGAGCGAATAAACCACATTGATATTTCCGGGCTCCATCACCTTCTCTATCAGAAAGTCCTTACGAATTCGTTCCGTATCGTACCCTTTTGCATCGGCCGGGTGAGCCGCATACCTTAATTCCCAATTCATAGTTTTTGTTTTTAAGTTGTTAGTATGTAAAAAAATTGAAGCGCGAAGCGATGAAAGGTGGACGGTAAAAGGTGAAAGGTGAAAGGTGAAAGGTGAAAGGTGAAGGTAAAAGAGTAAGTGGTTAAAAATCCTTCTTTTTTTACCAATCTTTTCCCTTCAATCTTCAATCTTCAATCTTCAATCTTCCGTCTTCCGTCTTCCGTCTTCCGTCTTCCGTCTTCCGTCTTCCGTCTTCTGTCTTCCGTCTTCCGTCTTCCGTCTTCCGTCTTCCGTCTTCCGTCTTCCGTCTTCCGTCTTCGGGCTTCCGTCTTCGGGCTTCCGTCTTCGGGCTTCCTTCATTCCATCCTCCTACCCGACGACTCCCTCACAATCAGTCGCACCGGCACCTGAATCTCACCGGCAGCTACCACTTCGTTTCTAAGATGGCTCATAATAACGCCTGCAATCTGGTTTCCCATTTCAAAGGCATTCTGCTCCACCGATGAGAGCGAAGGCTCAATAAATTCGGCAAAGGGTTCATTGGCAAAGCCCACCACACGCACCTCATCGGGCACTTTAACAGCATGGTTTTTCAACCAATTTAAGGCTCCCAAAGCCGAATAATCACCAGCCGAAAAGATGCCATCCACCGGGTAGTTGGAAAAAATTCTCTCAATCCCTTCCCGGCCCGTCTCCTGTGTTATACAATTTTCAACCACCAAAGAAGGTTCATAAGGAGTGCCCGCCTCCTCAAGAGCGTACCGGTAACCGTCGAACCGCTCTTTGTAAACATTTACGTGCAAGGCACCGGCCAAATGAACAATGTTTTTGCAGCCGTTTTTTATGAGATGCCTGGTCGCACCCAGCGCTCCTGAAAAATTGTCATTCACTATGCGGACACCGGGAATAACCGGGGCGGCCCGGTCGAACTGCACCAATGGGATACCACTCTCCACCACCTCCAGCAAATGTTCAAAGCTGCGGGTCTCCACAGAATGGGAAATGATTATGGCTCCCACCCGGTTGTTCAGCAGCGTACGTAGTGCCCTTTTTTCCTGCGACAACAGCTCATGAGTCTGACAAATTAAAAGGTTGAAGCCACCCGGATTCAAGAGAGCCTCCACACCGCTGATTACATGGCTGAAAAAATGACGATTGATGCGTGGCACCACCATTCCCACTGTGTCGCTTGTGCCGCGTCGCAGCGAAGCCGCCAAAACATTTGGCTGATAACCCATCTCGTCGGCCATTTTTAATACACGCTGGCGGGTAGCGGCACTCACTCGCAAATTTCCGGCCAGCGCCCGCGAAACCGTGGAGGGCGTGACGCCAAGTGCGCCGGCAATATCTGATAAGGTGACCTGCTGTTTCGCCATTTTAATCATTTAGACAGGACAAAAATACAAACGATTGCGCACAAAACACAATTTTTTGCCAACTTTTTTCACCACTTCTTCTAAAATATCAAAATTCAATGGCTCCTCAATCCTGTAAATAAATATTCCCATTAAAAAAAACGCATATCAATAAACCATTAAAAAAATGAAATTTAAAAACCCTGCTGTTAAGCATATTAACACGAAAGTACATCTGATTACGCAACTCGAAAGTGTCCCTTCATCCGGCACTACCTCCGCTGAAAAAATAAATTTTCCACTTTCCTTTGGTGGATATAAAAAAACAAATTATCTTCGTGTCCGTTAACGGAACCTTTTATCCCATGAAAAAATTCATCCATCCCGATTTTATTCTTGAAGGTAAAACAGCACGTGATCTCTATCACCAATATGCCGAAGAGCTTCCCATCATTGATTTTCATTGCCATCTCTCCCCCCGACTGATTGCCGGTGATCACCAATTCGATAACCTGGGGCAGGTGTGGCTCGAAGGCGACCATTATAAATGGCGGGCCATGCGTACCAATGGCATCAGTGAAATGTATTGCACCGGCAGTGCGTCCTTTTATGAGAAGTTTATGCAGTGGGCCAACACGGTTCCCTACACCCTTGGCAATCCACTTTATCATTGGACACACCTTGAGCTGGCCCGGTACTTTAACATTTTTGAGCTGCTGAACCCCTCTTCCGCCGATGACATCTACCACACTGCATCGGCCATGCTGCAAACCAGGGAGCTCTCCGTCAGAAATATCCTCAAAAACATGAAAGTTGAGGTAGTAGGCACTACCGACGATCCTGCCGATTCGCTGGAACATCACGCTGCCCTTAAGAATTTTAGTGTAAAGGTGGTTCCCACTTTTCGCCCGGATAATCTTTTGAAAGTTGACGAAACAAACTTCTTTATCCAATATATTCATAAACTGGAAGAGGTATCGGGTAAGAGTATCCGCACATTTGCAGATCTTCTGGCTGTGGTTGACCAACGACATGCAACGTTCCATGAGATGGGTGGCCGTGCCTCGGATCATGGACTTGAAAGGATGTATTTCTCAAACGACGCCACTCCGGATGCCGAACAATCGTTCAAAAAGGTTTTAAGCCACACTGCGCTAAATGCCGGTGAAATAGAAAACTTACGGTTTGTGCTCATGCAGGAACTCTGCAAGATGAACCACAAGCGCGGATGGGTACAGCAATTCCATCTGGGCGCCATGCGCAATAACAATACACGCATGTTCGATAAACTCGGGCCCGACACGGGCTTCGACTCGATAGGTAATCCACAGGACAGCTATAAGATTGCCGGATTTCTAAACAGCCTGGATAAAACCGACCAGTTGGCCAAAACCATTCTTTACAACCTAAACCCCACCGACAATGAGATGATGGCCACTATGATCGGCAACTTTCAAGATGGTTCGGTACCGGGAAAAATACAATACGGAGCGGCCTGGTGGTTTTTAGACCAAAAAACCGGCATGGAGAAGCATTTGAATGATCTTTCTGCGTTGAGCCTCCTTAGCCGCTTTGTAGGAATGGTTACCGATTCAAGAAGTTTTCTCTCTTTTCCGCGGCATGAGTATTTCAGAAGAATACTTTGTAATTATTTGGGAAACGAGATAGACAAAGGAATTATCCCAAAAGATGAAGAACTGCTAAAGAAAGTGGTTGAAGGAATTTGTTATAGAAATGCGAAAGCGTATTTTGGGGTGGAAGACTGAAGACCGGAGACCGGAGACCGAAGCTCAAAGCTCAAAGCTCAAAGCTGGAAGGTAAAAGGTAAAAGGTAAAAGGTAAAAGGTGAAAGGTAAATGGTAATCGGTGAACGGTAAACGGTAAACGGTTGAAGTACAAGGAGGGTCGGTTTTAACGGAACGGTTCTGTATGGCCGTTTTGAGAATCAGAACCGTTCCTTACTTCAGAGGGCAAAAGGTGAAAGGTGAAGACTCAAAGTTGAAAGCTGGAAGGGAAACGGTAACCGGTGAAAGGTAAATGGTAAAAGGTAAAAGGTAATCGGTGAACGGTGAACGGTTGAAGTACAAGGAGGGTCTAACGGAACGGTTCTGTATGGCCGTTTTGAGAATCAGAACCGTTCCTTACTTCAGAGGGCAAAAGGTGAAAGGTGAAGACTCAAAGTTGAAAGCTGGAAGGGAAACGGTAAC
>JACDJC010003933.1_pt1 | contig 10407 bp, 7 predicted proteins | sample 7454191 | NCBI WGS metagenome assembly JACDJC01 (sample SAMN14253291, study PRJNA609438) | sludge metagenome | isolation source: sludge after 25d culture with pyrite and EDTA | collected 2018-12-20
AGCGGGAAATCCCGAATTCTCGGGACGACCCTCAGCTTGGAAGGCTGACGCTCTATTCCCGATGCTTCGGGAAGCTATTCCCGAAAAAAGAGCGGGAAATCCCGAATTCTCGGGACGACCCTCAGCTTGGAAGGCTGACGCTCTATTCCCGATGCTTCGGGAAGCTATTCCCGAAAAAAGAGCGGGAAACGGGATTCAAACCCGCGACCCTCAGCTTGGAAGGCTGATGCTCTATCAGCTGAGCTATTCCCGCAATAAAAAAACAGTAAATCCCGATTTTTTCGGGCCGACCCTCAGCTTGGAAGGCTGATGCTCTATTCCCGAGGCCTCGGGAAGCTATTCCCGCAAAATAAAAAGTGGGGAGAGCAGGATTCGAACCTACGAAGGCTGAGCCAACAGATTTACAGTCTGCCCCGTTTGACCGCTTCGGTATCTCCCCAATATTTACTTTAGTTTTCGGCTGGCAAAGGTAAAAAAAATTGTGTGCCTGCCAATAAGTTTTAAAAACTTTATTTTTGTGAGCCAATGGAGGGATTCGAACCCCCGGCCGGCTGATTACAAATCAGCTGCTCTGACCAACTGAGCTACATTGGCAGGTGGGTAAGCTACCTATATCGCACCGCTACGACCGCCTACCCTTGCTGCCGTCAGGCCCTGGGGGAATTCAGCAGGAGCTGGTCGTATAGGACTTACCCACGTGCAAAAGTAAATATTATTCCCCTGACTGCAAACTCCCGGGGGGCATATTTTTTCCCTGGAACCAGGGGAATAGAGGTAATACATTAAGATTCACAGGTTTTGAATATGTAAAGGAACCTCATTTTTCTAACTATAGTACCGGCCTTTTCATGATTCAAGCCGTCAAATGGAGAAAAAATGTTATTTTCGCCTCTGCTCTGGAAAATCAGCTTGAGTGTGAGGTTGGAAGTGCGCAGTAGGAAGCACGAAGAGGGAAGAAGGAAGCACGAAGAGGGAAGACAGAAGATTGAAGACCCCTGCCTTCCGACTGCAGGGTAGGCAGGGAAAACCGAAAACGAACCCAGTACCTATGCTCTGTACAGACGCACAACCTGTGCGTCTCTTACCCCAAACCCTGAACCAAAGCCCCCAGACGCACAATTTGTATGTCTCCAACCCCGAACACGTAAATTATGAGTAATTTCAAGGAAGATTTGATTAAAGTAAAGGCATTTGCCTTAGATGTGGATGGCGTGCTTTCGTCGCAGATGATTCCCCTGCACCCGAATGGTGAGCCCATGCGCACGGCCAACATTAAGGATGGATTTGCCATTCAACTGGCTGTAAAGCTGGGTTATCCGGTAGCCATTATCACCGGAGGTAAGACTCAGGCGGTATTAACGAGGTACCAAAATCTGGGTGTTTCGGATATTTATATGGGGACGTCCGAAAAAATGCCTTACTTTAACGATTGGCGATTAAAGCATAACCTTAAAAATGACAATATCCTTTTCATGGGAGATGATCTGCCCGATTATCCGGTAATGAAAAGGGTGGGCATACCTGTGTGTCCGGCCGATGCCGTTGAAGAAATCAAGTCGTTGTGTAAATACATCAGCCATTTAAAGGGAGGTGAAGGTTGTGTGCGCGATGTGATAGAGCAGGTGTTGCGTGCCCAGGGGCATTGGGGTAAGGATTATACCTGGTAGGTTGTTAAACAATATATTCATCGTTTTGAAAAAAAGGTATGTCTATCCTACGGTTAATAAGATACAAGAATTTGATAATAATTGTGCTGTTACAGAGTTTGTTGCGGTATGGATTGCTGATTCCCATTTTGCACTACTATGATGTATCGCCGGCATTAAGTGATGTGCGATTTGTATTGCTGGTACTCTCAACCATTCTTTTGGCCGCTTCGGGGTATGTAATAAACGACTATTTCGATATTCGAATTGACACCATAAACCGGCCCGACCGGGTGGTTGTGGGGCGTGTTGTACCACGGCGGATGGCTCTGCTGCTGCATGTTGTTTTTACCATCACAGGGGTGTTCATAGGTTTGTTTTTGGCCTACATTACGCGCAAAGAGAGCTATGCCCTGCTCTATATTTTAGTGCCTGCCTTATTGTGGTACTACTCTACTACCTTTAAGAAAGAGATTCTCATTGGGAATCTTATTATTTCCCTTCTCACTGCTTTGGTACCTTATGTGGTTGTTTCACTTGAGTTTGCAGCACTTGCCAGAGTTCACGGGCCCGAAATTCTTCAATCATCCGCCTGCTCAACCGCCTGGTTTTGGACCACTGGATTCGCCTTTTTTGCGTTCATCAGCACCATGGCGCGCGAACTGATTAAAGATATGGAAGATGTGGAGGGGGATGGAAGAGCCGGATGCACTACTTTGCCGGTAGAGATGGGCCTGAAGTATTCGCGTACGGTGGTGATGTTGCTCACATTGGCATCGGTAGCAGCCTTGTGGATTGTTTTGCTTCTGGTTCCGCGCCTTCGGGAAAGTTATATTACCTGGGGCTATTTTTTTCTGTTTCTAACGGTCCCCTATCTTTTGCTGGGATACAGGGTGCTGACCGCCAGGGTTAAATCGGATTTTAAAGGAGCCAGCACTCTTAGTAAAGTAATTATGTTGTCGGGAATATTGTATATTTTAGTGGCGCGTAGTTTTTTTGTTTAGCAGTTTTCATGATTTTTCCAAACCTCCAAACATACCAAATCATTTTGGCTTCAGGTTCACCGCGTCGGTACGACTTGTTGAAGCAGGCTGGCCTGAGCTTTTCGGTGGGTAAGCAGCGTGAGATACACGAGGAAATCCCACAGAGGATGAAGGTGGAGGAGGTGGCTTTGGCTCTTGCAACCCAAAAGGCGGAAGCCTGGCGAGACACGTGGCAACAGGATAAAACGCTTGTAATAACCGCAGATACCATTGTACTTCTTGACCAACGTATTTTGGGAAAACCTACCGATCGGGATCAGGCGGCAGCCATGCTTCAAGACCTTTCGGGTCGCTCGCACCGTGTGATTACCGGGGTAACCATCTCGGGAAGGGAGCGGCAAAGAGGTTTCAGTGAAGTGACCAAAGTCTTTTTCAAGCCTCTTTCGTTGAGCCAGATTAACTATTATGTCAATCATTATAAGCCTTTTGATAAGGCAGGAGCATACGGAATTCAGGAATGGGTTGGCATGGTGGGCATTTATCGAATCGAGGGTTGTTACTATAATGTGATGGGCCTGCCGGTGGCCCGGTTGATGAAGGAGCTGGAGGAGTTTTAGAAGAAAGCTCCCCCAGCTCCTCGAAGGGCAGCGCCTCCCCCAACCCCCTCCCAGGGAGGGGGCTTTAAAAGAGTGAAGTTACCAACTGAAAACTAATCTACTGTCTATTCACCGCACTTCCTTAACCCCCTCCTTCGGACGGGATGGGGGAGGCTTTTAAATCATTAAAATGAGAAAAATTTCTGTTTTATTACTTTCGCTTGTCATTACCATTCCCCTCTTTGCCAGGGAGGGAATGTGGATTCCGTTGCTTCTTGACAAATACAACATTGAGGAGATGCAGCAGATGGGTTTTCGCCTTACGGCCGAAGACATTTACAGCATTAATCAGGCAGCTATGAAGGATGCAGTCATGATATTTGGAGGAGGCTGCACCGGGGAATTGATATCCGATCAGGGGCTTCTCATCACCAATCACCACTGTGGTTTTTCCTCCATACAATCGCACAGCAGTGTGGAGCACGATTACCTCACCGATGGATTTTGGGCCATGTCACCCGGTGAAGAGTTGCCAAATCCCGGGCTTTCGGTCACCTTTTTAAAACGTATGGAAGATGTCACCGACAGTGTCCTGACCGGGACTTCCGAAAGTATGACCATGAAGGAGCGGGGTGTTATTATAAGCAGGAATATTAAAAGACTGATCAGCAGGTCTGTTGACGGCACACACTACACCGCACAGATTAAGCCCTTTTTTCAGGGAAATCAGTACTTTTTATTTGTAAATGAGGTATTTAAAGATGTGCGCCTGGTAGGGGCACCTCCATCGGCCATTGGTAAATTTGGAGGCGACACCGACAACTGGATGTGGCCTCGGCATACCGGTGACTTTTCGTTGTTCAGAATTTATGCCAATGAGGAGAATGAGCCTGCCGAATACAGCCCCGGGAATAAGCCCTACCGTGCGGTTGCGCATTTCCCGGTATCTCTTAAAGGGATTGAGGAGGGTGATTTTACAATGGTTTTTGGTTACCCCGGCAGCACCGACCAATATGTTCCTTCATTTCATATTGAGATGCTTACCCAAAAGGTATATCCCAAACTGATTGATGTGCGCACACACAAACTCAATGTGTTGAACCGCTACATGGAGACCAATACAGCCGTGCGTATTCAATATGCTTCCAAAAAAGCAAGTATCTCCAATTCCTGGAAAAGATGGCAGGGAGAAATCCGGGGGCTGGAAATTTTAAATGCCGTTGAAAAAAAGCGGGCTTATGAAGCCGGATTTATCAATTGGGTGGAGAGTAATGCCGGTCGTGAAGCTCGCCTGGGAACCATCATAAAGGAATACGACCAGCTTTATCAAACCTATGGTGATGTGCAACTGGCCCGCGATTTGATGCTGGAAGTGCTGGTGCGTAATGGTATTGAAACCAATCGATTGGCGGCTTTGTTTAATCGCTTAATCACACTTTACCAGGCTGATGAAGTGGATGACGGGGAGCTTGAACAAGTGAAGAAGGCCACGGCCGATGGGGTGAAGCTCTTTTTTAAGGATTACCACCAACCCATCGACCGGGAGGTGACCGGGGAGTTGCTGGCCCTATATCTCGAATATGCCCCGGACGATTATGTGCCTGCTTTTTATGCCGATGTGAACGGGAAACATAAGGGCGACACCCAGGTTTATGCCGACCGTTTATTTAAGAAGACATTTTTTACCGACGAAGATGAGGTTTTGGGGATGGTAAATAACTTCTCAAAAAAACAGGTAAAGAAGATCAAACGGGACCCCATGTTCAGGTTGTACGAAAGCTTTATGGAGATTTACAGCGATAACATCGGACCCGATTATGCCAGACAGGGTCAGAAACTGGATAGTTTGAACCGGATTTATATGGAGGCACAAATGGCTTATGAACCGGAAAAGGTTTTTTACCCCGACGCCAACTTCACCCTTAGGGTCACTTATGGTGAGGTGGATGGTTACCGTGCACGCGATGCGGTTCAATATCTCAATCACACTACCCTCGAGGGAATCATGCAAAAGGACAACCCCGATATTTACGACTACCGGGTGCCGGAACGGTTAAAGGAGCTGTATCGGGACAAAGATTATGGCCGCTATGGTGAAAACGGAACCATGCCCGTTTGCTTTATTGCCACCAACCATACAACCGGCGGCAATTCGGGCAGTCCGGTAGTGAATGCCCAGGGTCATCTGATAGGTGTTAATTTCGACCGCGCCTGGGAGGGCGTGATGAGCGACCTGATGTATAACCCCGATCAGTGTCGCAACATCTCTATCGATATCCGCTACGCGTTGTTCATCATCGATAAGTTTGCGGGAGCCGGCTATTTGTTAGATGAAATGACCATCGTTGAATGATTTTTTCAGAATGTATGATGAGCTATTTAATCCGATAATACTAACCGGCCGCTTTCATCAACCGGTGGCCTTGATGGTGTAAAACTTAAGAGTTCAGTCGCAGGTGTTCGCGGTGAATGAGGGAGAGCTCCCGGCAAGTGTTGGAAACTCCAAAAATGAGGTAGCCTGCCTGCCGGAGTTTTTCAAGCAGATCATTGGTTTTCTGTCTCCCATCAGGAAAGAGGTTGGGGTGAATTTCCAATAAAATTTGAGCAATGGGGATTCGAGATTCCAGAATATTGGGTATCACCTCATATTCGGCCCCTTCGATGTCGAGCTTTAACAAATCTATATTTGAAAGGCTCAACTCGTCGCAAATTGTACCCAAGTCCTTCATTTTTACACGGTAGGCTTTGTCTTTGGTGGTCTGGTTGGGAACGACCGAACAACTGATATGGTGGGGATTGTTGGGTGGATAAAATACCGCTTCCTCTTCCCTGGTGCTGATTCCCAAAGGACTAAATGCCAGTTTTTGATGTTTCTTTAGGTAGGGGGCAATAAACTCTGCCACGCCCCTGGTGGGGTCGAAAGTGTGTACGTTGCAATTGGTTTCGGACATCAACGCCAAATCGAAACTCACATCTTTCCCCACGCCAAATGATAAAACAGTAGAGGATTCATTCATTAATGGCGTGTGAACAAAAAAACCGCCATAAGAGGAGCCTAACCATTTTTTTACAATGCTTATCTGAGTAGGAATGAATTGTTTGCGCGGGCTGAGCCAAATTAACAACTTTTGAAACCGGGACATAAGCACTTTGTTTTACCACCACAAAGATAGTGAAAAGCAGAGAGTTTACACCCTTCCCAACTCATGCCTTACCACACCTTCGAAAAGCAGCCTCATTTTCACCCAGTTGTTAACCCTGATGCGCGATTGCATAATAGCCCGGGGCGGGGTTTCCTTAATTTTACAAAACAGTTTCAGATAATAGATATAAGCGATATAGACACCCAAACGGGCTTCCTTTTTGAGTTTTAAAATACCTTCGTAAGCTTCTTTAAAATCGGCTTCAATCTCCCTTTCAATCTCTCTTTTTTGAGAAACGGAAAAATTTTTCAAATCCACATTGGGAAAGTAGGTGCGACCGCGTTCTTCCAGGTCGGCTTGTACGTCCCTCAAAAAGTTAACCTTTTGAAAGGCTTCGCCCAGCTTTCGTGCAGGAAGTTTAAGTACATCATAGCTTTCAGGGTCGTCTTTGTAGAATACTTTGAGGCACATGAGACCCACTACTTCAGCCGAGCCGTAAATGTAGGTTTTATAGTGGCTGTGGTCGTAATTGTGATGCTCCAGGTCCATGGCCATGCTGTCGAAAAAGGCATCTATCAATGAGGTCTCTATTTTATATTTGTTAACCGCCAGTTGAAAACTTTGCAGAATGGGGTTGATGGAAATCCCCTTTAATATGGCCAAATGGGTGTCCTGTCTAAATCTTTTAAGAAGCGAGGCCTTATCATGATCATGAAACGTATCCACAATCTCATCGGCAAAGCGAACCATTCCATAGATGGCATAAACGGCTTCCCTGATCTCTGAGCTCAGGAACCGAATGCCCAACGAAAAAGAGGTGCTGTAACGGCGGGTAGTTTGCCGGCTGCAAGCCAGGGCGTTGATGTTATACATTTCCATGCTCATAACTCATCTGTTCTACGGTTAATTTCGACCCAATAACCACCATGGGAAGCCCTGTTCCCGGCGTAGTTGAAGCGCCTGTATAAAATAGGTTTTTAAATTGCTCATCTCTGTTTTTAGGGCGTAAATAACCCATTTGGCCCATGTTATGGCCCAAACCCAGTCCGCTGCCACGGTGAAGGTTAAACATGTCCTGCCACTCTATGGGCGTGAGGATGGTTTGCGACACGCGGTTTTCTATCAGGTCATAGTTAATCCGGATGGAAAGGTCGGCCAATATGTTTTCGGTTATCTGCTCCCTGTCGTTCCAGTGGGGGCGGAATCGCAGGTCGGGCACAGGCACCAAAATAAATAACGACTCACAACCTTCGGGCGCGCTTTCGGGGTTGTGCCGCGATAGCACGTTTACATAGTAGTAAGGCTTTTCAAGCGACACCTTGTTTTTAAATATTTTGTGGGCATAATCTTTAAAGTTGGTGCCCAGAAAATAGTTGTGATGGTGAATCTCCGGTATTTTACCTTTAATACCCAGATAGATGGTGAGCGGCGCCATGGTCCACTTCATCTTATCCAGTTTATGGGTATCAAAAGCCTTCCTCTCAAGCACTTTTCCTCTAAACGAAGCGGCATCTGCATTAATCACATACTGATCGGCTTCCCACCGCTTACCTGAGTTGTCCACCAGTGCAGTAAGGCGATTACGATCCTTCTCTACACCTGTTATTTCGGTGTTGTAGTGTATTTTAACGCCGCGATTTTCAAGTTCTTTCACCAACCCTTCTATTATTTTATACATGCCCCCGCGCACGTTGTAGTAGCCGTCGTGTTTTAGTTCGGTGTAGGAAAGCAATGTGAAAATAGCAGGGGTGTCAAATGGGGTACCACCCAGAAAAAAGGCAACCAGCGAAATAATCTCTTTAACTTCACGAGAGTCGAAATGCCGCTCAACCTCCTGCCAAAAGGAACGAAATAGTTTGGGAGCATGCTTCAAAGGCACGCGAACCAATGCACTGAGATATTCCCACCAATGGTTAAAGTTTTGTTTGATGATGAGATGCTCCGTATCATGAAACATGCGGCCGGTTTCAAACAGATATTTATTAAGTTTGGCCTCAAGATTGGGTTCGATGCCGGCAAACTGTGCCGCTAATTTAGCGGGGTCTTTGTATATCTTGTAAGTCTTGCCGGTATCCGAAAAATTTACGGCATACAACGGGTCCAGTTCCTGAAAACGAAAAGGCATCTTCCAGTTACAGGCGCGGGCCAGTTCATGAAATTCGTAACTCATGCTAAAAAAGGAGGGCCCCATGTCGAAGGTAAAGCCATCTTTTTTTATCTGGTTAAGACGCCCGCCCGGCTGGTGGTACTTCTCCAGCATGGTAACATCGTATCCCATGGTGGTTAATCTTAGGGCTGTGGCAAGTCCGCCTAAGCCGGTACCGGCAATTAATGCTTTTGTCATGCGAATTGTGCGCTGATGGTTAATAATCTATTCACCTATTTTAAACATTCAATGCGCCAATATTGTTTAAGTAAAACATTAAATAAATAAACAAAGGCGTAGAAACCGCTGTTATAATAATAAATTAGCAACAAAGAAGGTGTTTTAAGTTACATTAAAACGTTTGTCTCATAGGTTGTTACAGTCATGCAGTTATTAGAGTTAATAAGTCACAGGGGGTATGCAAGTACAAACAATTTCAATTATTGGTGCCGGTATCGGTGGTTTGGCTGTAGCGGTTCGTATGGCTGCTCTTGGTTACTCGGTGGATGTGTTTGAGCAAAACGCTTTTCCCGGAGGTAAAATGGGCGAGATCAGGCACGATGGTTTTCGCTTCGATACCGGCCCATCGTTGTTTACTCTGCCACAGTTGTTAGATGATGTGTTAAAGCCCGGAGAATCAAAAGATGCCGTTTCGTTTACCTACAAACGGTTGAACCCGGTATGCCACTATTTTTATGAGGATGGTACCAAAATTAAAGCATTCAGTCACCCGGTTGAGTTTGCCCGGGAATTGTCGCGGCAGACCGGAGAGCCGTCGGGGGCCATTTTAAACTACCTTACCGATGCCCGCCATATTTATGAAGCTTCGGCGGATGTTTTTATTTTTAAGCCCATCGGACAATTGATTCACAACGCCTTAAGGATGCCGTTTAGCAAGTTGAAGCATTTGTTGGCGGTAAATCCGTTTATCTCTATGCATTCCGAAAACAGCAAACGGTTTAAAAGCCCTCATGTTATTCAGTTGTTCGACCGATATGCCACTTACAATGGATCATCGCCCTACCTGGCACCGGCTACCCTAAGTGTAATTTCGCATTTAGAGCACAATATGGGCGCCTTTTTTCCCGACAGGGGAATGTACAGCATTGTGGAGGCATTATACCGAAGGGCGCTGGCGTTGGGGGTCACATTTCATTTTAATACGCGGGTTACGGGTTTGTCTTATTCGGAGGGAAGAGTTACAGGTATTAAGACAAAGGATGAATCATTTACGGCCCACAGCGTGATTTCGGATATGGATGTGAACACTTTCTACCGCCAGGTAGCGCCACAAATACGGGCACCACGATTGGTTCGTAAGCCCAGGCTTTCATCCTCGGCCCTGATTTTTTATTGGGGGATGAACCGGCAATTTTCACAGCTGGATGTGCACAATATTTTGTTTTCGGCCGATTACAAAGAGGAGTTTCGTCAGCTTTTTGAGGAAAAAGAGTTGTATCACGATCCTTCAATCTATCTGTTTGTGAGCTCTAAACAAATCCCCCGGGATGCGCCCGCGGGTTGTGAAAACTGGTTTGTGATGATTAATGTGCCCTCTATGGAACATCATAACTGGCAGGAGATGAAAGTTATCGCACGACAAGTTGTGGCCCGTAAAATAGAGCGCATTTTAGGCGTTGATCCTCTCCCGCACATAGTTTTTGAGAAAACAACCACTCCCCAAACCATTCAGGATGTAACCGGTTCATACAAGGGCGCTTTGTATGGCAACAACTCAAATTCTCTTTTTTCGGCATTTTTACGTCACCCCAATCGTTCGCGACAATTTAAAAACCTTTACTTTACCGGCGGAAGTGTGCATCCGGGAGGGGGAATTCCGCTTTGCCTGGCGTCGGCAAAGTTGGTGGAAGAAGCGATAAGAAGCTCAAAGTA
>JACDJC010003934.1_pt1 | contig 10407 bp, 7 predicted proteins | sample 7454191 | NCBI WGS metagenome assembly JACDJC01 (sample SAMN14253291, study PRJNA609438) | sludge metagenome | isolation source: sludge after 25d culture with pyrite and EDTA | collected 2018-12-20
CGGGATAGCTTTGCTGAATTGATAATTGTCCCATCCTTGATTAGATCCATACGACACCAAGCCAAGAGGCATTATAGCCCATAATTTATACCACTATCAACAATCAATGGGTCGGGGTCAGGATTTCAGTTTTTAATTGGTGTGGGAAAACGTATTGGGGCAGGGGAGCGGCGAACCCCAACTCGAGGATCTTCCGGCAGCGCCGGAGAGTAATACCGCTATTACCCTTTACATCCCGGCATTTGATAGATCGTCGGGTGACGTGTATCGGATCGGTTTGTCCAGCCAGGCATAGGCATCAGCCAGGGCGTGGTTGGCGGACGAGCCGAGTTGCGGCATAGCGGGGATGATCCGATCCGGTCCGATCAGGGCGGTCAGGCCGGTGCGCTGGAGCTGGACCCCCAAATGGGTGTTGACCCCGGTCAGGTAGAGACGGCCGTCTCCGGCTTGCAGCGCTTCGGTGTAGCGGCGCAGGACGCCAACGAAGGTGCTGCCGATTTCCTCGCGGCTATGGAGGGAGAGGATAACGGCCATCCGTCGGGCGTTGCCCACAGCCGGCAGCAGGTTTTCCAGAACGGGCGCCGCGGCAAAGAAGACATCGCCGTAGGGCACCAGGATCGTGACGGTTTCACTTTCCAGTTGTTTGGGGGCTTCTTGTTCAATGGGGAAACCACCCTCGACGGGCAGGAACTCGACCAGGCGAACGCGCGCCGAAGATCGCAACACGTGCATCATGAGCGAGATGGCCACGCCGACGAAGACGGCAAATTGCAGGGGCATGATCAGCGTCGAAGCCAGGGTCGTCCCCATGGCTACGCGGGACGGCAAACCGGTATCCCATACGGTCCTAATCGCTGCCGGTCGCAGGCTTTGGATGCCCACCGCGATGAGCAGCCCACCCAGCGCCGGGAGTGGTATGAGGCTGAACAGATTACTCAGGAGCAACACCAGCGGGATAACCAGCAGTCCGCCGAAGATGTTGGCCCAGCGCGTCCGGCCGCCTGTGCTGACCACCAGCGCCGTACTGGACATGGAACCGCCGCCGGGGATGCCGCCAAACAGGCCGGCGGCGATATTGGAGACCCCTTGTCCCAGAAAATCCCGGGATATATCGCCGAAACGACCATCGGGGTTAGGAAAGTTCTGTGCCACTCCCGCGCCCTGTATCAGGCCGATGATGGCAATACCCAGGGCGGACGGGATCAGGATGGACAAGTATTGGAAATCAGGTCGGGCAAAAGTAAATAACTTGTCCGGAATGGGCGGTATGTTCTGAACGGCGCCGGGAATGGCCGAGTTGATCGCCACGGCGAGCAACGTTCCGGCCAGCAGGGCGACGACGTAAGCTGATTTGGCGTAGCGGGTGCGCGACAGGACAAGAATGAGGCCCAGGACCAGCCCCCCGACCACAACCGCCGCCATGTCCCATTGGCCGATGTGGAGCAGCGTGTCAAGGGCGCTGGAGATTCGGCCCTTGAAGGCGCTGTCATAGCCGGTGAAATCGTCAAGCTGCCCCAGGATAATGAGCAGAGACACGCCGGTTATGAAGCCGATCATGACTGCGTTCGATACAAAGCGAATGACCGTGCCCAGCCGGAACAACCCGGCCAGAAGCTGGATGATGCCGACCAGCACGACCAGGACGATCAGGCTTTGCGGGCGCAATTGTTCGGGGATATTCACCAGCGTGCTGCCCGCGGCGACCGATATGGCGCTGGTGGTGGAGACGTTCATGAGAATGGAACCGGTGAAGAGCGCGGCTATCGGTGTGCCAAGCATCAGCGTGTATAGGCCGCTGACCGGGTTCACAAAGACAAGCAGGGCGTTGGCCATTCCCTGCGGGATGTTGACAAGGGCGAAAGTCAGTCCGGCGATCAGGTCGGATCGCAGCGTCGGTTGCTCCGGCAGCTGCTCCTGGAGCGATGATTTCAGGGCTTTGATCTCGGGAGGTTTCATGTCGTCTTGTCTTCGGCCGATCAACCGACCAGAACGGTTTCTTCAGGGTACCCAACGAGCGTTTCACGTCCACTTCGTCTCAGAAGGACCAGCATAATCGTAATGGCGCCCAGGCGTCCCCAAAACATCATGGCAATGATGACCAGGCGGCCAAAGGGATTGAGTTGACTCGTCAGCCCGACCGAGAGGCCGGTTGTCGAATAGGCGGAGACGACTTCGAACAATGTCGAACTGAAGTCCTGGGCCTGACTGATCAGGAGCAACCAGGTGGCGACAAAGACCACTACCAGGCTGACAATGAGCACGGTGGTAGCCCGCCAGACCGTCGCCATCGAGATGGCGCGATCGCCCACATGGACGCTTTTGTGGCCGCGGTTCAAATTCCACGTGGCGGCCACCAGGACGGCCAATGTGCCTGTGGTGATTCCGCCGCCCATGGAGGCCGGAGCGCTGCCGATAAACATGAGGCCCGTGAGCAACAGGCGGCTGGCCTCGCTAATTTCGCCAAAGTCGGTCAGGCCTGCAAAACCCGCGGTGCGCGCGGCCACGGATTGAAACCAGGCCCTGAGTGTCCGTTCGCCAAACGAAAGGTCCGTCAGCACGCCGCCATGCCGGTACTCGGCGGCTAATAATCCTACCCATCCGACCAGGATGAGCGCCAGAGCGGACCACAGCGCGAGGCGTGTATGGAGGCTCAGCCGCCTGCGTCTCAGGTCGCCCGTAGACCGGCGGTGCAGGACGTCCATATAGACGGGAATGCCCAATCCGCCGAGGATGATGAGAAGGCCCAACGTCAACAGGGTGATGGTATCGGCCGGCAGGCCGTCGGGATACATGGGCAGCCCGCTGAAGAGATCGAAGCCCGCGTTGCAAAACGCGGCGACGGAGTGAAAAAGGGCATAGAACAGGGCCTCATCGGGCGGCACAATGCCGCTGTTGCGCCAATGCAGCCAGAGGATCAGTGTGCCGATGGTCTCGAGGGCCAGCATGACCAACACGGTGCGCCCCAGGATTTGCAATACCGCTCTTGGGCCGGCCAGCCCAAACGAACTGGTCACCGCCAATCGGTCGATGAGCGAAACCTGGCGGCCCAGCAGGCGCAATGTCAGGACGACCGTTACCACGAACCCCAGGCCGCCGAACTGCATCAGAAATAAAATGACCCACTGGCCCAACCGGGTGAAGGCGACGCCGGTCGTCACGACGGTCAGCCCGGTGACGGCCGCGGCCGATGTTGCGGTAAACAGCGCGTCCATGAAGCCGATCGGCTGGGTGGTCATGGGGGGCAGGAGCAGCAACAGTGTGCCGATTACCACCAGCGTCGCCAGAGCAGTCACCAGACGCAGCGGGATACCGACGGCGCGCTTGCGCTGCAGGCTCAGGCCTTCTTGCGCCAGTTCCACCAGGTCTGCACGACCACGCGGGGGTGGCTTCATGCCATTACACCTCGGACGACAGGGCTAGAATTTTGGCTCGTTGGCCGACAACAAAAAGGGTGTCATCCTCCTCCACCCGCGTGTCCATTGCCGGGCATGGGATCAACAATCCACCCCGCCGGATCAGCACCACGCCCAGATCAGACAAAGCCAGGCTGGAAAGTGGTTTTCCTGTCCATTTGTCCGGCGCTCTTAGCTCAAATAGACCGTTCTCGGTATCGAGCACAACCCGTTCCTGCAGGTCGGGCATGGCGAGCACTTCGGCCAGACGGATACCGCTATCCTCGTCCGATACGATGACCTGATCGGCGCCGATGCGCAGCAATATATCGCGATGCCGGGACGTTTCCGCCAGGCATATCACCTGGGCAATGCCAAGGCTCTTGAGATAAGAGGCGACCAGCGCCGACGCCTCAAAGTCGTCTTCCAGGGCGACGATGACCGTGCCGAATGAACCGATGTCAACTTCCTGGAGCGCGTCTTCGTTGGTTGGATCCAGGACGACGGCCGAAGTGATGTCGTCGCTGATCGCCTGCACCGTGCCGATGTTTTGATCGACGCCCAGGACGATGTGCCCCATGGCCTCGAGGCGCCGGCTCAGACTGGCTCCAAATCGCCCCAGGCCCACGACGGCAAATTCCCGCTCCGATTGTTTGCGGCCGCTCGATTTCGATTTGCGCGCCATCTCCGGTTTCCCTTATCTGCAATTTTAGTATACAGGTCCAGCAGCCGCCAAGGCTCCGTTAAGCTTTCACGGCAGGTGATTGCGCCGACGCGTCGCGGCGCCCCATTCGTTTTGCCGACGGTAACAAGACCAGCAGCATCAGGACGGCCGCCACCAGGATAAAGGGCAGGGTGTCTGTCCCGCCGAAGTTTTGCGTGGCCACGACCAGCGCCGCCGAGACGTTGCGCTGGGCCGTGCCCAACCCCATAACGCTGCGAGTGGCCGGCTCGCGGCCGCCCAGCAGAAACCCGATCAACAGCGACCCGATGATGAACAACAACACGGCCAGGATACCACCGGTGCCGATGAGGTTGAGGATGTTGGACACGTTCAACCCCAGGCCAACGACCAGCAGAACCAGAATGGCCAGGCCGGAGATCTTGTTCATCACCGGCTGCCAATGGGTGGCTGAGTCGGGTGAGTGCGACTTTATGAGCAGACCAATCGCCAGGGGAATGAGCATCAGCACGATCAGCGATTGGGCGATGTCCCAGGGATTGATCGTAACACCCTGTAACAACAACGGCAGGACGATGGGCAGATAGATGATGGTCACGACCATCAGCAATACCATCAGCCCGACTCCGAAGGCGATGTTGCCCTTGGCCCCTTGCACCAGCTTGGGCAGGAACGGCGCGCCCGCGGCCGTTGCCAGGATGGCCAAACCGATCTGGATCGGTTGCGCCAGCGGAATGATCCGAATGATCAGATAGGCCAGCAAGGGAACCAGGACGAAGTTCGCCAGCAGGGCCATGATCACCAGGCGTATATTGCGCAGTGGTTCCATGATCTGCGGGATGGTCAGGCTCATGCCCATGGCCAACATACTGGTGATGACGAACAGGACGCCGGATAATCCGGCGATGGCCTGGAAGAATTCGGAAGTAGTCATGTTTGCCCTCCTAATGTTTTACTGAACTGTTCAATACCTCCGAGGCCAATCAATCGGACTCAGAGGATGGAGATTCATTACCCTTATCGATTGAGGTGATGCGAATGTTTTCGCCGGCGCGAACGGCGCGGATCCGATCGAATAGCGCGAGAAGTATGACGATCCCGTTGATGACGTAGAAGACGGTAAACAATTTGGCTTCGGGCGTTGTGGGTGTCAGGTCACCGTAGCCGATTGTCGCCAATGTGATCACGCAGAAATACAAGGCATCGACAAAGCTCCAGCCTTCGAGCCATCGGTAGATGAAGATGCCGATCAGCAGTACTATGCCCGTCCACAGCAAAAAGGGGCGGGAACCGGGGTCGCGTAGCACGTCAAGCAGGAAGAGGCGCTCCAACGGACGGTATTCCCTGACCTCGCGGGCCAGGGGTTCGACGCGCTTGCCGCGTCCTGAGGATTTTCCTTGCTCCATTTCGGCCCTTTCGGTTACCTGCCTATAGACTTGCCGAAAGAATAATAGACCAAATGTCGTATCAAGGCTCTATTGCCGGAGCGGCTGGGCGATTCGCGCACGCTAGACCGGCCGCGGATCAAATCGATGGAGCGGCCCATAATCATTATGGGCCGCTCCATCGGTCTATAAATGGTTCCGTCTATATGGGGATATACGTCCTCATTATAGTGGATACCCGATCCGGCGGCGGCCGGCTACCGGCCGTTACTCCTGGGGCGTGGTTTCCGCTTCGGCCGCCGGTTCCGGTTCTGCTTCCGCTTCCGCCTCGGAGGCGGCTACGGCTTCTTCGATAACTTCGTCCGCCACCTCAAACGACTCGGCCGCCGCGCCGCCCAGCTCGGCCATCTTGGCGGTCACAGCTTCCGCTTCATCCGACTTTACCAGCAAGCCCACAGCGGCCTTGCCGTCGTTGAGGTAACCGTCGATCTTGGCCATATCCTCGTTCGATATGCCCAAACGTTTGTGGAAGAGCGCGCCGATGATGCCGCCGCCGACGATCCCGCCGAGCAGCGTGACCCCACCGGAGAGCACGGCGGCGATGACGCCCAGGAGCGCGCCGAGGCCCGTGTTGCGTTTGCCAACCTTGTTGGTCTTGACCTTGCCCTTCTCATCCTTGACCAGCACGCCGATCGCGCCGAGCTTGACGTCCTTGCTGGCCTTGTCCCACTGCTTCAGCGCTTCCACGGCATCATCGGCCGCCTTTTCACTCCCGAAATATGCCAATACCAACTGCTTTTTCGACATTATCTATCTCCTGTTTTTGAATTTGCCGTGCCCGCTTTTTTGATGTGCGGGCACGGCCAACTTTGGATGCGTCCGTGCCTCGATTATTGACGCGCCATCGCTACTCTGAGCCGTTCCTCCGGATCGATGAAGTGGTCGTGGTCGTCCACTCCCGCATCCAGTTGAACCCAGTGAATCTTGCCGTTGAACTTGCTGCTGTGGGTGTTATAGTCGGGGCTGACGGGCGTTCCGGATTCGTAGCCGATATCGGTCGTCTCGTCGGCCGAGAAGATCAACGCCTGGGTGGCCCCAACACGACCGGCTCCAACCTGCTTGCCATCATAGTAGAGGGTCACATTGCCGCCCTTGGCCAAGCCGCCGCCATCATAGGCGAATTCCATTCGCACCTGATGCTTGCCCTGCGGGATGGCCTCCGTGGCTTCGGTCGGGAACTCGTGGATGCCCAGCACGTTGTAGACGAACTTGAGCTTGCCGTCCTTGGCATAGACGCTCCAGCCGCCGAACCGGCCACCCTGAGCGATGATGACGCCGTGTGCCGGTTGGTCGTTGACTTCGATCTCGGCCGTGATGGAGAACGACTTGTTCTTGATGCTGACGACGCTGTTCTCCGACAGGCGGCCCATGCCGGGGAAGAACAATTGTGAGTTGCCCCTCACCAGTGTTGGGCGTCCGGCCAGCTCGGGATTGAGCCGCTCACCGGTGCGGTCGTCCATCGGCAGGACATTGTATTTGACCGCCTCGATCAACCACAGGCGCTGGAGCGACGCCAATTTATCCGGCATCTCCTTGGCCAGGTCATGGGCCTGCGAGAAGTCCTTGCTGCCGTCGTAGAGTTCCCAGAGGTCGTCGTCGAAGGGCGGCGCTTGCTCCGTCAATAGCCACGGGGTGCGATGCTTGGTGACCGCGCTCCAGCCCCGATGATAGATGCCGCGATTGCCGAACATCTCGAAGTATTGCAGGTCATGCCGCTCCGGTGCGCCGGCTTCATTGAAGCTGTACATGAGGCTACTGCCTTCCATCGGCGATTGCAGAACGCCATTGACCATTGTCGGCTCGGGCAACCCGGCTACCTCCAGGATGGTGGGGGCGACGTCGATGACGTGGCTGAATTGCGAGCGCAGTCCGCCTTTCTCCTGGATGCCCCCCGGCCAGTGAACGATAGTGCCGTTGCGCGTGCCGCCCCAATGCGAGGCGACCTGCTTGGTCCACTGGTAGGGTGTATCCATCGCCCAGGCCCAGCCCACTGAATAGTGATTGTAAGAATCGGGCGAGCCGAATTCGTCCATCTTCGACCGCATGAACTCCGGCGTTTCCAGCGCGGCCATGCCGTTGAAGTTGGCCATCTCGTTGAAGGCGCCGTTCATCGTGCCTTCGGCCGACGCGCCGTTGTCACCGATGATGTAGAAGATGAGTGTGTTGTCGAGAACCTCCAGGTCGACAAGGGTATCGATCAACCGGCCGACGTGATAGTCGGTGTGCTCCAGGAACCCGGCGTACACTTCCATCTGCCGTTCGAGGACCGGTTTGAGGTCGTCGGGCATGTCGTCCCAGGCGGTGATCTCCTTATGGCGCGCGCACAGGCCGGCGTCGGCCGGAATGATGCCCATCTCCTTCTGGCGAGCGAAGGTGATCTCGCGTTGCCGATCCCAGCCGTGGGCGAATTGGCCCTTGTATTTGTCGGCCCACTCCTTGGGCACGTGATGCGGCGCGTGGGTCGCGCCGGGCGCGAAGTAGACGAAGAAAGGCTTGTCGGGCAGCAGGGCCTTTTGCTGGCGCATCCAGTTGATGGCATGATCGGCCAGGTCCTCGGTCAAATGATAGCCCTCCTCCGGCGTGGCGGGCGGCTCGATGGGCGTCGTGCCTTCATAGAGCGCCGGGTCCCACTGGTTGTTTTCCCCGCCGATGAAGCCATAGAAGTACTCAAACCCGCCGCCGCCCGACGGCCAGGCGTCAAAAGGCCCCATCGGTGAAGTCTGCCAGACCGGTACCTCGTGGCATTTGCCGAACTGGGCGGTCGAATAGCCGTTGAGCTTGAGCGTCAGCGCCAGAGGCGCTTTGGTGTTCGGGCGCAACGAATTGTTGCCGGGCGCCGACGTGGCCGTCTCGGTGATGCTGCCCATGCCGACCGAATGATGGTTGCGGCCGGTCAGCATCGCCTGCCGGGTGGGGGCGCAGAGAGCAGTCGTGTGGAAACGGTTGTAGCGCAAGCCACCGCCGGCCAGCCGCTCGGCCGTTGGCGTGTGGCACGGGCCGCCGAAGGCCGACGACGCGCCGAAGCCGATGTCATCGAGCAGGACGATCAACACGTTGGGCGCGCCGGCCGGCGGCCGCAGCGGCTCAATGGGCGGATAGTGGGTTTCCGGGTCTTTGGCGTCGTAGGTGGTTAGCCCGGGCCTGGCGACGTCGGGAATCGGCAAAATTGCGCGTAGATGCTTATCGGGTTGGTTAGACATTGTGATACCTCCATATGGATCGTGTTGATATCAAATCGATTTTCAAATGTATCTTCCAGGGCATTCCGATACTTATATCTTATTCAGGGACAAGCCCTTTCGATAGCACCACAAGGGTGTAAAAAAGATGCAAAAACCTCTTCCTGCCCGGTTTAGCCGGGGCAATCATGGGTCAAATAACACCCGGACTGAATGGTTGAATCACAGGAAAGATTCATCCGGGGTTCGTAATCGCCTTTACGGCCGCGTCTACCGTGGGGTACACGCGCTCCGGGCCAACCAACTCGTCCAGACCCATCCTTGTGACAACCTCCCATACCGGGGCGTGGACTTCGGCCAGGTATATCTCGATTCCTTCAGCTTGTAGACCGCGGACGAGGCTTCTCATTACTTCGACGCTGGTCAGGTCAAGCTCGTCTTGCGCGGCGGCATCCAGCAAAATCGCCGTCGGGCGCGGTTCCGTCTCGGCCACGATCCGCTTCACTTGTTCGGCCACGGTTAAGGCATTCGCATAAAAGAGCGGCGCGTCGAGACGCAGGATGAGCAGGCCGGGCACCGGCACATTCTCGGGGTGCCGGGTCAGGTCCGAATACACGCCGGGAGTGTTGGGCGCTCTGCCAAGCCGCGATAGATGCGGGCGGCTGGATTTATAGATAAATACGAGAAGTGACAAGATCAACCCCAGGAGCATCCCTTCCAGCACGTCAACGAGAACCACTCCGGCGAATGTGAGCGCGCCCAACCAAAATTCCGCCCGCGATTCGAGACGCAGGCGTTGCAGTTTGCGGGAGGTGATGATATGCCACACCGCATGAATGATCAGCGCCGCCAGCACTGCTTCGGGCAGGCTCTTGAAAAGCGGGGTCAAGAACAGGACGGTCACAATCGCCGCCAGCCACGTGACCAGGTTGGACACTTGTGAGCGCGCCCCGGCTGCTTCCTTGACGGCCGAGGCCGACATGCTGCCGGCGGCGATCATGCCGCCGAACAGGCCGCTGAGGATATTGGCGACGGCATGGGCGTTCAGTTCCTGGTTGGGATCGACCTCATAGCCATGCTTTTCGGCAAATTCGCGGCTCACGCCGAGAGCCTCACTGAAGGCCAGCAGAAGTACCCCGATAGCCGGCGCCACCATGGCCACCAGCGCCTCAAGAGAAACGGCGGGCAGGCTTATCGACGGCAAGCCTTGCGGCAGCTCTCCAACAACCTCCACTCCATAATTGATGTTCAGGGAGAGTACGGCGCTCAGGGCGATATAGCCGAACAGGACGATCAGCCCGGTGGGCAGCTTCTTGTTAATTCGCGGCAGGAGAAACAAAAGCGCCAGCGCGCTCGCGCCGACGGCGAAGGTCACCCAGTTAGCCTCCGGAAGCTCACGGACAATCGTCAGGAGCTTGCGGATAGTATTGCCCTCGCCCTTTTCCACGCCGAAGAGCTTGTTGAGTTGGCCGACGGCGACAAAAACGGCCAGTCCGGTGATGAACCCATCCATCACGGGCTTGGAAAGAAACTGAGTGATGAAACCCAGACGAGCCACGCCGGCGATGAGAAATACGACGCCGACCACCAGGACGAAGGCAACGGCATATTGCTGATAGAGGGCCGGATCGACGCTGCCCACTTCAGTGACGGCGCCGGTGGCGACCATGACGGCCGCCACCGACGAGGCGATCAGCGCGGCCGTGGCC
>JACDJC010003936.1_pt1 | contig 10406 bp, 9 predicted proteins | sample 7454191 | NCBI WGS metagenome assembly JACDJC01 (sample SAMN14253291, study PRJNA609438) | sludge metagenome | isolation source: sludge after 25d culture with pyrite and EDTA | collected 2018-12-20
GGAGCAAAGAAGACTTGACAGATTGAATGAACAGAGGAGGAAATACTTAGAACAACAAAGAGCTTTAGACATTGCGCAGATAGCAGCCAATAACGCCGTAACGGCAAGTGAAAGTATTAAGACAATTGCAACAGCATTTGGAAAATCGGGTAATCCAATTGTGGGTATTGCAGCCTCACTGGCATTGGTTGCGACAATTGCAAGCACAATAGTTGCGGTTAACGCTCAATTAAATTCAATCCCTAAGTTTTGGGAGGGAGCTGAAAGGGTTGGGGATAAATTACGCCCTACTTTTAGCGGCCGTGATGGGCACATAGTCAGGGTTGATGGTGATGAGAGGTTTGTTCCGACACCTATAAATAAACAAATTCCAAAATTTGTAAAGAATAGGGATTTACCGGGATTAATTTCTTTGGGATTGGCGACACAACATGTTTTGAATGACAAAAACATTACAAACGAACAGCGAGAAACAAACAGGCTTCTGAAAGAGAATACTAAAATTCTAAAAAACAATTCAATCCGATTGCAGTTAATTTCAAACAATTCTGAAAGACTGAGACTTGAAAGGATGGCCAGATAATGTTAACAAACAAAATATACATAAACGGCAAGGACTATTCCATTTGGGCTTCTGGGCTTGATGACATAACCGAGTCTTTTACATTGCAGGATGATGGGACAATTGAATTAGGACAGAGCAGCACAGTAACATTAACTGGTGAGGCGTATGATTATCTTTTTAACGAACTATTCTTGAACTCATGCGAAGCAATCAATAGAGAATACGATGTAAAAATTAAAATTCCTGGTTGTGGCGTTACACTGGATTTTGTTTTAAAAGCTCAGGGCGTTTCATTTGATACGGTAAACTGTAAAGCTAAATTAAACCTAAATACTAAAAACCCATTGGATGATGCCAATAAAACGCTATCATCTGGAGCGTTTACAGAACAAGGATTTGTTGAATGGGCGGCCGGAAATAACAGGATAAAGCGGATGTTATTCGTAAATGAAATGAGCCTGATAACCAAGATAGTAGCTATATTTTGGCATATTATTTTATTTCCCGTTATAGAGTTTTTAAAATTCCTAATTAAGATTATAATCAATCCAATAATAACTGCTGTAAACACACTTCCAGGGGTTGATATACCAACAGTTAATACAGATTTTTTTGAAGACATTGGGGACGATGTTATCGGTGCGGGTGAATATACAACAGTATTTTACGTTTACGACATTTTCAAGTTTTGGTGCGACAAGGCCGGGTTGAATTTTCAAAGTTCAATCTTAGAAACCGATCCGTATCAGGACAGTGTTTTGTTTTGCAAACAATACGGGCGAGGTATTGAAATAGACGATTGTGATTCTGTAGTATGGGACAAGGACAACGACCCGAACATGACACCGGTTGAGGTTTTTAATTTGGTTAAGCCTTTACATAATGCCGATTGGCGAATAATCGACGGCACTTTGTTTTATGAACGGGTAGATTTCTTTGACAGCAAAACGAAAGAGGCGTTTAATTTAGAGGCAACAATCAAGGCCAATAACGTAGTTAATTCGTTTGAATATACGTTCGATAATTCAACTAACTATGCAAGGTTTAACGCTGAATATCAATTCGATACGATAGACACACAAGGAAATAGAGCAATACCATTTTATCGTTATATTGCTGAATGGAATCCAGGCCGAATACATAAAAATCGCAAAGGAGAATTTAATCCATTAATACAATTGGGAGCGGTAAGATGTACAGAAGATTTATTCCGTGATTCTGTTAATTCATTTTTTTGGAAGTCTTCTGGCAAAGTTGAATATACACATTCAGTTGTTTTAGCTCAGGGGTTTGCAAGTAGTTTAAAGGTTTTTATCTTACAAAAAACGCCAAGTATATTTCATAAAGGATGCCCATTTTATTTCGTAAGCAAGGCACAGCTAACACCACCGAATAATAATTCAGACCCTAATTTTCCAGACTTAACAGGGCGTTATGAATATAATTACGATTATTGGATGAAAAACCTTTATGATCGTTTTTGGTTTATAAATGCCCCCGATAACAACCAATTGAGATTTGTTGAGATAAATAATTTGACTGTAAAATCAAATGACTTTTGCAGTCTTGTTAATTTCATGCGTGAAAATAAAATGAATACCTTTGTATCTTCAAAGTATGGAAGTGGAAAGATTGAAGGATTTACGATAAATTATAAATCATGTTCAATTCAATTTAGCGGAATAAAAATAAAATGTAATGGCGGCTGAATTAGTGTTAAATAGTAGGTCAGGCGTTGAAGGATTCGCGCAAGGTGGCATTTACAAAGAATGTTTAGCCATAAGCGCAAAGGATGGTACGTCCGCTTATGTCATTCCAATAGGTACTAAGATATATGTTGCCCCGGCCTTATGGCACGAAGATCAGGTAAGTAAGTGGCAGTTAGGAAATTCACCAGATTTTGAACCGGTATGGGAGTTTACTTTTACACACGCTCCTGGAATTTATGGAGGAAATTTAATTAATTCCGATCCGAAGTATAAGAACATGAAGTGTGTTATAAGGGTCTTCACTTCTTCGCTTTTTTTGGTTGGATTAGAGTACGTTGCCCTCGCAGATACACACAGTTTCCTCAAGGATTATACCTATCAACCGTTACAATTATTCACCAAGCAGTCAGTAGATGGCAAGAAATTAAACGTGTATAATACTGCCAATAGAACAATTGGCATGAGGGTTTCGATTAATTCAACTACATGGCTGCAAAGTGATTACTACGTACAGGGCATTCCGTGGAAATTTGTAAATTACCCAAGTGTTGACAATCGCTATTATTTAGAAGTCGGAGGAAAAACAGCCAATGGATTTATTTTAGGGCAGGATTTAAAAGTCAACCTAAGAAATTTCCCACAGTACACAAATAGCCAGTATTATGCAGGGATTTTTAGAGTAGATGAATTGCTAAATCAGTCAATGGAATACTACGACGAAATATTTTTGCAATACGCCAAAGCGAATAACACAGCAGCCGAACCTTTTGAACTTGCAACCAATACAATAAAGCGAACCGAGTTAAAAGATTTTCACGGATTTAGATTTGATAATTTCGAGAGCGTTGCAGACTTTACTATTGATGATGCGTATTTTGTGGCCGGGGGCCGTTATCGCTGCTTCTTAATTACAAAAGAAAGCTGCCAATATCGCTGTTATTTGTTTGATGAGTTTGGCGAGGCCAATGTACATGAGAACATTTACGGAACTATCGACATCGACAGCGTAACGATTGACGGGCTTCCGGTAACGATAACCAATGGGACTTGTCTATACGATGTGCCGGTATGTAGTGAAATGGTTTATGTTGCTCAAATGAACATTGCAAGTTACGAGGCGGCATTAGTTGCGGCCGGATTAAGTGGAAATTGGGAGGATTATTTTATTGGCGCAGATTGCTATATTTCAGACGGGGTAAATCAATTAGGGGTTAATCCTTTTGTCGATTCGGTTGAGTACGAAGAAACCGGAGGCGAAGCAATTATAACTTATTCGTTTAAAATCCCTGAAGATTGGCAAGGTGATAACAAGGTTATTAACTTTCTTTGGAAGTTTGATTTTGGAAGCTATCAAGAATACATAACAGCCTATACAAGTTTACAATTTCATGTAAGCGATCAAACTGACATAGAATTAAAAGGCACGGCACTGCCGGAAGAAATTTGCGACATTGATGCAATCGTTCAGAATATTTGTTTTGAAAATCCAAGCGCAACGCATAGGTTTTTTGTTGATTTATTGAAAGATGGTGTTGAGACTGAAGACGATTTAATAAGCAACAAGGAGGCGGATTTTGGCACAGCTTTGGACGCTTGTTTAGATTTTGATTTTGAGAATGCAGAAACGGAAACGGAATACTGTTTGAAGATGAGGGCGCACAAACAGACAACAAGCTCACTACCTGCCCCGTGTACGGATATAGTTATTAATTTCGAAAGAGTTACGAATGGGGGCGAAATATTCACAGAATTAAACTTTGAATTATTAACGTGGCTCGATGCTGATGTAGCTGAGGTAGTTATAACGATAGTAAAACCAACGAGTGAAGTTCTTTTTCAAAGTTTTAATAAGGCATCTGATAGCAAATTATTTCCAGAGGATTATTTTGCGTTAAAAAACCCGTTCACATTAGGCGTTTATATTCGGAGGACAGATGGATTTATTTACTACGTTGAATTGAACATGGTAAGCGTAAATCCTGGATTCACTGAATTTGTTTTAGATATTTGTGGTAGTCCTTCATTTCAATACTGCCAAGAAAATCCTATCTTATCCCACACAATAGTTTGGAATTATAACGCTGGCGGGCAACTTCCGAATAAGACTGTAACGCCGGTATTCACCAATCCGGGCGCACCAATAAGTCAAGTAAAACAATACAGGTTAAATGGGGGTGCATGGCTAAACTATACAGTTCCTTTAACAATTGCGCCAAGCTGGAAGGTAGAATTTAGGTGGGAATTAACGTACACAGATTGCGTTATTGAATTATACGATTGTTTAACAGAGGAAGAATGTGCATTTCCATAATGAATGATGTTGTAAATTATATTGACAAGTGGTTTATTTGCGTAAACGAAAGCGCAATTGATTTTTACACAATATTTGAATTGTGGTGTCATGTTTCATTAAGGGCGGCAGAAGCAATGGCTATGCCTTTTGTTATTGTTATTTTTTTCGAAAGGATTAAAAGCGTATGGCAGTATTTTATGAATTTATAAATAAGATGGGCGCAGTATGCAGCTCAATGAATGGCAAGGCGAGTACTTATTGCCTGCCAAATAAAATACAATGTGTTGATACTGACGACGATGGATTTTTACAGGATTGCGACAAAAAATATTGTGATATTAGATGTGCCTGGGAGAGCGAAGGATCAATACCCTTTGTTCGTGGCGATAAAATCATGTTTCAGCTGCAATTCAGGGATAAGGTTAACACGGACCCCAAAAACCCAACATTGGGCTGGGGTGATTGGATTGAATTTGAGCTATATAATGCAGAAAGCGGAAATATCATAACTCAAAGTTTAGGTCATGCAGCAATAAGCCGATACTATGTTTGCCACAACGGGATAAATTCTTATCAAGTTATTGAAATAGATACAGATGCTATTGGAATACCTTGTACGTGGTCAATAAAATTTACTGCATACGATGGCACAGGAGGCGAAGCTCAGGAGATAGACAGCCGTTGTAGCCAAACATTCAAAGAGGCAGACGAATGTATGGAAACCATTCTGATAACCGGAAATTATACAAAGTACGATTGTTTAGGAAATTATTACGGGCAGCCCGACTGTGAAGATAACCAGCAATTCGGGGCGACTGTTTTCAAATACGTTAACACGACAAGGATAGAGGGCAGAGTAATTAAGGGTTTGCCGGAAATTGAAACCACAGACGAAAAAGATTCATTGGTTGAAAATTATTCTTTGACAACAAAATATGGATCAAACAAACATGGGGTTTATTTATCAAACTACATGATAAGTTGGTTTATCAATATATTTAATGCAAGAAATATAATAATTGGCAATAAATCCCATAAAATTGTTAACTTTGCAGTTGAATACGACAAAGTCGAACCTAATAGCGCAGTAGTTGATTTTAGTTGGAAACAAATTTGCAATGATTGTAAAAACGGATAATGGGTGCAAAAGCAAGTGATGACAAAATAATAATCGTAAGAGAGTCGAGGCACGGTAATAGAATGTTATCCGTTGACCGAAAACTTTGGGAAAGCGAAGAGCGCAATAACAATAGGGGTTTGCGTAATGCATGGAAAGGGTTTCGGGAATTAAAAGAGGGCGAAAGCATTGAGATTAAAACAACAGTAGGGGTTATAACCGTTAAAAACAAATCAAAAGAAAAGAAAAAAGCACAAATACAGGAGGATATTATTAACGAATAAAATCCTTTTAAATGGCATCATCATATTGTTCAACAGCGTGCGGGGATACTTTGGAATTTCCTGCCACGTATGTACCGCAACCAACAGAATTAGACCCATGTCCAGAAGCTGAGACAAGGTCTTGTTGTGTTAAACGAATTGCACTTGTAATGTGCGATAGCTCAGCACAGCCGGCAGACTTGACTAATACGGCAAGTATTGAGGCATTAAAAACAGCTAACAAGCTGATTAGTTTCTCTGATGTTGGGGTAACTTTCAATACACCGACATCAACGCTTTATACCAAACCCTGTGGGGAGGAAATTGTAGTGAGGAAAGAACAGTTGATTGATGTTGAAGTCTTTGACGTTTCAGAAGATCATGAAGACGAACAGTTTTTCAATGCGCTTTGCAAATTGAATAATAAATTCGGGTTCATTTATCAATACGAAGACGGGTACACTGCATTGGCGGACGATTGGATTGACTGGTTCCTGGACGGTGCGACAGGAAGTTTACCTGATACACAAATGGGTATCCCTGTCTCATTTTCAATTGATCCGTACTTAGTGCCGTTCAATCGTGATGAGCCATGTAGGTGGCGTTTTCAGTTAAAGGTAATGTATGATTGCGTCCTTAGAAGTGCTTTAATACCAGCGTTCCAGGGAACTATTTAAAATAAACTTTTGCCAGATGTGGGGGCGGATGAGTAAAATTATCCGCTTCCATTTTTAAACATGGACATACAGCAGATAAGGAATACTTTTTTCAACTCGATTGACTTCGATAGTCAAAAAAAAATCTATTCCGTTAAGCCTGAATTTATTAAAAACGAGAATCGTATTTATGCACAGGCTTTAAGACATAATGTTTGGATCGAGAAGTTAGACATAATTAAAAACAAATTTCCAAACGAAAACGACGTCACACAACAATATAGAGCAAACAACAAACGACAATTCACCAAAGAAGTACCACGCAAAGCAGTTCAAGGCGTTGTAAAGGTTTTATCCAATATTACCTTGTATGTTGATTCTCAAAACGATAAATTCAATACGTGGCTAAATTCACAACCATTTTATTTTCAAAACAACAGGACTAATTTTGTTGACTGGTCTATAAATGTGGTCATTCCTTATTCATTCATTGACCCGAACGGGATAATCGTACCGGTCCCTGAATTTATAAGTAAATTTGAGCCGGTTATCATAAACACAAAAATAATCGCATATAACAAGAAATTCATTTCGCCAGATGGTGAGTACTTTCTGATCTTTCAAGACGGAATGAATTACTTTTTGATGGCAACTAAAACGGAATGGCATAAAATAACCATAGGTAAGGAATTTAATATTGAATTGATTTATGAACATAATTTAGGTGAGCTTCCTTTTGTTTCATTGCCTGGATTATTTGCTTTTGATTCTGAAACCAACAAGCCCTATAATGAATCGTTGTTAAGTTCGACTTACGAATACTTAGATGAATCGTTGGTAACGTTTTCAACCGATCAAGCGGTCAGAACAAAGATGAACAGCGTAATGATTCGGCCCGGATTCACGTGTAAGGTGTGTAATGGAAATTCAACGGTAAAGGATAGTAACGGTAAATCCGTTAGCTGTAAAAGTTGCGATGGCACAGGACTTGCGAAGAGGCCAAGCGATTTGGACGATTTTGTCGTACCACCAACGGACACAATTCAGGGAGACGGTAAAATTCCATTAGTTCCTCAGTATATAAATCCAGATACAAGCGTTGCCGAATTTCATTCGAAGACGTGGAAAGAATATTTGTTCGAGGCCAAGCGATCCATTGGAATTGATGCGCTGATTGATAGAAGCGAGAGCGGAGAAGCGATGAAAAAACGTTTAGGCGCGTTTGAGGAATTTATCGGCTATCTTTTGAATTTGACCTATAAAAGAAGTTTGCAAAAGTATTTAGAGTTAATCCATAAACTTTTGAATATCAATCAATCCGATTGGGTTAACTTTCCCGTAATTTGGATTCCTACAAACTTACAAATTAAGACACCGGAAATATTAAGGGATAACTACTTAAACGCAATTGGCGCAGAGCGATTACAGGCAGCATTTGAATATTATGAGAACCTTTATACGGAGGATGCAAACATGCAAAGGGTAATGAGGTTGTTAATTGAGAATTACCCGGCCTCAATGGAGAAGACAGAAGAACTGCAAACGTTGCAGTTAATTGGCGTTTTCACATCGCGTGAGATTGCAAAAGCAAAGCGCGCATTTTTGGTCATCAAAAAAATAATCGAAGGTCAAGGCGTTAAAGAGATAAGCGACGAACAAGTAATACAACAAACTGAAACAATTTTAGATAAGTTAATACCGGACCAGATAGAAATTTCAACCGTGTAAGTGAGTTTAAAACAGTTGATAGAAAAGGAGTTTGAAAGTCTCGAGGCATTTGAGGCGAATTTTGCATTCGGTATGACTGAAGTACAAAGCGATTTGTTAGAACAACTCATTGAATTAATAGACAGTTTGCCGCAATCGCAAGGTTTATTTATGTCGAGTAAAGACGTAGAGAAAATACTTTTAAAGTTTGAGCAGGGTTATTTAAACGGTCTATCAAAAGGCAAGTATAGCAGCCTTTACAAGGATTTATTGAAAAACTTCGATAATTTGGAAGAAGTTACAAAGGAATTAGCCGCAATAACTGATCCGAAAAATGCGCGGAAAATAATAAAATACAATACCAATCCATTACGCCAATTATACGCGAATAACTTAGCAACAACATTAGGACGAAAAGAAACTTTTGGCATAAACGTTTTTAATCCACTAAAAAATATTATCTTTGAACATTCAGTTTTAGGCTTAAGCGTTCAAGAAGCGAAAGAGAAGGTTTTTAGTTTGGCCACGAATAACAATCCATTAGGAGGCAAATTAAAACAATACGCTGGACAGGTAGCTCATGACGCACTATATGGCTTTAATGGATCATTGAATAAAGGTATAGGCGAATTAACCGGAGCAAAAGATGTATATTATATTGGTGGCATTGTTCGTGATTCAAGGCCGCAATGTGTAAGGTGGGTAAGTGATTTTAATGGATTTATCCCTGAAAAAGATTTGAAGAAAGAAATTGCATGGGCGAATAAAAATGGAGAGGGGTATTCAAAACACTTGCCAAAATTAACAGTTGAGACATTCGCAGTGGTAAGGGGTGGACACAATTGTAAGCATTCAGTAAAATACACCAATGGTAAGAATGATAAAATTGTAGAAATTAAAAACAGGTATGAGGCATTAGCGGAAGATTTTGAAAACAAAGAGGTTAAGAGCTTAGACAAACGATCATTAGAGCTTTACGAAAAGAATAAAGCAATAATAGACAAAAAGAAAAGTAAATAATTTTTTATGGCATTAATACAAAACCCAAAGAGTGTTGAGTCAGTTCCAAATGTAGAATTATGGGATTTACACACTAACAAAATCAGCAAGATATCAAAAAAAAGATACGATATTTTGCTACAAAGCAGCGGTAGTATTGCAATTGGCAACGCACCGGCTCCGTTTTTCAGGCGTTTTTACGTCCTTGATGATTTTAAGGGGCAAAAAATTGCGATGTATCATTTAAAATCATTGACGAAAGTTGATGTAATGACATTACCATTGTTTCAGGAAATTCAAAGGCGTAATCCAGTTGAACAGATACCGGTTTACGATAATGGCGTTAAAATCAAAAACAGCTCGTCTGTTTGGGAGAAATACCTTGCTACTGATGATGAAGTAAGAAACGCGCCAAGCAATGACGTAAAAGAAAGCAACGTTGATATTTCGGCAATCGTGGCCAGAGAAGTCGCAAAAGCATTAGAAGGGACGAAGCCCGTCAGAGATGAAAGCAGCGAGACAGTAAGCGAAGCCCCGAAAAGAGGCCGCAGAAAGAAATCAGAAACAATTATTGAATAATTTAAAGCACATAATATGAGTTGGATCAATGAATTTTTAGGAAAGGTAGGATTATCCGAAATTGCAAAGTTGTATGAGAATAGCGCAGAAAAATTACCGGATGAATTTGATATTGAAAAAGCTGCAAAAGATTATTTGGATGGACGGATTTCGATTTTCAAAAGTTCTGATGACTACAAAAATGCAATTAAGGAAAGGGAAATAATTGCCGTTAAGCAGTTACGGAAGCAGTTGAACGATGAGCTGTCAATAGGATTAAGTGGCGAAGAGGCTGCAACTATTGACCTTAAAGAATTTGCGGGAAAGGTTAAGACGAAGCACGAAACAGAGTTAAATGAAGCAAAGAATGGCCGCACTTCAGAATGGCAGGAGAAGCATGGGAATTTAGTCAAAGAGTTTGATGCGTTCAAAAAAACGCATGAAACAGAAGTGGAAAATTGGAATAAAAAATATAAAGACCTGGAGGGCGTAACAGAACGAAGGGAGAGGGAACAAAAACGTCTTAATACTTTTGATAC
>JACDJC010003937.1_pt1 | contig 10405 bp, 10 predicted proteins | sample 7454191 | NCBI WGS metagenome assembly JACDJC01 (sample SAMN14253291, study PRJNA609438) | sludge metagenome | isolation source: sludge after 25d culture with pyrite and EDTA | collected 2018-12-20
AGTGCTCGACTCGCCCTGGTGAACTGCGTCAGACCCAGCGGGCGACGTCCCGGCCGGTGAACGCGAGCAGCTGGGTCGCCTCGTCGGACCCCTCGGGCGGCAGGACCTTCGGCCCGTAGTGCCCGCTCGAACGCAGCATCTCGTCCACCGGCTGCATGCCGACGAACAGGTCGTGCACCACGGCCGGGTCCAGCTCGACCTGCTGGCCCGTGGCGACGGCCAGGTCCCAGCTGTGCACCAGCACGTCGCCGACCACGAGCATCGCGATCGCTGCCTCGACGGTCATCGTCCCGGGCGGGCCGGCATCGAACTCACGGCGTGCGACGACCGGGTCGGCCAGTGCGTCGCTGATGGTCGCGGCGAACGTGTGCCACCTGCTCGCCGGGTCCGGCTCCGCGGACGTGTCGACGAACCCCAGATCGGCTGGTCCGAGCACCGAGGGGACCCAGGTGACGAGATGGTCGACCACGTCCCGCGCCACCCACCCCTCGCACGGCGCCGGACGGTCCCAGGCGTCGTCCGGCACGGCGGCGACCACCTCGGAGAACGTCGTGGCGACACGGGCGAAGCGGTCCGCGGTGTCGTCGGTCCCGGTCGGCTCGCCCGCGTCGGTCATCGTCCCGAACGGATGGGTGTCGGCATGCCCGTCAGTCTGTCAGGCCGGTGCCCGGCGGGGGCCCGGACGCGCCTCTGGGCGCCACAGGGGGTACTCGGCGCCCAGAGACGGCGCACGCCCGCACGTGCGCTGGCCGGTCCCGCCGCCGACCGATCTTGTTCGTGGTGGCTACTTCACCTCGGGCCGTCGCATCGGCTTGACGGTGGTCCGGTGGAGCGGCTTCTGCAGCGGGCGCTTGTCGATGTGGACTCCGGACATCCGGTCTCCTCGATGGTGTGTGGTGGGACGGTGGGTCGGGCTCCGAGGGGGCGTCGGAGCCCCGACAGGTCGACCGTACGGAACGCCCGGCACGACGTGAAGGGCTGTGCGCGCCCTTTCACCGCCCCGGAACGGCTCGTTCACACTGCGGGAACACAACCCGGCGCGGACGTCCACCCGTGGCCCGGCGGCTCCGCGATGGCTACATTGCCCCCTCGGGAGCGCCGTCCACGAGCGGCGGGTGGACATGGCGGAGATCCCCGGTGGGGCACATCGATCAGGTCCCGGTGACCTGGGGCGGACCGCGCGTGTGCTGCTGGTGTCGTCCAGCGGTGGCGTGCTCGACGACCTGATGGCGATGCGCCCGTGGTGGGAACCGCTCGACCGACGCTGGGTCGCGGTGCGCGCTGCGGACACGCAGCAGCTGCTCCGGGACGAGCGGGTGAGCTGGCGGGCCGACGTGGGCCCGTCCACCCCGTCGCGCTTCGCGCGGGCGGTCGCTGCGGCGGAACGGGACCTGGCCGACCGGCCCGTGGACCTGGTCGTGTCGGCGGGGACCGCCGTGGCCGTGCCGTACTTCCTCGCCGCCCGCCGCAGGGGCGTCACCACGTGGTGGGTCGAGACGTTCAACATGGTCGGACCCCCGGGTCGTGCCGCTCGGTTGTGCTCCGCCGTCGCGACGCGGACGCTGGTGCAGCGTCCGCACCTGCTCGAGGACCGTGCCCGCTCGGTGCTCGTCGGCGAGCTCAGCTGATGGCGTCGGTCGTCGTCACCGTCGGCATGGGCCGCTGGCCCTTCGACCGCCTCGTGCGCGCGGCCGGCGAGCTGGCGGACCGCCACGAGGTGTTCGTCCAGACCGGCACCTCCACGATCCACCCGCCGTGCGAGCATGCGTCGTCGGTGCCGCCCGAGGAGCTGCGCCGCCGGATGCTCGACGCAGATGTCGTCGTCACCCACGCCGGCAACACCGTGCGGTGGCTCCAGCGCCACGGCCGCGTCCCGATCGCCGTGGCGAGGGAGGCGGCACGGGGGGAGATGGGCAACGACCACCAGGTCACGTACCTCCGCCAGGAGGAGAAGGTCGGGCGGGTGGTGGCGCTGTGGCAGGTCGACGGCCTCGGCGCGGCGGTGGACGGTCACGACGACCTGACCGCGCTGGTGGCCGATCGCCCGGTGCCCGAGCAGGTCGATCCCGCGGTGCTGCGCCGTCAGTTGGAGTCCCTGACCGCAGCGGACACGGCGGCCGGGCCCTTCCGTGACCATCCGGTGCGTCGGTACGACTTCGCCTGGCGACGGCTCGCCCACCGGCGGGGCCGGCACCTGGACCTCGGCTGCAACACGGGTGAGCTCCTCTCGGCGTTGCTCGACACGACCGCCCTGCAGGCCGTCGGTGTCGACTCGAACGACGAGGTGCTGGGGGCGTCGCGGTCGCGCGGCCTGCCGGTGGTGCGCACCGATCGTTGGGGCCGGCTCCCGTTCGCCGACGCCACCTTCGACTCGACGACCGCGCTCGACGTGCTCGAACACGTGCCCGACGAGGCGGAGCTGCTGCGCGAGCTGCGGCGCGTGGTGCGGCCCGGCGGTCTGCTGATCGCCACGGTGCCCGCCGCGCACGCGTTCAGCTTCCTCGACCCGGACAACGTCAAGCTGCGCTTCCCCGCCCTGCACGGTGCGGTCTACCGGGCCCGATTCGGCCCGGAGCGGTACCGTGAGCGCTTCGTCGAGCTCGACGACGGGTATCGCGGGGACCTAGCGGTGGAACGACACGACCACACGAACTTCGACCCGGCCACGTTCCTGCAGCTGTTGGACGACTGCGGCTTCGCGCCGGTGGAGCGGGCGGGGTCCAACCTGCTGTGGCGCCTCTGGCACCCGGTGGCCCTCCTCGGCACCGAGCGTCTGCGCGGTGCGGCGGACCGCCTGACCCTGCTCGACGGTCGGCTGTTCTCGGCCGCCAACCTGTTCGTCGTCGGGGTCGCACGGTGAGCCCCGACCCGCTCGCCGACGCCGGCGACCGGGCGGTGCCCGTGCAGCTCGGGTCCCGTCGTTCCGCCGACCTGCTCGACGGGGCGCCGCCGGTCGTGCTGCCCGCCGGCCCGGTGCACCGCGCCCGTCAACGGGCCCGGTTGGCGTGGTTCTTCGGACAGCTCGCGGTCAAGGAGCACGTCGCCCCCCGCCTGCACGTCGCGCCGCTGGTCGCCGAGCTCTTCGTCACCGAGAACTGCAACCTGAAGTGCGTGTCGTGCAACTGCTGGCGTGAGACGACCCGCGACGAGCTGAGCACCGAGGAGTGGTGCGACGTCATCGACCAGCTCGGCGAGGCCGGCATCCTGAAGGTCAACTTCACCGGTGGCGAGCCGCTGCTGCGCGCCGACACCCCGCTGCTGATGCGCCGCGCGGTGGCGGCCGGTGTGAGCGACCTGCACCTGAACACCAACGCGATCCTGCTCGACGAGCGGCGCCGCGATGCCGTGCTCGACGCCGGCGTGCGCAGCTTCAACATCTCGGTCGACGGGGCGACCCCGGAGCTGCACGACCGGCTCCGCGGTCAGCAGGGCGCCTTCGAGACCACCGTCGAACGGATCCGGGGACTGGTGTCGTCGAGCGACGACCTCGACCTGCGTGTGCGGCTCAACTTCACCGTGATGCGCGACAACCTGCACCAGGTGCCCGACATCGCCCGCCTGGCGACCGAGCTCGGGGTGCAGCTGTACCTGAACCTGGCCACCGACACCACGTTCCTGTTCCGGGCCCCCGGCGTCGACGAGCTCGCCACGGTCGACCCGACCGAGCTGCGTCGGGTGATGCGGTCCCTGGAGGAGCTCGCTCGGGTCGACCGCCGTCGGCTGCCCCGCTACTCGGACCTCCGCTACCTGCGCCGCCACTTCACCGAGCGCATCCAGCAGGAGCTGCCGTGCGCGGAGTCGCAGCTCAAGCTGATGGTGCACTCTCGTGGCGAGATCGGCGGATGCTGGGGGGAGGACCCCCACGACAACGTGCGCGACCTGCCGATCGCCGAGGTCCTCGCCTCCCGGCGCTACCGCGACGACCACGAGCGCTTCTACCGGAAGGACTGCGTGGGCTGCGGGTCCAACTACAGCTTGAACCTGCGATGGCGGCCGTCGACGTACTGGGCCGACCTGCAGTGGCGGCGCGGCCGCCGGACCCTCGAGGAGGGCTGAGGCGATGCGATCCTCGATCCCGCTCTACGACGCGCTGGCCGACGACTACGACGAGCACTTCGCGGTGCCGCACCGTCGTGCCTACGACGAGATGTCCTGGGCCGCGGTGGCGGAGCGCCTGGACCGGCCGGTACCGGGCCGGCCGGTGGTGGACGCAGGGTGCGGGGTGGGCCGCTGGGCGCAGCGCCTGGTCGACGACGGACACGAGGTGGTGGGCATCGAGCAGTCCCCACGGATGCTGGCCGGCGCACGTGCACGCGGGCTGGGGGCGGGGTTCTCCCTGGTCGAGGGGTCGATGGAGCACGCGGACCTCGCCGAGGGTCGGGCAGCGGGGGTGCTGGCGATGGGCTCCCTGCAGTACACCGTGGATCCGACCGCGACGCTGCGCCGGTTCCGCTCGTGGAGCGCACCGGGGGCGCAGATCGCGGTGCTGGTCGACGGACTGGTCGCGCTGGTCCTCGAGCTCGCCCGTGACGGCCGACTCGACGAGGCCGAGGAGCGACGGTCGACGCGCCGCGGCGTCTGGACCGCCGAGGGCAACAGCGCCGACCTGCACCTGTTCGACGCCACCTCCCTGCGGTCGGCCATGTCGGCTGCCGGGCTGGTCGACATCGAGGTGCGCGGGCTGCTGTGCGGCTGGAGCGTGCTGGGCCGTGACCAGCTCCTCGACGACCTGCGGGAACGCCCCGAGGCCGCGCTGGAGCGGGAGTCGCGGTGGTCCAGGGATCCGGCGATGGCCGATCTGGGCAAGCAGCTGCTCGGTCTCGCGACCGTTCCGGGCTGAGCTCGCTCGGCCCCCGGTCACCGGGGCAGCCCGCGTCAGCGCATCACGCGCTCGAGCGCGACGCAGATGCGGTCCACCGCCTCGTCGTTGAGCTCCGACGACATGGGCAGCGCCAGGCACTCGTCACCCAGCCGGTCGGTCACCGCCAGGCTCGGGCCGGCGACCCGCAGCGCCTCGGTCCCGTCGGCGTGTCCGTGCAGCGGGAGGAAGTACGGCTTCGTGCCGACGCCCAGGCGGTCCAGCTCGGCGGCCACGGCGTCCCGACGTCGGGGACCGCCCGGGATCCGCAGCACGAAGTGGACCCAGCTGTGGCGTGTGCCCGGCCGGGCCTGCTGGTGCTCGAGGCCCAGGCGCCCCGCCGCCTCGGCGTAGAGCGCGGCGAAGCGGTTGCGACGCTCGACCATCTCGTCGAGCACGTCCAGCTGGTCCAGCGCGACGATCGCGTGCAGCTCGTTCATCAAGGCGGAGCGGGTCCACCCGAAGGCGCCGTCGACCGGGGCGTCTGACGGCACGACCACGGCGCCACCGGCGCCACCGGCGGACAACACCTTGGCGAAGCTCATCGAGAAGGCGTGGCCGACGGCCTGGGTGCCGACCGCGGCGTCGCCGATCCGGCTGCCGAACGACGCCGCCGAGTCGGCCAGCAACGGGACCCCCGCGACATCGCAGACCTCCTGCAACGCGGGGTAGCCGACGGGGTTGCCGAACGTGTCGACCGCGAGCACCGCCGCGACGTCGCCGGGCTCGAGCGCCAGACGGAGCGAGTCCGGGTCCATCGTCCAGTGCGTCGGGTCGACGTCGACGAACCTCAGTCGGTAGCCGAGCTGTGCGACGACCTCGGCGGTGGCCGGGAAGGTGAACGACGGCAACGCCACGACCTGGCCGGGAGCCGCTGGTCCGCAGATCGCTCCGCACATGATGCGCAGCGCGTCGGTGCCGCTGGTGGTCGCCAGGAGACGTCGGTTCGGCCCGAGCTCCAGCTCCTCGGCCAGGCGCTGCTCGAGCTCGTTCGACCAGCGGTTGCCGTGCTTCACCTCGCCGCTCCAGAGCGCGGCCTGCTGGCGTTCGGTCACCACGTCGGGTCGCACGGTGCGGGGCGGGACGACGACGCCGATCGGAGGGTGGATCCGTGCGGCGTCGGCGCGCAGGATCGATGCGACCGCGCCGTCGATCCACGTCGTCACCGGGGGGACCCCGAGCCCCAGGTCGTCCAGCGCCGTGCGGCGCACCTCGCCGCAGCTGTCCTGGACCCCGGCCGGCACCGCGCGGACCGTGGCGCCGCGGCCGATCGAGCCGACCAGGTGCTCGGCGACGGTCATCAGCTCCACCGACGCCGATCCGACGATGTAGGTGCCCGGCTCCGGCCGGCCGTCGATCACCGCGGCCAGGTGCTCGGCCGGCACGAAGCTGCGGCGGACGGGGTGGGTGACCTCCAGGGTCCGACCCTCCTGCGCTCGCCGGGCGAGGCGGGCGATGACCCGTTCCTGTCCGGCGCCGACGGTGTTCGCGAGACGGAGGAGCACGGGGCGCCGGGGCGCCAGGGCCGAGTCGACGAGCAGCTCCTGGGCCCGCTTGGCCATGCCGTAGACCCACCGGCCGCTCGGGTCCGCGTCGAGCAGCTCCCGGCACCACGCGGCGGCCTGCCACGGCGGGCAGGGCTGGTCGAACAGGGGCCGGCCCCGAGCGAGCCACAGCTCCAGCTTCTCGTCGCTCCAGGGCAGCGCGGGTTCGGACGACTCGGTCAGGGGCGCCGGCGCCGCTCCGTAGACCTCGAGGCTCGAGCACAACGTGACGCGCCGCCCGTGCAGCGCGCCCAGCAGGCGGCCTGTGGTGACCACGGTCTGCAGCGGCTGGTGCCAGAGCCATCGCGTGCGCGGGTCGCCGTTGCCGACGAAGACCACGACCTCACCCTCGGGGAGCCAGACGTCGTCCACGAGCAGGTCGCAGCACTGCCAGGCGACGCCACGGTCCAGCAGGTCCGCGGGTGGCGGGGTGACGTCGACGACGGTCACCTCCCAGCCACGTGCCAGCAGGCCCGACGCAGTGGCCGAGCCGACGAAGCCCGCACCACCCACGAGCACGGCCTTCAGCCGGGGGTCCCCGCCCACCTCGCCCATCTCTGTGCCTCCCCGCCCGAGCTCCGCGCGCCCCGAGGGTACCGGTGGACGCTCGTCGGCTGCATGCCGGAGGCCGGCCGCAGGGGCGCTCAGGCGTTCGTGATCGCCCGGAAGTGGTCGACGACCGTCGCCAGCCCGGCCCGCAGCGGGATCGTCGGCGTCCAGCCCAGCTGCTCGCGAGCGGCCGTCAGGTCCGGCCGGCGCTGCGACGGGTCGTCCTGGGGCAGCGGCAGGTGCTCGATCGTCGAGGTCGAACCCGTCAGCTCCAGGATCATGTGCGCGAGCTCGAGGACCGAGTACTCCTCGTCGTTGCCGATGTTGAACGGCCCGTTCCGGCCCGAGCCCATCAGCGCCACCAGCCCGCGCACCTGGTCCTCGACGTAGCAGAAGCTGCGGGTCTGCCGGCCGCTGCCCTGCACCGACAGCGGCTGGCCGCACAGTGCCTGGACGACGAAGTTCGCCACGACGCGGCCGTCGTTGAGGCGCATGCGGGGCCCGTAGGTGTTGAAGATCCGAGCGATGCCCGCGTCGAGGCCCCGGCTGCGGGTGAACGAGGACACGACCGCTTCGGAGAACCGCTTGCCCTCGTCGTAGCAGGCGCGGGGACCGGTGGTGCTGACGTTGCCGCGGTAGCCCTCGGGCTGCGGGTGCACCTCGGGCTCGCCGTAGACCTCGCTGGTCGAGGCGAGCACCATCCGTGCGCCGTGCTCCAGGGCGAACTCCGCGACCTGCAATGTTCCGATGCTGCTCGCCCGGAGGATCTCCACGGGCATCGTGGTGAAGTCGGTCGGCGAGGCGGGGCACGCGAGGTGGAAGACCTGGTCGACCCCACCGATCCCGGCCCAGGTCGCGGGATCACCGACGTCGCCGGCGACGAAGGAGAACTCGCGGCGGGTCCGGGCGTCGGCCAGGTTCGAGGCCTGCCCGGTGAGCAGGTTGTCGACGCCGACGACCTCGTGGCCGGAGGCCAGCAGGTGGTCGACGAGGTGCGAGCCGATCATGCCCGCGGCGCCGGTGACGAGGATCCGCATGGCCGACCATGGTGCCCCGCGCTGCCGCCACGTGCACGTGCCCGGGGCCCGGCCCCCGATGAGCGTCGGCGCCGACGGGCTCGTGTGGCATGGTGAGCACCGATCGACGTGGTCGTCCGTCCGACTGCCCGTGGTCGGGAGACGACATGAGCGACACACCGCAGGGCCCCGGGTGGTGGCTGGCCAGCGACGGCAGGTACTACCCGCCGCAGCCCCCGGCGCCGCCGAGCGCCCCGCCGACCGCGGCAGCGCCGCCCGAGCCCGGCCAGCCCTGGGCTCCACCGCCGCAGGGCCCGCCAGCCCAGGCCCCGCCACCGCAGGGCACACCGGTTCCACCTCCCCGCAGCGGCGGGGGGTCGACGGTGGCGCTGGTCGTCATCGGTGTGGTGGTGCTGATGGCGGTCGTCGGTGTGATCGGCGCCGCGGTGCTGATCTTCGCCCGCGCGGGGTCCTCGGACGAGGACGCCGCTCCCGCGACGACCACCACCACCATCACCGACGACGCGTCGGGCGAGTTCGGCGCCACGACGGTCCCGTCCGCCGGCGACGATGAGGTGGTGGCGACCGAGTTCGGGTTCAGCACCGGCGAGGGCTTCGACGGTGAGCTGGCCGCGAACGCCGGCGCGGTGATCGAGAACTCGGGGTCGAGCTCCGCCGCGTTCTTCGAGGTCGTGTTCACCTTCACCGACGACGACGGTGCCACCGTCGGCACCGAGACCGCCTACGTCTACGCGATCGAACCGGGCGGCACGGCGCACGCGGCGGTCGATGCGGTGTCGCTGCAGGGGCCGGCGACCGCCGTCGACGCGACGGTGGTCATCGGTGACGGCTCCGGCTTCTGGACGGGCACCGTGGTGCCGGTCGAGGTGGGCGAGGTCGTGGTCGACGAGTTCTTCGGGCTCGGGGTCGACGGCACCGCCACCAACCCGACCGCAGCGCCGATCCAGTCCGCGTCCGTGCAGTGCGTCGTGCGCGAGGGCGGCCGGATCGTCGGTGGGGCGAGCGCGGTGCTCGACACGATCGTGCCCGGCGGCGAGGTGACCTGGGAGGCGATCACCTTCAGCGACTGGCTCCGTGGTGACAGCGCCGAGTGCAGCGGTGGGACCTACGGCTGATCAGCCGCCACCTCTGTTCGCGCTGCGCAGCGGCGAGAGCTGGCGGGACCCCTTCGGGATGTACGCGGCGCTGCGCGAGCAGCGCCCGGTGCACCACGTCGAGGACGGCGACTTCTGGGTCCTGTCGCGGTTCGCCGACGTGTGGGACGCTGCGCGCGACACCTCCACGTTCTCCTCGGCGGAGGGCCTCACCGTGACCTATGGCGAACGGGAGCGGATCGGTCTGGACGAGGCGGCGCCGATCGTCATGACCGATCCACCGGCACACACGGCGTTCCGCCGTCTGGTGGCGGCCGGCTTCACCCCGCGCCAGGTCGCCGAGCTCGAACCGCAGGTGCGCACCTTCGTCGGGGACCGTCTGGACCAGCTCGCGGCCGACGGCGGTGGGGACGTCGTCGCCGCGGTCTTCAAGCCGCTGCCGAGCATGGTGGTCGCGCACTACCTGGGTGTCCCCGATGCCGACCGGGCGCGCTTCGACGTGTGGACCGAGGCGATCGTCGAGGCGAACGCCGGCGGCGACGTCGGCATGGCCGCGGAGCGGCTGGGCGAGCTGCTCGCCTACTTCGACGACCTGGTCCGGCGCCGCCGTCGCGAGCAGGACGCAGGTGCTCCGGTCGGCGACGACGTGATCTCCCAGCTGGTGGGTGTGCAGCGATCGGGGACCGAGGTCGCCCCGCTCGCGGTGCTGGGCTTCGCCTTCACCATGGTCGCCGGCGGCAACGACACGACCACGGGTCTGCTGGGTGTTGCCGCGGAGCTCCTGACCGAGCACCGCGACCAACGCAGCCGATTGGCACAGGACCTGTCGGCCCTCCCGGACGCGGTCGAGGAGCTGTTGCGCCTGGCGAGTCCGGTCCAGGGGCTGGCGCGCACGACCACACGTCCCGTCGAGCTGCACGGCACGCAGGTGCCTGCGGGCCGGAAGGTCCTGCTCCTGTACGCCTCGGCCAACCGTGACCCGCGAGAGTTCGGACCGGACGCCGAGCAGTGCGACCTCTCGCGACCCATCCGCCGGATGATGACCTTCGGCTACGGCGCGCACCACTGCCTGGGTGCCGCTGCAGCGCGTCTGCAGGCCCGGGTCGCGCTGGAGGAGCTGCTCGTGCGCTTCCCCGACTTCTCGGTCGATGCCGCGTCGGGGACCTTCGCCGAGGGCAACTACGTGCGCCGGTACTCATCGCTGCCGTGGCGGGCGACCACCGACTGACCGCACGGGCTGCCTCGGTCCGGCCCTCAGGCGGGGAGGCGGCAGGCCTGCTCGTTGCGGAGGCGGGAACGCAGCGCCACCGCCAGCAGCACCAC
>JACDJC010003938.1_pt1 | contig 10405 bp, 9 predicted proteins | sample 7454191 | NCBI WGS metagenome assembly JACDJC01 (sample SAMN14253291, study PRJNA609438) | sludge metagenome | isolation source: sludge after 25d culture with pyrite and EDTA | collected 2018-12-20
AAGTTTAATGAATTTGTGCTTTTTGATCTAAGAACACCACTTCAACCTTTCCCTAATGCAGAGTAGGACGGATGTGATATAAGTATGACAATGAAACCCATAGTCAGCATTGTTACCCCTTCCTATAACCAGGCTAGCTACCTTGAGCGCACCATTCTCTCGGTCATAGAGCAGGACTACGAAGCCATCGAATATATCGTCATCGATGGTGGCTCTGAGGATGGTAGCCTGGAGATCCTTAAAAAATATGAGCATCGGCTGGCCTATTGGGAATCGACACCGGACAAAGGACAAACGGACGCCATCAATAAGGGCTTTGCGCATGCTAATGGGCAGATTTTGGCCTGGTTAAATTCAGATGACACCTACCAGCCCGGCGCAATTGCGGAGGTGGTTCAGTTTATGCAGGCTCATCCGCAGGCCGGCTTGGTGTACGGAGATTGCAATTTCATCAATGCCCGCGATGAGGTGATTGGTCGCTTTAACGCCCGTCAAACGGAGTATGATCGCTTATTGAGCGGGTATGTGCATATCCCACAGCAGGCTGCATTTTGGCGTCGGCATCTCTGGCAGCAGGTCGCTCCGCTGGATGACAGCATTTATTTTGCGATGGATTACGATCTATGGCTGCGCCTGGCAAAGATTTCGCCGATTGTGTATACACCGCGTTTGTGGGCCAACTTTCGCTTACACGGGGATGCCAAAACGATTGCCGAAGATGACCGCTGCTGGCCAGACATGGTGCGCATTCACTACCGCAACGGGGGAAAATGGTGGCATCCCTTGGTTTGGAAGTATTACCTACGCAAGCTGGCTGGGCCTTATCTGCGGGCTAAACGTCGGAAAATGATAAACCGTTAAACACGAAAAAATCAGCGCACAGGTAGGGTGCTTGATTTGATAAATCAAGGAAGCTTAAGGGTAGAACATTCACCCGGTTTGGCTTAAACGGCAAACAAATCCCGATGATTTAATTTCCCCAGACCTTCAACAAGCTGTTTAATTTTTGTTTGCGGCGTGTTTATAATGAAAGCTGGAGGACGTAATGAATAATCGCAATCTTGATCCCAAACGTAGGGGATTTTTTGGCGAACTCGCTTTACAGGTGCGCTTGGTGATCCGCTTGATGAAGGATGACCGCATCAACCCGTTGTTGAAGCTGCTGCCGTTCGCTGGTTTTTTGTATTTTATTATGCCCGATCTGATGATTGGCCCGATTGATGACTCGGCAATCATCTTTTTGGGTTCGTATTTGTTTTTAGAATTTTGTCCGCCGCCAATTGTGCAGGAGCATTTGCGAATTTTGAAAGGGGAATTTCCACCGCCGCAAGAGCGACCGGATGTGATCGATGCGGAGTTTAAAGATATGGATGAAAGGTAAACAATGCGTACGTCTATGAAGATAACAGTTTTCTTGTTTTTGATTTTGATCTTAAGCGCGTGTCAGTCGCAGGAAGCCACCCAGCCGCCGCCGACCGTGCCGGCCGTGACGCTCGCCTCCCAGGATACGCCTGAGGCGCAACCCACTGCGGCTGATCCAGGGGCTATGGAAACAGAAGCTGCGCCCGCACCAACCGATGTGGCAATGCCCACTGAACCTTCGCGGCAGAATGTGGCCCAGCTGCCGGATGGTGCCCAGTTCCAATGGGTCGAGATCGCTTCGGGTTTCACCCAGCCGCTCGATCTTGAGGATGCTGGTGATGGGGTACTTTATATCGTAGAGCAGATTGGTTTGATTCACGTGCTGCAAAACGGTGAACGATTAGCGCAGCCTTTTTTGGATATCCAGCAACGGGTGAGTACACAGGCCAGCGAGCAGGGCTTGTTGGGATTGACGTTCGATGCGGATTATGCGCAGAATCGCATTTTTTATCTGGACTATACCGATACACAAGGTGATACCGTCATTGCCCGTTATCAGGCTGCGCCCGATGGTCTGACGGCTGACCCAAACTCAGAAGAAGTGTTGTTACAGATTAAGCAGCCATACGGCAATCATAATGGCGGCAATGTTGCTTTTGGCCCAGATGGATTCTTGTACATTGGGATGGGTGATGGCGGTTCGGGCGGTGATCCAGAAGGCCGCGCACAAAATACAGAAGTCCTGTTAGGAAAATTATTGCGCATTGCGGTTTCTGGACAAGAGAAATACGCAGTTCCAGCGGATAATCCCTATGTTGATGGTGGCGGTCGCGCTGAAATCTTTGCTATCGGGTTAAGAAATCCATGGCGGTTTTCATTTGACCAGGCGAATGGTGATTTGTATATCGCGGATGTTGGGCAGGGGGAATGGGAGGAAATTAACTATATGCCGGGCGTCGTGCCGGGGGTAAACTACGGCTGGGACTATCGCGAAGGGGTGCATGCTTTTGAAGGTCAGCCGCCGGAGGGGTTGACGTTAACCGACCCGGTGTTAGAGTATGGGCACGATCAGGGCTGTTCTGTGACTGGCGGATATGTGTATCGCGGCTCGGAGCTGCCCGATTTATATGGTGTTTATCTGTATGGGGATTACTGTACCGGCAAGGTGTGGGGTACCTTACCCTCGGATCAGGCAGCCTGGCCGTCGGTTGAGCTGTTTTCCACCGGTGAAAATATCAGTGCCTTTGGACAAGATCAACAGGGTGAGGTGTATTTGATTGCACATGGCGGCCGTATCTATCAGCTACAGGCTGCCGGTGGTTCATAAGCGCGTAGGTCGGGCAAACAATAGGAAGGGAAAAATGGTAGGGGCGAGGCGAGAAGGGTTGCACGGATTCGGCAGAAAAACCAAAACCTTGATAAAATAAGATTGTAAGATGATCGGTTTACTGTTTGTGGAAGGAGTAAGTCATGGCAGAAAAACGATGGCAGACAATCCAAGTGAAACATTGTGATCATGTGGGTTGTGATGTTAAATTACAGGCATTAATCATCCTCACCCCGGAGCATTTACCGGATCAGCCGCCGCGCGTCACCGCGCACCGCTGCTCGAAAGGGTTGCAATGCAGCACGTTAACCAAACCAACCTGTGTTTGGGCGGGTACTAACCCAAATTACGACCCATTTGCGGAATAAATAGGTAAAGCCAGGCTGTTGCCCTCAAAAACCGAGGGTCAAAGGTTTCATCATTACGCAATCACCCCCAATTCTTTCCCAACCTGCGCAAAGGCGGCCAGGCTCAGATCGAGGTCTTGTTGGGTGTGTGCCGCGGAGATCATCACGCGGATGCGGGCTTTGCCAAGGGGCACTGTCGGGAAGCCCAGCGCCATTGCGAAAACACCGGCTTCAAATAGGGCGCGGCTGAACGCGCGGGCTAACTTTGCATCCCCGAGCATGACAGGAGTGATCGGGGTTTGCGATTGGCCGGTATCAAAACCCAGTTTCTGCATTTCTGTTTTAAAATAGTTGCCATTATCCCACAGCCGGTCGACCAGCTCGGTTGAAGACTCCAAGATGTCTACCGCCGCCAGACAAGCCGCCACGTCCGCGGGTGGGACGGCAGAGGAGAATAAGAAGGGTCGTCCCCGCTGGCGTAGCCATTGGATGATTTTGGTGGAACCAGTCACCATGCCGCCGGCCACCCCAAATGCTTTGGACATCGTGCCAACTTCGACATCTACCTTGCCGTGCAGGTTGAAGTGATCCACGATGCCGCGCCCGCCCTTGCCGACCACACCCTCGCCGTGTGCATCATCCACCATTAGCATAAGGTCGTATTTGCTGGTAATTTCGTAAATTTCATCCAGCGGCGCCAGGTCTCCGTCCATGCTGAAGACGCCATCGGTGATCGTCAGGAATCGCCGGTATTTGTCTTTGTTTTCCAGATAGACGCGCTCCAGATCGGCGGCGTCGGCGTGTTTGTAAACGAGTGTTTTTGCGCCGGAAAGCCGGCAGCCATCAATAATTGAAGCGTGATTGAGTTCATCGGAGAGGATAGCATCGTTCTTATCAACCAGGCAGGGAATGGTGGCGGTATTGGCTGAGAAGCCCGACTGGAAGGTGATACAGTCTTCCACGCCTTTAAAGTGTGCCAGGCGTTTTTCCAACTCCAGGTGAATATCCATCGTGCCGGCAATCGTGCGCACTGCGCCTGGGCCAACGCCGTATTTTTGCAGTGCATCTTTGGCAGCTTCCACCAGTTTTGGGTGATTTGCCAAGCCGAGATAGTTGTTTGAGCAAAAATTTAATACCCGTTTTCCATCCACTACCAGCCAGGCCCCCTGGGGTGAGCTGAGGGTGCGAATCTGGTTATAAAAGCCTTTTTCTTTTAGTTGGGCGATCTCTTCATCGATCCAGTCTAAGCGTTTTGACATGGGTACCTCTTCTATTGGATTGGGGGTTGTTTGATGGATTAATTATAGCGGCTTGTTGTGAGGCTGTCCCCCGCTAAATGACATATTTTTTCCTGACGGATAGTAGGAAGGGGGAAGCGTTAATCCTTCCAATGGTTGCGAAGCAGGGACACTGTTAAGGGTCAACCCATTGGAAGGTTCGCATGTCGCATGATCTGCGGCAAACCCAACCTTCGGAAGGGCGGGCTTATGGCTGGTGTAGCTTGACGGCAACCTTCCGAAGGGGATTGATGTTTTTAATCAACCTCGATTCTTCTTAATGCCGCGTTTGATTTCCTGCGTATCGAATGGAAGTATAAATCAAGTATCGGTTAGAAATTGACATCAATCTTAAAATTAGGGAACGCAAATACATTGTCCCAATCGGGTTATAATATAGAGAAAAACATCACCGTTAAACTTGACCATAATTTTTGAGGGATAGCCATGAAATACGCCAAACCGATTGAGTGGATCGACAATTCACGTTCTCGTATCGAACAGCCATCTGGCATTGTTAGTGATATTCTCCCCCCAGAGCTGCCGCGCAAGATTCGCGCTTTTCATCGCAATATCCCCGGGTATCGCATGAGTCCGCTGAAAAGTCTGCCACATTTGGCAGCCCGGTTGGGCTTGGGGGGAATCTGGGTAAAAGATGAATCAGCCCGTTTAGACCTGAGTTCCTTTAAGGTTTTGGGTGGCTCTTACGCCATTTACCAACTGATTAAAAAGCGGCTGGGCATGGAGAACGAAGATATTTCTTTTTCCGAATTAAGCGATGCAAAGCTACGGAAAAAATTGGGAAATCTCATTTTTGCGGCGGCTACCGATGGCAATCATGGGCGTGGTGTCGCCTGGTCAGCCTCACAAATGGGGTTTGACTCGGTGATTTACGTTCACAAGCACACCTCCACGGCCCGCATTCAATCCATTGAACGCAATGGGGGGCGGGTGGTGGTGGTCGATGGCAATTATGACGATGCTGTTCGCAAGCTGTATCAAGATGCGCAGGTCAACGGCTGGGAAGTCGTTTCCGACACCGCTTGGGAGGGGTATGCGGATGTTCCCAAATGGGTGATGCAAGGTTACTCCACCATGTTAAGCGAAACCCAAGAGCAATTAGCCGGTCAGGGATTGAGTAAGCCGACCCATCTTTTTGTGCAAGCCGGGGTAGGTTCGCTGGCTGCCGCGGCGATTGGCTTTTATTACAATTTGTTTGGCAACCAACGTCCGCAGTCCGTCGTTGTTGAACCGACAAAAGCAGCCTGTTTGTATCAATCCGCCTTAATGGATGATGGTCAGCCGCACAGCGTGGGTGGTGATCTGGATACGATCATGGCGGGTCTGGCGTGTGGCGACCCCAACCCCATTGCCTGGCAGATTTTGCAATATTGCGCGGACTTTTTTGCAATTTGTCCCGACTACGTGGCCGCCAAAGGCATGCGCGTATATGGCGTACCCTTGGAAGATGATCCCTTTATCGTTTCAGGAGAATCAGGCGCGGTGACACTGGGGGCCTTGATGTACATTATGGAATATGAGGGAGCCCAGGAGATGCGCAGCAAGCTTGGTTTGGGCGCGGATTCTCATATTTTGTTGATCAATTCGGAAGGCAACACCTCCCCAGACGATTTTCGGAATGTGGTCTGGGAAGGCGGCATCCCGGTGCCGGAGGAATATAAGGTTTACCCAAGCCAAAAGTGATTGTTGGCTATTCCACCGGATAAACGATGCCCCAATCCTGGCGCAGGCTGTCCATCATTTCGATTAAGTCACGGGAGGCCTGAAAGCTCATCACGTCACTTTCGGTTTTACCAGCCCGCAGGCAGTCCATGACGTGCTGGGCTTCGTAATCCATGCCGTTTGTTTGGCGCGGAAAGGCGAGTTCCTTTTCTTCCTGGTCGCGCCCTAGGCTGATCGAGATCTTCTCAGGAAACCAGAAGTGTTTGTGAATGCGAATGAAACCCTCACTGCCGCTGATGACGGCTTCACAATCCGCCATCGCACGAATGGTGGCGTTTAATTGGGCAGTTTTTTCCTGACCGTACTGTAAGGAAAGGTGAATTTGTTCATCGACACCGGTTTTCCCGAGAAAAGCCTGCCCCGCAAAGTGATCCGGTTTGCCAAACAAATACAAGGCCAGTGCCAGCGGGTAAATGCCAATATCCAACAAGGCCCCCCCGCCCAAGGCCGGGTTAAACAGGCGATGTTCGGGGTCAAATGCTTTGTAAAAACCGAAATCAGCGGTTAACAGGTGGGCATCTCCAATTTTGCGACTGTCGATCAAGCGTTTGGTCTCTTGAATAGCGGGGAAGAACCACATCCACATCGCTTCCATCAGGAATAGGTTTTTCTCCTGAGCGGTGGCGATCATCGTTTCGACCTCCTGACTGTTAAGGGCGAGCGGCTTTTCGCATAAGACGTGTTTGCCCGCACCCAGGGCAAGCAGGGTGTTGTTTTTATGGTAGGGGTGCGGGGTGGAAACGTAAATCACATCCACCTGCGGATCATTGACCAGACTTTCGTAACTGGCATGAACATTGGGAATCTGATATTTTTGGGCGAACTGTTCGGCGCTGGCCTGGGTGCGTGAACCCACCGCGCTGATTTGTGCCTCTGGCAGGCTAGTGAGGGCTTGGGTAAAGGTGTTGGCAATATTACCAGTTCCTAAAATGCCCCAACGAATCTTGTTTTCCATCTGTTTTTTCCTTTTTGGTGGTAGGTTTGGGTAATTATACAAGCATATTGGGCTTGCCATCTGGTAGAATCGATAGATCAAAAGGAGCAATATGATTGATTATCTTCGCGAAGCCAACGCCTTATTTGATTACACCCAATCGTTAAGACGAGATTTTCATCGCCATCCTGAATTGGGCTTTCATGAAACCCGCACGGCGGGGATCGTTGCTGCGCAATTGAAGAAATTAGGCATGCACGTTAGGGAGGGGGTGGGGAAGACCGGTGTGGTGGGACTACTGGACGGCGGTCAGCCCGGCCCGGTGGTGTTGCTGCGGTTTGATATGGATGCCTTACCGGTGACCGAGCAAACTGGCGCACCGTACGCATCAACCAACCCTGGGGTGATGCACGCCTGCGGGCATGATGGGCATATTGCAATTGGATTAACGATAGCCAAGCTCTTGCATGCGCATCGCGAGCAGTTGTACGGTAGCGTGAAGTTCATTTTTCAACCCGCGGAAGAAGGCCCGTGTGGGGAGGAAGCCGGCGGGGCGTATATGATGATGCGCGATGGTATCCTGGTGGATCCGAAACCAGATCTGGCGTTTGCGATGCACCTTTGGAATGAGAAGCCGATCGGCTGGTTGCATGCCGCTGCTGGGCCGGTGATGGCCGGTGCTGAGCAGTTTCAGATCAGCGTGGCGGGGAAAGGCGGTCATGCGGCTATGCCCCATCAGGCCGTTGATCCGGTGATCGCGGCGGTTCAGATTGTCAGTGCCCTGCAGAGCATCGTTTCCCGCAATGTAGCCCCCTTACAGTCTGCCGTGCTGAGCGTCACCGCATTGCATAGTGGTGAAAGCTTTAACATCATTCCTCCTGAGGCGCACATCGAAGGCACGATTCGCACTTTTGAAAGCGGGGTGCGTGAAATGGTGCTGCGGCGATTGAAAGAAATTACGAACGGGGTTGCCGACGCGATGGGCTGTACGGTGCAGGTCGAGGTGAAACAAGTAACGCCGGCCGTTGTGAATGACGAAGCGGCTGTCCAACGGGTGGTGAACATGGCGCGTCAGATATTTCCAGAAAGCAGTTTAGACTCTTCCTCTAATCTCACAATGGGATCTGAGGATATGGCCTTTATATTGGAGAAAATACCCGGCTGTTACTTTTTTGTCGGCTCAGCCAATGCGCAGCGTGGTTTGGACTATTTTCACCATCATCCCAAATTCGATTTTGATGAAGCGGTATTGCCGCAGGCTGCGGCACTGATGGCTGCGGTTGTGGCGGATTATTTGTCCGACTACGGATAACCCCCGCTGGTGGCACTGGGCTGCGGGGTGGTTGTCATCGCCGGGTAGCCTGCCACGGTGTTGGTGGGCGTCAGGGTTGGGCCGCCAGGCGTAATCGTGAGGCTCGGCTGAATGGTGGTAGTGCGGGTGATGGTCGGCGTGAAGGTCAGGGTTGGGGTTGGGGTCGGGGTATTGGTTGGGGTGGGCGATACCGTGAGTTCATATTCCAGTGTTAGGATCAGATCGGTGGTTTGCACCGGAATTAAGGTAAAGTCAATCGCCTCTTGCACCAGCTGGCGGATCAGATCGGTATGCGGCAGCAGCACCTGCGCCTTCACGGCACCCGGCAATTCCCAGATTTGAAAGGCGTTTAAGCCGTATTGAAAAAACCCAAAGCGATCGGGCTGCCCCAGGCGTAACCCGAGGGCGATATTGTCCATCAGGTAGGTTAGGCTGAGGTTGCTCTCGACCGTGTTTTTGTAGGTGTTGTAAATGCTGTTGAGTTCAATTAATTTGCCGCCCTGTACCAGACGCTGGAAGAGGGCATACACCACCTGCTGCTGACGGATGGCCTGGTCGCGAATATCCAGCCCTTCGCGGAATTGGATATAACACAGTGCATCTCCCCCGCCCAGGTGAACATCACCAGCTGGAATATCGCCACACACATCGTAATAATAGCGCAGCACATCCACATTGATGCCATTCAACTCTTCAATAAACCAGGCAAAATCATCTTTATGCACCAGGGCATATTCATCGGGGCGGATGCCGAGGTTATATTGGATGGTGTCCGCCAGCATATCAAAGCCACCAATCGCATAGGCGATGTTGATGCGCTGCATGGTATAGCCTGGAATGTAAACGAACATCTCGGGCGGCAGGGAAAGCAAGGCGACCTTCGCCAGGCGTGGATTGTAAAAGGCGAGCATCATGGCATCGGTGCGGCTGGTGAACGGGGCCGGGTTATCCGAACCCAATAAGATCAATAGGCGGACCTCATCCGGCACGGTTAAGCCGTGTAGTGGGGATGGCACGGGTGTTATCGGATCAAGCCTGGGGGTGGGGTAAATCTCGCGCTCAATGTGACGCGCGGTTGGGGTAACTGGCAGGCTCGGGGTGAGCGAAGGCAGTGGGCTAGGGCTGACGGTTGGGCTGGCTGTGATCGTTGGGCTAGGCAGCGTTTTTGTTTCCCCCAGGTGGACACAGCCGCTGACCGCTGTCAGCAGGCATGCTGTCATAAAAAAAATCGCAATCACCCGACGCTGGTTCATCAAAGGGCTTGTTTCATGTTAAACCGGCAGGTCTTTCCCAGCTTTATCTAAAGCAAGGCGGTATGAATTGACCAAACTGCCTACCGGCATTTTATCGACCAATTCTCGGAAATAGTCCCCAAACGCTTGTACGACCGGTTTGGGATGCAAACTCAGATAATCGAGCAGGATGACCGAAAAAACATGCGAGCCGCCATCGTGTTTCAGCAAGTAGCCGTAGGGGTCGGGCTCTAAACCAGCTTTGTGGGCAATGAAGAGCGACATGGCTTCCACAACATTTTCTTCGAGAAAGCCGTCCATTTCGGGGTATCCGTATTTGGGATCTTTTTTTTCAAAAGCCAGGCGGATAAACGGGTCGGAGGCCAGCAGGTCTAAACTTTGCTGGACTTCGCTTTGCTGGTATGGCGGGTGGAACATTTCGTGAATGGCGATCAGTAAGGTGGTTTCTAGTGAGAAGCGCATATCGGCGATATAGCGTGGGCCAAACACTTTGATGCCGTGTGGGGCGGCAAAGGCGCATAGATATAGGGTAATTTCTTCGGGTGCGCGGCCGGCTCCTAGCATGATGGCGATCTCTTTATCGAGGGCATAGTTTTCCACGAAAGGCTGTAGTTGCGCTTTTTTTGCGTGAATGCGCGGTAATTGTTCTTGCCGCCAGTATTCGCGGAACCCCATATTTTCCAGCTCATTGATGACCGGAATCAGGGCCAGATAAAGCGGTGCCATTTCTTTGGCCTTTTCCAGCATACGCGGGTCACTGTGTTGAATGCCCTGCATGATGCGGTCTTCATCCAGCAGCAATTCTGTCAGGTTCTCATTTTCAAAATCGGGGATGAAGGAGATCATAAAA
>JACDJC010003939.1_pt1 | contig 10404 bp, 10 predicted proteins | sample 7454191 | NCBI WGS metagenome assembly JACDJC01 (sample SAMN14253291, study PRJNA609438) | sludge metagenome | isolation source: sludge after 25d culture with pyrite and EDTA | collected 2018-12-20
AGCAGCGCTTCTGCCAGGTATTTTTTCATATTAAAGCTTTAACTTATCGAAACCTTCCCCATAAACTCCCATGACACTTCCCATGGAAATAAATGCACCAGGATCAATTTCCTTAATTTTTCTGAATATGGCCCCGGTCTCTCTCTTCCGGACAACCGATATAACGACCTTCACATTCTCTTTAGTATACCAACCTGTGCCATCGAGTACTGTAACTCCACGATAATGTTGCTGATTAATGAAATCAGCAATCTCCTCATATTTTTTTGAGAAAATAAACATCTGGGCCGAACGGTTTGCCCCGCTTAATACTGAATCGAGGGCATATGAAACCACAGCCATGGTTACATATCCATATACCATTTTGTCGACACTCTTCAAAACAAAGAATGAAGAAGCGATAATAATGACATCACAGTAAAGAATTACCCTGCCAGGACTAATGTTCCGGTATTTTACAATGATGGCGGCTATGATGTCGGTGCCGCCGGTGCTTCCTCCCTTTGAAAAAACAATCCCTAATCCCACACCCGACAAGATGCCTCCCAAAACCGCCGACAAAAATGTGTCGTCGATCAGAGGTTCTTTCAATGCTCCCTGGGAAAGGGTAAGTCCGAGTGACACAATAATCATGCTGTATATTGTCTTGATACCGAAACTCGCACCCAAAACCTTAATGGCAATGGCAACCAGAATAATATTCACCACGAAATAGGTCAGTCCCACCGGAATACCTGTGGCAAAGAACAACACAGCCCCAATTCCACTGACACCCCCGCCAGTAATCTGGGCAGGAATGATAAAGAGTGTCCATGCGAGTGAAAACATGACCAATCCCAACGTGATGGCCAGGTAATCCTCAAAATTGATGATCTTTGATCTCAGACTTTCCTTCATTGTGTTGTGATTCACGAAATAACTACATTGATAATTTTTCCGGGAACAACAACTACCTTCCTCAGGGTTTTTCCTTCAAGATATTTCCCTGTTTTTTCGTTGCTGATCACTGCCTCTTCAACCTGATTTACGCTGAAGTCAACCGGCAGGGCAAGTTTGAATCTCATTTTGCCATTGAAGGAGACCGGATATTCAAACATATCTTCCTTCAGTAACTCGTCATTGGCTTTTGGCCAGGGTTCATATGAAATTGTATCATTAGCCCCGTATAACTTCCACAATTCCTCACCCAGGTGAGGGGCAAACGGCGATAAAATCAATGTAAATGTCTTAGCTGTCTCAAGCGATACTTTGCCTTTCTTCATTGCGTGGTTATTAAATACCATCAATGCAGAAATGGCGGTATTGAACTTCAGGTTTTCAATGTCAGATGTTACTTTTTTGATCGCCAGATGTAACGCCTTTTCAGTTTCCGGGTCCTCTTTTTCGTCGGTTATATTCTGAATGTCACTGAAAAACCGGTTAACACGGTTCAAAAAATTGAAAACCCCCTTAACGCCGCTATCAGCCCAAGGTTTACGCTCATCGAGCGGACCCATGAACATTTCATACAAGCGAAGTGAATCTGCCCCATATTTTTGGACTACATCATCGGGATTGACGACATTCTTGAGTGATTTTGACATCTTCGCCACAATCTGATGCAATTCCTCACCTGTTTCAGTATGGAAGAACTTTCCATCCCGATCCTCCACAAGGTCAGAACTCACTTTGGCACCTGTCGCCGTTTCATAGGCAAATGCCAGAATCATTCCCTGATTGTACAACTTTATGAATGGCTCATCTGTCGAGACAATGCCCAGGTCGAATAATACCTTATGCCAAAACCTGCTATACAATAAATGCAAAACTGCATGCTCGGCACCCCCTACATACAGGTCGACCGGCATCCAGTACTGCTCGAGTTCAGGATTAAAAATACTATCCTTGTTTGTCGGGTCGATATAACGCAGGTAGTACCAGCAAGAGCCGGCCCATTGTGGCATGGTATTGGTTTCACGGCGACCTTTTCTCCCATCCGGACCGACAAACTCCAGCCATTCCCTGGCGTTTGCAAGTGGGCTCTCACCCCCTTCTCCAGGCTCATACTTCTCTAAAGTTGGTAACACGACCGGGAGATTTTCATCCAGGCTTACTTCTCCATCTTCCCAGTGAATGACCGGAAAAGGTTCACCCCAGTATCTTTGACGACTGAAAAGCCAGTCCCTGATTTTGAAATTGACGGTAGCTTTCCCCAGTCCCCTTTCTTCTAACCACTGGGTGACTGTCCTGATACCTTCAGCCTTATTCAGGCCATTCAGTACAATGCCCTTTTCGGGGTTATCCGAATTAATGTAAACGCCATCCTCGGTCCAGCAAGCGTCGCCGGCAAGAATCTTATCCCTGAGATCCTGGTCTGCAGCGGCAGGTTCAAGGATACAGTGCACAGGAAGACCAAACTTTTTGGCAAATTCAAAGTCGCGGGAATCATGGGCAGGAACAGCCATGATGGCACCAGTGCCATAACCCATCAGGACATAATCCGCTACCCAGATGGGGATAAGCCCACCCGTTACCGGGTTGATTGCGTACCTTCCGGTAAAAACACCAGTTTTCTCTTTTGCCAGCTCTGTCCTGTCGAGATCCGACTTCAGGGAAGCTGTGTGGATATATTCCTTTACCCTTTCTTCATTCTCTGGTGTAACTAGCCTTTCGGCCATGGGGTGTTCCGGTGAAATGACCATATAGGTTGCACCAAAAAGGGTATCGGGCCGTGTAGTATACACCCGCAGTTTTTGGTCAATTCCATCTATATCAAAATCCACTTCGGCTCCATGTGATTTACCAATCCAATTCCGCTGCATATCCTTAACCCCCTCAGGCCAGTCAAGATCATTGAGGCCCTCAAGCAATCTTTCGGCATAATGGGGAATCCTTAATAACCATTGCTTCAGGTTACGTCTGATCACCTGATGGCCACATTTTTCATGAGAGCCGTCGGTCAAAACTTCCTCATTGGCACACACTGTGCGGCATGAGCCGCACCACCATACTTGTGCATTGTCATAATAGGCAAGCCTCTTTGAAGCTACAAACTCGTTTACAGCTTTCGGACCCATCTCCTCAATCACTGAAGGAATGGTAAGCTCAGATATCGGACGTCCTTTTTTGGATTCCGGATCATACCAGGTATTATATAATTGAATGAAAATCCACTGGGTCCACTTAAAGTAGCCCGGATCGGTGGTGTTGATTTCACGATCCCAATCGTAGCTTAGACCAAGAGATTTTATCTGCCTTCTGAAAGTATCACAGTTTTTACGGGTTGTGATGGCAGGATGAGTACCTGTTTGCATGGCATATTGTTCGGCAGGCAATCCAAAAGCATCCCAACCCATCGGGTGCAGGACGTTAAATCCATTCATCCTTTTATAACGGCTGATAATATCCGTTGCAGTATATCCCTCAGGATGTCCCACATGCAAGCCGGCTCCTGATGGATAGGGAAACATATCCAGGATATAATACTTAGGTTTTGAAAAATCATCCCTTGTCTTGAAAGTCTTGTTAATATCCCAGAACTCCTGCCATTTAGGCTCTATTTCCCAGAACTTGTAATCCATTGTATAGCAGTATTAAGTTTTTAATTCAATGTGAGGTGCAAAGTTAGAAAAATGTTTAGCCCCGGGGCATCACTCCAAACAGTTTCAGGCACTTTAAGACATCCTTAACAAGTACCATCAAAAAAGAAGCGCCTTTTGGGGCGCTCCTGTACTCGTGTTTATTCCATAAATCAATAAGTGACAACCGGTGGCAGGTTCTTGGCCTGTTCGATAAAGCTCTTCACAACTTTCAGCGCAGGCACTGCCCTTGTGATTTTCTTTTCGGCCTGAACCTCTACCATCTTGGCATACAGATTCTCGGCATTGCGGTTACGCAACTCCTTTACCGTGTCAACACCTGCAGCTTCAAGAAGCTCCGAAAACTGTGGGCCAACTCCTTTTATGCGGAATAAATCCGCCATATTTACCCATTCCAGGATTTTCCCTTCATCAATACCGGTCACTGAAGCAATTTCTTTACGCCCACCTTTTGTGGCACCTTTAGCTAACAGACCTTCCACTGATTTTATCTCGGCTTTTGAGAGTTTTTCAGCGTATACCGGTCCAATTCCTTCAATTTGATCAATCCTTGTTGCCATAATTTCACTAATTTTAAGATTTGAAATAAGTATACCTTGATAGTATATTTAACAGAATCCTCGAATTTACCAATTATCGTCAGATAAATTGTAATATTGTTGAATTGATTTTAGGTTTTAGGTAAGAATTTTTCCAAAATAAGATAAATCATGGAAAAGAATTCGAAAGAACAGTTTATCAGCACCATCCAAAGCAGTTACACCTTTAAGGGAAACTCAATACTTCTTGGGTCTGCCATCCTGGGAAATGACCAGGAAACCGGCGTTCAGATCAGGATTCCCTTGAAAACCCTCAACAGGCACGGACTCATAGCAGGCGCCACAGGAACGGGTAAAACAAAAACCCTTCAGGTTATTGCTGAGGAATTATCTCTTGCGGGGGTTCCAACCCTGGTAATGGATGTCAAAGGTGACCTGAGCGGTATTGCCGCTGAAGGAACCACCAATGCCGTGATAGAAAAGCGGGCAGGTTTAATAGGAATGGAATGGGCTGGTACGGCATTTCCAGTTGAAATGATGTCAATTTCAGGCGAGCCCGGAGTAAAACTTAAAGCCACAATCTCAGAATTTGGCCCCATCTTACTGGCTAAAATTCTCGACCTCAACGAAAACCAGACCGGCATTCTATCCATGATCTTCAAATATTGTGATGACAAAGGATTGCCTCTGCTCGACATGAATGACCTGAAAACCGTTATCCGCTATATTCAGGAAGACGGGAAGGAGGAATTCAGGCGGGATTATGGATTTTTCCAGACAGCATCAGTAGGCACCATCATGCGCAGCATCAGCAGCCTGGAGCAACAAGGAGCGGAACGGTTCTTTGGGGAACCCTCATTTGACATTTTTGACCTGATGCGTACCGATGATCAAGGTCGTGGTATCGTGAATGTTCTTCGAATTACCGACATACAAAGCAATACTGCCATCTTTTCAACATTTATGTTGTGCCTTCTGGCCGAAATATTCCAGAAAATGCCTGAGTTGGGTGATGTTGAAAAGCCTGAACTGGTAATTTTCTTCGATGAAGCCCACCTTATCTTTAAAAATGCAACAAAAACTCTTCTCGACCAGTTTGAAACCACCATTAAACTGATCCGTTCCAAGGGAGTGGGGATTTTCCTTGTTACGCAATCGCCTGATGATATTCCTGCGAGCATACTGGGTCAGCTAGGGTTAAAAGTCCAGCATTCCCTGAGAGCCTTTACGGCCAAGGACAGAAAAGCCATTAAATCAGCGGCAGAAAATTATCCGATATCTGACTTTTACAAGGCAGACGAATTGATCACGGCCATGGGAACCGGTGAAGCCATGGTGACGGCCCTCGACGAAAAGGGCCGGCCCACCCAGCTTGTACATACCCTGATCAGGCCACCACTCTCAAGAATGGATATTCTTACTGACAAAGAACTTGAATCTCTTATCAGGGATTCTCGAATGGTGACCAAATACAATCGAGAAATTGACAGGGAAAGCGCCCATGAAATATTGAGGCAGAAGATGGAAGAGGCTTACCAGGATATGCCTGCCGAAAAACCTGGAACCAGCAGGAACGGAACAAGAGGTAGGTCGACCAAAGAAGTGTCCGTTTTTGAAAAGATCATGAAAAGTCCGGTAACCAATACGATAGCAAGGGAGGTAACCAGGGGCATACTGGGAGTATTGGGTCTAAAATCGATTAGCAGGGCTACCCGTTCAACACGAACCACGTCACGCCGAAAATAAAAAAGCTGCCTCGCGAGCAGCCTGACCATATTGAATCTTGATTGTTATTGGTTTTTCACCAATAACTTTGAGGTTTTTGTCTGGTTGGTGTCAGTGGTAACCCGCACCAAATATATTCCACTTGGAATATTATCAATGGTAACCCGGTGCCTGTTTACCATTCCCTGAAACTTTCTGACAAAAACCACGGAACCGGCGATATTGGTAATCCTTATCTCCTGCAAATTCTGGTCAGAAACCTCAACGGTAAACCATTTTTCAGTGACGGGATTGGGGAACACCTTGATTTCAGGGAGTGAGATCCCATCCTGAATAAGGGCCGCATTGGCTTCAACCTGCTGCTCGCCGGTTGTCCAAACACTGTTTTGGGCTGACAGATTTGTCAAACTCAATACCATTACCCATATCAAAAGTAGAATTCTCATCAATATTTTCCTTTTCAAGATATTACCAAAAATAATGCCTTTTTTCTTATAAAAGACGAATTAGGCAGGAAAAAGTTTCATTGCATGGTCTAAATCTTCCGGAGTATCAATCCCATAACTGAGATAACTTGTCTGAGCAACCTTAATTTTATATCCGTTGGCAAGCCATCGGAGCTGTTCAAGGGCTTCAACCTTTTCCAAAACACCCTGCCCAAGCCTTGTAATCTTTTGTAAAATCTCAGATCGGTATGCATATAAACCAACATGTGCGAAAAAATCAGTTGTCATAAGCCATTCAGAAATTTCATGGCCCCTGACATAAGGGATGGAGGCTCGACTGAAATAGAGTGCATTCCCATTTTTATCAAAAACAACTTTTGGTTTATTGGGATCAATCAACTCATGTACTGATTCAATTTTTCTGGCAAGGGTGGCAATCTGGACATCGGCATCAAAACAATCCATCACTTCCTTCAATTGCTGGGGCTGAATGAAGGGTTCATCCCCCTGGATATTGACAACCACATCAAATCTCAAATTTTCGGCAACGATTCTGGCAGCCTCGGCACATCGGTCAGTTCCGCTTTGATGGTCAGGCGATGTCATCAGGCATTGCCCGCCAAACGAGATAACCCTTTCATAAATCAATGGATCATCGGTAGCGACCCAAACATCCTTAATCGCTTCCAAAGTCCTTTCATATACCCATTGAATCATGGGTTTTCCATGAATCAAGGCCAGCGGCTTCCCCGGGAATCGGGTAGATTGGAACCTGGCCGGAATTATCCCTATGAATTTCATTACAAATAGATTTTACTGATTTGATTCCCCCTAATTATAACCCCATCATCCAATAAAAGGAAATAAGGCAAAACAAAGATACCTGAACAAATTCAAAAAATGGTTAAATAGCCAGATTAGTCAATAATTAAGGAGTAAAAGTTGTAAATTTGCAGACTTTTGATCATCACGATGGATGTACAAGGAATAAAACAAAGGTTTGGAATTATCGGTAATGCGCCCGGACTTAACCGTGCCATTGAAGTTGCGGTACAGGTTGCCCCAACTGATCTTTCCGTGTTAATTACAGGCGAAAGCGGTACGGGCAAAGAAATCTTTCCGCAGATCATTCATCAATATTCTGCCAGAAAGCATGGTAAGTACATTGCGGTCAACTGTGGTGCCATACCTGAAGGAACTATCGACTCAGAACTTTTTGGGCACGAAAAGGGATCTTTTACCGGAGCTTTGGCTGACAGAAAAGGGTATTTTGAAGAGGCTGATGGTGGCACTATCTTCCTTGATGAAATCGGGGAACTACCGCTTGCAACCCAGGTCAGGCTCCTTCGGGTTCTTGAAACAGGTGAATTCATCAAGGTTGGATCTTCCAAAATGCTGAAAACCAATGTCCGTGTAATTGCGGCAACCAATGTTGACCTGCCGTATGCTATTCAGGAGGGAAAATTCAGGGAAGATCTGTACTACAGGTTAAACACGGTACCAATTACCATTCCACCGCTCAGGCATCGGGCGGAGGATGTGATCCTTCTTTTCCGGAAATTCGCAAGTGATTTTGCCGACAAGTATCGAATGCCTCCCGTCAGGCTCGATGAAGATGCCCGCATTTTGTTGATGAATTTCCAATGGCCAGGCAATGTCAGACAGTTGAAAAATATCACCGAGCAGATTTCAATAATTGAGCAGCAAAGGGATATAACCGCAAATATCCTGAAAGTTTATTTACCCGCTTCAGGAACCAGTAATCTCCCTGCCGTATTCAGGGGAGTTAACGAGAAAACCTTCAATAATGAAAGGGAAATTCTCTACCAGGTCCTGTTCGACATGAAGCGCGACATGAACGATCTTAAGAAACTGGTGCTTGACTTGATGGGCGATAGAGACGAAGTACACGTCAACGATGACCATGCGCAGATTTTCAGAAAATTGTATCCAACAGAAAAGGTCGAAGTTGTTGCCGAAAAAAAGACACCCTCTCCCATCCAGATAGACAGTTTCAGCAAGGAAAACATCATGGACACGGAGGAATTTATTGAAGAATCATTGTCACTTGAAGATAAGGAAATTGAATTAATCAGAAAGGCACTTGAAAAACACAGCGGAAAAAGGAAACTGGCTGCCCAGGAACTGGGTATTTCAGAAAGGACTCTTTACCGTAAAATCAAAGAATATGATATTGACGGTTAACAGGAGATTTATAACGGTCACCAAAGTCCTGATCGTGATGGTCATAATGGTCGGATCCTTTCTGCTTCCTTCCTGCAAAGTGTCATATACATTTACAGGTGCCAGCATTGCTGCCGATGTAAAGACATTTTCTGTCTACTACTTTCCTAACAGGGCCCGTCTTGTAAATCCAACCCTAAGTTCTGACCTGACCGAACAATTGAAGGAGAAGTTGCTCCGCCAAACCTCGCTTCGGGAAGAGGAGGAAAACGGGGATCTTGTCTTTGAAGGCCAGATCACCAATTATGAAGTACGGCCCATATCCGTCCAAAAGGAAGATATGGCCGCACAAAACAGACTTACTATCTCAGTCCGGCTAAAGTACACCAACAACCGTGACCACGAGCAGGATTTCGACCGGACGTTCTCTGCCTATGAAGATTTTCCGAGCAATCTTAACCTTTCCGATGTCGAGAGCAGCATTGTTCCGGATATTCTGGAGAAGCTTCTTGACGATATATTTAATGCCACTATAGCCAACTGGTAAATGAGTCCTGCCGACATAAGAAAATACCTTAAAAATCCCGGGTTGCTGAATGAAAGCACTTTAGATGCAACCCAAAAGATGACAGAGGCTTATCCAGCCAGCAGCATGGGCTGGGCCTTATGGCTTAGAAATCTGCGCAATACAAGCAGCCCCCTGTACCCTGAATTCCTCAACCAGGTTGCCCTTCGGGTTCCTAACCGGAAATGGCTGAAAGAGTTTTTGGAAATCCCTGAAGTTTCCGGATTTGCCTTGCATGGAGAAGAGTATCTTGCCATAGATGATTATGACCTTGGAGACTCCTCTATTGAAAATGAACCGGGAAATTCCGGTCAACAGTCGAAAATGGAGTTGATTGACAAGTTTCTTTCTGGTGGTGGAACCTTTGGCAAGCAATTGCCAACATCCGGTTACATGCCCTCAAACGTTGCCGATAAAGCCGTGGAAGAAAGGGAAGACATTGTAACCGAAACCTTTGCAAACCTTTTATTATCACAAGGAAACCTGGATAAAGCCATTCAGGCATTTGAAAAATTAATTTTGAAATATCCGGAAAAAAGTATTTACTTTGCTGCCCGCATTGAAGAAATTAAAAAATTAAAGAACCATTAAGATTTTCAATAAGATGTATACACTTATAACTGTTCTCATATTCATCATCTGTGTCCTCCTTGTACTGATCGTATTGGTTCAGAATTCAAAAGGAGGCGGATTGGCCAGTAACTTCCAGGCTTCAACCCAGGTAATGGGTGTTCGGAAAACCGCAGATTTTTTGGAAAAAGCTACCTGGACACTTGCTGGTGCCCTTCTGGTACTTTCAATTATGGGATCTGCTTTTATTCCAAGGGGAGAGGCTGGAACACGAGGCTCAATTCTTCAGGAACAGATTCAGAATGTACCAGATCCTACTCAAATTCCGGCCTTCCCGGCACCAACAGGAGAGGAAGCCCCGACCGCAACCCAGGATTCGGCACAATAAATTCGATTTCAATATCTCATCATAGGAAGAGGCTGTCTGAAAAGGCAGCCTCTTCTTTTTTCAGGGCCAATGAAATTATGTCTCTATGATGTTTTAAGCCAAATCAAACCCAGACCACGTTCTGGACTGAGTCGTATTTTCAACATATCTTCTCCGTATCTTCTGCATATCTTGTATAGTTAATTATATACAAGATATGGAAAAGCACTGCAAAAGATATGTCCAATTACATAACCGGCACCAAAGTTATTAGCATCAATCCCGGGATTGTGTCACTATTTATAAGAAATTCCTCGCATGAATAACATTCCTTTCGTATGTCAGACTGGCAGGCTTAAAATTGTCTCATTATAGACTTATCTGACTATAATTCATGCCATTACGCATATTACAACCCTGACACTCCCTG
>JACDJC010003940.1_pt1 | contig 10399 bp, 11 predicted proteins | sample 7454191 | NCBI WGS metagenome assembly JACDJC01 (sample SAMN14253291, study PRJNA609438) | sludge metagenome | isolation source: sludge after 25d culture with pyrite and EDTA | collected 2018-12-20
GAATTAAGGCGTTTGGAACCCATAAGTATAGATGACATACTTCAGCAGTAACCCTATTTACGGGAATTAACTTAATTTCTTCTAGAGACAAAGTTGGATATCTAGTTAATCTTTTATGTTCAGGAGCAATTTTTCCTGTGCTATTGGTAAATTTCCAAGGAGGATCAGCTAAAATTGTTCTAAACTCCCCTTTTACCTCTTGAGAGAAATCTTCTGCTACTTTTGTTATTTTTGTCATTAGGATATCTCTTTTCTGAACTTATTTTAACATATTCGATTTTCATACCACTTACAACTTTCCGTTTATTTAGAATAAATGACCTCTTAAAATAAGCATTGTTCCGCTAAGTTCGAGTCCTCGACGAGAGTTCCCTAACACCGCAGTTGAGCAGCATCTCCCCCAATTTTGTTTTCCCCCCTTAATATCCTATAATGAACTTAACCACCCCGCGCCCATCCAGCCAGCGCGGGCGAAGGAGGAAAACATGTCCGTTGCGCGTATCACCGAGATCAAGGCTTCGTCCCCCATCAGCTTCCAGGATGCCCTCGAGCAGGGAATTGCCCGCGCCTGCCAGACGCTCGATAACGTCAGGTCCGCGTGGATCGCGAACCAGGAGGTTCAGGTTGATATCGAGGGCAAGATCTGCGCCTACATGGTGCATCTCAAGGTAACCTTCGTCCTCGAAGACTGAGCGTTACATTTACCTTTCCGCTCTCGCCGCCCGCCGCTTTCCCGGCAGCGCGGATCTAAATGCCTGCCCGCAACCTTAAAAAACCCGTAAACCCTTGACAAAACAGAAAATATGTTCTATAATATATCGGTCGTATTGTCCTTTACCAATTGCGTAAATGAATTGCGCAGCCCTGTCTTTCCAACCTTACAATATTTTATTTGTTTCTAATTGTTTCCGCGGTTTTTGTGTCCTGGAGCTGTTTTTGCGAAAGGAATCAGTTATCGAAACCATGAGGGGTTCTGATTCGTTTTTTTTGGCGTGGTTTGCCTGCCCTGGCTCGCTCTTGCCGCCGGTGAAGGCGTCCCCCACTGATCCGTCCCGCCTCCTGCGCTTCACAAAACCGCAAGGTGCGCCGTGCCGCATCCTTGCTATAATCGCTCTCTGCTGTTTAAACCCATTTTCTGAACGGAGTTCAAATGAAAGCCCTTGTTATTTATGATTCTGTCTTTGGTAATACAGAGCGGGTCGCGCGCGCTATCGGCTCAGCGCTCGGTGAAGGCACGCCCGTGCAGCGCATCAGCGCGGTCACCCCGGCCGACCTCAACGGTCTGGAGATTCTTTTTGTCGGTTCACCGACCCGCGGCTTCAAGCCCACCCCCGCCATCACCGCTTTCCTCTCCGCGCTCCCCGCGGGCGCGCTCAACGGCGTTCGCGCGGCAGCCTTCGATACCCGCATCCCGCTTGATTCGATCAAGAATCCGGTCTTCCGTCTGATCGTCAAAGCGGGCGGATACGCCGATAAGATCATTGCCAAAGCGCTCACCGCAAAAGGCGCCGCACTCGCCATCCCCTCCGATGGGTTCGTCGTGCTCGAATCAGAGGGTCCGCTGAAAGAGGGTGAGCTCGAGCGCGCCGCCGAATGGGCGAGGACGATCCTGTAATTATGTTAGGCGCGGTTATAATAAGCTATTCTTGTAAACGGGAGTGTTGTTGAATGACTTCGTCCACCTTATTATCCATTTTATTCATGCTCGGCCTGATTGCTATTGGCGTTATCTTCATGTACAAAGCTGTAAAGGGTCGACTGAAATCGAAACAGGCGCAGTCCTGGCCGAAGGTAAAGGGCCTTGTGCTGAGTTCTGAGGTGGAAGAGGACCGCTACCGCAACCCCACCGGCAAAGCCACGATCGCGTTCATTCCCGGCGTGGTTTACGAATATAACGTCAATGGGCAGCCATATACCGGCAAAAACGTCATCTTTGGTCAGACCAATTACGATTACATCATCGCTTCGCGCATTTGCGAGAAATTTGCCGTTGATGAAACCCCCGATGTGTACTACAACCCGCAGAATCCGGCAGAAAGTGTGCTGGTTCCGAAAGCCACCGAAGGCTTACGCTCGCTGGTGCCTGGAATTTTCTTCATCTTCTCCGGTCTCATGATCGGTCTCTTTGGGTTCCTGTTTCCATACTAAAACCGGTTCGATATAGGAGGTAACGATGAATTGGTGGGTGTTTGGTCTCGTCTTTCTTGTAATTGGCGTTATTTTTCTTCTTGTCGGGCTCATCGCCGCTAAGCGCGCAAAAGCCGCGCAATCATGGCCGTCGCTTCCCGGCACCGTGGTGCGCTCTGAGGTCGTGCGTCACGAGAGCACTGATGAAGATGGGATGAGCTCAACCACATACGAACCTGTGGTGGAGTATGAGTATGCTGTTATGGGGCAGCCGTTCACCGGCAAGCGCATCGCCTTTGGTGCGAATCGTTTTGCCTACAAACAGGCAGCCGAGATCGCGGCGCGTTACCCGGCGGGCGGGCGCGTCAACGTGTATTACAACCCCGATAAGCCCAAAGATGCCGTGCTGGAAACCGTTGCCTCCGGCAGCAAGCTCTTCATCATCCTGGGCGCGGTGCTGCTCGCTGCGACTGTGGTGGTGATGATCATTGAGCTGGTTTCCTAGCGGTTTTACGCAAATACGCTGATATTTCTGCGGGCTGACCTTAAAGTTGGTCCGGAACAGAGGATTAAAAAACTTCCGGCGACTTGACCGGAAGTTTTGTGTACGATGTTGATATTGGTTACGCCGCTGGTTCTTTCGCAACAGCGTGCAGCGCAGCCAGGTAGCCGAAGGCAAATCCGGCGCCCAGCGTGGAACCACCGCCGGGGTAAGCCGCGCCCATCACGCTGCCCGAAGTGTTGCCCACCGCGTACAGGCCCGGGATTGGGTTGCCGTTGAGATCGATGACCTGTCCATCTTTGTTGATCTCGAGACCGCCGTTGGTGCCGCAGGTGCCGGGGTAATACGCGGCGCCGTAGAACGGACCGGTTTCGATCGGGGCGAGACAGACGTTCTTGAGGTCTGAGCGGCCCATGTAATCGCCTGCTGTGTCCACGTCGAACGGATTCTCGCCGCGATGCCACACAGGGTCGATGCCTTCAAGCGCGTTCGGGTTGAATACCTCGAGGGTCTTCTGCATACCATCGAAATCGACACCCAGTTTTTCGCACAGCTCTTCCAGTGTGTCCGCCTGGGTGATCCATTCGGGTACAACACCCACCTGGAAGTTGGAGCCGGGCATCGGGTAGTACTGGGCGTAGGTCGCGTCAGCGATCCAGAAGGAAGGAGTGTTGCGGTATTCCATCAACCCTGAATCGTAGTACCAGAAGGAGCGCTGGAACTGCTCGTAGGGGCAGGCTTCATTGCCGATACGCTCGCCGTACTTGTTGACGACGATCGCGTTGGGCTTGCCGCGGTACATCTGCCAGTCGGCTTCGCCCTGCAGCTTCTCGGCATCCAGCAGGAAACCGGGCAGGCCCCAGCTCTCGTTCATGTTGCGCAGGGAAGCGCCGAGTTTCATACCCATCTTCTGTCCGTCGCCGGTGTTGGTGATCACCGCGTTGGAGAAGAAGATCGGTCCGCGCAGGAAGTGCTTCGTCCAGGTGCGGTCGTGGTCAAAGCCGCCGGTGCCCAGGATGACACCCTTGTTCGCTTTGATGGCGATCTGGCTGCCGGCGCTTTCAGCGAGCAGACCAATGACCTCGCCCGCTTCATTGGTGATGAGTTCCTTGCCGGCGGTGTCGAACAGGATCTCGATACCGAGTTCCTCTGCGGCCGCGCGGAAAGCCTGGTAGGTGCCGTATCCATAAGCAAGTTGACCGTCGAGGAACATGTACATGGTGCGGCCAAACGGAACAGAGCCCTCTCCACTGTAGTAATCAGCGAAATTGCGGTTCGTGTTTACATCAAAGGTCCAGCCAAATTGATCGCGCAGATATTCCACCATCTTTGGTGCGGCATCCACAAAGGCTTCGATCAGCTCATCCGTGGACTGTCCCTCAGTGACACGCTTCATGTACGTGATCGCGTTTTCGCGGGAATCTTCGATGCCTTGCGCCTTCATGGCGTAGTTGTTGGGCACCCAGAAACCGCCGCCGGAGGCTGCGGTGGTGCCGCCAAACGCGGGTGATTTCTCGACAATGATGACTTTTGCGCCTTCTTTGGCTGCCACCAGCGCAGCAACCACTGACGTACCAGCGCCAACAACGACTACATCCGCTTCTTTGCTCCATTCGGTTGTAGCCCCGGCGGCGGGCTGTTCAGTTACCGTCCTGGGGGCGCAACCTGCGGCAAATGCCGCCACGCCGGCGCCTGCGATCGCTGTCTTCTTCAGGAAGTCGCGGCGTGAAACTTTGCTTTCGTTCTTTGATGCCATGTGTTAAGACTCCTTTTAACTTCTAATGATTTTCCCGAGTATAGCATGTTTAGACAACTATCCATTCGGATAAAAGTCATAAAAGAGACAATTAATGTCAGCATTTAATTACTTTGCCATAACCACATGAATTTGGGTATACTTGACCGCAGTGACCAGCAATCGTACGTTGTGATTCATTCGATCCACCAACAGGAGGCGTATGAAATATCTAATAACCGGAGGAGCGGGGTACATCGGCAGCACGATCTGCTCCGCCCTGGAGGACGCCGGGCATACCCCCATCATCCTGGACTCTCTCATCACTGGGCGGGAGGAGTTCACCCGCGGACGTATCTTCTACAAGGGCGACATTGCTGATGAAAAGGTGGTCAAGCAGCTGCTGCAAGATCATCCGGATATCCAGGCGACGGTGCACTGCGCCGCGCTCATCGTGGTACCTGATTCTGTCAGCAGCCCGTACGAGTACTACCAGGATAATGTTTCCAGGTCCATCGAGTTCTTCCAATATCTGCAACAAATGGGATACGGGCGGGTTGTGTTCAGCTCGTCTGCAGCTCTGTATGATGTGGTTCCCGGTTTTATGGTTACAGAGGAAGCACCCCTCAATGCCAACAGCCCATATTCCCGCACCAAGCTCATGATGGAAATGGTGCTCAGGGATTACTGTACCGCCTATGGTATGAAGGGCATCGCGCTGCGCTACTTCAACCCCATTGGCGCTGACCCAAAGATGCGCAGCGGCATTCATGTGCAGCACCCCACGCATGTGCTTGGCAAGCTGGTCGACACCGCGCAGGGGCGACAGCCGGAGTTCCAGATCACCGGCACGCACTACTCCACCCGCGACGGCACGGGCATCCGCGATTACATCCACGTGTGGGATCTGGCGCGCGCGCATGTCAACGCCGTCACCGATTTCGACAAGGTCTTCGAGCGCGCCGGCAACCCGCGCGACAATTACATGGTCATCAACCTGGGCACCGGTCGGGGCGTCACCGTGCGCGAGCTGGTGACCGCCTTCGAGAAGGTGTACGGGCAGACGATCAACAAGCGCGAGACCGGTCCGCGTCCCGGCGACGTGGCGGGCTCTTACACCAATGCCGATAAAGCCTACCGCCTGCTCCACTGGAAGGCTGAGCTCTCCATCGAACAGGGCATCGCCGACGCCCTCAAGTGGGGAGAGATTCGTGAACAGGTGCTTAAATACTGATTTACAAAAACACTGCGGCTGGATGAACTCCAGCCGCATTATTGTTGTGGAATAAAAGTGTATTAGAACGAACGCAGGTATTGCGGCGGTACCGGGGCGGGGTAGCCCAATTCCTTTGCCGCGTAGAGCGCCCAGTACGGGTTGCGCAGCATCTCACGTCCTAATAGAACCAGGTCAGCAAGTCCGCCGCGAATGATGTCATCCGCCATCTTTGCCTCGGTGATAAGCCCTACTGCTGCTGTGGGAATGCCGGCGCCTTTGCGCACCGCCTCAGCGATGAACACCTGGTAACCGGGGTCGGTTGGCACTTTTGCGTCTGCCAGGTTTCCGCCAGAGGAGCAATCCACCAGGTCAACGCCTTCCGCTTTGAGCAATCGTCCGAGCGCCACCGATTCCTCGAGCGACCAGCCATCTTCCGCCCACTCGAAACCGGAGATGCGAACGGTCAAAGGCAGGCGTTCCGGCCAGACAGTACGCACATCTCGCACCACCTCCAACAGGAACCGTACGCGGTTTTCAAATGATCCCCCGTAGCGGTCGGTACGCATGTTGGACCGCGGTGAGCAGAAGGACTGCAGCAGGTAGCCGTGCGCCCCGTGAATTTCCATCCACTCAAAACCTGCCTCCAGGCTGCGCCGAGCTGCCTGCACAAAAGAGCCACGGATCTCATCAATGCCTTCCACAGTGAGTTCAACCGGCACCTGGTGCAGCGGGGAGAAAGGCAGCGGACTGGCGCCAACCGCCTGCCACCAGTCGGGGTCAGCGGACTGCACTGGTTTACCGCCTGTCCATGGCTGACCGGTGCAGGCTTTTCTACCGGCATGCGCGATCTGGATGCCGGCGACAGAGCCGTTTTCTTTGATGACCTTGGTTACCCTGCGCAGCGGTTCGATGTGCTCGTCCGACCAGATGCCAACATCCCATGGGGTGATGCGCCCGCGCGGTTCGACGGCTGTCGCCTCGGCGATGATCAACCCTGCGCCGCCGGCTGCACGCGTACCCAGGTGCACCACCTGCCAGTCGTTGGAAATGCCATCGCGGTAGCTGTACTGGCACATTGGCGAAACGCCAATCCGGTTGCGCAGCGTGATGTCCTTGATCGTCAATGGTTCGAATAGATGAGCCATTTTTCTCCTCTGAGAGCTAGTATTTTCTAGAATTAATTACCAGCCTGCACAACAAACAACTCGAGACTGGTGGAGAGGTCTGACTGAGAGGTTTTCGCCTGCAGATCCATTTTTAGCAGGTGATGATAGAACCGCTCCAGTTTTTCCGGTCCGTAGCGCCGGGCAGCGTTGGTGTAATCGCCCACCTTCTTCGGTAGTATGCCCAGTTTACGCGCTGAATCAGCCGGTTCTTCACCGTACTCCAGTGTTTCGCTGATGAGCAGCAGTTGCCTGAAACGGTGGATGACCGCCCCCAGGATGATCTCCGGCTGAGAGTCATCCAGCAGCCGGTGCATCATCGCCTGGGCTTCGGATGTGTTCCCCCCCATCAACCGATCGAGCATATCGAACACGTCCGTTGACCCTTCAGCAGAGACCAGCTCCAGCACGTCTTCGCGGTTGACCGGGCGTTTGAAGTCAACGTACATGAGCAGCTTGGCGATCTCCTGGCTGGCAATACTGGTGTCATTGCTGGTGTGCTGGCTCAACTCGCTGGCAGCCGCGGGTTCAATTTTCCCGCCCTGGCGCTTTGCTTCGGTGATGATCCAGGTGGGCATGTGCCGCGCGTCCGGCAGTCCGGCGTCAATGATCTCAGCCTGCGGATTGCCGGCGAACCATTTGACAAGCCAATGAGCGTCATTGAGCGTCTCCCACACTTGCTGCCAACCGCCCTGATCGCGCCGCCACTTCTGGTGGTCCTCTACGATCAGTACCAGGTGAGTGGTCGGGGGAACACTGTTTAGTGTGGTAGTGAAAGCATCCTGGCGGCTCTTCTCGCCCTTTCCCAGTGGATGTTCAATGATCACAAGTCGGCTGCTGCCGAAGAATGGCAGCGTGGAGAGCGCTGTGCGCATTTCCTCCATCGACACGCTGCGCCCATCGAGGCGTGAAAGATTCATCGCTGCGTCGAAATCCGCCCCGAGGGATTTCTGTATCTGTAATAGGCGCAGTTTGATGCTGTACTGATCATCTCCGCGCAGAAGGTGGAAGTGAACAGCCTCCAAGGTCAGCTCTCCGTGTTTATAGTTGAAGAGCTGCTCTCTTCAGGTGTGACATCCGCCGTAAGAATGTGGTGGAGGACAGGTCCCCGGCGCTCGTAACGCACGATCTGCCTCACTTTTAAGTTGCCCGGCTCACCCGATGTGGAGATCTTTGCCTGCACCTTCGGTCCCAATGGTTGGGCAGCGACGAGTGACGCGGTGATGATAGTTACCAGCAGCGGCCAACGCTCGAATTTTTTCTTGAAAGTATTTCCACCAACCAGGGTGCTCAACCATGCGAATGTCCCGGCGATCACGCCGGCAGTGACGTAGTTAGTGCCGCAGTTGGCGTGCAGCGCCAGTTTCTTCTCGCCCTCATTCATCCGCCTGAGCGCTTCCTGAACAGTCTCGAGCAGTTTATCGGTGGAAATATCGCCGATGATCCAAAAGCCCTTATGATCAGAATGTCCGGCGAATGCGCGAGAAGGGAATTCCCTGGCTAAAAGGTTTAATGTCGCGTGCTCTAATCCATGGTTTCGTCTGACCAGGGAGACAGGTCCCCAGTTGAGAATATTATTTTCAGCCATGTGTTACCTCCAGGTGTCTAAAACGTATCATTTATCAGTCATCAGCGCGAGGTTGAGGGCTTCCCGCAGCGAACGGGCTTCCTTGATCTCAATTCCCTGCGGCAGCGCCTCGCCCGGGCGTACCCGGCGAGGAATAATCGCGGTTCTGAACCCAAGCTTCGCCGCTTCGCGCAGGCGTGTGTTCATTTGCCCTACCCAGCGCAATTCTCCAGACAGTCCCACCTCTCCGATGAGCACTGTATCGGCTTTCACCGGCACATCCTTGAGGGATGAAGCGATGGCAGCGGCGATCGATAGATCAGCGGCGGGTTCGCTGACCTGCAGACCGCCGATCACATTCACAAAAACGTCCTGCTCCGCCAGCCGCATGCCCAGCCGGCGGGTGAGTACCGCGGTGGTGAGTAATAGGCGGTTAAAGTCCACCCCATTTGGGGTGCGCCGCGGGTTGCCCAGGTTGCTGGGACTGGTGAGCCCCTGTATTTCCACCAGCAGCGGGCGGGTGCCTTCCATTGTTACAGCAATGGCTGAACCAGGTGCGTTCACCATGCGTTCCGCGAGGAAGGCTTCAGATGGGTTGAGCACCTCCACCATGCCGCGGTCGCGCATCTCGAAGACACCTACCTCAGCGGTGGCGCCAAAACGATTCTTCACTGAACGCAGCAGGCGATAGGATTGAAAGCGATCTCCCTCAAGGTAGAGCACGGTATCAACAATGTGTTCCAATACGCGCGGACCGGCGATGACGCCTTCCTTGGTCACGTGCCCCACCAAAAAGACTGCCATACCGCTGGTCTTGGCAACTTCGCGCAGGCGGTTGGCGCATTCGCGCACCTGGCTGACCGATCCGGCGGTCGAGGTCATGTCCGGCAGGTAAACAGTTTGTATGGAGTCTACGATCAGCAGGTCAGGTTTGACCGCTTGCACATGTTCCAGCACGATATCCAGGTTGGTTTCGGTCAGCAGCAGCAGTTCATCGCTGAAGGTGTGATCGTTGTTCTCCGCGGCCAGACGGGAGAGCCGCAGCGCGCGCATCTTGATCTGCCGTTCAGATTCCTCGCCGGAGACATATAACACTTTCTGACCCGCGGTTTCTTTTGTACCGGCCATCTCCAGCGCCATTTGTAGCAGCAGGGTCGATTTACCGATGCCCGGGTCGCCGCCAACCAGCACGATCGAACCCGGCACAACGCCGCCGCCGAGCACGCGCGCGAACTCGCTGATGGGCAGCGGGATGCGCTCCTCGGCGTCTCCGGCGATCTCTCCCATCCTGCGCGGCTCTGAACGAGCGTTCATTCCGCGTAGATGGGTCTTGGCTGGTTCGCTTTGGGTCTGAATGACCTCTTCGACGAAGGTGTCCCACCCTCCGCATTGCGGGCACTTCCCCAACTGGCGTGGAACCACCTTTCCGCACTGCTGACACACGTACTGGCTGATCAATTTTGGCATGTTCTTATTATACCTATAAGCGGCGCGTGGCACGGTTTGCGCAAGTTATTATAGAATTAAAAAAGTGAAGGAGGGTTGTCCACCCAATCTGCAATCTTATTTGAATGATTTATATTAAGGAGTATTGAAATGCAAAAGTGGGAATACTTGTACCTTGTCCTAGAATGGGATGATACGGGGGATTGTAAGATTTCTGGAATGAATGGTTTAGAAGTTAGGGATTGGGAGAAACAAAAACCATTTGTTGAGAGACTTCAAGAACTAGGTAATGAGGGGTGGGAATTAATAACTTACAATCCATTTACTAGATCTAGTCTTGGTTTACTCACAAATACCAAAGTAAAAAGTGACATTGTAAGAGTAATTTTTAAGAGACCAATCGAATAATCCAAATTGTCAAATAAGCAACACAAGACTTAGGATTTTAGGTCTTTCCTTGACAACCAACCCGTTTGTGTGATAATTCTGCAGGAAATTGAAAAGGAGAGTTTTTTTGTTAAATTTAGCCACGGTCGTTGTAAACCATAAAAGAGCGAGGGTGCACCTGAAAATATAAGGATCTGCAATTCAGGATCTTTCAACCACGGGTGTACTCCTGCCCGTGGTTTGCATTTAATGACAC
>JACDJC010003943.1_pt1 | contig 10393 bp, 8 predicted proteins | sample 7454191 | NCBI WGS metagenome assembly JACDJC01 (sample SAMN14253291, study PRJNA609438) | sludge metagenome | isolation source: sludge after 25d culture with pyrite and EDTA | collected 2018-12-20
CGCGATCTTGCCGAGCGCGATCGACAGCGCCATCACCAGCGAGTTGAGCAGCATCACGCCGACCGGCTCGCGGGTCGATCCCGAGGTGCCGACGAAGATCGTCCGGTAGTAGGTGTCGAGAAAATGTCCGCCGGGCAGGAGCGACATCTGGCCGTTGGCGATGAGATACGCCTCCTGCGTCGAGGCGACGACGGCGAGGTAGACCGGAAACGCCACCACGGCGATGCCGATCCACAGGACGAGGTGCGCGACATAGCGGCGGATGCCCTGGCGCTCGACCATCAGGATCGCTCCGCCATTCTTTCTTTCGTCATGCCCGCGCTTGTCGCGGGCACCCACGTCTTTGCGCCCGCGACGAACGGCAGGCGTGGATGGCCGGGACGAGCCCGGCCATGACAATGGTGTTTGAGGCGCTCGACCATCAATACGTCACCTTGCGCTCGACGAAGCGGAACTGGATCGCGGTCAGCGCCACCACGATCGCCATCAGGATCACCGACTGCGCCGCCGAGGAGCCGAGATTGCCGCCGAGCAGGCCGTCCAGATAGACCTTGTAGACCAGCGTCTCGGTGGCCTTGGCGGGGCCGCCGCCGGTCATGGCGTCGATGATGCCGAACGTGTCGAAGAAGGCGTAGACGATGTTGACGACGATCAGGAAGAACACGGTCGGCGTCAGCAGCGGGAAGGTCACGGTCCAGAACCGGCGCATCGGCCGCGCGCCGTCGATGGCGGCGGCTTCCAGCACGCTTTTCGGGATCGCCTGGAGGCCGGCGAGGAAGAACAGGAAGTTGTAGGAGATCTGCTTCCAGGTCGCGGCGAGGACGACGAGGATCACGGCGTGGTCGCCGTTGAGCAGCGGATTCCAGTCGACGCCCATGTTGCGCAGCATCCGCGCCAGCACGCCGAGCGAGGGATGCAGCATGAAGATCCACAGCACGCCGGCCACCGCCGGCGCCACCGCGTAGGGCCAGATCAGGAGCGTGCGATAGACGGCGACGCCGCGCAGCGGCTTGTCGGCCATCACCGCCAGCAGCAGGGCGAGCGACAGCGACGCCCCCGCGATCGCCGCCGAGAACGCGAAGGTGCGCACGATGGTGGCGAAATATTCCGGCTGGCGCAGCAGCTCGGCGTAGTTCTCGAAGGCGACGAAGGTGGTGGAGAGGCCGAAGGCGTCCTGCAGCAGGAACGACTGCCACACCGCCTGCGCCGCCGGCCAGTAGAAGAACACCAGCACGATGGTGAGCTGCGGCACGAGCAGCAGAAGCGGCAGCAGGCGGTTGTGGAAGACGGTTTGCTTTTGCATTTAATGCGCAGCGTCCGATTATGCTTTCGTCATGGCCGGGCTCGTCCCGGCCATCCACGTCTTGCTTCACGATCTTCAAGAAAGACGTGGATGCCCGGCACAAGGCCGGCCATGACGTGATCTTTGACCGCCGGCCGCCACCTACTTCGCCACGGTGCGCTCGAACTGGCGCAGCATGGCGTTGCCGCGCGACACGGCGGCGTCGAGCGCCTGCTTGGCGGTCTTCTTGCCGGCCAGCGCGCCCTCGATCTCCTCGGCCCAGATGTCGCGGAGCTGCACCATGTTGCCGAGCCGCAGGCCGCGCGAGTTCGCGGTGGGCTCCTTGTTGGTCAGTTCGAGCAGCGGCGTCTCGAGATAGGGCTGCTCCTTGTAGAAGCCCTGCTCCTTGGCCTTGGCGTAGGCCGCCTTGGTGATCGGCAGATAGCCCGACGCCTTGTGGATCGCGACCTGGCGGTCGGTGTCGGAGAGGAAGGCGAGGAATTTCGCCACGCCCCTGTACTCCTCGGGCTTCTTGCCGCCCATCACCCACAGCGAGGCGCCGCCGATGATGGAGTTCTGCGGCGCGCCCTTGACGTCCGGATAATAGGGCATCGGCGCGTTGGTCCAGTCGAACTTGGCGTTGGATTTGACCTGGCCGAAGAAGCCCGACGAGGTCAGGAAGATCGGGCATTCGCCCGAGGTGAAGCGGCCCTCGCCGGTGTTGGTGCGGCCGGAATAGTCGTAGGTCTTGTCCTTCTGCAGCTCGATCAGCTTTTCGAGATGTTTCACCTGCAGCGGCCCGTTGAATTCGAGCACGGTGTCGAAGCCGTCGAGGCCGTTGGCCTTGGAGGCGAGCGGCACGTTGTGCCAGGCGGAGAGCTGCTCGAGATTCACCCAGGTCACCCAGGCGTTGGAGAAGCCGCAGGTGGTGTAGCCCGCGGCTTTCAGCTTCTTCGCGTCCTCGAACACCTCAGGCCAGGTCTTGGGGATCGCGGCGATGCCGGCTTTCTTCAGCGCGTCCTTGTTGATCCACATGACGGTGGAGGAGGAGTTGAAGGGGAAGGACAGCATCTCGCCCTTCGAGGTCGAGTAGTAGCCGGTGATCGCCGGCAGGTAGGCCTGCGGGTCGAACTTCTCGCCGGCCTCCTTCATCAGGAGATGCACGGGCTTCACCGCGCCGGTGGCGGCCATCATGGTGGCGGTGCCGACCTCGAACACCTGCATGATGTGCGGCGCGTTGCCGGCGCGGAACGCGGCGATGCCGGCGTTCATGGTGTCGGGATAGCTGCCCTTGTAGGAGGGCACCACCTTGTATTCGCTCTGCGAGGCGTTGAACTCCTCGGCGAGCTTCACCACCACGTCGTTGTTGCCGCCGGTCATGGCGTGCCACCACTGGATTTCGGTGGCGGCCTGGGCCGGCGCGGTCAATGCAAGGAAGGCGGAGGTGGCGAGGCCGAAGCCGATCCGGCGAAGGGTCATGAGGATCTCCCAGAAAGCCGTCATCATCGTTGAAGGGCCGCGCGGGTGCGGCCGCGGATGACGTGCGCGGACGGGATGGTAATCGGGGAGGGTCGCCCGTGTGAAGTCCTAAATGGCTTCGACCTTCGGTCGGCGGCGCCGGACGATGCGCTGCCGCATGCGAGGGCCGGACGATGCGTGATCGTCCGGCTTTGAATCGGTTCAGCGCTTGCGCTCGGGGCCGAGCACGACGCCTGCGGCGCGCAACTCGGCGATCTCCTCCGGCGCGTAGCCGAAGGCGCCCAGCACCGCGTCGGAATGCTCGCCGTATTTCGGCGGCACGCGGCGCAGCGACGCCTGGGTGCGGTCGAAGCGGATCGGCGAGGCGACGCCCTTGTACCAGTCCTTCTCGATCACGTCGCCGCGGTGCTTGGTGTGGGCGTTGGCCAGCGCCTTGTCGATCGACTGCACCGGACCGGCCGGCAGGCCGGCGGCCAGAAGCTTCCGGCACAAGGGCTCGCTGTCGTGGTCCTTGAGGATATCGACCAGCACCGCCCGCAGCTCCTCGCGATGGGCGATGCGGTCGCGGTTGCGCGCGAAGCGCGGATCGGTGCCGAGCTCGGGCTTGCCCAACTCGTGGCACAGCTTGCGGAAGGTGGCGTCGTTGCCGACGCCCATGAAGATGTTGCCGTCGCGCGCCGGGAACACCGCGTAGGGCACCAGGTTCGGATGCTCGTTGCCGGTCAGCGCCGGCGGCTTGCCGTGCAGGAAGTAGTTGGCGGTGTGCGGGTGCATGATGGCGAGGCCGGTCTCGTAGAGCGTGGTTTCGAGAAACTGGCCCTTGCCGGACCTGGCGCGTTCCGCCAGCGCCATCAGGATGCCGACCGCGGCATAGAGGCCGGTGGACATGTCCACCAGCGCCACGCCGATGCGCGTCGGGCCGCTCTCCGGCGATCCGGTGGAGGCCATCAGCCCGACCATGGACTGGATGATCGCGTCGTAGCCGGGATGGCCGCCGTGCGGGCCGTCGGCGCCGAAGCCGGAGATGCGGCAGTGGATCAGCGCGGGAAACCTGGCACGCAGGAAGTCGTTGCCGATGCCCCATTTGTCCAGCGTGCCGGGCTTGAAGTTCTCGACCAGCACGTCGGCGGTCTCCAGCATCCGCATCAGCACCGCGCGGCCGCCCTCGGAGGCGAGGTCGAGGCCGATCGATCGCTTGTTGCGGTTGGTGCCGATGAAATAGGCCGCGTCGTCGTCGTGGAACGGCGGGCCCCAGTCGCGGGTCTCGTCGCCCGCCGGCGGCTCGACCTTGATGACGTCCGCGCCGTGGTCCGCCAGGATCTGCGTGCAGTAGGGACCGCCGAGCACGCGCGTCAGATCGATCACGCGCAGGCCGGCGATCGCTCCGGTCGCGGTTTGGGATGTCATCAGGTCAACCTTTGATCAGATCGGGATTGAGACGGCAAGGTGACTGCCACGGCCGTCACAATGAAAGAATTGGGACAGGGCCGTCAATATCGGCCCCGGCAGGCGCCCATGCGCACACGCCATGCGTCGCGCGCCGTTCAGACGGAGCGCCGGTGCGGTCGTCGAAGATCCGGGAAGATCCGAACAGGCTTGCCGAGCGGGTCGTTTGCGAAGCAAGCGAAGAATGGCGGAGAGGAAGTTGGTGGAGCCAGGCGGGATCGAACCGCCGACCTCTTGCATGCCATGCAAGCGCTCTCCCAGCTGAGCTATGGCCCCGAACCTCACGCCGCGCGTCTGGTCCGCGCGGCGCCCCCTCAAGATCACACTTGAGGGCTTATCTCAAGTCTCTTCATCGCCGGAGACGTCGCCGATGATGTCGGTGACGTCCTCGTCGTCTTCCTCGTCCTCGGCGATGAAGGTCGAATCGTCATCGTCGTCGTCGCCGAGCGTGTCGTCGACCTCGATGTCGTCTTCCGATTCAGGCAGCACGGCCTTGACCTTGCCGGTATTCTCCTCGGCGTCGGCCTCTTCCAGCGAAACCAGTTCCTCGGCCTCTGCGGGCTCCGGCGCGGCTTCCGCCGTTGCGGCGCGGGCGTCGCTGCGCGCGCGCGGCGGCGGAACCGGCGCGATCGGTACGATCTCCCCGGTGTACGGCGAGATCACCGGGTTCTTGTTGAGGTCGTAGAACTTTTTGCCCGTCGTCGGGCAAATGCGCTTGGTTCCGAGATCGGCTTTGGCCACGGGCGGCGTCCTGGGAATGTCTTGAAAAGCGGTGCTTCACTTGGCTAGTTGCGCCGCCCGTGTCAATAGCGGGTTTCGATCCTCCCGGACGAGGCCGGGACGCGGCTCGTACCAGAGGACGCCTGATCTTGACCCTTTCCGATCCTACCCCGCTCGAATCGCGATCCGTCACCGCCCTGAGCGGCCGGGTGCGGGTGCCGGGAGACAAGTCGATCTCCCACCGGGCCCTGATCCTGGGCGCGCTGGCGGTGGGCGAAACCCGCGTTTCCGGCCTGCTGGAGAGCGAGGACGTCCTCAACACCGCCAACGCGATGCGGGCGCTGGGCGCGCGCGTCACGCGCACCGGGCCGGAGGCGTGGTCGGTGCAGGGCGTCGGCGTGGGCGGCTTCGCCGCGCCCGACGCGCCGCTGGATTTCGGCAACAGCGGCACCGGCTGCCGCCTCGTCATGGGCGCGGTGGCCGGCTGCCCGATCGCGGCGACCTTCGACGGCGACGCCAGCCTGCGCAAGCGGCCGATGCGGCGCATCCTCGATCCGCTGGAGCAGATGGGCGCGCGTGTCGTGGCGGCCGCCGAAGGCGGCCGGCTGCCGCTGACGCTGCAGGGCGCGCGCGACCCCCTGCCGATCACCTACCGCTCGCCGGTGGCGTCGGCGCAGATCAAGTCGGCGGTGCTGCTGGCGGGCCTGTCGGCGCCCGGCGTCACCACGGTGATCGAGCCCGAGGCCAGCCGCGATCATACCGAACTGATGCTGGCGCATTTCGGCGCGCATGTCGTGTCCGAGGCGGAAGGCGCGCACGGCCGCAGGATCGCTCTGACCGGCCAGCCCGAATTGCACGGGGCTCAGGTGGTGGTGCCGGCCGATCCCTCGTCGGCGGCGTTTCCCATCGTCGCGGCGCTGATCGTGCCGCAATCGGACATCGTCCTCACCGATGTCATGACCAACCCGCTGCGCACCGGGCTGTTCACCACGCTGCGCGAGATGGGCGGCCTCATCGAGGAAAGCGAGCGGCGCAACGACACCGGCGAGCCGATGGCGCAGCTCCGCGTGCGCGCCTCGCGGCTGCGCGGCGTCACGGTGCCGCCGGAGCGCGCGCCTTCGATGATCGACGAGTATCTGGTGCTGGCGGTGGCGGCCGCCTTCGCCGAGGGCACCACCGTGATGCGCGGCCTGCAGGAATTGCGCGTCAAGGAATCCGACCGGCTGGAGGCGACCGCCGACATGCTGCGCGTCAACGGCGTCGAGGTGGCGGTGTCCGGCGACGACCTGATCGTGGTGGGCAAGGGCCATGTGCCGGGCGGCGGCCTCGTCGCCACCCACATGGACCACCGCATCGCCATGTCGGCGCTGGTGATGGGGATGGCCGCCGACGCGCCGGTGAAGGTCGACGACACCACCTTCATCGCCACCAGCTTTCCCGACTTCATTCCGATGATGCGCGGTATGGGTGCGGATTTTTCTTGAAATCGAGCCGGTCTTCCGCCGGCGCGCCGGCAGATCGCATCAACCGGCCGGAAGCGCGGCGGGCGCGATCAGGGGACGGCCGGCGAGCGTGTCGGCCTCGTTCTGAACCGCGGTCAGTGCGGCGTCCAGCCGTGCGGCCACCTCCGCCTTGTCGTCGCCGGCGTTGACGTAGATCGGCTCGCCCCAGCGGATCACCACCCTGTTGAAGAACCACGGGATCAGGAAGCGGTCCCAGTTCTGCAGGCTGGTGCCGCGTCCGGCGCTCATGGTGGCGGGCAGGATCGGCAGGCCGGTGAGGCGCGCCAGATCGAGGATGCCTTCGCTGCTGCGCATGCGCGGCCCGCGCGGCCCGTCGGGCGTCACGAACAGGCTGTGGCCGTCGCGCGCGAAGCGCATCAGCTCCCGCACCGCGCGCATGCCGCCTTTCGAGGTCGATCCGACCACGGTCTGGATGCCGAACAGCGATGCGACCTTGCTGATGATCTGTCCGTCGCGGTGGCCGCTGATCAGCGCGATCAGCGGTTTCTTGCCGTTCCGGAACATCGGCAGCATCACCAGCCGGCCGTGCCACATCGCCAGGATATACGGCTCCGGAATCGGGAAGGGTGGCCGGTCGACGATGTTGGTGCGGTTGACCAGATGAAAATAGATCGCGATCGGGACGCTGATGATCCATTGCACGGTGTTGGTGCGGAGCACGCGTTTGACGAGAGCGGGGGTGGCCATGAGGTTTCACCGGACGGATTGCCGCGGCGCCGCAGATGACGCGAGTTCCCTGCCTGCCCGGATGTGGCGCGTTATAGACGAGCCCGGCCGGAATGCCATCCGGGATTGGCCTGAAAGTTGGTGACGCCGGTCTTGAACGGGCCGGGGCGTCGCTGGTAAGCCGCTGCGGCAGCGAATTTTTCCCGAGGGAACGGGGGCCGGAACAAGCATGATCATCGCCATCGACGGCCCCGCCGCTTCCGGAAAGGGCACCCTCGGCAAGCGCCTGGCCCATCACTACGGCTACCGCCACCTCGATACCGGCGTGATCTATCGGGCCGTGGCCCATGCATTGCTGGAAGCTGGCGCCGATCTGACCGACGAGGCGCGCGCGGTGGCGGCTGCCAGGGAGCTGGATCCCGAAAAATTCGGCAACCCGGCCTTGAAGACCCAGAGCGTCGGCGAGGCCGCCTCGGTGGTGTCGGCGCACCGCGCGGTGCGGGAAGCGCTGCTGACCTTCCAGCGCAATTTCGCCGCCGGCCCCCCGGGCGCGGTGCTCGACGGCCGCGATATCGGCACCGTGATCTGCCCCGACGCCGAGGTGAAGATCTTCGTGGTCGCCGACCCGGAGGTCCGGGCGCGGCGCCGGACGCTGGAGATGCGGGCGCGGGGGGAGGCGGCGGACGAGGTCGCGGTGCTGGCCGACATCCTCAAGCGCGACGCGCGCGACCGGAACCGGGCCGTGGCGCCGCTGAAACCCGCGCCGGATGCGGTCTTGCTGGACAACTCCCGTTTGGATATAGAAGGCGGCGTCCGGGCCGCCATCGATATTGTCGAGGCTGTCCGAGCGGGCCGGCCGAGGGCTTGAATGCCCTGCCGTCATTGGAGGAATGCCCGCTCCCGGCTTCTTGCAGTCGATTGTCTGCCGGGCTCCGGACACATTGCAGGCCGCGCGCAGAACCGCGCCGCCTGATTAGCGCTCGCATCGTATCGCTCGTGCAGGCACACGCCGGCCCGTTTTCGCAAGCCTCCTTGCGGAAGCGGTCGTCAGAGGTTGCGGACCTCTGGCACTTCACGCGCGACACGCCCTTCAACCACGCTGCCGGCATCCCGCATCTGGAGAACACATGGCTTCGACTGCTACTTCCTACCATCCGACCCGCGACGATTTCGCCGCGATGCTCGACGAGTCCTTCGCAGGCGGCAACCTGCAGGAAAGCACCGTCATCAAGGGCAAGGTCGTCGCGATCGAGAAAGACATGGCCGTCATCGACGTCGGCCTGAAGACCGAGGGCCGCGTGGCGCTTCGTGAATTCAACGGCCCGGGCCGCGAGAACGACATCAAGGTCGGCGATACCGTCGAGGTGTTCCTCGACCGGATCGAGAACGCGCTCGGCGAGGCCGTGCTGTCGCGCGACAAGGCGCGCCGCGAGGAGAGCTGGGGCAAGCTCGAGAAGGCCTTCCAGAACAACGAGAAGGTCAACGGCGTCATCTTCAACCAGGTCAAGGGCGGCTTCACCGTCGATCTCGACGGCGCCGTGGCCTTCCTGCCGCGCTCGCAGGTGGACATCCGTCCGATCCGCGACGTCGCGCCGCTGATGAACAACACCCAGCCGTTCCAGATCCTCAAGATGGACCGCCGCCGCGGCAACATCGTCGTCTCACGCCGCACCGTGCTGGAAGAGACGCGCGCCGAGCAGCGTCAGGAACTGGTGCAGAATCTCGAAGAGGGTCAGGTGATCGACGGCGTGGTCAAGAACATCACCGATTACGGTGCGTTCGTCGACCTCGGCGGCATCGACGGCCTCCTGCACGTCACCGATATCGCCTGGCGCCGCGTCAACCACCCGACCGAGGTGCTGACCATCGGCCAGACGGTGAAGGTCAAGATCATCAAGATCAACCACGAGACCCACCGCATCTCGCTCGGCATGAAGCAGTTGCTGGACGATCCGTGGCAGGGCATCGAGGCCAAGTATCCGATCGGCGCCCGCTTCACCGGCCGCGTCACCAATATCACCGACTACGGCGCCTTCGTCGAACTGGAGCCGGGCATCGAGGGCCTGATCCACGTCTCGGAGATGTCGTGGACCAAGAAGAACATGCATCCCGGCAAGATCGTCTCGACCTCTCAGGAAGTCGAAGTGCAGGTGCTGGAAGTCGATTCCGCCAAGCGCCGCATCTCCCTCGGCCTCAAGCAGACCATGCGCAATCCGTGGGAAGTGTTCGTGGAGAAGCATCCGGTCGGCTCGACCGTCGAGGGCGAGGTCAAGAACAAGACCGAGTTCGGCCTGTTCCTGGGCCTCGAGGGCGACGTGGACGGCATGGTCCATCTCTCCGACCTCGACTGGAAGCAGCCGGGCGAGCAGGTGATCGACAACTTCAAGAAGGGCGACATGGTCAAGGCCGTGGTGCTCGACGTCGATGTCGAGAAGGAGCGCATCTCGCTCGGCATCAAGCAGCTCGAGGGCGATCCCTTTGCGGAGCCCGGCGACGTCAAGAAGGGCGCCGTCGTGACCTGCGAGATCCTCGAGGTCAAGGACGCCGGCATCGAGGTGAAGATCTCCGGCACCGACTTCACCACCTTCATCAAGCGCTCGGAGCTTGCGCGCGACCGCGGCGACCAGCGCGCCGAGCGCTTCGCCGTCGGCGAGAAGGTCGACGCCCGCGTCATCCAGTTCGACAAGAAGGCCCGCAAGGTGCAGGTGTCGATCAAGGCGCTGGAAGTCGCCGAGGAGAAGGAGGCCATCGCGCAGTACGGCTCGTCCGATTCGGGCGCGACGCTGGGCGACATTCTCGGCAACGCGCTGAAGAAGCGCGAGAAGTAAGCCTGTCCCAGGCGTTTCTTCTGCCACACGAATTGAAGAGGGCTCCGGTTTCCGGAGCCCTTTTTGTTTGGTCTGGTTCAGGAAGGTTTCCGGAGTTGAGCTTTTCTTCCCTCTCCCCTTGCGGGAGAGGGTGCCCGAGCGAAGCGAGGGCGGGTGAGGGGTATGGATGCCGCGACGGAAACGTAACCCCTCACCCGGCTCAGTTTCGCTTCGCTCAACTTCGCCACCCTCTCCCGCAAGGGGAGAGGGGAAGAAGAGTGAATGCTCAATACGTCATTGCGAGGAGCGTGAGCTCCGAAGCAATCCAGCTTCTGCTTGCATCACTGGTTTGCTTCGCTTCGCTCGCAATGACGAACTGGCGTTGGTCGCTCAGTTGAGTTCTGGAACGACGGCGTCCTCGCCTCTCCACCCGCACATCCGCAGCCTCTCCTCGAGATGCGGCGGCACCG
>JACDJC010003945.1_pt1 | contig 10391 bp, 9 predicted proteins | sample 7454191 | NCBI WGS metagenome assembly JACDJC01 (sample SAMN14253291, study PRJNA609438) | sludge metagenome | isolation source: sludge after 25d culture with pyrite and EDTA | collected 2018-12-20
CACGAGCTTCACCTCCACACGGCAACTCGAGGCAGCGATCGACGTGTGGGCATCACACTGGAACAACGACCCGCAACCGTTCGTGTGGACCAAGACCGTCGACGACATCATCACCAAGGTCAAGCGAGGACGAGCCACCCTCGATCGCGTCACTGAATCCGCGACGCACCACTAGCTCGCGCACAAACACGTCGTCGTGTTGGTAGACGCCATCAATCAGGAGCCTAAGAACGGCTGGAACGTCAGCGTCGAATGATATTGGTGTGTCAATTGGGGAGCGCTTGCGTGTGCCCAGTAGCTTTACACCTGTAATCGGTTCCAACTGTGAATCAAAATAGGGTCTAATGATCTGGAGCTGTTGGTCGATGCTGTCGACATAGTCCCTGACGGCCTCTTCTCCGCTGTCCGAGAAGTAGTATGCGCTCATCACGAGCTCCGACCCTCTTCGGGTGATTCCACCTATCTGAAGGTGCCGCCGCCAATGCCAAGCGCTCGTTTCGTCGAAACTGTGGTGATCAAATACAATTGCCGGAGCGCGACTTTCGTCCGCGTGACGGATGTCCGCGAGCGACAGGCATGCAGCGAGCTTTCTGACTTCCACCAGGGAGGTTCCAAGCACGAGGTCAGATGGAAGTTCCGTTAGCGCATTGACATGATGACCTCTGACCACTTCACTAACAGCTTGCGCCTCGTGTATCGAAACGTGTACTGCTCGTGCATCTCGAAGAAAGGATTCAACCGACCTGGCATGAGTCTCTCGAGCACTGGCTTCATCGCCAGGACGACGAGGTATCATGAGAAGATCGTGTGTGTACGTGGCCAGCAAGAGAACGAAGATCTCTGTAGCGTTGAACTGTGTCTCGATGTCATTTGCGGAGAGAAGCCAGTCGTAGCTGTGCTCGAGACGACGAATGTGCGAAAGACCATGAGGCGTAAAGGTCATGTGACTGCCCGCCTGGCTATACTCGAGAAGTTTTTGAAGTTCAATTTCGATGGTACTGAATCGGTTGGCAAGACTCTCGTCCAACTCCCGTAGTCGAGCTCGCAGTTGAGATTGCTTCAAGAGTGGCTCCGAACTGAATCATGCAGCACTCGCCCGGTGCGACGTTGCCGAGATGTTAGCCGGCGTGTGTGTATGGTTCGACGTGGAAGGTTGGGCAAATGTGAGTCATGGGCCACCCGGCGGAGGACGCAGCCTGACAAGAAACCTGGGGCGGGCAACCCCTTCTCGGGACCCTGCACCGCCCCGGGATCGGTGACTGCTCCTTCCCTTGAGAGGATGGAGTCATGTCAGGAGCGAAGCGTGTCGGGAGGTACCCCGACGAGATGCGTGAGCGGGCGGTGCGGATGGTCTTCGAGCATCAGCACGAGTACCCGTCGCAGTGGAAGGCGATCGAGTCGATCGCCAAGAAGCTGAACGTCAACCATGAGACCTTGCGGATCTGGGTCCGCCGGGCCGAGACCGACGCCGGTACCCGACCGGGTCTCACCACCGATGAGCGGGCGAAGATGAAGGACCTCGAACGTGAGGTCAAAGAGCTTCGTCGGGCCAATGAGATCCTCAAGGCAGCGGCGACTTTCTTCGCGCGGGAGCTCGACCCGCAACCGCCGCGATAGTCGCGTTTATCGACGAACACCGGGAACGGTTCGGGGTCGAGCCTATCTGCAGAGTGCTCACCGAGCACGGCTGCAAGATCGCCCCGAACACCTATTGGGTGGCCAAGAAACGACCGCCATCGACGCGTGCTGTTCGTGACGCCGAGCTGGCGGCCGAGGTGGTGCGCGTGTTCGAGGACAACTTGTTCGTCTATGGCGCGGACAAGGTGTGGGCCCAGCTGAACCGGGAGAACATCCGCGTGGCGCGTTGCACCGTCGAACGACTGATGCGAGCCCAAGGCCTCTCCGGGGCCAAGCGTGGCAAGGCGTTCACGATCACCACCCATCACGACGACCGCCAGCAACGGCCGGCGGATCTCGTCGAGCGCAAGTTCCGGGCGCCGGCCCCGAACCGGTTGTGGGTCGCCGATCTCACCTACGTCAAGACCCACTCGGGCTGGGTGTATGTGGCGTTCATCATCGACGTCTACTCGCGCATGATCGTCGGCTGGCAAGCCTCACGGTCGTTGCGGTCGGACCTGGCGATCGACGCGTTGGAGATGGCCGTGTTCAACCGTCAACATGCCGGCCATGACCTCGACCAGCTGGTCCATCACAGCGACCGCGGTGTCCAGTACTTGTCGATCCGTTACTCCGAACGCCTCGCCGCGAACGACATCGTCGCGTCGGTCGGCTCGAAGGACGACAGCTACGACAACGCGATGGCCGAGTCGTTCAACGGGCTCTACAAGTGGGAACTCATCTACCCGCCGGGCCCGTGGCGCGGCATCGACGACGTCGAGTTCGAGACCATGACCTACGTCGACTGGTTCAACCACCGCCGCCTTCACGGCGAGATCACCGACAACCCCGGCTACACCACACCGGCCGAGTTCGAGACCGCCTACTACAGTCAGAAACCGACAGCCCTCGAGGCCGTCACCCAATAACCCGAGCAGTCATCAAACCGGGGCGATTCACGCCAGTGGCCGCTGTTGACCGTGATACCGACGGGTGCCGGTGAGCGGCCGGAGCCTTCGAGCACGAACCCGAAGTTCGTCCTCCAACCAGATACAAATGGACGCCAAGCGGCTGGTGGCAGTTCAGTGGGTTACCCTGTGGCGACGGCACTGAGGATGTCAGTGCGGGCCGCGCGTCGGGCGGGCATGAGTACAGCGCCGACGCCAGCGATCGCGGCGATCGCGGCTTGCGCGTTGATGGGCGTGGCCGTTCAGTCCCGAACCCGGGCTGTGTGAGTCTCGATCGCGTCCCAAAGGATCGGCCAGAGCGGCTCGGGTCGGTCGTGGCCCATGTCTGTGACGATCATGAGCTCGGCACCGGGGATCAGCTCGGCGGTTCGTCGTCCGCCGCTTGGGGTGATGAGCGTGTCGTCGGTGCCATGGATCACCAGCACCGGGAGCCGCAGCCGTGCGAGGTCGCCCTCCAGCGACCCGGTCGCGAGCACGGCCGCGAGCTGTCGGGTCGTTCCTGACGGGCAGAGGCCCCGGTCGTAGCTCGCCGCTGCGAGAGCGGACGCAGCGCTCTCGTCGAAGTAGCGCTTCGACGCCCACACGCGAGAGCTCGCAACGGAGTCGGCGACGTAGCCGCCGCGGTCGGGCGCCATCGGCTTCATGAGCGCGGCGAACGCCTCAGGGGTCGACTGCCCGACGTCAGGCGACCCGGTCGACGACATCATCGAGGTCAACGTGGTCACGAGCTCCGGGTGACGGATCGCGACGAGCTGGGCGACCATGCCGCCCATCGATGCCCCGACCACGTGGACCTGGTCGAGGCCGAGCGCGCGAGCGAGGCCGGCGCCGTCATCGGCGAGGTCTGCGAGGCGGTAGGCAGCAAGTGATCGGACCGTCTCGAGATCGCCGATGGACGCCGCTCCGATCAGGTCGTGCAGGTCGACCCGGTGTTGCTCGAACTTGGTCGACAAGCCGGTGTCTCGGTTGTCGAAACGGACCACGAATCGGCCGCGTCGGGCAAGCCCCTCGCAGAAGCCGCTGTCCCAGGAGATCATCTGAGCGCCGAACCCAGCGATCAGCAGGATGGCCGGGTCGGCCGGCTCACCGAACGTCTCGTACTCGAGGGCGGTGCCGCCCGGAAGGAGTGCCCTTGGCATCCAGATCCTTTCGAACGGATCGAGGACCGTACCGGTCGGCTCTCCTCCACCCTAGTGAGTTCGGAGTGTCCCCGAACGAGCGCCCCCGAACGGGCAAGCCTGTGGCCCTTGACAAGCGATGGGCCTGGGGAGAGCCGATCGGATCGCGTTGGCGCTCAGCGGTCCGAAGGTCTCAGTCGTGGAGGTGGGTACGTTCGCCGTGGGCCCCAAAGACTGCGATGAGTTCGACTGGCCCGTCGATCGCGCCGAACCAGTGGGGTGCGAGGGTGCTGAACTCAACTGCTTCGCCTGGCTCGACGATCAGATCCTGTTCGCCAAGAATCAGACGCATCCGCCCGTCGAGGACGTACATCCAGTCATGCCCGTCATGGACGCGTAGCTCGGAGCGGGGCGGCGGCCGGCGGCGCTTGCTGGTGATCCGGATCTTGAACGTGCGCAGCCCACCCGAGGCGCGGTTCGTGAGCGGCCACATCGTCAGACCGTCACGAGTGATCGGCTCACCGCGAACCCGTGGATCGGACGCCGGCGCACCACCGAGCAGATCATCGGCCGTGACACCGAGCGCGGCGGCAAGCCCAGGGATGTGATCGAGCGCGAGTCGCCGCTTGCCGGACTCGAGTCGGCTGAGCATCGAGATGTCGATGTTCGCCCGGTCACTCACCTCTTGCAGCGTGAGGCCTTGCTCGTGACGGAGCTCACGGAGCCGTCTCCGCACTCGTTCATCGATCGCTTCTGGAGTCGGGTTTGCCTGCATGGCAAGAAGAGTTGCTCACAATGGCGCCTGCCGTCAAGGTCAATGTCATGAACAGACACTTCCCACACAGGGCCGGGTCCCGAGTCGGTGACGAACCGACAACCGCTCCAGGCAGATTCGCTGCCTTCGGCAACCGGAACTTCCGGCTGTACTTCGTCGGACAGACCATCTCGAGCATCGGCTCATGGGCGCAATCGCTCGCCGTCACCTGGCTCGTCCTCGACCTCACCGACCGCAGCGACCAGCTCGGCATCGCGCTCGCCTTGCAGTTCCTGCCGATGCTCATCCTCGGCGCACCGGCCGGCGTGCTCGCCGACCGCCTCAACAACCGGCGACTGCTCCTCGCGACCTCAGCGGCGTCCGGCGTGCTCGCGCTGACGTTCGGGATCGTCGTGAGCACCGGGCACGCCACGATCTGGTGGATCTACGCCCTCACCTTCGCGCTCGGCCTCGTCCTCGCCGTGGAACGACCGACCATGCAAGCCATCTTGTTCCAGCTCGTCGGCCGTGACCTGCTCTCCAACGCGGTCGCCGCAAACGGCACGATCAACTCCGTCTCCCGACTCATCGGACCGGCGATCGCCGGCGGACTGATCGCCACAGTCGGCGTCACCGTCGGCTTCTACATCAACGCCGCCTCCTACCTGGTCGTCATCGCAGCGCTGCTGGCGTTGAGGGCGAGCGAGCTCGTCGCCCGGCCGATGATCGGCCAGACCAAAGGCAAGCTCCGCGAAGGGTTCGCCTACGTGCGCAGCCATCCCGAGGTCGCCCGACCGCTGGTGGTCATGTCGATCGTCGGTGCCATCGCCCTCAACTTCCCGACGACGTTCCCGTCGATGGTCCGCTTCGGCTTCGACCGTGGGCCCGGCTCGGTCGGCGCCGCGATGAGTGTCAGCGCGATCGGCTCGATCATCGGTGGCATCTACATCGCCGGCATCAAACCCGACCCTCGCCGCACCCTGGCGATCGCTCTGGCCGGCTTCGGCGCGGCCATCGTCGCCCTCGGCGTGATGCCGACCTATGCGACGTTCGTCGCGATGAGCATCGTGCTTGGCTTCGCATCGGCGTCGTTCCAATCCGTGAACACTGTGGTCGTCCAGCAAGCGACCGAACCGTCGATGCAAGGCCGGGTGATGGCGCTCCACCAGACAGCGCTGTTCGGGAGCACACCGATCGGAGCGCTGTTGATGGGCTGGGTCATCCACGTCAGCTCACCCCGGCTCCCGTTTCTCCTCGGCGGCATCGCAGCGCTGCTCAGCGCCGCCTACGTCATCGGGCGCCGCTCACACCAGGTGGTCACGGCCACCGCTTGAACAACTCCGGCGCGGCGCGACCCGCCGTGCCGGAGCACCCGATGCGCAATCACATCGCCAATCACCACTTGATGTGAGGCGCAGTCACACCGCCCCTTCGTACGTTGCTCCCGTCAACCGAACATCAACATCCGGCCCATCACGCACAACAAGGAACACTCATGATCTACACCTCAGTCCCCACAGCCGATCTTCGCTTGGACTCTCCACGCGAAACCCAGAACTGGCGGCCGCTCGTCAACTGGCTGCTCGCCCTCCCACACCTCGTCATCGCCAACGCCCTCAGCAGCGTCGCGAACGTGTTGTCGATCGTCAGCTGGTTCAGCATCGTCTTCACCGGCCGGATGCCTGACGGCATCGCCCGCTTCCAATGCATGATCCTGCGCTACGAAGCCCGCGCCTACAGCTACCTCGCGTTCCTCCGCCAGCCCTACCCACAGTTCGAGTTCGACATGGCCAACGGCGACAACGGCACCGATCCGCTCCACGTCGACTTCGCCCCACAAGTCACCGAGCGCAACCGCCTCACGGTCGCATTCCGGCTCATCCTGGTCGTCCCCGCCCTGATCTACACGCTGCTGATCGCCGTTGTGGCAGTCATGGCAGTGCTCGTCGCCGCCGTCGCCGTGCTCTTCACTGGTGTCTGGCCACAAGGGCTGCGGACGTTCGTCCTCAACGCCGCCCGCCTTTCGCTCCGAGTGAGCGCTTACGGACGCCTGCTCACCGACACCTATCCGTCCCTCAAGCTCACCGGAACGAACCATGGCTGACCACGAACCGCACCCGGCAGCTACCACATCGACGGTACTTGCCAATACGGCAAACACCCTTGCGCAATCGGAACCGCCACGTAACGTTGCCGGCATGAGTGAACACGGACCACGTCTCGTCGAGCGACACTGCGATGTCGCCATCATCGGCGGGTCCGCCGCCGGCCTCGCCGCCGCCCTCCAGCTCGGCCGTCAACGCCGATCGGTCATCGTCATCGATGCCGGCGACCCACGCAACGCCCCGGCTGCACACATGCACAGCTACCTCGGCCACGAAGGCCTGCCGCCAGCAGAACTGATCTCGATCGGACGAGAAGAAGTGCGCAGCTACGGTGGCGAGATCCTCGCCGGTCGCGCCGTCGACGTCACCCGCCTCGCAGACGGCCGCTTCCGTATCGAACTCGTCGGCGGCGGAGCCATCGTTGCTCGCCGCGTCGTCGCCGCCAGCGGACTGGTCGACGTGCTCCCCGACATCGAAGGTCTCGCTGGACACTGGGGCGGCGATGTCATCCACTGCCCGTTCTGTCACGGCTACGAAGTCCGCGAAAGGCGCGTCGTCCAGATCGTCACTCACCCGATGGGCTTTCATCCGGCCGGGCTGTTCCGCCAACTCACCGCCCACCTCACGCTCGTGTTGCATGACGGCGTCGCCACCGACGACCCGGGACTCGACACTCTCCGCGCCGCCGGTGTCCCCATCATCGACACGCCCGTCCGACGAATCATCACCGGCGACGACGGGCATGTGTGCGCCGTCGAACTGACCAACGGCGACCGCATCGACGTCGACGCCGTCGCAGTCGGCGCACCGTTCCGGGTCCGCGCCGAACCATTCGCCGCACTTGGCCTGACCCCGGTACCGCACCCGACCGGGCTCGGCGACTTCATCGAGACCGATCCGATGGGTGAGACGTCGGTCCCGGGACTCTATGCAGCCGGGAACGTCACCGACCCGAGCCAACAGGTGCTCCAGGCGGCAGCGAACGGCAGCCGGGTCGGTGGGATGATCAGCTTCAGCCTCGTCAGCGAAGACATCGCTGCGGCGGCCAGGCCGTTGAGCAACCAAGCCGACTGGGAACACCGTTACAGCGGCGACCAGATCTGGTCCGGCAACCCGAACGGCACCCTCGTCAACGAGATCGGAGCAGCCGTCCCCGGGCGAGCCCTCGATGTGGGTGCCGGCGAAGGCGGCGACGCCGTCTGGCTCGCCGAACACGGTTGGGCCGTCACCGCCAGCGACGTCTCCCAACGCGCCCTCGATCGCATCGCGACCGTCGCCAGTGAGCGCGGCCTGACGATCGCCTGTCATCACGCCGACGCCAACAGCTTGGACGCGTACCCGACCGAGTCCTTCGACCTCGTCTCTGCGCAGTACGCGGCGATTCCGCGCACACCGGACAACCGTGGCATCACCAACCTCCTCGCCGCCGTTGCGCCGGGCGGCACCCTGTTGGTCGTCGGCCACGACCTCGAACCGATGCGCCGACCAATCGACCTCAGCGTGGAAAGTCAACGCTTCGACCCGGATGCATACGTGCGTGTCGACGACATCGCCCGCGCCGTCTCGAACACTCCGGGCTGGCAGATCGAGGTCCACGAGACGCGACCACGTCCCGCCGGCGCCGCCTCCGGGCACCACGTCGACGACGTCGTGCTCCGCGCCCGCCGCAACGGACCTCCCCCGAACTGACCGCACCACCGCGACGGCCGCGCATCACCGCCGCCTGACCGCCGGAGGTGGTGCAGATCCGTGGCCGTTCGCGCGGTTCGTAGACTTTGGCTGTGCCGACGCTGCGACATCCTCACCGCCACGCAGCCCGCAACGGCGTCAACCAGGCACGGCGAAACGGTCAGCGATGACCGCAGCTGAACCCGCCGCCCGGACTCCACTGCTGGCAACCAAGCTGCACGCGCCCCGCCGGCGCCGCGAAGTCGTGCGCCGAACCCGTCTCACCGACCGGATGACCCTCGAGCACCAACCAGCGCTCACCTTGATCTCGGCTCCAGCCGGGTTCGGCAAGACCACACTCTTGACCGAATGGTTCGGGCACAACGCGGACAATGAACGTCGCGCCGCATGGTTGGCGCTCGACGCAGCCGACAACGACCCTGCGATCTTCGGCGCATATCTCGTCGCCGCACTTCGATCGGTCGCACCAGACGTCGGTGGCGCCGCCGAATCGCTCCTGCAAGCATCACAACCGCTCCATGCGGTGACGGGATCGCTGATCAACGACCTGGAGTGGCTCGACGCCGACGTCGCCCTCGTTCTGGACGATTACCACGTGATCGACTCGGCCGACATCCACGACGCTGTCTGCTTCCTCGTCGAACACGCCCCGCCGCGCTTTCATCTCGTGGTCGCCACCCGGGTCGATCCGCCGTTGCCGCTCGCCCGCTGGAGGGCCCGTCGCGACCTGCTCGAACTTCGAGCCGTCGACCTTCGCTTCACCGCTGACGAAGCGGCGAGTTACTTCGCCGACTCGATGCATCTGCAGCTGTCCGCGGCAGAAGTTGGAGCCCTCGAGGCGCGGACCGAAGGTTGGATCGCAGCACTCCAACTCGCAGCGCTCTCTCTGCGCGACCGGGACGACGTCGGCGCGTTCATCGACAACTTCGCTGGCGACGACCGCTTCGTCGTCGACTACCTCGTCGAGGAAGTGCTTGACCGCCAACCCGACACAATCCGATCCTTCCTGTTGCACACCTCGGTGCTCGACCGGCTGACCGGGGGACTCTGCGACGCCGTCACCCTCGGAACCAACGGCCGCGCAACGCTGGAACAACTCGATCGTTCCAACCTCTTCCTCGTCGCCCTCGACGACCGACGCCACTGGTACCGGTATCACCACCTGTTCGCCGACGTCCTCCACGCCCGATTGATCGACGAAGACCCCGACCTGATCGACGAGCTCCACCGACGGGCGAGCAACTGGTACTCAGCAAACGGGGAGCCGGCCAAAGCGATCGATCACGCTATGGCCGGACACAACCCTGACGAAGCAGCACGCCTGATCGAACTCGCCGCCCCGGCGATGCGTCAAAGCCGACAGGAGGCGGCGCTCGGACGGTGGCTCGAAGCGCTGCCCGACGAACTCTTCACCAACCGACCGGTACTCGCGATGGGTCTCATCGGGGCGCGGATGGCCACCGGAAACACGACTGGCGTCGAACCATTGCTCCAACTGGTGGAGGAGTCGGTGCACCGCACAGACCTGTCGCCGATCGTGTTCGACACTGACACGTTCGAACACCTACCCGCCCAACTCCTCATCCAACGTGCCGGCCTCGCCCTGCTCTCTGGCGACCTCAACAGCGCCAGCGCACACGCCGTGGACGCTCTCGAGCTCGTCGAACCGGACGACTACTTGCGACGCGGCAGCGCGACAGCTTTGCTCGCGCTCGCCCACTGGGCCGCCGGCGACCTCGACACAGCCATCCATCGCTACACCGAAGCGATCAACGAGCTCACCACAGCCGGCCACCTGGCAGACATGCTCGGATGCTCGCTCGCATTGGCCGACATCCAGATCGCGCAAGGCAAACTCACGGACGTACAGCGGACCTTCGACTCCGGGCTTCGCTGGACAGCCGAACATCCCGGACTCCGCGGCGCCGCCGACATGCATGCCGGGTTGAGCGAAGTCCTCATCGAACGCAACGACCTCGATGCCGCCGCCCACCACCTCGAGACGAGCAACGAGCTCGGCGAATCAGCCGGCCTCCCACAGCACGCCTACCGCTGGCGCGTCACCATGGCCCGACTGCAACGCGCCTGGGGCAACGTCAACGGCGCACTGGAACTGATCGACGAAGCCGCACCCCTGTAC
>JACDJC010003946.1_pt1 | contig 10390 bp, 8 predicted proteins | sample 7454191 | NCBI WGS metagenome assembly JACDJC01 (sample SAMN14253291, study PRJNA609438) | sludge metagenome | isolation source: sludge after 25d culture with pyrite and EDTA | collected 2018-12-20
AAGAACTTTCGGTCGGCCAGCACCGCCGACGCGATCAGAGCCGCCTGAACCCGCGAGGACAGACCGACGTAGGGTTCCACGAACGGTTCAATGTAGAACCCGCCGGCGGTCGCTTCCACCGCGCTCGTGGAACTAGCGGGAACGTCGTTGCCTCGGTTCCCAACGATAATGACGGCCGCCGCCAGAATTAACAGCAGCGCCGCCGGCAGGAGGACAATCAGCAGGCCGCGTCCCGGCCGGCCGATCACTCCCGACTCAAATTCCGACAACCGACTACCCATGATGTTCTCTCCTGCCGGGCCAACTCTGTGCCCCGGCTTACGTGTGATTGCCCGTTGGCCGGACGCCGCGGGCGAGATAGCAGCATGGTAGCGCGAAAGTGGAGGCGGCAATTCCCGCCAATGGCTGCGAAATCCCGGTTTATTGGGGACGCGAGGGCATCACAAACAGGTTCGAGGTTAAGGCTTGAGGAACAACAGGGGCCGCGCCCCCTATCGAAGACGCGGCCCCAGCTCCAACTTAGAGAGCTGTCAGGAAGTCAAACAGGACATGTTACTGTTCAATGGGGCTTGCCGGGCATTTGCCGCAGGAATCGTTCGGATCGAAATCCAGATGAAAGATACTGCCGTAGAAGGGGACAAGTGAGGCCGGATTGCTGGGATTGGCCAGGAATCCACCAATGTAAAAGATCTGGGGTTGGTCGTCAAAGGCATGCTCGTTGGCAATCCCCTCATCCCAATATCCGAGCGGCAGGCTGTCGGCCAGAACCCAGTACACATTGGGGCCTGGCGCATGAACCGGCGACAGAGACTGCCGCACGCGAATCCGGTGCCGAGGATCGTATGAATCAAGTTCGAACTCAGGGCTGGGCGGAAACACGTGATTAGAAATTTCCCAATTCACCACTTGCTTGCCCTGGGCCGTCACCGATTCAGACAGGAACACGCCCGGTATCAAGTCCGGCTGGGGGAAGTGAAAGATGGGATAGCTGCTGTCGTTGGGATTTGTCCCCAGTTGCACATCGGCCACGACATTCACGTTCTCTCCCTGAATGGCCTCGGCGAGGTTACCCATCTCTCCCAGTTGAATGGCGATCCCCGCGTCATCCAGAAGCATCTGCATCTCAGCTAGCAGATGGACTTCACACTGAAGCCCACCGCCGTTGAACACCGCCTCCTCGTGGTTAAAGCTCACATTCCCGAGCGGGACCACCGGAAGCGGCTCTGACATTCTGCGGCCGAGGCGCTGCCGCAGAATGGTATCCCATAGCGTCACTTCCAGCCGCACCCTGGCTGTAGCCCCGGCAACCCTGGCATTTCCGTTCTCGATAATGGGAGCGGTATCGACAACGTCGAAGACGATCCTCCAGAAGAACTTCCAATGACGGTTTAACTGCTTATTTTCCATTATCTCCTCTCCACTTGAACGGCAACTGTAGATAGCATGGGGGAATAACCCATTGCTTCAACGCTCATAATAACCGCAAATCGGCCGGTTAAATCCCGTTTTTCGCACGCAAATCCTGTTTGGAGGCTCGTTTTTTCACTGGATAAAAGGCAAATGGGTGTGGAAGGCAGCTTGAGGCGGTTTGCATGGCGGGCCGATCACCAGGCGATGAAGGGGTAGACGCGCGGCAGGTAACCTTTTATACTATTGGACACTCTGGGTAAAGTTTCTCCATATCTTGGCCTGCATTGTACCTGGGAGATAAACCGCCTATGGCGCGTCAGAAAGGCGTGACGGCCGCTACGATATTCTCCGCAACCGTCCGTTCGGCGCTGGAGCATATCGCCGATCCGCTTTGGCTGGGCCGGCACTCACCTCTCGCCACGCCATACTTCCTGGGCCGGCGAGCGGGGGGGGATAACTATCCGACCAGTGAGCGGGAGCGCGGTCTGTTGTTGCAGGCCGCCATACGCGACGCCGCCGCTGACATGTGGGGTGGCCCAATCCCTTCAACCCGGGACGTTTTGGCTGAGGCGGCCGAGCGTGATCGCGCTGAACTGGGGAGCAAATCTTCCCGCTATCATTATATCTTGCTGGAACTGCGCTATCTCCGCCGCCACTATCCACCCCATGCCTTCCCCACAGCGGTTGAGGCGATACCCGGTTACGTCAACGTCAGCCCGACCCGCTTCTTCATTCATCTGAATGAGGCTATCGACGAACTGTGCCGGCGGCTACTCGAACGCCTCGCGCCTGCCTTGCGCCTGGAGCGGCCGGGGCTATCCCGCTTACCCATCGGCCGGGCAACGACAGTCGAAGCAATCCTGTCACACCTGCTTGCTGCTCACTCGGTCGCTATTACCGGGCCAGGGGGCATTGGCAAGACCACGGCCGGGGCGGCCCTGATCGCCCAGTGGCCGGGGGAGGTGTTCTGGCATACCCTCCACCCCGGCCTCAATGATGACCTGAATAGCCTGCTCTTTAGCCTGGGCCATTTCATCCGTGACGCAGGGGCGCCTACCCTGTGGGCGCAATTGCTGGCCGGGGAAAGCCAGGGCGCGCCGCTGGCCCAGGCAGTCGGCATGCTGCGCATGGACCTGCAAGCGATTGCCATAAAACAGCCGCTGCTCTGCTTCGACGAGGTAGACCTGCTTCAAACGGCGGCGGGCGACCCGCGTCGCAAACAACACGCCCAGGTATTGGAGTTCGTGGAAAGCTTGCGCGGCCTGGCGCCCCTGCTATTGATCGGGCAGCGCGTCTATATCGACACGGATGCCCATTTCGCTCTGGAGCCGCTTGCCCCGCCGGAAACCGGGGAGCTTTTACGCCTGCTGGGCCTGGAGCCGGACGCGATCACTCTGCGCCGCGTCCAGCAGTTCACGGAGGGCAACCCGCGCTTGCTGGAACTGTACGCCGCGTTGCGTCGCACCGGGGAGGAGGCCAATGATGTGCTACGCCTGCCGCGAGAATCGTCAGCCAGGCCGCTCTTCAGCCGGTTGTGGCGGCGTCTCGATGGCAAACAGCGTGACTTGCTGGCCGCGCTTTCGGTTTTCCGCTCCTACACACCGCGCGACGCCTGGGCCAGCGCCGAAACGGCCCTGAATGACCTGATCGACCGGGGGCTGATCAAGAGCGATCTGGCCGGTGGTGTCGCTCTCCTGCCTTTCATTCGCGAACTGGTCTTTGACTCTTTAGACGCGGAGCGCCGGCTCCTGAACCATCGTGATGCGGCTCACATTCGCGCCGTACGCGGTGATTACACCGCCGCTGCTCACCATTTCGTCCAGGCCAAAGAGCCGGAGCTGGCTGTGGAGGTCTGGTTTGCCCATCAGGACGAGGAGATCATGGCTGGCCAGGCAGCGGCGGCTGATGAGGTGTTTCGCCAGATCGAACTCCGCTCGCTCGAAGGGCCGCGGCGCACGGAATTGCTGGTCATCCACAACCGGCTGGCCCTGCTGGCCGGGGAAGCAGAACGTGTTCTGCAAGAAATGGAGGGCTTTAAATGGGACGACGACAACGAGGCCACAGCTGAGGCCCTCAGTCAATGGGCCTATGCCGACCATTTATTGGAACGCCCCGATAACGCCCTGGCCACCTACGATCAGACCATCGCGATGCTCACGAGGCTGACCACCAAAATTGTCGGCTGGCACATGAGGCGGGGTTATATCCTGAGTGAAAGTGACTCTAAGGCTGCTCGGCATGAGGCACTATTGGCTATGTACGATGTTGAACGATTACAGGGCATGATCGACCATATGAGCGGCGATCTTGTCTCAGCTAACGACCATTTCCTGGCTTCTCTGCAGATCGCCGAGGCGGCGGCCGACAAAGATAAGCTGGCGCGAGCCTATCACATGTTAATGTACGTCGCCGGCCGGCAAGGCCGTATCGACGACGCGCGTGCCTATTCCGACAAAGCAATAACCTACTATTCTGAAATCGGAGATCGCCTGCAACTAGAGGGCGTTCGCGCGGAACTTGCCGGGATCTATCTCAACGTCCGCCAATTTGAAGCAGTGATTGAACCGTCCGAGAAAGCCCTACGATTCTTCGAACGAATCAAACATGAACGTTGGATTTCATCGATCAGCAATAATTTAGCTGAAGCCTACATGGAAACCGGCCGCCTCGAAGAAGCCAAGTCAGCCGCGCATAGAGTCTTGCGACTGGAGATCGCGCGTTCGCGCCCCTACGCCCTCTACACTCTCGGCCACATCCACGACCGCGAGGGCAATCCCCACTATGCCCAGACTAGCTTTGCCGAGGGCATCGAGGTCGCCCGCGCCAACGGCGACCTATTCATCGAAGCCTACCTGCAACGGGCGCTCGGGGCGCTATTGAATCGGACGGAGAAAAAGAGTGAAGGGCGGGAACATCTGGCAATCGCCCTGAAGCTGTTCACCGAGATGGGGCTGGAGCATGAGCTTACGGCCACCAGTGGACTCATTCAATAACGACCCCATCATGAGGCGGCCTCACCGCTGGCCTGACAATACTTCCTCTACGCCCGGCAGCGGCGTCGCCAACAACCCTGCCGCCCGGCCCACCTCCAGCCGGCAATCCAGCGGCCAGCGCCCGCTCTCGTCCGGCCCCAAAGTCAGCGTCGCCCGCTCGTTGACCCCCCACCAATCGAGTAGCCGCAACCCGAAATCAGCGCGGCTCATGGCCTGCCGCCCGGCCACGTTGAGCACGCCACAATAATCGCTATCGGCCAGTTCCAGGCAGGCCCGCGCCAGCGACTCGACCCACACCGGGTTGCGCCACTGGTTGGTGAACAGCGTCACCGGCTGCCCCGCCCGCAGCGCCGCGGCCATCCATGCCGTGCCGTTGTCCATTTCTTCCAGACCGTAGATGAGCGAGGTGCGCGCGATGACGGCGTTGGGATGAGCGCTGACCAGATGCTCGGCCGCTGCCTTGGCCCGGCCATAGTCGTGTAGCGGCGCGGGGCGGGCCGTCTCGTCATAGGGGGCGCTCGTACCGTCGAAGATGGCGTCAGTCGAAAGATGGACGAGGCGCGCCCCGGTGGCCATCGCCGCGGCCACCACGTGGCGCGTGCCCTCAACGATGACAGCCATCATGTCAGGCGTCGTGTTGGAGCCGGCGGCGTGGATGATGGCGTCGGGCGCGAAATCGGCCACCAGCCGGGCCACAGCCGGCCCGTCGCGCACGTCCAGCGCCACGCCTTGAGGCCAGCCCAGCGGGTCGCGGCTGTGGGTTGTATAGGCCAGCGCCCCACCCCACTCCCCCACCGCCCGCTGCGCCAGATGCCGTCCCAGATAGCCGCTGCCACCGATGATGAGCACTCTCTTGGTCATGGCCGGAGAATCTCACGCAAAGGGCGCGAAGGGGGAAAGCACGCCAAGTTGAATTCTTTGCGCCTTCTGCGCGAGCCTCTTATTCCTCTCGTTCAACGACCTCGGCGCGGGCCATCGCCTCGGCCGCGGCGGCCTGGGCGGCCGTCTGCTTGCTGCGGCCATGCCCCTCGCCCCATGTCTCGCTGCCCACCCGCACGCGCACAGTGAACGTCCGCGCGTGGTCGGGTCCCTGGCTGCCCACCACGTCATAGTGGGGCGTCTTGTTGAAGCGCGCCTGTGCCCACACCTGGAACTCGCTGCGGGCGTCCTTGTGCAGCGACCCGGCGCGAATCTCGTCCAGCATCGGGCGGATGGTACGCTCGATAAGCGGGCGGGTCGCCTCCAACCCCTGGTCGAGGTAGATCGCGCCCATCACCGCCTCGAACGTGGCGCACAGCAGCGGCACGCGCTGCCGGCCGCCGTTTTCCTCCTCCCCCAGCCCCAGACGCAGGAAATGCCCGAGGTCAATCGCCTGGGCGAACTGGGCCAGCGTCTCGGCCCGCACGAGGGCCGCCCGCAACGCCGTCAGCTCTCCTTCGTCCATCTCCGGAAAGCGATGGTAGAGGTAGCCGGCGACGACGAAGTCAATGACCGCGTCACCCAGAAATTCCAGTCGCTCGTTGTCCTCCAGGATAGAGCCGGGGTTCTCATTCAGATAGGAACGATGCGTCAGGGCGCGCGACAGCAGCGAATAATCGCCAAATTCCACCCCCAACCGCTCGCCCAACTCCGCCAGGTCGTCCATTCAAGACTCCAGAAGAAACCACGGATTAGCGGCCAGTGGTCAGTGAACAGTGGCCGGCACTGAACACTGACCCCTGTTCACTGACCACTTTCTTCGTACTCTCGTATCGCCACGACCGCATTGTGCCCGCCGAAGCCAAACGCGTTGTTCAGGCATACCCGAACCCGGCCCGGCCGGGCCGCGTTGGGCACATAGTCCAGATCACAGGCCGGGTCGGGCGTGCTATAGTTGATCGTCGGCGGGATGATCTGATCGCGGATGGCGAGCGTGCAGAAGACCGACTCAATGGCCCCCGTCGCGCCCATAATGTGACCGGTCATCGACTTGGTAGAACTGACGGCCACACTGTAGGCCGCCTCGCCCAGCGCCGCCTTGATGGCCGTCGTCTCGGCCGCGTCGTTCAGTGGAGTGGCCGTGCCGTGGGCACTGATGTAATCCACGTCTTCCGGCCGGAGCCGGGCGTCGGCCAGCGCCCGGCGAATGGCCCGCGCCGCGCCGGAACCATCATCGGGCGGCGCAGTAATGTGGTGGGCGTCCGTCGTCTGCCCATAGCCGGCGATTTCGGCCAGGATGGTGGCCCCGCGCGCCTGGGCATGTTCCAGGCTCTCCAGCACCAGCATCCCCGCCCCCTCGCCGATGACCAGCCCATCCCTGTTGGCGTCGAACGGCTGCGGCGCTTCGCTCGACTTGGTGGAGGCCGCCCCTGCCCGCTCGAAGCCGCCTATGGCGATGGAGGTCAGGATGCACTCCGTGCCGCCGGTAAGCACCGCGTCCAACTCGCCGTAGTGGATAGCACGGAAGGCGTGGCCCACGGCGTCATTGCCCGCGGCGCAGGCCGTGGTAATGGTCGTCGAGGGGCCGTAGATGCCGTATTCGATAGCCAGCATCCCGGCCGCGCCGTTGGGCATGATCATCGTGATGCCGAACGGGTTCAGACGCCGCAGGCCGCCTTCGTGCAGCACCCCGTGCTGTTCGATGATGGTGCGCATGCCGCCGATGCCTGTGCCCAGGGTGATGCCCACCTGCTCACGGTTGTCAGCGGTGATGGTCAGCCCCGCCTGGCGCATGGCCTCGTTGGCCGCCACGACAGCCAGTTGCTGGTAGCGGTCGCGGCGGCGGGCGTCCTTGCGGTCCATATATTGCGCCGGGTCGAACTCCTTCACCTCGCACAGACCACCGATGGTGTGGCCGGGGTTGTCCACCAGGGTGATGGGGCCAAGGCCCGACTCTCCCCGCAGCACGGCCGCCCACGTGTCCGGCACATTGTGACCCAGCGGTGTAATCAGCCCCACGCCGGTGACGACTACCCGCCGGCGCGCTCCGTTCTCGTTGTCCATAGAAAATCTCCAATTAGTGGTCAGTGGGCAGTGGCCAGTGATCAGCCACTCCTCACTGGCCACTGCCCACTGTCTTCAATCTTCCGTCGTCGGGCGATAATGTCCCTCAATCCATTGACTGTGGTCAGCGCCGACTTCCTTTTTCCACACCGGCACTATCTCCTTCAGCCGGTCAATGCCATAGCGTGCCGCCTCAAAGACACCCACGTCCCGGTGCGCACCGGCGCAGGCCACAAACGTCGTGTGCTGCCCCACCGCCAGCCGGCCCAGCCGCTGCACCAGGGCCACACCGCGCACTTCGGGCCAGCGCGCCCAGATCTCGCGCGCAATCTGGGCCATCTTCTCCTCGGCCATGCGCTCGTAAGCCTCATAGTCGAGGTGCAGCGTCTCCGGCGGCAGCCCGTCGCGCTGGGTCCGGCCGCGCACAAAGCCGGTGAAGCTGACAACCGCGCCAATCTCCGGCCCCGTTAGTCGGGCGTGGATGGCGTCCACGTCCAGCGGCGCGTCGCTGACAGCGAAGTAAGTGGGGTATGGGAAGTCGCTGCCGCCGCTTACCGGCGGAAACAGCGCCACCTCATCCCCCGACCCCACCGGCGTATCCGGCCCGGCAAACGCCCGGTTCACAGCTACCAGCGCCGAGCGCAGCGCCGGAGCCAGCGCCGGATAGTCGGCCCCTACCGCGTCCAACAGCCGGGCCACGGTCGTAGGGTCAGACGGCAACAGGACGCGGATGCGGTCGCTCTGGGCCCGGTCTTTCAATGTCGCGAAGAGACGGATTTCAACTTCCATAACCAATACGGTGTCCGTGTTTCAGTATTAACCCGCGAGCCGGTGAGAAGTGACGAGTGACGAGTGAAGAACGCTCTACACTCGTCGCTCGTCATTCGTCACTCCATTCGCCGCTGCGCCCGCCCGCCTTGCGTACCACCCGCACGTCCGTCAGGCGCATGTGCCGGTCGACGGCCTTGGCCATGTCGTAAATCGTCAGCCCGGCCACCGTGACGGCCGTCAGCGCTTCCATCTCCACGCCCGTCCGCCCCGCCACGCGCACCGTGGCCTCAATCTCCACGCAATCGGCGGCGGGGTCGGGCGTGCAGGTGACGGCCACGTGGCTCAGCAGCAGCGGGTGGCAGAGAGGGATCAGCTCGCTCGTGCGCTTGGCGGCCATGATGCCCGCCAGTTGGGCCACGGTCAGCACGTCCCCCTTCTTCACGTTGCCATCGATGATCAGACGCAGTGTCTCCGGCTGCATGACGACCCGGCCGCGGGCCACTGCCACCCGCTCGGTGACCGCCTTCTCGCCCACGTCCACCATTGTCGCGCGGCCCGTTTCATCCAGATGCGTCAGCTTAGCCATGATTGTGGTATTATACCCGCTACGAACGACCGCCGCATGGCTGTAGCGCAAGCTGTTAGCTTGCGACGACCTATTAAGACGCAACCTGACAGGTTGCGCTACATCCTATGAACCTCTTAAAACACACCTACGACCATCTATACCTCTCCCCCCACTTCGACGACGTGGCCCTGTCGTGCGGCGGCCAGGTATCGCGCCACACCGCCGCGGGTGAATCCGTCCTCGTTGCCACCATGACCGCCGCCGAGCCGTCGCCCGAACTGCACTCCGACATCGTCCAATCGCTCCACGACCGTTGGGCCAACAGCCTGGGCGGCGAGCCGCCGGCGGCCATCGTCGCCCAGCGCCGCGCCGAGGACGAGGCCGCCTTCGCCGTGTTGCGCGCCGACGTGTTGCACCTGCCCTTCCTCGATTGCATCTATCGTTGCTCGCCGGAGTCAGACGAGCTGCTCTACCCCGGCGCTATGGACATGTTCGGCGCGCGCCACCCGGCCGACGAGGTCGATTCGACGCTGGCCGGGGCGCTGGCCGCGCTGCCTCCCGCCGGGCGCGTTTATCTGCCGCTGGGCGTCGGCGGCCACGTGGACCACGCCATCGCCCGCAGCGTGGGCGAGACGACGTTCAATCACGTCCTCTACTACGAGGATTACCCCTACACCATGACCCCCGGCGCGTTCGAGGCCGTGCTGCCCGCGGCGGCGCGGGGCGATTGGGCGGCCGAATTCATCTGGCTGACCGAGGCGGCGCTGGCCGACAAAATTGAGGCCGTGGCCGCCTACCGCTCGCAACTCAGTTCCTTCTTCACCGGGCCGGACGACCTGGCCGCCAAGCTGCGCGCTGAAGGGCAGCGCGTGCTGGACGAGGCGCGGGCCACCGGCGAGGTCCCGGCGTGGGCTGTGGCCGCCGAGCGGCTGTGGCGGCGCAGCTTTCACGCTTAATTCATTTGAGTTTTGACCCCCCGCGGCCCTATAATCATTGTTATGGAATTCGGCACACGAGAAATGCCCCCGGCAAGACAAGAGACGGACAGCTCACCGCTGAACCAGCGCGACAGCCAGGGCCTGACGACGGGCACGGTGCTGCAAGGGCGCTACATGGTGCTCGGCGGGCTGGGCGCGGGCGGTTTCAGTTCTGTCTACCGCGCCCGCGACCTGCGCTTCCCGTCGGTCACCCGCCTTTGCGCCGTCAAAGAGATGCTCATCGGCACGGCCGACCCCGAAATCCGCGACCTGACCATCAAGTCATTCGAGCGCGAAGCCAGCATGCTGGCCATGCTCAACCACCCGGCCATCCCCGATATCTTCGATTACTTCACCGACGGCAACCGCAGCTATCTGGTCATGGAGTTCGTCCCCGGCCAGAACCTGCAACAGTGGCTCGACGAGACCGACGAATACCTCGACGAGCCGAAAGCCCTCGACTGGGCCTTGCAGGTCTGCGAACCGCTGGCCTACCTGCACAGCCAGAAGCCCCAGCCCATCGTCTTCCGCGACCTGAAGCCGTCGAACATCATGCTCGACCCCTACAACCACATCCGCCTCATCGACTTCGGCATCGCCAAGCTCTTTGAGGCCAACGAGGACAAGGGGACGATGATTGGCACGGCGGGCTACACGCCGCCGGAGCAATATCGCGGTGAAGCGACGCC
>JACDJC010003947.1_pt1 | contig 10389 bp, 13 predicted proteins | sample 7454191 | NCBI WGS metagenome assembly JACDJC01 (sample SAMN14253291, study PRJNA609438) | sludge metagenome | isolation source: sludge after 25d culture with pyrite and EDTA | collected 2018-12-20
GGTTCTAACACCACCGTTAATGTGGTGAATTTGCAGAGTCTGATAATTATATGAATACATATGCGGTGATTCCACAGAGTTCGGTTATTGCCAGAATGGATCAGAGTCATAACCACTGAAGCTTGTTTTTGTCAGCCTGGTACTGTGCTGAATTCATGAAGTATGGTTATTATCTGACTGCACCAGATTTGATTCAACAACTTCTGGTTTCTGTTTGATTGGATCTGAGTCATATCCTCAAAGCCTGGTTGTGTCTGATGGCATCTGCGCCTAATCCTCAATGTTTGCTGCAAGTCTTACTGAATCTGTGCCGGATCCAAAAAGCCCGGCTTCTTTCGCACCGAATTTCCGGTGAATACCCTAATATCTGATTCTTATGCTACCGTTCATTTGAAGATACGGATATCCATGCCTGCATCGCTTTGCGTTCCTGGTGGTATTTACAGATCATCAAACGGACTTCGGATCTTCTGGATGCTCTTCTCGGTCACATGGGTGTATATCTCCGTCGTCTTGCTGCTCTTGTGACCGAGCAACTCCTGGATGTATCGCAAGTCTGTTCCGGCCTCGAGAAGATGAGTGGCATATGAATGCCGCAAACCATGAAGTGAGATCTTTTTCCTGATGCCTGCTTTCTGACAGGCCATCTTGAATACCTTCTCAACACTGCCGGCACTGTACCTGTCGCCCTGCCGCTGTCCCTCAAAGAGATAAAGTACCGGCCTGTACCTCGCGAGGTAAGAATCGATCATCTCAATAAGCTTTGGCGAGATGGGCACAATCCTGTCCTTGAATCCTTTCGACTGCCTGATACTGAGTAACATCCGGTCACGGTCGATATCCTGTGGCTCAAGAAGAATGACCTCGCTGCGACGAAGCCCGCACCCGTAAATCACGCTGAGCAATAACCTGTGTTTCTGATTCATCGGGGCATCAAGTATTTTCTTAACCTCCTCCTTGCTGAGCACATTCGGCAGCCTGTGCCTGGCCCGGGGCCTCGTTAAAGTACCGGGATCAATTGTATCATGACATATCTCCCGGTAAAACTTCTTTACTGCACTTATAAGCTGATTCTGAAAAGAATAGCTCAGTTTTCGCGGAAGAATATATTCGTTCACCATCCTTACCAGATCATCGGAATTACACTCTGAGGCTTCCCTTGGTGCGACAAACTTCAGGAACTTCTCCATCATAGATGTATAGGTGCGAATAGTATTCGCCGGAAACCACCTCGATTCAAGCCACGCGCGGTATCTTTCAATATCAGCCTCGGCACCGGGACTCAGACTGATTCCAGTTGAGATGCCATCTGACTTTTCCGGTGATCGCTTTGAAGTACCCTGAGAGATGCTTTTTTCATCGGGGGGCCTGACTGCTGTCTGCCTCCTCTGATTCAATTGCTGTTGCTTTTCTTCCCTGGTAGCCCTGACCCTCGTCGCCAGATCATGCCTGATAAGTGCGGAGTGATCAACGAAAGCATATCTGCTTAATTTACTTAGCAACAAATCAATAACATCGTCCTGATCAGCTATGTGCCAGCAATTAAGCCGGTTACTCCAGCGAACTCCGGGTAAAGTCCTGACGATATTTGTTAACTCCCAGTCATATGGGAACTTGAGGGCGACACGAATTCCACTGTCGTGCGAAACCCTCTCGGCAATAATGGTTGTCATAATATGCAGCGATTTTTATGGTGTTCATCATTGGATGCTTGTCTGTTGGGAGTGTATGATGAGATACGTTGGTTATCTCAGGGCAGGGGAGAAGTTGGGTAACTATTATTGTTCAGCGTCTCAGTGCATGTGAGTTGGTCTCGCTGTCGGCTTCAGAATTACTGCCACGCAAACTCTCTGAGTTTGCCTCACGGTACGATTCGGAGGGACTGTCGCGCATGCTCCCTGAGTCAGCCTCACGCTGTGCTTCAGAGGTGCTGCTTCGCATAGTCTCTGAGTCGGCCTCGTGGTAGTCTTCGGATGAACTGCCTCGCATGCTCTCTGAGTCTGCCTCGCGCTGAGCTTCGGAAGTGCTGCCCCGCATACTCTCTGAGTCGGCCTCGCGCTGAGCTTCGGAAGTGCTGCCTCGCATACTCTCTGAGTCGGCCTCGCGCTGAGCTTCGGAACTGCTGCCCCGCATACTCTCTGAGTCGGCCTCGCGGTAGTCTTCGGATGAACTGCCTCGCATACTCTCTGAGTCTGCCTCACGCTGTACTTCTGAATCGCTTCCACGCAAACTTTCAGAATCGGTTTCACGCATCAATCCCGAATCGCTGTCGCGCATTGACCCTGAGTCGCTGTCGCGCAATGTATCTGAATTGACTAACGTACTCACAAATAATTGCTTAATTATTATTGGATCACTGCTAACGTCGCCCTGCGGAGGCGGAAGCCACAGCGGCAGCAGTCACACTGGCGATAATTGCTGCCTGAACCTGCCGGATAGTCTGCGCAACTGCATCTGAAACCGGACTTTCAATCACCATTACCTTCAACTGCTGCCTGATACGCTTCAACTCATCGCGGTCTGAGGACAGAATCCTCTCCATGCTGCAGGCTTTCACCATACCTGCAAGAGCGTTTAGCTCTCCGTCACCACCTCTGCCCGACAGTATCTCATTCTTCAACTGACGAATCAGACTGCTACGGGTGTAAGTCTCCATGAAAACTGACTGCCGGTATGGGATGAGCCCAAGAAACTTCCTCCTTTCAATACGAAGAATTCTCTTGTCCTCCAATCCCTCAAGTATCTGCCACTTGTACCGGCTGTACCGGGAGGCAAGCTTCCCGACCCAGTAACTGACTTTTCGCGGATTGGGCGACTGGGAGATCATCGTGCTGACATCATTCAGCATCGGGGAGGAGAGGGCCTTGCCAGGCTTCAGCAAAAGCTTCTTGTCGACAATGCTGACACGCTCACCAAGGGCGAGATCCAGAAGAATAGCCCCGGCAATGCCATACTGGATGTATGTCTGCGATGCAAGAAACCCACCCTTTTCAGGCCGATGAGCGATGATGGTTAATTTCTCCGCTGTTGACAGTGCTTTTTCAGTCATATTTGATTGAATTGGTGTGATGCTTTCATGTTTGTGCCAAGCCAGGTAATCAGGATACCGGTGATTACAGCCGGGGCTGCGGTTGCGGGAAGGTACCCGGAATGCCTCAGGATTGCCTCCGTATTGATTCCAGACGGTCTCCGGACTGTCTCTATATTGACTCCGGACTGTATCCGGACAGTATCCAGACGGTTTCCGGACTGTCTCCATATTGACTCAGGATTGTATCCGGACTGTCTCTATATTAACTCAGGACTGTATCCGGACTGTCTCTATATTAACTCAGGACTGTATCCGGACTGTCTCTATATTGACTCCGGACTGTATATGGACAGTATCCAGACGGTTTCCGGACTGTCTCCATATTGACTCAGGATTGTATCCGGACGGTTTGTGGCAGGGAGGATTGAAACCTGCCAGCATCTGCAGGAGTTTATCAACTCTGTTCAAAGTTATTTGCTCAAAGCGGAAATCGCTTCCTCTACAGTCGGTACGAAACATACCATTTTGCCGCGGTTGCTCTCACGGATGAAATCACGCCAGCTCCGGCTCTTCAGATGGGAAAAATCACCTACAATAGCCAGCCTCATCCGGTAGTTCGAGAATTTCTGAAGGATTTCTCCGGCCAGCCCGGTCCGGAGATCGAAAAAACCGGAGGCAAAAGAACCAGAGTGAATTATAACCTTTGTGCAGTTGGCATAACTGGCATTCCCAAGTATGTCAACAGCGTCATCGGCTGACCCTATCATACCTGCCCCAGGCTTCAATTCAGCAATACTGCCGGTGACTTCGTCAGGGTGAATAATGAACATATAATACCGGTAATTGTTAGCTGTTTAAGAGGTTCAATTTTGCTTGCTCCGGTTCTCTCGTCTGAAAGGCTGCTTAAGGTGGCAGAGGAGACTTAAAAACTATTTTTTAAGGCTCGGAACCTGGCGCAGAAATAAGATAGTCCTTTCGGGAGAGGGATTCAACTTATAAACGGACCTTGCTTGGTTTTTGATTGGAGAGAGCCCTGTGTACTATCCGGTTCTTCCTTCCGGGAGACGGATTAAGCTGTTATTATAATCCCGGAAACCTTTTTTTTAATGGCTCGAACGTTGATTCTGACCCGCAGAAGGTGTTTTAATCAGGCCACTATTTTGAGTCAGGTACAAAACTCCGCTCCGTCAGTCACACCTAAAATGATTTAGAAAGCTGAATTACAACGACTTTCACTCGACTGACAGAAGATGACTATAGCAAACAACGAAATTTAACAAATATTTTCGATTGAAGCAAGGAAATCGTCGGGAAATTGTGTAAAACAGTTGATTCATCGTTGCAGGGAGTACTTCTTACTTATTGAATCATATAGAACATGGGTTATCCTTTATCACATGACAGGTGAAACATCTCAGGGAGTGAAAATATGGACGCTTGTTGTCCCGGGGGACCAAAATTATATTGCAAGGAGCATATACACGGGATTGATAGTCAACCATAGTTGAGGTGTGGGGAGGGAAGAGCCTGGAGGGTTTAAGATAAGTGGTCAGGCAATTCCCGGTACTGATGATCCGGGGTAAAGAATAGCGGGCGCTGGCAATCCTCGTGTCTTAATAACCATAGAGATAAATACCGGCCCTCTGGCTCTTACACACTAATGAGGAACCTCGATTTCCCGCACCGCTGGCCTTTCCCGAACTATTTAAGAACCGCGACCGGCCCGCAAATGAAACAACCTGGCTCCGCCGGTTTTAAACGCTACCGCTGAACCGCCGGCTTCTTATCTCCAGTGAAGAGGTACGGCGGAGCGCATTGTTTCTAAACCAACCCTGCAAACCCCATAAACGCCAGCGCCAGGATACCTGCCGTGACCAAAGAGATAGGCACTCCCTTCATCCCGGAGGGAACATCGGCAAGCTCCAGCTGCTCGCGGATACCGGCCAGAATTACAAGAGCAAGACCAAAACCAATCGCAGTGGCAGCTCCGTAAACAATTCCTTCTCCAAGATTGTAATCCTTCTTGATTACAAGGATCGCAACACCAAGAACCGCGCAGTTCGTGGTAATCAGCGGCAAGAAAATCCCCAGGGACTGATACAGCGGCTGACTGATCTTCTTCAGTATGATTTCAACCATCTGAACCAACGCTGCAATCACCAGGATGAAGGTGATCGTCTGCATAAAGGTAATACCCAGTGGTATAAGCACATATACATGTATGATGTAGGTCACCATCGTCGCCAGTACCATCACAAAGGTGACAGCACCGGACATACCTATCGCTGTGCTCACCTTGTTCGAAACACCCAGGAAAGGACATACACCCAGGAACTGTGCAAGCACAACATTGTTGACGAAAATCGCGGATATTATAAGCAGAATATATTCCATTTTCTTTCCTCCCTATGCTTTGTTGATCCTGTTCACAATGGCAATCAGATACCCCAGGGCAATAAACGCCCCCGGCGCAAGAATGAAGACCAGTATGCCGTCGCCCTCAATGAACTTGAACCCGGCAATGGCGCCGCTGCCCAGAATCTCGCGAACAGCACCCAGTACACCAAGGGCCCCGGTAAATCCAAGCCCCATACCAGCTCCGTCAACGAACGACGACCAGACTGTATTCTTGCTGGCAAACGCTTCGGCACGGCCGAGAACAATGCAGTTAACTACAATCAGCGGAATAAATATCCCAAGGGTTTCGTATAACGAAGGAACATAAGCCTGCATCACCAGGTCAACTATCGTCACAAACGTTGCAATCACCACGATGAAGGCAGGTATGCGAACCTTGTCAGGAATGATGTTCTTCATCAACGCTATCACCACGTTTGAGCCAATCAATACGAAGGTGGTCGCAAATCCCATACCCAGTCCGTTCATGGCCGATGAAGTGGTGGCCAGGGTGGGACAGGTACCCAATACCAATACGAGGATCGGGTTCTCCTTCAGGAATCCTTTTGTAAAATTCTGCATCTGGTTCATTTCAGACCTCCTTTTTCGAATGCGTTATACGCCCTCTGAACTCCGTCACAAAAAGCTCTTGAACTGATTGTGGCAGCGGTGATGGCATCAACCGGACCGCCGTCCTTCTTCACCTTAAGTGCGAACTCGGCGGGATTCTTTCCCTTAAACTGATCCTTGAACTCAGGCTTCTCCGGGGTGCCGTCGGGAACCATCTTCGTCCCGAGACCCGGCGTCTCCTTGTGCTCAATGACGTTTATATTGTAAATCGCGCCGTCAGGCGTAAATCCTACCATAAAACCTATGTAACCGCTGAAACCGTTGTTGGTGTAAGATCGGACGGCATATCCCACAACCTCCTCGCCGTTTTTGGCAGGATAAACCTCGAGGGAATCACCCTCGCCGGTTGGCAGCATGAACATCTCATCATTCGGGTTATTCGTGAACTCCGGAACAACCTGCTTGATTGCATTAAGCTTCTTGTTCAGGGCCGTTACGGCTATCGGGGCCTTCGTCATTTCATAAACGAAACCGAGTCCTGCAGAGGCTCCCAGTGATATCAGCGTCAGTGAGAGAACCATGTTCCTGAGCGACGATTGCATCTTAGCCACGTTTCACCTCCTTCCCGAACCTCTTTGGTTTTATGTACATATTCAATAACGGCACGAAAGCATTCATTATCAGTATCGCAAACGAGACACCCTCGGGATAGGCTCCCCAGGTCCTGATAAGAACGGTAATCACCCCGATGCCGATGCCGTATATCACCATCCCCTTGGCTGTCATCGGCGATGTCACATAATCGGTGGCCATGTAGATCGCACCGAGCATTAACCCTCCTGTAAGAAGATGGAACAGGGGATCGGCGTATTTCGTCGGGTCAGCCGCCCAGAGGATGCCTGTGAACGCAGCTACCGTCAGAAGGATTGTTACCGGGATATGCCAGGTGATTATCTTCCTCCAGACCAGGTAAATGCCCCCGAGAATCAGTGCCGCTGCGGCGATCTCACCCATCGAGCCTCCCATGTACCCGTAGAAGAGCTGCATATGCGTCGGGACCTTCTCCATCAGCGCGGAAACCGTGTCGCCGTTCTTGATCCCCTCGCTCATAATGGCCAGGGGAGTGGCGCCGGTCACCGCGTCAGTGTAACCTGTGTTGAATCCCTGCGGCAACGGCCAGCTTGTCATCTGCACCGGGAAGGAGATCAACAGGAACACCCTGCCCACAAGCGCCGGGTTGAACGGGTTGTTGCCTATCCCCCCGAAGGTCATCTTCGCCACACCGATTGAAACAATGGCTCCGATTACAATTATATATACCGGCAGGTTCGACGGCACGTTGAAAGCCAGCAAAAGCCCTGTTACAACTGCCGATCCGTCAGAGATTGACGGCTTCGTCTTAAGTATGAACTTCTGGATAAGGTACTCCGTGGCCACGCAGGCGAGCACTGATACCAGTGTGACTATTATCGCACCCATCCCGAAGAACCAGATCGAGGCCGCCAGGGCTGGGAGCAGCGCTATCACCACACCGTACATCAGCTTGCGCGTCGTTTCGGCGCTCTGCTGGTGCGGTGACGGGGATACATTTAAGATATTGCTCATATGTCTTGTGTGCTATTTCGTGATACGTTCGCGTGCCATCCTGATAACCGTGGTCTTGCCCAGCCTGATGTAATCGAGCAGCGGCCTCTTCGCGGGACAGGTGTAGGCGCAGGCCCCGCACTCCATGCAATCGGTGATCCTCTCCTGCTCGGCCTTCTCAAACATCCCCTTCTGGCCCAGAACAGATATGAGCCACGGCTCGAGGCCCATTGCACATGCCGAGGAGCACTTGCCGCACCTGATGCACGGCAACACCTCAGCCCGCTTTGATACTTCAGCAGGGAAAAGAATAATCCCCGATGTCCCCTTTGTGACAGGTACATCGGTGATGGCCAACGCCTTACCCATCATCGGTCCGCCGTTAACAACCTTCCCGGTGTCATCCGGCATACCCCCGGCAGCCTCAATCAGCGCCGAGACCGGAGTCCCGATACGCACCTGGAAATTGCCCGGATTTTTTACCGACTTGCCCGTGACTGTTACCACCCTCTCTACCAGCGGTTTATTCTTCTGCACTGCCTCGTAAACGGCATAGGCGGTACCAACGTTCTGCACCACAACACCCACATCGAGGGGAAGTCCGCCGGAGGGAACCTCGCGCCCTGTGCAGGCCTTAATGAGCTGCTTCTCACCTCCCTGCGGATACTTGACCATCAGCGGCTGAACGGTTATCCCCTGAAACCCCTTCGCCAGTTCCGTCAGATTGCTGATCGCATCGGGCTTGTTGGCTTCGATCCCGATTATAACACTCTCAACGCCAAGGGCTTTCTTTATGATTGCCACGCCGGTAAGTACCTCGGCACCCTTCTCAAGCATCAGCCTGTGATCCGATGTGAGGTACGGCTCGCACTCAACGCCGTTGATGATCACCGTGTCGCACTTCTTCCCGGCAGGTACTGTCAGCTTGATGTGCGTCGGGAAGGTTGCGCCTCCCAGGCCCACCAGCCCGCATTGCTGGCATCGCTCGATGATCTGCTCGCGCGTCAGGGTAATCTCTTTCACCAGGGTGGTGCTGCGGTCAACGGTTTCAACCCATTCATCGCCCTCAACATCAATCACTATCGCGGTTTGCTTGTAACCGGTTGTGTCAACCAAGGTGTCAATCTTGCTTACCTTCCCCGATACCGGTGAGTGGATGTTGGCGGAGACAAATCCTTTCGCCTGCGCGATGAGCTGTCCGGCCCTGACTGCGGCACCCTTCTCCACGACCGGTGTGGCCGGTGCGCCGATGTGCTGCGAGACTGGAACCGTCACCTGTGCCGGGACGGGAAGGATCACTGTCGGCTTGTCCGCCGTCAGCTTGTTCTCTGGCGGATGGATGCCGCCCTTCGGAAATGTCTTAAACACGTTTATGGTTCTTTTCAGGTTATTCAATAATCAGTTTGCTGTCTGGTGTGCGATTGGCTCATTTGCGCATCCGCGATAACTTTTTCCGGGCCGCCGCGGTCAGCTCACTGCCGCATCCGCCGGCTCCGCAGGTTTTGCCTCCTTAACAGGGAAGCCGATCTCGAGGATTGCTCCGGTGGGACACTCAGGCGCGCACTTGCGGCAGAGCTTGCACTTGGTTGAATCGATAAAGGCGAGGTTGTTTTCCATCGTGATGGCCTCGTAGGGGCAGACCTTTACGCACTTGCCGCAGCCGATGCAGGCAACCTTGCACGCCTTGCGCGCCGGGCCACCCTTGTCCTTGTTGACACACGAGATGAATATCTTGCGGTCTTTTTTGTTCCGCTTGCGAAGCTCGATGATGTTGCGCGGACAGGCTTTGACACATGCTCCGCACGCCACGCATTTGTCGTCAAGGATAACCGGCAGTTCCGTTACCGGATCCATGTACATGGCATCAAACTTGCAAGCCAATACACAGTCGCCGCACCCGAGACACCCGTACTGGCAGCCGGTCTGGCCGCCATAGAGGGAGTGAGCCACACGGCAGCTCATGGCGCCGTCATAGTACGATGTGCGGGTTGCATTATCCGGAGTTCCGTTGCACCTTACCACCGCTACCTTTGGTTCAACAGCAAGTGGCTGACGGTCAAGAATTATTGCCACTTTACCCATTGTATCGGCTCCGCCGACCGGGCAGTTGAGCCCCTCGAACGATGTCGATTTCACAAGGGTTTCTGCGAAGGCACGACATCCGGTATATCCGCATCCTCCGCAGTTGGCGCCGGGAAGAGCCTCGGTCACCGTATCAATGCGGGGATCCTCAATCACCTTGAACTTCTGCGCCACAAAATAGAGTATCACCGCGGAAAGCAGCCCGAGGGCACTTAGCATCGCGATAGTCAATAGAACAGTGGAACTCATCTGTCAGACCTTTATTTTGAATTCGAATTTTTCTCCTATTATGCTTCTAAACAGGTAAATGAAAAGATAGTACGCGCCGATGGCAAGGAATGAGAGCAGCGCAGAAAACAGTTCTCCGGCACCTGCGGCAGTGGCTGCTCCAAAGGCGGCTATCAGCACCAGGAACGGGATAATATACCCTATGGTCAGCGCCCGGAACCCCTGCGAGAGTTTCATCTCAACCATTACGCTGTCTCCGGGCCGGACTGATGCATCGCTCTTCACTGTAATCACCTTTGCTTCTGAAGTGCCTGCTGAACAAACTGATTTGGCGTGACAGCCTGAACAGGCGCCGGATACAAGAATCTCAACCTCGGCAGTGCCGTTGCCCGGCACCCTCAATACCTTCCCCTCATGAGTGATCTTTTCTGCTTGCGGCATCAATTGATTCTTGAAAAGGCAATTTTAAGGAATTACCGGGAAAAAATATATAACAA
>JACDJC010003951.1_pt1 | contig 10387 bp, 6 predicted proteins | sample 7454191 | NCBI WGS metagenome assembly JACDJC01 (sample SAMN14253291, study PRJNA609438) | sludge metagenome | isolation source: sludge after 25d culture with pyrite and EDTA | collected 2018-12-20
AAATCAAAGATATTTGTCACTTCGGGCCTGGGTGGGATGTCAGGAGCGCAACCCAAGGCGGCAGTAATAGCCGGAATGGTTTGTGTGGTGGCAGAGATCAATCCCAAAGCTACCGAAATCCGCCATGTCCAGGGCTGGGTGGATGAAGTATACCATGACCTGCCTGCAATCCTGAAAAGAATGAAGAAAGCATCCGAAAAGGGAGAGGCTGTTTCCCTCGCCTATCAGGGGAATGTCGTTGACCTTTGGGAAGCATTGGCCAATTCGGACATCAATATTGAACTTGGATCTGACCAGACATCACTCCACAATCCTTTCGCAGGCGGGTACTATCCAGTCGGATTGACATTTGAAGAGGCCAACACCATGATGGCCCTTGATCCGGGACTATTTAAGGAAAAAGTGGCTGAATCGCTGATACGGCAGGTAATGGCCATTAATAAAATAACAGCCCGGGGCATGTACTTCTGGGATTATGGCAATGCCTTTCTATTGGAAGCGGGAAGAGCCGGAGCTGAGGTGTTTTCAGGAAACGAATATAGATATCCCTCATATGTGCAGGATATCATGGGCCCACTCTATTTCGATTACGGATTTGGGCCTTTCCGCTGGGTCTGCACCTCCGGCTTACCAAACGATCTGGAGTTGACTGACCATATTGCCGCAGAGGTTCTTGAAAAGTTGGCAGCCACAGCGCCAAACGAGATCCATCGACAAATGCTCGACAATCTGCATTGGATCAGGGAGGCAGGGAAAAACAGACTTGTGGTAGGCTCGCAGGCAAGAATCCTTTATGCCGACGCCAATGGCCGGATTGCCATTGCCTCGGCATTTAACGAAGCGATTCGTCAGGGAAAGATCTCTGCACCTGTCGTGCTGGGACGTGACCATCATGATGTTTCAGGCACAGATTCTCCTTTCAGGGAGACATCAAATATCTACGATGGATCAAGGTTCACTGCAGATATGGCCGTACAGAATTTTGCCGGCGACAGTTTCAGGGGTGCCACCTGGGTATCACTCCACAATGGCGGAGGTGTAGGCTGGGGAGAAGTGGTCAATGGCGGTTTCGGACTGACACTCGACGGAACAGATGATGCCTTCAGGCGACTTCAGAATATGCTGTTCTGGGATGTGAATAATGGAATCGCCCGACGAAGCTGGGCCAGAAACCATCCTGCCCGGTTTGCGATCGAGAGAGCCATGAAGGAGAATCCTCAACTGAAAGTTACTCTTCCCCACCTGGCAGATGACAAATTATTGAATAGTCTTATACCTTAAACGCCAAGGATGAACCCATCATTCTGAAAACTTGAGATCATAGGGACGCTTCAGTTCATTCCGAAACTCCTCCAATCCAAAGTTGCGGCTTTTACGGATATATTCACGGCCTTCAAAGAATATTACAAGGGTGGGCACTGCAAATACAGTATAGCTGGCGGCCAGTTCGGGTGCTTGGTTTATTTCAACATAAACCATTTTCACTTTTGGAAAATCCTGACTCAGGATCTCATGGACTCTGGGCTTTAACACCTTGCACACGTTACACTCCACGGTGGAAAAATAGGCAAGTACAGCAGGTTCCTGTTCCAGAAAGCTGTTGAACTCGTTTACGTCAGTTATTTGTGTGATCATAAGCTAATATTGTCCTGTTGCAAGCATAACCAGTGTGCAGGCTTCCAAAACCTCCACCCCATTCTCTTCCAGTAAAGATTGAAGTTCGGGATTCTCTGCTCCCGGATTAAAAATCACCCGCTGAGGATTCAGTTTTAACAACCATTCCTGGTATGCGGATTGGTTAGCGGCACCAACATACATGGTTACTGTGTGTATATCATTATCGTCAGGGAATTCTTTTTGTATCGGCACACCAGCCACTTCACCTTCCCTAAGCCCGATAGCGACCACTTCATGATTGTGGAATCGAAGGCTCTCAATGGCTTTATGGGAATATCGCCAGGGCTTGGTGCTGGCACCGACCACCAAAGTTTTTTTGTTTTCCATAAACGGGGGTAAATATTTTAGAGTTTATTTCTTCCTGATCAGAACCGCTGCATGGGCTGATATACCTTCTTCCCTTCCCTCAAAGCCAAGCTTCTCGGTAGTGGTAGCTTTAATTGAAACAGCATCTGAATCGACATTCATGATTCCGGCAAGAATTTCTTCCATTTCCCGGATAAAAGGCCTGAGTTTTGGTCTCTGGGCACACAAGGTTGAATCTACATTCACGACTTCATACCCCTTTTGGCTGATCAGTTCGCAACATCGGCCCAAAAGCAACTTGCTGTCAATATCCTTATAATCTTCATCAGTATCGGGGAAATTAGATCCAATATCCCCCAATTTAGCGGCACCCAGCAATGCATCACAAATCGCATGTATCAGGACATCGCCGTCGGAATGGGCGACAGTCCCTTTTTCATGGGGAATCAAAACACCGCCCAGCCATAGTGTTTCGCTCTCGGCCAGTCGGTGCACATCAAAACCGTATCCAATCCTGAATCCCATTACCTGTTCTGTCCGCTGAAGGCATCAACATCAAAAGAGAGCGTGAAACGCAGTGTATTTTCCAATGGGTGGTTCCTGACCAAGGGTAGCAGATAAGAGAAATCAAGTGCAAAAACATTCAATTTCAAACCGGCACCGGCAGTCATGAATTTACGGTTACCCTTATTCTCATGTTCATAAAAATAACCGGCCCTGAGTGCAAACTGCTGATTATACCAATACTCGACACCAGCCGATATATTCACTTCCTGTAGCTCTTCCTTCATGCCGCCCGGTGCATCACCAAATGAGGTAAACATACCGCCAACAACCGATTTATCGGAATTGATGCCTCCGGGATAAATGATTGTGCCATCATCATACGTGGTGGTATCCCGGGGAGGAGTTGGAACAAGAAGTTTATTCAGGTCAACAGCAAAAGTAATGGTATTGTAATCATCGAGTTCGGTAGTATAGGCAGCACCCAATTTCATGTTGGTCGGAATGAAATCCTTGACCTCCCCATCAGTGTATGAGATTTTTGCACCGATATTCTGGATATTGATACCTGCAGAAAAGAGATTTTCCTGACGGCCAGTCATGAATTCGTTACGAAAATAGAAAGCCACATCCACGGCATATGAGTTTCCGGCATGAGATTCAACGCCGTTGATCATTTGTCCACCGGTAAGATCCGAACGTATATAACGTCCTGTGACAGCCCCCGAAAAATAATCGGACAACAAACGGGTATAACCGAAGTCAATCGCAAATTCATTGGGATTCTGCTGACCCTGGTATTGGGCCTGGTCGTCATAAAAGAGAATGTCTCCCAGTGAAAAATAGCGCAATGAAGCACTTAAAGTCTGATAATCATCCAACCTTTTATAACCTACCAGGTAGGCAAGGTTGATGTCATCGGCCAGGTTGCGAAGCCATGGTGAATATGACAGGGCTACACCCATGTCGCTCTCCGTAAATGCATATTTGGCTGCGTTCCAGTGCTGGGAGTTAACATCGGCAGAGGTACCTACACCGACATCACCCATCCCTGCAGCCCTTGAATCAGGAGAGATGGTCAAAAACGGAACCGCCGTGGTAACCACATTTGCACCACTCAGGGTGGCCTGGGCAAAAGTCTGGTTTACAGCAACAACTAAAATGAGTCCGACAACAAAAATTCTTATCAGTTTAAACATAACATGGTTTTCTAATGAGCGCACAAATATAAAGTTAATTTACTTTTCAGTAAAGCATACAGTGCAAACGATCATTTAAGGTAAAAATTATCCGCCAGGCTTAATTTATGGGCTTACGGTCAACCTTCCACTTTTAGCCGCCAATCGCCCGTCATCGGAACGGATGGTAATCCTGAATGGATATACTCCCCCACGAAGCCTCAAACCCTTTTCACCAGGGCTCCAGCGCAATGGAGTGCTGGTCTTGCCACTTGATGATGTGGTAACCTGAACCATATCAACACGTTTCCCTGTAATATCGAATATTTCGATCAGGGCACGGAATGTGGCATCCGGCTGGTTGTGTGTAAAAACAAAATAGGTATGATCAGTCAACGGATTGGGATAATTTGTAACCGACTCGATCATAAAGTCACCGGTGACGACAAATTTTATTTCTGCCTCCGTCGAATTGTTGGCAACATCCCAGGCTTTAAGTTTCAAGGAATGTTCACCCGGAGGAAGATTCCTGAAAGGAAACTCAATGGTACCGCTGCGGTATTCATCCTGGTCTGACTTATAAAACTCATTCAATATGTAAACCTTCGAATAATCTTCATTCAAAACAGCGGTAATATCATGTCCTATTCCTGAACCAACCGTATTGATCCCGTTCTCGTCAAACAGCCGTGCAATCAGCAAGGGATTCTGGCTGGTTTCATCACCCGACTGGAAAGAAGTGTCATCCATGTACAACTCGATTTCAGGACCTTCATTGTCGACTACCTGTCCACCGGAACTGCCACCTACATAAAAGCCCTCAAAGAATCCATTGGCATCTTCTGATCCGTTTTCCGCATAATATAGAATACGTCCTTTGCCAATATTATAAGATATGTCTTTGGGGATCACGAAACTGAAAGAAAATTCTCCGTTGCGAACCGTTGTTTGCCCCTTATAAATCACGTTGTTCTGCACTTTATAGCTAAATGGAGTCTGCCCACTGTTGCCCAGGGTGTTCATCTGCTGTTCCTTATCATAAACAACAGAGGTAATGGTACCGGAGAAATTATTCAATTTCTGTCCTGAAATATCGGTAATGATTCCCGCAATGGTAACCTTGCTCAATGCCGACAAGGTATCGGCTGTTTCAGAAATTCCGGCATTGTTGAGAGAAGTTGTCTCTACCCTGTACTTAGGATAGGATAAACGAAGGGCAGGATTGGCCAACAATGAGAAATTCCGCTTGTTCAGCGTATTCACCGTATTGATTTTTGCCAGGCGCATGACATCACCCATCCGATAATTCTCTCCATTGATGTCTTTTTCAAAAATATACCTGTAGAAATTCTGGCTTAACAGGAAATTGGAATATGCATATACAACCCTTGTGGTTGAAAACAATCCGATTCCACCACCGTTTGGATTGAGTAAAATATATTCCCCTGCCGAGGTTTCATCGGCATCGAAGCGACTGAATTCACAAGTGGCCGTTACAAAGATCGGCAACTTGTCCTTGTTGGTCCAGGCATTGATGGTTGAAATATCCAAAACACGCTCATCAGCCATGAACCGCTCATTGGCATGTCCAACATAATTCAGCACCAGAACACCATCGCGTACCCTTTGGTTAATGGCCTCGGTAACGCCAGGATATCTTTTGCCTGCCGGGGTGCTGGATACAGGATAGGCATCAAAATATATCTTGTCCGTTTGAAATTCACGATGAACCGAATTCACATGATTGGCAAGACTTTCGGAATCGCCCATATGAAGTCCACCATCACCGTCATCACCAATAAACGTGACAATATTTCGCCACATGCCCAAAGCGTTGGCAGAATAATAATTCAGTATCTTGCCTGCCACGATCCTCGCTTCATATTGAGTAGCCACCGGAAGACGGCCAATGCCGAGGTCAACCAAACCATTATAAACACTTTCCCCTTCATCGAGAATGACAAAATAATCGTCTGACACAAAGGAAGAAGTTGGAACCAGTGAGTTTTCGGACTGGTATGTGGGAATCATGGCCCTGCTGCCACCTTTTATATTTCGGTTGTCATAACTTCCGTCCCCCACCAGCATGACATATTTTATTTTCTTTTCGCGATCATAAAACATGCGGATAAAATTACGGATAGCTGTTGCATCCGGATTACCACTGCCAAACTCATGATATACCTGGACAGTTGTGGCCACATGCACCTTCATGGCATCACGCGTTCGGTGAAAATCGGCGATTTCCTCCGAAATCTGCAAAAAATCAGGGTGAGTGATGATCAGGAAATCAGGAGTATCAAGTCCGTGAAGGTTCTGGTTGGGAATATCGCCCACATAATCGGGTTCAGGATAATTACCCGCAGGCTTGAATGCGACATATTCCCGAAGACCGCCAGAAGGCCTTACAAATGACATCAGCGTTCCTTCAATTGTCACAGGTACTTCTATGATTTCTCCCGGCTGGGTAATGTCAAATACCCTCATTCCGGAAGCGCTACCCCCAACTTCATACCTGACAGGATCCTGACCTGCCATACTTCCTGTATCCCTGAAATATAGTTCATCTCCATTCATTTGGAGTTTTCTCCGCCAGTTCACGGTGATATAATCAAGCCAGGCATTTGATAGGTTATTCGTGGCGGCATATTGGACGGACACATCGATTTTCCCGGATGATACCGGAACTGACCACGAGTTTTGCTTCTCGGAAGCGTATAGCGTGGTAGCATCATCGGTATCGACAGGATTGAAAACCAGTCCCGACTGTTTGCTTCCATTGATGGTGATATCCAGTATCGAGGAGCCCGAAGACCTTCCCGCAGCATTGATGGTTACACGGGCATCCATCCCTGTAACGGCATCTGGACAGGCAAGGGAAAAATTACGGTTAGTTCCACGCAGGAATGATTCACCAAACCATTGTGAGCCGGAAGAAATAAGGTTGGCAAGCTCATTTTCGTAGCGGACGTAATCATCAAATTCATTGACACTCCTAACCGACTGGCCTGTCACGGGCTCAAGCTTTACAATATTTTTGCGGGGACCTTCAGTACTCAAAAAGTAAAAGCTCTCATTCGTATACACGTTTTGCTGATGCCTGAATCTTTTCGATACAGGGTCATACTCCCATTTAACATTACCGGTTGAAAAAAAATAGAGACAATCCTTGCCTGAACCATCCTTCCCCTGCCATGTAGAATTGACGACCATATCATCGAAAGGTAACCCGGCAAGCGATTCAGGCAACGCGTATCCACCGTATCCATAAACATTAACTTTCGACGGGTCTGAAAAACCAAGCGATGTCAGCTTTTCAAAAGGAATGCGATGAATTCCCTTCCTGGAAGTTTTGATCTTCACCCACTTCCCTGAAGCAAGCATAGACCCGGATTTCCATGCAAAAGGGGCCATTATTGATTTTGCCACAGCGTGTTCGGTGGTTTTGATCCCGAATTTCTTCAGAAGATAAATTTTCCCGTCCTTTATTATGATCGGGATAAAACTGATTTCTGCAAACACCTCATTTCCTGATCGCAGGACATTAACCCTGACTTCCGGCTTTTCCCCGATATAGTCAGCAATTCCGGAAGGAACCTCACTTTCCCATTCAACATAAAAGGGCTGGACAATTTCAGCCCCCATTGTTGTGGTTGAGTTGGTTGGAAGACGCTTAACGAAATATGGCAAATATGGAGACCGGTCACCATAAACAGCGCCCTCAAACCTGAAAAAATCAGACATGATTCCGTTCCTGTCCGATTCAGTGACAGAAATCCAGGTCAAAGAGTGCCCCGAATGCGTCAAATCACCAGGAACCAGTGAAGTAAGAATGAAGAATAAGGGTATAATAAGGTAACGATACATTCAGGTTCAATTTAAATTGTTGAACGAAATTACTTGTTGAATATTGCAAATTAACTACTTTGGCGCCCGAATTCAAACACGCATGTTAATAAAAATGCGGTTGAATATGCTCCCCACATGGGAAATAATCATTTTGGCAAACAATAATGCAATAATGATTTAGTTATATTTGTGACACTTAATAAAATTGAAATTCAATAATAAGGTGAATATGAAGGCCAAACTTCTGATATTCTTAGTGATCGCAGCTCTATTGTCCGGATGCGGATTATTCAGCCGATCAAAAAAACAAACATCAAATACAACAGGCTGGTCATACAATGATCCTGAAACTGGTAATATACCCTATACTTCCGGTTACAAACAGGAAGGTGGTCCAGGATTGGTTTTTATTGAGGGAGGTACATTCACCATGGGCCGCGTTGAGGAAGACGTGATGTCAAAATGGGATAATGTCCCCAGAAGAATTACCGTCGCTTCTTTCTGGATGGATGAAGCAGAGGTTTCGAATCAGGACTATCGTGAATACCTTTACTGGATTAGCCGGGTATATCCCAACGACAGGGCCCGTATGGAGGCAGCCCTTCCTGACACGCTTCAATGGAGGGAAGAACTTGCATATAATGAACCTTACATCCAGAATTACCTGCGTCACCCCGCATACAGCGATTATCCGGTTGTCGGTGTCTCATGGCTCCAGGCTGAAGCCTATGCCTCATGGCGAACCGACAGGGTAAATGAACAAATACTGGTGAGTAAGGGTATTCTGGCCCACGACCTGGCACAGAATGGTCAAAATGTATTTACGACCGACACATATCTTACCGGGCTATACGCCGGAACTTCGGGCCGCCGTCCTCAGGAAATGGCTGACGGAACTGTTCGTCCGGTGCGCTGGGAGGATGGAATCCTGCTTTCCAGATACAGGCTTCCAACCGAAGCTGAATGGGAATACGCAGCATACGGACTTATCGGCAACACCGAGGGTGAACTTTTGACTGACCGCAAAATGTATCCATGGAACGGAGCCCATCTTCGTGTCGACACCAAGAAAAACAAGGGAAGAATGCAGGCCAACTTTACCCGCGGACGTGGTGACCTGATGGGTATGGCCGGCGCACTGAACGACAACGCCGATATCGCGGCTCCCGTAAGATCGTATATACCCAATGATTTCGGGCTTTACTGCATGGCAGGCAATGTCAATGAGTGGGTTTCTGATGTATATCGCCCTTTAAACTTCAAGGATGTAGCTGAATTCCAACCTTTCAGGGGAAATGTATTTACTGTTCCAAGAAGGGATGGCAACGGCAATTATGAGAAAAACCAATATGGTGAAATGGTCTATGATACAATAGCCGACTACAGGAATTTCAAGGATGGTGATCCCAATTCACAAATGATTGAAGGAAATGACTGGGTATCGGCAGGCAATAACAAAACTGAGGATATGTATATCCAGGACGACCGTCAGGGCTATTTCTCATCGCTGATCGGTGACGACGTAAGGGTATACAAAGGTGGTTCATGGAAAGACCGTGCCTATTGGCTTACTCCAGGTGCCCGCAGGTACCTTCAACAGGAAAAATCAATGAATGATCTTGGCTTCAGATGTGCCATGACCAATGTCGGCAGTCCCGGAGGATTTTAACAATCGATCATGAAGTAAAGGCGGTATTGTCAGTCCGCAAATAAAATAAACACGGGCCTTGTTTCAGAAGAAATAAGGCCCGTGTTGTATACAGTACCTTCATCCCATTATATTTGCAAATATTAAATACATAACCATGGATATCCAATCTCTGTACACTATTTTCAGGCAATACCCCAATGTTATCACCGACAGTAGGAAAGTTGTGAAAGATTCACTCTTCTTTGCCTTGAAAGGCGCAAATTTCAACGGAAATCTCTTTGCCAGGCAAGCATTAAACAATGGGGCGGCATATGCCGTAGTGGACGAACCTGGTGATGATAAGGATGACAGGATAATTTTGGTGGACGATGTGCTTTTAACATTACAAAACCTTTCTTCATACCATAGAAGAATACTGGGTATCCCGATTCTGGCCGTTACCGGCAGCAACGGTAAAACCACCACCAAAGAACTCACCGCAGCAGTGCTTTCTAAAAAATTCAATCTCCGGTATACCCAGGGGAACCTGAATAACCACATTGGTGTACCCTTGACCTTGCTTTCACTGGATGAGAGTACCGAACTTGCGGTTGTGGAGATGGGAGCCAACCATCCGGGAGAGATCGATTTCCTGTGTAGAATTGCAGAACCGGATTTTGGACTGATCACTAATGTTGGGAAAGCCCATCTGGAAGGTTTTGGAAGTTTCGAAATGGTGATTCAAACCAAAACGGAACTGTATAGGTACCTGGCCGAAAAGAATGGTCACATATTTATTAATGCAGGCAACAAATACCTTATGGAAGCAGCCATTGATTTTCAGGCAAAGATTACTTATGGTACCGAAGAAGGAGTATATCTGAGGGGAGAAACTTTGAATTCAGGTCCCTTTCTTTCTGTCAGGGCATGGTTTCCCTCGGGCATTTTATATATCAATTCCAAACTGATTGGAAGTTACAATACCGAAAATGTTTTGGCAGCCGCTGCCATCGGTAAGTACTTCGGAGTGGATCCATTGTTGATTAAAGAAGGCCTGGAAACCTATGCTCCATCGAATAACCGTTCTCAAATGATCAAGACACAAAGCAACCAAATAATAATGGATGCCTACAATGCTAATCCATCCAGCATGCAGGCATCCATTCATAATTTTGTATCCATTGACCATCCCAGCAAGACACTAATCATTGGGGATATGCTTGAACTCGGTGAATATTCTCCA
>JACDJC010003954.1_pt1 | contig 10381 bp, 7 predicted proteins | sample 7454191 | NCBI WGS metagenome assembly JACDJC01 (sample SAMN14253291, study PRJNA609438) | sludge metagenome | isolation source: sludge after 25d culture with pyrite and EDTA | collected 2018-12-20
GTGGTTGCCGCCGATGGACAGGCCGTCGCCGTCGCCGGTGACGACCCAGACGTCGAGCTCCGGGTTCGTCATCTTGACGCCGGTGGCGATGGCCGGCGCCCGGCCTCCGCGCTGGACGGACTCGACCTCGAAGTCCGGGAGCCCGGCGGCCCGGCGGGCAGCCGTCAGCTCGTCGAGCTCGCCCCGACCCACCCGTTCCACGAGGCTCACCGTCGCCAGCGACGGCAGCTCCTCGGGCAGGGCGGCGGCCACGGCGCCCTCGAAGGACTCCGCGGTGACCCTGGAGGGGGCACCGTCCACCTCGGCCTGGGTGTCCTGCAGGAGGCCGATGGCGCTCTGGAGCCGCTGGACGATCAGCTGTTGGGCCTCGGTCGCCGACAGGTCGAACTGCTCGCGACCCTCGCCCTGGAGCTGGCTGCGCCAGCCCACGGCCGCCATGGCGCTCAGGGCCATGAGCACCATGGTGACGGCGACGGCAACGGTGAACGGGCGGACCCCCCGTCGGGGGCCATCGACCCCGGCGACGTGGGTCATATGGCCCAGGTTAGCCGGTTGACCACTTCACGCGTTTGCCCGTGCACGGAGCGTGTCGGCCGGTTCCGGCGACACCGTCCGGGTGCCTCTACGCTCCCCCGCCTATGGCCGACGTAGCCCCTGTCCCCCCTGCTGACTTCGCCGCCCGGATCACCGCCGGCTACTCCGCCGAGGGGGCGGTGGTCGTCCTCGGGCGGGGGGTGCTCGAGGGCACGACCCACCCCGACGCCGTGGTGCAGATCCCCGCCGCCATGTGCAACCGCCATGGCCTGATCGCCGGGGCGACCGGCACGGGCAAGACGGTCAGCCTCCAGGTCATGGCCGAACAGCTCTCGTCCATCGGTGTGCCCGTCTTCGCCGCCGACATGAAGGGCGACCTGAGCGGCCTGTCGGCCCCCGCGACGCCCAACGACCGCCTGACCGGTCGGGCCACCGAGCTGGGGATCTCCTGGACGCCGACGGCGTGCCCGGTGACCTTCCTCTCCCTCGGCGGGGTCGGGCCGGGTGTGCCGGTCCGGGCGCCGGTGACCGCCTTCGGCCCCGAGTTGCTGGCCAAGGTGCTCGGCTCGAACGAGACGCAGCGGTCCTCGCTGGCCCTGGTCTTCCGCTATGCCGACGAGCACGGGCTGCCCCTGCTCGACCTGACCGACCTCCGGGACCTCCTCCACTACCTCACGGGGGACGAGGGCAAGGCCGACCTGAAGGCCATCGGCGGGGTGTCCAGCGCCACCGCCGGCGTGCTCCTGCGATCGATCAGCGAGCTGGAGGGCCAGGGCGGCGACGCCTTCTTCGGCGAGCCGGAGTTCGCGGTCACCGATCTGCTGCGGGTCGAGGGCGACAAGGGCGTCATCAGCTGCCTGGAGCTGCCCGCGGTCCAGACCCAGCCGAAGCTCTTCTCCACCTTCCTCATGTGGATGCTGGCCGAGCTCTTCGAGACCCTGCCCGAGGTGGGCGACCTCGACAAGCCGAAGCTGGTCTTCTTCTTCGACGAGGCCCACCTGCTCTTCGAGGACGCCAGCGACGAGTTCCTCGACCAGGTCGCCCAGACCGTGCGCCTCATCCGCTCCAAGGGCGTCGGCGTGTTCTTCGTGACCCAGCTCCCCGACGACGTCCCCGACGTGGTCCTGGCCCAACTCGGCAACCGCATCCAGCACGCCCTGCGGGCCCACACGCCCCGGGACGCCAAGGCCCTGAAGGCCGCAGTGTCGACCTACCCGACCACCGAGGACTACGACCTGGAGAAGGCCCTGACCGAGCTGGGCACCGGCGAGGCGATCGTCACGATCCTCTCCGAGAAGGGTGCGCCCACACCGGTGGTCTGGACCAAGATGCTCCCGCCGTCCAGCTTCCTGGGCGCCCTGGACCCGGCCGTGGTCAAGGCCGCCGGAGAGGCCTCGACGCTGTGGCCGACCTACGCCGTGGAGATCGACCGGGAGTCCGCCACCGAGCTGCTGGCCGCCAAGATGGGCGTGACCGACCCCACGGCCACCACCCCGGCGGAGGGGCCGGACGGGACGACGCCGAACCCCAAGCCGACGGTGAAGGCGGGCACCAAGAAGGCGAAGAAGAAGCCCGACACCAGCCCGGTGACCGACTACCTCAAGAGCCGAGAGGGCCGCTCGATGCTCAACACCATCGCCCGCGGCGTCTTCTCCATGCTCAAGAAGTAGCTACGACTAGCCCTCGTCGCCGGAGCCGGGGACGTCGCCGGTGCACTCGAGGACGCGCTCGCAGGCGGCCTGGACGGGGACACCGAAGGTCACGTCGCCGGTGGCGTAGTTGAGCGGGGCGTAGGCGATGGAGGCGATCGCCACGACCTCGCCGCGACCATTGACCACCGGGCCACCCCGGAAGGCGGCGTTGAGGGCGGCGGTGTGCTGGATGCCCACTTCGGACTGGTCGATGACCGAGCCGGGGCTGAGGCTGACACCGTTGCCCCCGATGCCCTCCACGGCCCAGACCCGCTCGCCCACGAGGTGGGCCATGGCGTCGTCGTCGGCCCACGGCAGCGGATCGAGGCCCCCCCGGGGCAGGATGAGCAGGGCGAGGTCGTGGTCGGGGTCCCAGTTGTAGAGCTCGGCCTCGAAGGACTCCTCACCGGAGCGGACCGTGATGGTCGGTGACGGTTCGGTCGTCCCGGCCGCCACCGCCCCGAAGGAGGTGACCAGCAGCGACTGGGCGTCGTCGGAGGCGGCCACGAAGGCCGAGCCGACCGAGGGGGCACCGTTCTCGTCGAGGGTCTCCACGAACCAGACCGAGCCCTGCATCCGTCCGGTCAGGTTGCCCACCACCCGCTCCTGCTCGAGTAGGTCCCGGAGCGGCGCGGCCTCCTGGCGGATGGCCTGGATGGCGTTGTCCGAGGAGAGGTTCAGCTCCTCGTTGGCCGCGATGAGGCGCTCCTGGAGGCTCTCGGAGAGCTCACCGATCCGTTGCTCGTTCTCCGACAGGCGCCAGTCGTAGTAGGCGTAGAGGATCGCGCCCGCCAGGCCCACGCCCAAGCCGAAGAACAACAGCATCGTGGCGATGCCGATGGCCGACCGGGGCAGGACCCGGTGTCGGCGCTTCTCCAGCTTCTTGATGCGGCGCTCGTTCTTCAGCTCTCGCTTCCGGAGCCGGGCCTGACGCCGCGTGAGGCGGACCGGCTCGTCGTCCTGGTCCTCGTCGTCCTGGTCCTCGCCATCGGGGCCATCGGGGCCGACCACCGGTCCGACGCCCGGCGCCGGGTCGGGGACCGGCTCGGCCGGCGGCATGACGACCGGTGGGGCCAAGAGGTCGTCGGCCCAGGTCCCCACCGGCACGCCCACGGGCGGCTCGGTGACCGCGGCCTCCGCCGCCAGGTCGTCCCAGAGGGAGCGCACGGTGTCGCCGTCCTCCAGGTCGGGGACCCGCAAGGCGTCCTCGAGGGTCGACGGGCCCTCGCGGCCCGTGTCGTCGAGTGCTCCCAGGTCTTCTCGTCGCATCATCGCCATGTCCTTCCCGGTCAGGGGACCAGATCTCGGGTGCACGGGCCGCCACAGTCGTCGGGGATGACGGCGGCCGGCAGGGGGGAGCCCGCGGTGGCCCCGAAGGGCTCGCGGGCGGGCGGGGCCAGCGGCTCCTCGACCACGGGCACGGGCACGGCCGAGTCGGGAGCGATGTCGGGCAGGGGACCGGGTTCGACGAAGTCCACGACGGGCAACGGCGCCATCGCCGCCCCCATGAACCGTCCCCACGTCTCGGCAGGGAACGAGCCGCCGCTCACGCTGCCGACGCCCTTGATGCCGACCAAGGGACGGGGCACGTCGCTGTAGCCCATCCACACCGCGGTCGACAGCTGTGGGGTGTAGCCGGCGAACCACGCCGCTCGGTACTCCTGGGTCGTGCCCGTCTTGCCCGCCGCGGGCCGACCGATGTCGGCGGCCTCGCCGGTGCCCTCGGTGATGACACCCTGCAGGACGTCGGACACGGTGTCAGCCACGGCCGGGTCGATCACCTGCTCGCCCTCCGGGGCGGTGTGGTCCTCGAGGACGTTGCCCTGGCGGTCGAGCACCCGCAGGATCGGGGTGACCTGCTGACGCACCCCGCGGTTGGCCAGCGTGGCGTACCCCGCGGCCATGTCGAGGGGCGAGACCTCGTAGGCCCCGAGGGCCAGGGAGATGCCGTAGGGCTGGGTGGGGTCGATGGCCGACACGCCGAGGCGCTGGGCCATCTCGGCCACCGTCTGGGGGCCCAACTGGTCGATGAGCTGGGCGTAGACGGTGTTGATCGAGTTGTGGGTGGCCGACCGCAGCGTCATCGAGCCGTGGTCGGCGAAGTCGTAGTTGTTCACCGTGCAGGTGGGGTCACAGCCGGGGAACTCCATCGACGCCGGGGCGTCGAAGGTGGTCTCGGGGTCGATGCCGGCCTCGAGGGCGGCGGCCAGCACGAAGGTCTTGAAGGACGAGCCCGGCTGCATGCCCGCGGAGCCGCCCAGCGCCAGGTTCACCTGGCTGGCCTCCCAGTCCCGGCCCCCGACGAAGGCCCGCACGTGGCCGGTCGACGGTTCGACCGACACCAGGGACATCTCCAGCGGGGCGCTGGTGCCGTCCAGGGTCTCGGCCACCGACGCCTCGGCCTGGGCCTGCAGGGCCGGATCCAGGGTCGTCTCGATGCGCAGGCCGCCCCGGTAGAGCTGGCGGTGGCCATAGCGCTCCTCCATGACCCGGCGGACGTAGTCCACGAAGTACGGGTAGGCCGTGGCCCCGTTGCGGGGTGGGGCCTGGATGACCGTGGCCGGGCCGGGGGGCGGGCCGAACGGGGCGTACCAGAGGTCCTGACGGCGGGCCTGCACGAACTGACGGCGGCTGATGAGGTCCTGCTGGCGCATGGTCCGCAGCACCAGGAGGCGCCGGTCGTTCGCCGTCTCGGCGTTGACCCGGGGCCCGTAGCGGCCGGGGGAGGCAATGGTCCCGGCCAGCAGGGCCGCCTCCGACAGCGTGAGCTGGGACACCGGCTTGCCGAAGTACGACTCGGCGGCGGCACCGATCCCGTAGGCCCCGTCGCCGAAGTAGACGGTGTCGAGGTAGCGGAAGAGGATCTCGTCCTTGGTCAGCTCCCGCTCGAGGCGGGTGGCGATCAGGGCCTCCCGCAGCTTGCGGGCCACGTCCCGCTCACCGGTCGTGTAGGTGTTCTTGACGTACTGCTGGGTGATGGTCGAGCCGCCCTGGACGACCTCGCCCTGCTCGAAGTTGGCGACGGCCGCCCGCACCAGGCCCTCGGGGTCCACGCCCTGGTGCTCCCAGTAGCGGCGGTCCTCGATGGCGACCACGGCGTCCTTCACCACCTGCGGGATGTCCCGGTAGCGGATCGGCACGGTCAGCTCGAAGGCCCGGAAGTCGGCGATCTCGTTGCCCGCGGCGTCGACCACCACGCTGGGGTAGGACCGGATCCGGGGGTTGGTGTCCTCGGGCAGGTTGCCCGGGAGGTCCAGGTTGAGCAGGGCCCAGAACCCGGCGGCCCCGCCGGCGGGCACGGCGACGGCAACGAAGAAGACGGTGAGGACGGCGACCTTCACGGTCATCCGGGGGATGGCCCACCACGGGCGACGTCGCTTGGCCGGCTTCATGTCGTGCGCTCGTAGGTGCAGGCGGGTGAGTCACCCAGGGCCTCGAGGTCCCGGGCGATCTCGGGGACGGTGATGACCCCGGTCCCGGTGACGGTCCGACGGGCCGGGTCCCAGTCCTCGCCGGTCCAGGCCTCGTAGGTCAGGGCGCAGGTGCCGGGGTCGTCGATGACGATGTAGGTCCCGGCGGGGATCGGCCCGCCATAGGGCGGAGCGAAGGAGGCGCCGATGGGGAAGTCCGGTTCGGGAGGCACCACCGGGGGCTCGACCACGACGGGCACCACGCAGGTGGCCGACACGGTCGTCTCGGTGCCCAGGGCCACCACCCGGGCCGAGACGGAGCCGGCGGCCCCGCAGGTGAAGGTCCAGGCCGCCCGACCGGCGGCGTCGATGACCGCCGTCGGGGACGTGTTCAGGGTCCAGGGCCCGAAGGCGGTCGCGGTGGCGTCCCGGCCGGAGGCAGGACTGGTCGTGATGATCCCCCCGCCGTCGACCTGCTGGCGGGTGGCCAGGACGGTCACGGTGGCCGTGGCCCCGACCTCGGGATCGGCGTCATCGACGTCACCGGTGACGTCGGCGCCGTCGTACCGGTCGACGCCCAGGGTCAGGTCGACGTCGGCGTCCGCGGCGACGAAGCGGAGCTCGGAGCCGGCCATGGCCAGGTCCGGGGTGCGCCACGCCCGGAAGCGGTAGCGGCCGCCGTACACGTCGATGGCGTTCCAGCGGCCCTCGGCATCGGTCCGGACCCGGATCGACCCGGAGGACTGGCCGACGAAGCGCTCCAAGAGCACGGTGGCCCCGGCCACAGGCCCGTCGGGGCCGTGCACCGAGCCGGTCATCGCCAGGTCGCCACCCTGGACCGCGACCGGGAAGCTGCCCCGGGTGCCACCGACACGGGTCAGGGAGACGTTGCGGGTGTCCGGGAGCGGCTCAGGAGCGCGGATCGGCCGCTGGTGGGGCACCGAGGTCGGCGGGGCGGCCTCTTCGGGCGGAGAGGAGCAGCCGGCCGCGAGCGCGCCGAGGAGGGCGACGCACACGGCAACCGACACGACGCGCGCGGCGCGTCCGGTCGAAGCCCCGGCTTTCGGCGGCTGGGCCATCCCCCACCCATCGGCAGCGGAGGACAGCTCTGGAGGCTCAGAAGTAGGTCAGGCCCATCGCGGGTAGATCACCGATCATGACCACGATCCCTGATCCCCCGCCGGACAACCCGCCCGATCCCGCCCCGGTGATCCCCGATCCGAACCCCAACCCGGAACCGGCCCCCGTCATCCCGGACCCCAACCCCAACCCGGAACCCGCCCCGATCATCCCCGAGCCGGACCCCACCTGATCCCTTCTGGCGGCCGATCGAGGCGCCAGAACGATGGATGGGTCAGCTAGGCGGGGCTGGGGCCGCCGCCGCCGGCTGCGCCGCCGGGGACGTAGACGCCGACGCCGTCGGGGAAGGCCAGGTCCTCGGCGAGGGTCTCGGGGGGTTGCGGCTCGCCGTCGACGAAGCGGATCCGGCGGAAGGTGCCGGTGCCGTCACCGGGGCCGAAGCCGTTCTCCGGGTCGTTCACGATGCCGATGTCGGCGTAGTAGATCGTGCCGTCGGGGGTGACCCCGATGCCCAACGGGGTGCCGGTGGACAGGGAGGTGTCGGCCCCGATGGCCTCACCGGCGGGCGGGGCCAGGATCGTGCGCACGAACTGCCAGTCGGCGTCGTACTCGTTGATGACGCCGGTGATCACGCTGGACAGGTAGTAGCCGCCGTCGGGGGAGGGGGCGATGCCCGCCGGCGACAGGACGTCGTTCTCGCCGGGAGCGAGGACCTGCTCGCGGGTCACCGAGTCCGCCAGCGGGGCGCCGGTGACATCGGTGTCGCCGCAGCCGCCCGCGGCGTCGGCGGAGGTGGGCAGGTCGGTGTAGCGCCACACCCCCGAGGTGGGCGGGCGGGCCGAGACGACGTAGACGTCGTCGTCGGGGCCGACCAGGAGGCTCTGGGCCGTGGCCAGGGCGACGTCCACCTTGCAGTAGGTCTGGTCCGTGCCCTCCGGGTCGCCGAACCACACGATGAACTGGCCGTTGCCCGGGTCGCCGGGGGCCTGGCCCCCGAGGTCGGTGGTGAGCATGCGGCCGTCGGAGAGCACGCCACAGCCGTAGTTCTCCGGATCGGCGCCGGCCTGGTAGGTCGGGGTGAGCTTGCCGATCTGCTCGGCCTCGAGGTCGCCGATCCCCGTCCCACTCAACTGGAAGATGCCCCAGCCCGCCGGCGGATCCGGTTGGCCGGTGTCCTCCCCGGCGATGAACCGGCCGGAGCCGTCGGGGAAGAAGCAGATCTGGGCGTTGATGTCGAGGCCGTCGGGATCCTCGGCCACCGTGGTGATGACCCGCTGGATCTCGCTCGGGTCATCGTTGCTGTAGGCGTCCAGGTTGTTGCCCTCGGCGCCGAAGACCAACACCTCCTCGGGCAGGCCGTCGTCGGCCACCGTCGTGGGCGGCGTGGTCTCATCGGCCGCGGTGTCGGCCGTCGTGTCGTTGCTGCTGTCCTCGGCGTCGTCACTGCAGGCCCCCGCCAGCAGCAGCAACGCCACCAGCGGCACCCACCCTCGTCGCATCCCCATGTGCCGTCACCCCCTCCGTGCGGACCCTATGGTTCCACGGCCCGCAGCGGCGGGTCGAAGCTCAGCGTGCGCACCAGCCGGTCGGCGCCGTCCGACAGCGTCGGCTCGGTGCTCTCGTCGACGATCGCCAGCACGCTCAGGCGGTTGTAGGTCGGCGCGAAGCGGGGGATGGCCGTCCCCGTGCAGCCGTCCTCGCCCTCGGCCCAACTGCAGATCAACCCCCCACCCCCGAACGGGTCGTCATCGCGGGCGGACAGGAACACCCCGAAGCGGGTGGCGCCCTCGCCGGCCGCGGCCGAGCCCTGCCGCACCCAGTCCTCCGGCGCCCCGAGGTCCTGGGCCGTCACCGCTATGGCCAGGGGATCGGCGGTCAGCTGCACGTAGAGCTGGGGGCGGGTGCCGGGCGGCGGATCGTTGATCTCGAAGTCGATCGGGCAGGGGGCGTCGGCACAGGCCAGTCCCCGGGGCTCCAGTGCGGTCACGGCCGCGACCTCGGCGACGGTGGTGGAGGGCGTGGTGTCGGCCGACGGGGCGGCCTCCCCGAGCGAGAACCGGTACACGCCGCTGGTCTCGGAACGCTCGTCGAGACCGGGCTCCCGGATCCCGGCCACGGCGAAGAGGTCGTCGCCGCTCACCACGGCGCCACCGGACACCGCGCCCTGCATCTCCTCGGACCAGAGGATCTCGCCGGTGGCCAGGTCCAGAGCCCGAAGGGTGAAGTCATTGCCCCCCAGGAACAGCACGCCGTTGGCGACCGCCGCAGAGGCGTAGGTGGCGGCCGGCTCGTCGTTCTGCCAGAGGATCTCCCCGGTGGCGGCGTCGATGCCGTGGGCGCAGGGACAAGGGCCGACGCCCGTCCCCCCCGTCACCACTCCGTCACTGACCGCGGAGCCGCCGATGAAGCCGCCGGTGGAGAAGTTCGATCCCTCCGCCTCGAGGCCCGGCTCGGTGGCCTCGGCCTGCCAGACCGGCTCGCCGGTCTCCCGATCCACGACGTAGTAGGTGCCGTCCTTGTTGCCCAGCCCGACGACGTCCCGGTCCCCGATGCGGAAGAGGTTGGGTGCCCCGGCGAAGTCGAGGTCGTCGTTGTTGGGCTCGTGGGGCTGGAAGGACCAGACCGGGTTGCCCTCGAGGTCGACGGCGAAGAGCGCCTCGGTGTAGCCGCCCCAACCCTCCGGCGAGCTCGGGCAGTTCCCCGTGGCGGCGAAGACGAGGCCCCGCTCCCGGTCCACCGACGGCGAGGACCACACGTCGACACACCCGGTCGGCGCGCCGCCGTGGCCGCCCTCCCGATCGAGGTCGACGTCCCAGACCAGATCGCCCGTGGCGACATCGACGGCCTGCAGGCCCGCCCGGTACCCCGGCGTGTTGTGGACGTCGTAACCGAAGATGGCCAGGCCGTCGACCACCACCGGGGAGGACTCGATCTCGGTGGGCTCCGCGGCGTCGCCCGCCTCCCCCAGTTCGTGGTGCCAGCGCTCGGTCCCGTCGGCCGCGACCAGGCCGTACAGCGTCTTGCCCGCCCCGATGACCACCAGGCGCTCGCCGTCGACGTCGGCCACCGCCGGGCTGGACACGATCTGGCCGGCGTAGACGTTGCGGTGCTCGGTGGTCTGGAACCGCCAACGCTCCTCACCGGTCTCCCGGTCGAGCGCGTACACCACCCCTGCCCAGTCCCCCGTGTAGACGGTGTCGCCCACCACCGCCGGGGTGGCGGTGACCACGTCGTCGGTGGCGTGGAACCACACCCTCTGCAGGTCACCGACGGTGTCGGGGGCCAGGGCGGTGTCACAGGTCGTGGCGAAGGTGCGTTCGATGCCATAGCCCCACAGGGGCCAGTCACAGGCGTCGATCGGCCCGGTCGCGTCGGTCGCGGCTCGGTCCCCGTCGTCCCCCGCACAGGCCGACGCCGCGAGGGCGACGACGAGCAGACCCCCCGCGATCCCCCGCATGGCCGCGGAGCGTAGAGCCTCCTCCCATGGCACCCGGCGCGGATCCGGACCCGATCTCGATGCCGGGAGTACCGTCCCCCCATGGCCGTCGTCGCTGTCGCGAACCAGAAGGGGGGGGTGGGCAAGACCACCGTCACCCTCGGCATCGCCGACGCCGCAGCCCGGCGGGGCCTCGCCGTCCTCGTCGTGGACCTCGACCCCCAGGCCAA
>JACDJC010003957.1_pt1 | contig 10370 bp, 6 predicted proteins | sample 7454191 | NCBI WGS metagenome assembly JACDJC01 (sample SAMN14253291, study PRJNA609438) | sludge metagenome | isolation source: sludge after 25d culture with pyrite and EDTA | collected 2018-12-20
GCGTGCATCGCCTGGAGCAGCGTCGTGATGCCGGTACTATTGCCCTGAGTATCGTAGGTGAATACCAGTTGATTTCCATCGTCAGAAAGCTCCAGCCCATAGGAGGCCATTGAATCGGGTACCGCGTGGATCGGTTCTTTGAGTTCAATGATCAACTGCTTGCGCCCCAGTTCCCGCATCAGGTTTACCTTGTCATCCACCAGCAACAGCTCGCCGTTGTTGATGACTCCTACACGGTCTGCAATCTGTTCGGCCTCTTCAATGTAGTGCGTGGTCAGGATAATGGTGACGCCCGAGTCGCGCAGCCTATTGACGATTCGCCACATATCCTTGCGCAGCTCCACGTCAACCCCGGCGGTCGGTTCATCCAGAAACAGAATACTGGGCTGATGGGAGAGGGCTTTCGCGATCAGCACCCTGCGCTTCATGCCTCCCGATAGCGTACGTAGTTCACTGTTTCGCTTGTCCCACAGTGACAAATCCTTGAGCAGCTGCTCGAGATAGCCACTATCGGGCTTTTTGCCAAACAGGCCGCGACTGAAGCAGAGCGTGTCCCATACCCTGTCAAATGCCGCCAGGGTGAGTTCCTGCGGGACCAGCCCGATCTGCTGGCGGGTCTGGCGGTAGTTTTCGATAATATCAAATCCGCCCACGGAAACCGTTCCCGACGTGGGCGACACCAGTCCGCATATCACCGAGATGAGTGTGGTTTTTCCGGCGCCGTTCGGGCCAAGCAGCGCGAGTATCTCGCCTTCCCGGATATCCAGACTGACCTGCTTGAGAGCCTGGTAGCCGCTCTCGTAGGTTTTGCAGAGATTGGAGATGGAGATGATGATCGTCATGGCCGAATGATACGGTAAATCGACCACTGATGAAAAACGGATCATGACCCGGGAATCACCTGGGGGAGACAGAGTCGCTAAACATGGCATAAGATGAAACCGGACTGTCATCGGGAAATATTATGCGTATTACTCTACCTGTAGGGCTGTTGCTGTGGGTCTCCCTGTTGCTTTCCGGTTGTGCCGGCATGGTGCCCGGTTATGAGAAGCCCCAGGTGAATATCACCTCGTTTGCCCTGGCGCCGGAATCCGTCGGGCGCGCCCCCCGCTTCAACATCGGCATACAGGTGATCAATCCGAACCGGGAGACGTTGTCTCTGAGGGGCATGAGTTACTCCCTGGAGGTGGAGGGCAACCGGGTGTTGAGCGGCGCCACCGCGGAACTGCCAGAGGTGTCGGGTTACGGTATGGCGGACTTCGTGATCGAGGCCAGCCCCAACCTGTTTGGCAGCATCCGCCTGCTGAGCGACCTGTTCGCCCGCCAGCGCGACTCGCTGGGTTTCAGCTTCAAGGCACGGATTGATACGGGTGGCATGCTGCCCTATGTCAACGTGGAGGAGTCGGGCCGCTTCAGCTTGCCCGAGGCCGGTCGCTGACAGGGGCGGTCGGAATCGAATCAGCCTGCCGTTTTGATAACCGAACCTGCGCTACGAATAGATCAGGATCATCACGGTATCGCGGGACCAGCGCGGCGCCGGGATGGTAGAGCCTGGCCGTCCGGGCGGAGAGTATGTGGCGGGACAGCCCGATCAACCAGCATACAGCAAGCTCTTCGCGCCTTGCCCGGTATCCCTGACTGCCGGCCTCACAAGAGCCGCCCCCTGGCCGCGACTCGGCCAGGGGACGGGTCTCCTGCAGGCGGATTCAGACTCCGGTGGCAAAACTACCCCCCTACCCGCACACCCTACACCTTGAAGCGCCCCACCAGCCCCTGCAGTTCCGCCGCCAGACGCGTCTGATCACTATTGGCGGCCGATGTCTGTTTCGCGCCAACCGCCGTCTGTTCAGTCATTTCGTTGATCTGCACGATATTCCGGTTGATCTCTTCGGTCACCGCGCTCTGCTCTTCGGCGGCACTGGCAATCTGTGTGCTCATATCACTCACCCGCTCAATCGCGCTACTGATATTGGTGAGTGCATCACCGGTCTTGGAGGCCTGCTCCACGGCTGAACGGGCCAGTTGCTGACTGCTGTTCACCGCCGTTACTGCCTGGGCGGATCCGGATTGCAGCTTCTCGATCATCTGATTGATCTCTTCCGTCGAGACCTGGGTTTTGCTCGCCAGATTACGCACCTCATCCGCCACAACCGCAAAGCCTCTGCCCTGTTCGCCGGCACGGGCCGCCTCAATGGCGGCATTCAGTGCCAGCAGGTTGGTCTGCTCTGCGATCCCCTTGATGACATCCAGAATGCTGCCGATCTCAACGCTGTGCTGTTCCAGCTGCTGAATGACCTGTCCCGCTCCTTCCACGGTCTCGGAAAGTTGTTGAATCTGGACGATGGTTTCCTGCATTGCCCGCTGCCCTTCCATCGCCTGACCGTTTACTTCACTGGCCGCCTGGGATGTCCTGCCGGTGCTGGAGGCCACCTCCTGTACCGTAGCGCTCATCTCGTTCATTGCCGTGGCCACCTGGGTGGTTTCGCTCAGCTGGGTCTGTAACGCCTGGTTGGTCTGCTCGGTAATCACCGAGGTCTGCTCCGCCATGGTGGCGAGTTGGGTGGTGGCATTGGCAATCTGCATCACCACCTCCTTGAAAGCGGCGCCCATGTTATTGAAATCAGTGGCCACCTGTTGCAGTTCATCCCGCGTTTTCAGGGTCAGGCGGGCATTCAGGTCTCCCTGGGCCATCTGGCGGGTGACATCTCCGATCAGATTGACACTCCCGACGACCGAGTAATAGAGTCCGGCAAACAGATAGACCACCACCACCAATACCACGAGCACAATAGCCAGCGTCATATTCTTGACTGTAGTCTCGGAGGCGACACGTTCGACAAACAGTCGGTCCAACTCAGTGGAAATCGCATCGTAGAGCTGGTAGGAGCCGGAAATTGCCACGGTCGCTGTATCAAATACGGTTTTTTCATCGACAGTGACCTGCTCCGGATCCTGCAGTACCTTCTCCAGCAGCGCTTGCATCTCGGCAATCGCCCGACTGTTTGAAGCAACCGCTGCAGTTAGTTTCCCACCAATGGCCTTGTTGGCGTTAATCGCGGCATCCAGTCCCACGTCGGAGCGCTTCGCATAGGCATTGATGCTGTTTGCCAGTACGGAGAGCCTGACAAAAGAGTGCTGGGTATGCGCACCCTGGGCTGCCACACCGGAACCGACCGCCCGGGCCTGGCCCATATTCTCTGTCAGATTAATCAGTGTATTGACCACCGCGTCAGCCAGATAATAGGTGTCCAGTTTCGAGTCCAGGGTAATATCCGAGGCATCCGCAATGCTGCCCATCAATCCGATCAGTTCGGCCAGTAACTCGGTATGCGCCTTGGCTGCAACGGCCGCATCCTGATTCATGGAAGATGCCTTGATGGTCTCCCACTTCTGCATCAGCGGACTGAGTTTGCCTGCCGTACCCAGCGCACTCCCCAGCTCCTTATCCACTGCCAGCAACGCGGCCATCTTTTGATCCACATCGACACGTTTGCTCATGATGCGGTCACGGAAGTTGTCCGCACCATTAAGAAACGCGCTGGTCAAACCACGATGCTGCTGTATCTGTTCAATCGGTTGGCGGATGGCGTTGATATAAGCCAGGCCCTGCCGCTCATGCGCGACAATTTCGACCCTTTCATTGATATGGGATATCAGATTCACCGAGAGCACCACAAGTGGCACCAGAACCACCAGGAAAATCAATCCGAATTTCAGTGGATAACGTAACCGCTCCATCAGGAACATGGCCGGGCTTAGAATACTTTTCATCTCGCAATCTCCCTATTGGTTTATCAGGAACGCTTGTTGTTTGTTATTTTGTTACCGTCAATCTTTGACATCAGCTCGAACAATAAGCCTGGCGTATGCCAGGGTCATCGCTGAATGCACGGAAATGGAAAGAGCACCATGACCTTGCTGTTCATCAAGAGACTGAGACAATAGTGCCCCAGGAAAGCGCTCAACTGATTAGAGGTTTCCTGGCAGTGCGCTATCACAAGGCGGGGGAAAGGCCTGAACGAGTTTAAAAATGCTGGTTCGGCTTGTAATCCCGAACCAGCAAACGGAACCGTATCACGATGGGAAAGGTGATACTTCTGCCACTGACACTCTCTATCGGCGGCCGATTCAAATCCTTTATACAAATCTCAAGCGTTTTTCCACACCCCGTATCAGGGGAGATGTCAGGAGCGGATACTGACAACTTCAGGAAACGCGCTGTTCCAGGTAGGCACCGAAATCGGCTACCGTTTGCGGTCGGCTGAAATGGAATCCCTGAAAATATTCACACCCTTTCTGGACCAGATATTCAACATCACCCAGGGTTTCCACACCCTCGGCAATGACCTGCAAACGGAGTTGCCGCGCCATGGCCATCAACGCCTCCACCACTGCGCCGTTTTTCGGATCAAGGCTGATGCCGGAGACAAAAGCACGATCAATCTTGAGAATATCCAGAGGCAGTTGTGTGAGATAGGAGAGCGAGGAGTAGCCGGTGCCAAAATCGTCCATGGCAATGCGGATCCCTAACCCTTTCAGGGCCTGCATGGTGGCTGTGGCCGCCGCTTTGGCATCAATCAGGGTCGTCTCGGTAATTTCAAGCACCAGGCGCCGGGCATCAACACCCGTTTCGTCAATCACCCGCTGCACCAGTGAGACAAAATCCTGCTGCAGAAACTGTTTTGGGCTGATGTTGATACAGAGATGCTGCAATGATCCGGCCATTCCACGATCCGACCAGCGCTTCAGATTTTTACACGCCTCACGCAACACCCACTCACCGATAGGCAGTATCAGACCGGTGGTTTCCGCCACATCAATACAGAGATCAATACGGTTAAAGTTGCCCTGCTGATCCGGACAACGTAGCAGTACTTCGGCACCAACAATCTGCCCCGCTGCATCCACCTGGGGTTGATAATAGAGTTGCAGTTTCCGTTGATCGAGGGCCCAGCGCAGGTCCTGCTCAACCGCCAGTCGTTCATTGGCCAGCATCTGCATTAGCGGCAGAAAGAAGCGGATACAATTTCGTCCTTCCGCCTTCGCGCGGTACATGGCCGTGTCCGCCTGCTGCAGCACCTCGGTGGTGGTCTCATTATTATCCGGAAACAGGGCCACACCGATACTTGGCGTGACATTCAGTGAATAACCGCCAACGCTGTAGGTTAGAGAGAGTGAATCACGTATCTTTTCCGCCACCCGTTGGGCCTGGCGGGCCACCTCTCTTGAACTGCCGCCCTCTTCCGAGAGCAGTACTACAAACTCATCACCGCCGAGCCGGGCTACCATATCCTCTCTGCGCAGGGTCGCCACCAGGCGCCTGGAAACCTGTCGCAACACCTCGTCGCCAATGGTATGCCCGAGGGAGTCATTGATATTCTTGAAATGGTCCAGATCGATAAACATCACCGCACCGATATGCGCATGCCGCCGGGCCCGGGCCAGCGCATGATCAAGATGAAAAATGAACTGGGTACGGTTTGGCAGTGTCGTCAGGTCATCGTACCGGGCCTGGTACTCCAGCGCCTTCTCAACCTGCCGTTTGGAGACACCCATGCTCAATACATCGGCGACCCGTTTCAGAAATGACTCATCGCTCCCCTTCTCGGCATGTCCCGGTGGCAGATAAAGCGTCAGTACGCCGAGAATTTTCTCATCCAGCAGCAGCGGCACGGCATAATGCCCATGCGGCTGCATACCGGGATAGCGGACTTCGTGTCTGCCATCAGAACTATCGGCAAGGTAGATCAACTCTCGCTGAACTGCCGCACGTCCGCAGATGCAGTAGCCGAAATCAACCTGGCTGCAGGCACTCTGCACGACACTCTCCAACTGGTAACTGGCGACCAGTCGTAGTGTCTGCCTGCGGGAATCACCCTCAGCCAGAAAGATGGCTCCCTTGGGCAACAGGTTGAGCCAGGGGATCGATTTGAGCAGCAACTCCAGTGAGCGTTGCAGAAAGGTCTCCACTTCCAATTTGTCAAGCGAAAGCCGAAGCAACGCCCCCAGGCACTCCTCTTCCGCCACCTTGCGGGTAATCCGCTCCTGCTGCGCCTTACGGCGGGTAATGTCCCGGGCTATGAGGAGATAACCAATCGACTGCTGGTGTTGATCATGGATGCCGGATATCGTCCCCTCGATCAGCCGGCTCTTGCCAGATGAAAAATGTTCCCAGGTATAGTGGAATTCACCGAACTCCCCCAGGTGGTCCACCATCTCCCGGAACCGTTCGGCATCGGCCAGTCCCAGCAGCGGAATTTCGCCAAGCGGCAATCCGGCCACATCCGCCTCCGCATAACCCAACAGTCTCTGAGCCGCCGGATTAAAATATTTGACTGAAAAATCGGGACCCATGGCAATCGTAGCCGTGGCGCCGGAGGCGTTGAGAATAGACTCCAGATAGGTCGCTTTCTGGCGTATCGCCTCGCTCTCGGCCAGGGATTTCGGGCATGCATCCATCAGGCTATTCGGCATAAATCTCTGCTCATCATCACTTGTCACCCGGTCTTTGGCAGTTGGATGGCTTTTTTCCCCACACCTTACTCTCCAAAACAATCACCTCGGCAGTTGGTGGCTTTTTCCCGGCATCCGTTACCATTCCGGTATCCAGGCTGTTCATCAGCAGGGGCAACTCCCTGGAAAGTTGATCAAACATCATGCTGCTCAATTTTACGCAGGCCCCCATGGGATGGCGCATCTTTTGTCTGATCATATCGATCTGGAACTGCAGCCCCTCCAGTCTGGACCGATTGCCATCCGGGGCTTTTCGGATTGCCGTCTGCAGCAGTTGAGTACGCCGTTGCTCAAAGGCCTCCGGGTCGCCCTTGGCCAGTGCCACCCACTCATCAAAGTCAAAATCGTCAGAATCAGCATGCATGATTGATATTCCTGCCAGGAGACTTAAAGTACCTGCCCATCACTTCCCCCGCTGCAGTTCCAGAATGGAACCGGATGCAGAACAACAAGCAAGCCATCGTCGCCTGACGGTTGGTTCTGGAAACAGCTATGGATTTCAAGGCGGGGGAAAGGCCGGGTGAATAAAAATCCTGCTGGCCGCAGGCAACAGCCTGTTTATTATGTCGGAATCCGCAGGGGCAGGGCGGACTTTATCTCTGAATGGAACACTGCCTGATAGACCGGTTCACACTTCTCAAGCGTCTGCCGCTGTCACCAGCAGGCGCCTGTTGGATTGTTTATAACATCATATTTCGTAAAAAAAAAGTGCCCGGGATCGGCCCCTGTCGGTGGTTCGAATGAAATCGGCCCATAAATATAAAAGTAAATTCCTATTTAAAAAAATTGATATAAAGCAAGGTTTTTAACAGCCTACTATATACAGTTTAAAGTAACTGGAAGGCTCAGGCAGCCTTGTCTCATCCAACGCAAAAAAGGGCGCTCCGGGGAGTGAGAAAATGCACCCGCTGAAGTCCATTTACCGGACTCCCGGATAATCAGCAGTAGAGAAATATCATGCGGAAGATAATAAGTAATAGAGAGAGTATCCGATGAACAAGAGATTGCTTCTGGTTGATGACGACGCACTGGTGCTGGCCACGTTCAGCCGGGGTTTGCGCGATGCCGGTTACAGGGTTCTGGTGGCGGCAACCGGAGAGGAGGCCCTGGCGATCATCGCCCAGGAATATCCGGACCTTGCCATTCTGGACATTTGCATGCCGGGAATCTCCGGTATCGATCTGTCGAAACAGTTGTATGAACTGGGTATCCCGGTCGTTCATCTTTCAGCCTATGACGACCGGGAGACACTCAACAGCGCCCTGGAACAGGGTGCTTTGGGTTACCTGGTGAAACCGATCGATGTTGCCAAGGCGATCCCCACCCTGGAGACCGCGCTGAGGCGTGCAGACGACCTGCAACAACTGCAGGCCACGGAAGGACGGCTGAACCGGGCGCTGGAGACGGCGAATGTGGTCAATTTCGCGGTCGGCATCATCGCGGAGCGCCGGCGCATCGACCGGCAGAAGGCGTTCGACCTGATTCGAAACCAGGCCCGCTCTGAACGTCGCAAGGTGAAGGAGGTCGCCCGGGAGATACTGGACGCTTCGGACTACATCAATCAGTTCGGCACTGAAAATTCCTGATCTGCCGGTCTCGCCTCCAGTTCGACAACGGGACACTCCAGGACCAGCCGGGCATCAACCCGGCCCGCAACCGACATCAGGGAAAGCTCGGCCCCCTGATGCGGCAGCAGATCTCTTGCCAACGTCAGACCGGTGCCCAGCCCGACGCCCTGCTGTAGACTGAAGTGAGCCGGCAGGGGCAGAGCGGCCGCATTGCTTACCTGCACGATGACTTGCCCCTTTTCCAGCATGAGCCTGACCTGCACCGCTGCCGATGCCTCTGCCGGGGCACCGTGCTTCACAGCGTTCTGCAGCAGTTCATTGATGATCAGCGCCAGTGGTATCGCATCGGCCGGTCTGACGATAACAGCCATCGCCGGGCAATCAATTACCGGCTGAATCCCGGCGGATGTCAGATGGCTGATCGCCTTGCAGATCACCTCCAGCAGGGCAACTAGCTCAATGCGGCTATGGTTCAGCTGGCTCTGCAGACCGTGGACCAGGGCAATCGACTCCACCTGGCCGATGGCTGACTCCAGGGCATCCGTCAGTTCCGGCTTCTCCCGGATATGGTTGCGCAGCAGATTGATGATTCCCTGCAGATGATTCTTGATGCGGTGATGGATCTCCCGCACCAGGGTATCGCGTTGCGCCTGCACCTCCTGCAGCCGTTTCTGCTCACGCAGCCGACGCTCCGTAATATCCCGAACAAAGGCAAATATAAACTGATCCTCGCCCACTTTGGCCAGCGTGGCGCTCACATCCAGATCGACCACCCCGCCATCTCTCCCCTTGTGACTGGTCTCGAAATGGTCATGCCCATCCCGGACGATATTTCTGAGATGTTCTTCTGTCTCCTGGGCTGACTCGATCATCTCCAGGTCGGTTATGGTCATTTTCAACAGGGTGCGGCGCTCATACCCCACCATTCTACAGTAGGCATCGTTCACTTCCCGAAGAGCACCATCCAGGCTGACAATAATCAATCCATCATGGCTGTTCTCCAGGATCAGACGATTACGCAAGGTCTGTTCCTGCAGCGCCTGCTCGACCACCTTGCGGTCGGTGATATCGCGATCAATCCCCCGATAGCCACCAAACCGGCCGTCATTGTCATAAAACGGGAGGCCGCTGGTTTCAAGAATCACCTTCCTGCCGCAGGCATGAAGATTGGTATTGATCAGATGGCTGATCGGTTGCCGATTATTTACCCGGGTAAAGAACGCTTTCTGCATACGCGCGCTTTCAGAGGCGGACATCAGATCAAACGGCCTTTTACCGATCAGCGATGCGGGCGGATAGCCCAGTATGCGTTCCACCTGGGGACTGACATAGGTATATCGACCCTGCGGATCCACTTCCCAGATCCAGTCACTGGTACTCTCGACCAGCCCGCGAAAGCGTGCTTCACTCTCGCGCAGCGCCAGCTCTGTTTCCCGGCGCCGGGTTATGTCCTTGACAATACCCAGCATGTGCAGGGGCTCACCCGCACTGTTGCGCTGTACATCACCCCGTTCCAACACCCAGCGGACAGTGCCGTCCGGCCAGACGACACGATGCTCAATCTCGTAAGGGTCATCCTGCTCAATCGAGGCATTGATCGCATTAATCACCGCCTGGCGGTCATCCGGGTGTACCGCCGCCAGAAAATTATCATAACTGGTCTCCAGTTCCCCCGGTTGATACCCGAACAGTGGGCCGATCTGTTCACTCCAATAGAGTTCGCCCGTCTGAATATTCCAGTCCCAGGAGCCCAGGTCGGCAAGCTTCTGGCTGCTTCTGAAGCGATTCAGGTAGACATCGGAGTTATGCTGTGTATTCATATTATGTGTATCGCATCATCCTGGTACAGACCGACCGCGGCCGCATCGGCCCCGATCAGTTCGATAGCAGATTCACCAGCAGCTGCAGAATCCGCCCCGGCTCCCGCTCGGCATGGATTTGCTCTATGGCTGAGTGAGGCGTGGCAGCCACTTATGCGGATCATTTGTCATTACCCTGGCATTCACCGGATCACCCGCATGCCGAGCACCCGTTGTGAAAGATTACCGATAGTACCAGGAACCTGTGGAGCCTGGCCGATCGTAGCAAGGAAATGCCGGTTTGTTCAGCATATCAATCGCTTCATGATTGGATGAGAGAGATTCCTGCAAAACGGCTCTTCCCCTGATCGAGTGGGTAGTCTTCATCGGGTTATCGCTTCAGGGTAAAGATCTAACCCGCCAAGATAGAAGTAAATGGCATTGGCAAACCGCTCTTTGTTACGGAAGCCTCTGCTGCGAACCTTGATCA
>JACDJC010003962.1_pt1 | contig 10357 bp, 12 predicted proteins | sample 7454191 | NCBI WGS metagenome assembly JACDJC01 (sample SAMN14253291, study PRJNA609438) | sludge metagenome | isolation source: sludge after 25d culture with pyrite and EDTA | collected 2018-12-20
CTTATCACCTTGTGTTAGGTGAGTTGTTTTTTTCTCACTTTGTGATCTTTTTGTGCCATAAGCATCATAAACCACGCCGTTATTTATTTGTGAGATCATTATATATCCTTCATTCTAAGTGCCATATTATCGGCAAAAAGTTAGCTTTGCTTAGTTTTTCTGACTAAGAAAATCAAATAATAACTGCGAAAATCCAAAGCTTCCCGCACTCGCATTTGCTAACTCTTCTCTTTGCATCGACTTAAATATCTTCTCACCTGGGTCATTTACATCTGAGAATATATTTTTATCATTTTCCATGCTAGTATCTAGTAAAATCTTAATGATCAGTGCTTCAAAAGCATCTGTTTGTTCTTTTAGCTTCGTCTTATCTTGTGTGTCATTTATGGTTGGTATGGCACTTTGGTATGGTTGAATATTACTATTTATCATATCAGTTTTAACTCCGCACTTATACTTCCAGCACTTTTCATTGCCTCTAGTATGGAGATGATATCTTTTGGAGTCGCTCCTATTTTTTGAAGCGAACTAACTAGGTTTGCTACCGTCGTTGAGCCCTCATCCATAACTAGTTCATTATTTGGTTGGTCTAGTTTTAGAGGCTCATCCATTTTAGTTGAGGAGACTTTTATGGTTATGCCACTATGTGTTAAAACTATGGGTTTTATTGAGACCGCTAAACCTGAAACTATGGTTCCCGTTCGCTCGTTTATGATAATTTTGTTAGCATTATTTAGTTCAATATCAACATCTTGAACACCGGCTAAAAACTCTATCATACTCTCATCTTCTGGTTTTTTTAGCCTTATAGTTCTAGAATCAATTGCAGCTGCTACCTTTGAGCCATAAAGAGCATTTAGGCTATTTTGCACATTTACACTATTTTTAAAGCTATCTTCTTTTAGTGAAAGTGTTGCATACTCTTGGTTGTAAAGATTACTTGGTATCTCTCTCTCAACTAACCCACCACCATAAATTAGTGCTGTTGTTGGGTGAGATGCCACCCCACCACCTTTTGTATTTAACCCACCTATACTTATGGAGCCTTGTGCTAATGCATAGATCTTTCCATCAACCCCTTTTAGTGGAGTCATAAGCAGTGTTCCGCCCTCTAGTGAAGAAGCATCACCGATGGAAGATACATTTATATTTATCTTATCGCCTTGCCTTGCAAATGGTTCAAGCTCAGCGGTTACTACAACCGCGGCAACATTTTTTGACTTTATATCGATGGGTTTCATATCGATATTCATCGCTTTTAGCATATTTGCTATGGATTGTAGAGTAAATTTTGAAGTGGTTCCATCACCTGTTTTTTTAAGTCCAACAACAAGTGAATAGCCGATGAGGTGGTTATCTCTAACACCAATCACACTGGCAATTTCGCCCACCTTTGCACCAAAGAGCGATGTTAAAAAGATAGATAGAAGTATAAATGTTTTCATCATAGCTAAGTTCCTTTAAGGGGTTCAAAGCAATATCTATTCCTCCCTCAAATCTGCTTTTGCCTTTTGTAGTTCTACAAAATAGGCATTAGATAGATACAAAGCATAAAAAACAGCCACAAAAAGTGTAACAAAAGGTATGGTAGATATTAGGTACAAAAATAGAGTTCTAATTCTAAAAGTATCGCCACTTTTTGCATAGATGTTTTTGTACTCCAAAGAGCTTAATATGTTTGATGAAACATCGTAGTTTAGAAGTTTGTGAAAAAAATAATAAAGCGGTAGGTAAAAGGCTATTATGTTTAGCAGTGGGATGAAATATAGCGGTATAAAAATGATATATAAAAGCAGCATAATGGCGGTTGAGCTTAAAAAAACTCCCAAAGATTTAGCTAGTGTGCCATATGGTTTTAATTCAAGGTTGCTATAGTGCCTTTTGTGAAGCTCTTTGATGATTATGGGTGTTAAAAAACCGATAATTAGAAGCGAAAATATAACGCTTATGTGAAAAAGAAGAATCGCTCCTAGTGTGTAGATCAAAAATGATGTTAGAGTTGATGTGATGGCGTATTTGAACATTACACCAAGCAAGTACGCTAACCAAAGCATATAAAAGGGGGCATCATCGTTTGCTATAGTGCCATCTTCTGCCATCATTTTTAGTGCATCTATAAAGTAGTGTGCCACTCCAAAAAATAGCAAATAGATCACAACCATAGTGATGATAAGCGGAACCACTGCTAGTTTTAACATCTTTGGGGTAAAAAAATCTCTTAAACTTCGTTTTAATATGTCTATTTCGCTCATTTGTAGTAACTCAGTGTTGTATTTCCAAATTTTTTGGATTTTAAAAGCTCATAGATGCCTATATTTTTCTCTAGCTTTAACTCACTCATATGCTCGATGATGATGAGTTTTACAATCTCTCTAGGCAGCGATGCGATGAGGTGTAGCATATCTTCATAGATCTGCTCCATACCATCTCTTATACTAAATGGCGGATCTATGTAAAAGTATGCTTGTGTGTTTGTTTGCAAAAGAGTTTTGCTTAGGCTATTTATGTTTGAAAATGTATCTCCAGCGATGATTTGACAATCATTTGGCGATGTTTTGGCGATGTTTTTTCTTAAGATATTTATGGCATTTTTATCTTTTTCAAAAAAGTAGATTTTTTTTGCCCCACGACTTAGTGCTTCAAGCCCGATGGAGCCGCTTCCGCTAAAGAGTTCTACAAAAACTGCATCTATGATCTCAAATTGCAAAGTGTTGAAAAATGACTCCAAAACTATCGCTTTTGAGCTTCTTGTTGTATCTTTTGATGGTATCTCTAAGATAGTGTTTTTATACTTTCCAGAGATGATTTTTTTAACAAATGCCCTATTTTTCATAAAATGCTTTGACCGTTTTAATTATGCCATCTTGATACTCTTTTGTAAGAGACTCTATGCGTCTTTGAAGTATCTCAAAATCAAGAGTATCTTCACTTGTGTAGTTTTTTAAAACCTCATCTTTATTTAGCTCTTTGTACTTTTTTTCTAGTGTGAGTAGAAGTTGAGATCTTGAAAATGGCTTAATAAGATCAGCCTCGCTAGAGCTACTTATGTAGAAGTTTCTATCATCACTTTTAAAATCTCTTATGATGATGTCGGCATTTCTTTGTGGGCTTAGATATTTTTTCAAAAAAAGCTCAAGCGATTTTTGCATAAGTGGCGATTTGCACTCAATGGCTACTCTCACTTTGACTCCTTTTTGATCATCTCTAACATATGGTAGTATGATTCAAGTGTTATGAAACTCTTCTCAAATCTAAACCTTATGACAAACTCTACTATTTTTGCTCTTAGTGGCTCATCTACTTTGTCCACCTTTCCAAAGTAGCCAAGTGAGATGTTTTTGCTCTTTATGGTGGCATCTTTATCATAAACTATTGCTAAGATTTGCAGGTATTTGTTTGGGGTTATTTCGCCTAAGTTTTCCCTAGATAGTGAAATACCCGAGAGATTTATAGCTTTGAAGTTAAAAAGATCTCTAAAATCGCTCACTTTTTCATCAAGCTTTAGCTCAAAAAATAGCTCTTCAAGTATTGTTAGGTTCTCTTTTCTTGTAATCTCATAACTTGAGATCTTATTTGCTAAACTTTTTAGTCTATCTAGTGCTAAACTCATCTACTCTGCCTCAAATTGATATTTTATTATATCAAACTTTGGTATAATTTATAAAAAAGATAATAAATGGACTACTTAAAAATCACAAATTCACCAAAATTAGAGGGTTCGCTTAGAATTTCTGGTGCAAAAAATGCCTCTTTACCACTCATCGCGATGGGTATTCTCTCAAAAAAAAGTTTCAAGATCTCAAATCTTCCAAATGTTGCAGATATAAAAACACTTCTAAAACTGCTATCGAACCTTGGGGCAACTTTTGAGACATTTTGGGAACAAAATAGTGCCACGATTGACACAAAAACATTAGACAACACAAAAGCAACTTATGAGATAGTAAAAACTATGAGAGCTTCCATACTTGTTTTAGGACCGCTTTTGGCTAGGTTTGGACACTGTGAAGTTTCGCTTCCAGGTGGATGTGCCATTGGGCAGAGACCTGTTGATTTGCATCTTAGAGCACTAGAGCTTATGGGTGCCATCATCAATATTGAAGCGGGTTACATTCACGCTAGTGCACCAAATGGACTTAGAGGTTGTGAGATCATTTTTGATAAGATCACCGTTACAGGTACTGCAAATATTGTAATGGCTGCAGCTTTGGCTCATGGACAAACTACCATCATAAATGCTGCTAGAGAGCCAGAAGTTGTGCAACTTTGTGAGATACTAAACAAAAGTGGAGTTCGTATTGAGGGGATTGGGACAGCGGTTTTAAAGATTGATGGAAGTGGTGGGGAGCTACTAAATATCGAAGATTTTAGTGTCATACCAGATAGAATAGAAGCGGGAACTTATCTTTGTGTTGCTGCTATTACAAAGTCAAAGTTAAAACTTTTAGATGTAAATGCTAAACATTTAGGAGCGGTTATATCTAAACTTGAAGAGATGGGCTGTGTGTTTGAGATAGATGAAAAAAGCATAACCATAGTTCCACCAAAGAGCCTAAAACCCATAAAAATAGTAACCCAAGAGTACCCAGCATTTCCTACCGATATGCAAGCACAATTTGTTGCACTTGCCACTCAAGCTGATGGAACTTCCATTATTGAAGAGCGACTTTTTGAAAATAGATTTATGCATGTTAGTGAACTTCAAAGAATGGGAGCAAACATCACTCTAAATGGGCATGTAGCTACCATTGTTGGAGCTACAAAACTAAGTGGAACTGATGTTATGGCTACTGATCTTAGAGCTTCATCTGCTCTTGTTTTAGCTGCTTTGGTGGCTGATGGGCAAACGGCCGTTCACCGCATATATCACCTTGATCGTGGGTATGAAAACCTCGTGCAAAAACTTGAAAACTTAGGTGTTAAGATAGAGAGGTTAAAAGAGTAGAGTTTTTTGCGGGACTAAAGTCCCATTAGCAAAATCCATATAGTTTCAGTAAATCAAATGATAAAATTACTTTACATTTATGACTAAAGACTATATAATGATAAGTAAATTTATCATAAAAGCTTAAAAATGAAAAATATACTTGTAAATATAGACAAAACAACTGTTGGTGAACTTTTTTTTGAAAAAGATAAAAACCAATACGGATTTAACTATCTAACAAACTACAAACCCATCTCTTTGATTATGCCTTATAAAAGTTCTTCTTATATTTGGAAGCACAAACTTCATCCGATTTTCGATATGAATATGCCAGAGGGTTACCTTTTTGAGCTTTTTAAAAATTACCTAACAAAAGAGTATGGATATATTGATGATTTTTTAGTTTTTGCTCATATTTGCTCAAATATTCAAAGTAGATTAACATACAAAAGTGAGTTTGAAAAAGAGGAGTTTTTCTCCTTTGATTTGGATGAGGTTTTGCAAAATGACACAAAAGATACTTTCTATAAAATCGTTACAGCTTTTTTAAATAAAAATGCAATTTCAGGTGTTCAGCCAAAATCCATTGCTATTTTAAAAGATAAAGAGAGTTTAACATCAAAAGAGTACATCATAAAAACTTGGGCAGATGAGTACCCACAACTTGCACTAAATGAGTATTTTTGTCTAAAAACTATTGAAAAAGCAGGGGTGAAAATAGCCAATATAAAGCTCTCTAAAAATAGTAAATTTTTATTGGTAGAGCGATTTAACTATGATAAAAAAACAGATACTTTTTTGGGTTTTGAAGAGATGTTGTGTTTGCTTGGAAAAAACAAAGATGAGAAATATAGTGGAAGTTATGAGCAAATCGCAAAAGTCATATATGGTATAAGCACTCAAAAACAAGAAGATATGAAAAGCTTTTACAAGCTAGTAGTTATGAATTATTTGCTTAAAAATGGCGATGCACATCTTAAAAATTTTGGTGTATTATATAGTGATGATTTTTCGCAAATTTTCTTTTCACCAGCTTATGATGTGGTAAATACAGTTGTATATTTTTCAAAAGATAGACCAGCTTTATCTATGTTTGGTAAAAAAGTTTGGTTTGGCAAAAAAGAGCTTGTTAAGTTTGGAATTTTAAGCTGTTATTTGAGTCAAAATGAGGCGAATGAAACATATGAAATCTGTATAAATGCTTTAAAAGATGGCATATCTGAGCTAGAAAACTACATAAAATCAGATAAAAACTTTGAAGAAATTGGGACAAAGATGTTGAACATCTGGAGATTATCACTTGATGAAAAAACATACAAGGAGTTGCCAGGTGAAACTATATGAAATAGGGCAAAACATTAGAGCCTTAAGGGAAGAGCAAAAATTAACTCAAGAAAAATTAGCCAATATTTGTGGCATAAGCCGAGTAACTTTGGGCAAAATTGAAAGAGGTGAGTTAGGTGGTTCTAGTGTTAAAACTTTGGATTTGATCTTGGATACATTAGGATATGAGATAGATTTTAAGATAAAACGGAATTTTGGCATACCAAATCTCGATGAGATAGGGCAGTAACTTTAGTGGCAAAACTGAAGTCCCATTAGTAAAGCCTACCTTTTAAATCTTGGCTTTTTATGCAGTGTCTTAAAGCATCTATCGCAAATATTATGCGCTGAAGATGCTTTTATAGGTGCCTTGCAACTCCTACACTCCTTTTTTATATGCCCAGCTTGTAGTGTGTTTGAGATGTAACTATTTAAGAGCATTCTAGTTTGTGTAGCCAAAGCGGTGTCGCTAAAATACTCCTCAAATCTAAAACTAAGCCAAAGATAAAGCGAGATCTCTTTGACCATATCCTCAACTCTTAAAAGCTCCTCATTTGTCGCCGCTACCATATTTTTTAAAATCGGGGGAGTATATTTTATGCTCTGTTTGTTTTCCAAAAGTAGCAAATATGACTCAAAAACATTCATCAGATACGGTGAAGATAGGCTAAGTGGTGCGGTCGCTAGGTGATATTTTGTAACAATATCTAGCTCATAAGCATCTATAATGTCACAAGCTTCTAGCATATCATCAAGGTTTGTAGCCACAAATGGACCGCTAAAACTCATATTTTTCACAAAAAAATCAAGTACAACTTTTAGACTTTTTTCTTCAAGCAAAGATGAGATAAGTTTTATGTGTTCAAGATTTGCCATCACACGAAGTGGGAGAGATATATCTCTCGCCTCTTTATTAAGCCCTTTTTTTATGGATCTTAGTATATTTTCATTTAAAGCCCCAACATATCCATGCTCATCTAAGCCATACCGCCCAGCTCTACCAGCTATTTGCTTTATCTCGCTTGGGTAAAGTTCTCTATCTTTTTTGCCATCAAATTTAGTTGCTTTTGCAAAAAGAATCGTTTTTATAGGTAGATTTAACCCCATAGCGATGGCATCAGTTGCTATTAAAATCTCACTTTGTTTATCTCTAAATCTTCTAGCTTCTTCGCGTCTTACTTCAGGTGAGAGATTGCCATAAACAACACTTATACTAAAGCGATCTAGGAGTTTTTGCTTAAGAAATAAAACCTCTCTTCTACTAAAAGCCACTATGGCACTCCCAGCTTTTATGTCGCTCTCATGAGTTGCTTTTTCTAGGAGTGTTAATGGGTTTTTTCGCTCAAATTCTACAATCTCTAATTCCTCATTTAGGTACTCACAAAGCTTTATGATGGCATCTTTTGCATCGCTTGAAGCGGTTAATATTAGCTCTTTTGCAGGAGCTCCAATGATGGCATTTACCCATGCCCATCCTCTATCTCGCTCATCAATCATCTGAGCTTCATCTATGACACAACAATCAACCCAAACATCAAAGTTTAACATCTCAATGGTTGAGCTTATGTGCGTTGTTGCACTACTTAGTAGCTGCTCCTCTCCTGTTATGAGCGAAGCATTTATGCCACTGTTTTTTAAACTCTCATACCCCTCAAGTGCCAAAAGTCTAAGTGGTGCTAGGTAGTAGCCTGTATCTGCATTTTTTAGTTTTTGTAGTGCCGCATATGTTTTACCGCTATTTGTTGGACCCACATGAAGGGTTATTTTTCGTTTCATACTTCTAGCGGTGCTAAATAGTGACTTAAAATCCCGTATGCTTCTAGCTAAAAACTCATATCGCTGTTTTTTTTGCAGCTGCTCTTGAATGGAGTGCACAAAAGCTCTAAGAGCTCTATTTGCTGTTTTTGCATTTATGTTTAGCTTAGAGTGCAACATACTCAAAAGATGCTCATAAACTAGTGTATATAGTGCCATCTCATCTAGTTTTAAAAGTGTTGAATACTTTTTGCACTCATCTATAAGCGAGTTTAGCTGCTCTAAAAAAGTATCTTCGTGCTGTTTTGTGGCACTGCTTAGCAAAGCTTTAAAGTTTATATCTTCATCTAGCCAAATTGCCCTAAAAAGCTCTTTTGATTCAAGAACTATCTCTAACTCATACTCTTTTGTGAGGCTACTTTTTGGTAGCTGCATAGTCTGTTTTAGCACTAAAAGTAGCTCATCTTTATAGATTTTAAGCTCAAGTAGATCAAGCTCTTTTCTAAGTATCTCAAAAATTAGCTCTTTGTTTATGAGTGGTGAAGTTATGTTTTGTGATGGCGGAGATGATTTTAAAAGCTCTAGCATCATTTTTGGGCTAATATAGCGGTTTTTCTTACTTAATCTTGCTAAAAAAGCATCGAGTTCGCTTTGTTTTTGCTCAACAGTTTTCTCTTTATCTGCTAAAAGTCTAGCTCTTAAAAGCTCAAAATCCTCACTAAGCAAACTCCCAAGCTCATAAGGTTTGCTCTTTAGTTCAACTATTTTTTTAAAACTCTCGCCAAATAGTTTATATGTAAGTACTCCATGAAACTCAAGCATATCATCAGCATCAAAATTCCCATAAACACTTCTAGCTAAGAGATCTTTTTTCTCATTAAATCTCATATGTTCTAACTTTGAAGCTATCTTTTCGTGGGTGATTTTTTTGCTTCGCATATCGCTAAGGTACAAAAAAAGCTCTTCCTCTTCTTTAGCATTTAGTTCAAATTCACTCAAGAGCAGCTCTATTTTTTGCTTTTTTTGCAAATCTGGCTCTTTTGGGCGGTTACTTTTGTATATCTTTTGGTTGTGCTTGAAAAAATCTAGTATGATGCCCCTACTAGCGACATCTCCCTCGCTCCAAATACCTCTTATGAGTCTTAACAGACTCTCTTTATCCTCGGGCATATCATAAAACCCCAAAACCATAAAGAGTTCATAAAGTGTGCCACTGCTAACTCTAGCTACTCCAACATCAAATGGATCTTGATCAAAGTAGTGAGAAATTGCATGATTGATTTTTATTCGTTTTTTATCTTTTTTTGACATACCATATTTTAACCTAATCTTAAAAAATATTGCTACCATAAGTAGATAATAGTTGCTAAAAGTTAAATAGGATAAAATTTCTCCGATTTAAAAATACTAGAGGGTAACGCTCTCTTACCAAAGGATTTATAATGAAAACAATGATCTTAGTTATAGCTTTAGCTATCGGTGCAATGGCAATGGACAGCGTAGTAACATACGGCACAAACACAAATGAGGGTAGTGCGATACAAACAAACCACCCAACTCAAGAGCTTTATTAATTTAAGACTCTTTTCTCCTTCTTTTTGGCGGCTCACTCCTCATTGGTGAGTCGCCTTTTTTTATGCTAAAATTCCATTTATGAACAAAATCAAGCTAAATCTTTTCTTATCACTCATATTTGCATTAGTTAATAGCTTTAGTGCAGTGCATCAAGCACAGCATATCCAAGGCGATCATCACAACCCAAATTGTATGATATGTGTTATAGCAAAAAATATAGTCTCAGATGATGCCATAGAGTTTTTAGAACAGGCTATAAAAGTACATTTTGATAAGATTGATGATGTTTTTGTACAAAACTATCTTGATTTTAAACCATCTTCAACCAAAAACCGCGATCCGCCACACCTATTTTCATAAAACCAAACACCATTACAAATATATAAATTAATTATTAAAATAGGAAAAAATATGCAAAAAATATTACCATCAAGTGTGCTTGTAGCACTACTTTTTAACTCACTAAGCGGTTTTGATAACTCAAAGTTTATCCCAGATATATCACTCATTATGGATGGCTCTTTCGTTCATAGAAGCATAAAAGATGATGAAGCAAAAGAGCTAGAAGTCCCATCCATCGCTCATGGACTCATAGGTTCACATGAACATGGTGGACACGAACATGCGACTTACAACCAAGAAAAAGGTTTTAACTTAAACTATGCGGAGCTGGTTTTGTCTAGCAATGTGGACCCTTTACTAAGCCTAGATGGAGTTTTTCACTTTAGCGAAAATGGAGTTGAGATTGAGGAGCTATACTTTAGCTCAAACTTTTTA
>JACDJC010003965.1_pt1 | contig 10350 bp, 9 predicted proteins | sample 7454191 | NCBI WGS metagenome assembly JACDJC01 (sample SAMN14253291, study PRJNA609438) | sludge metagenome | isolation source: sludge after 25d culture with pyrite and EDTA | collected 2018-12-20
GCCGCTCGGCCCGATCTGGTGCGCGGAGTCGTCGCTTGGGGAGTCTGTGGTGTTATCTCCGACGAGGAATTAACCTCCGTTGCTACGTGGTTGCCCATATCCGGCTGGGATTCACAACGTGAGAAATGGAAGCGGGAAATCATTGAGCGCCACGGCGCTGAGCAGTTCGAGCCGATGATCACCGGTTGGGTTGCGGCCGCGCGAGCCATCCATGCTCGCGGCGGCAACATCTCCCTCGACACGGCCCACCTAATCAAGTGTCCGGTCTTGCTGATGAACGGTGACGGGGAAGTCGGCAACACGCCGCGCGACATCAAGAATCTGGCGAACCGGATTCCAGACTGCCGATTGGAATTTGTGCTCAATAGCGGACATCCGATCCAGAGAGAACAACCCGCTCTCCTGCTCGACCGCATTCACCGCTTTCTTGCCGAGCTGTCCGCCTTATGAAATAAAGCTTGCCGCCATTCCTTATCGTTGGGATTGAATTTATTGAACGTTCTCATGAGCGCGGCCCTGTTGGTCGCATCGTCGCTTTTGTCGTAAACTAACAGACTGACCAGTCGGTTTATTTCCGGCGAACCGGTATATCACGACTGGATGATGTATTTGCAGGAGATGGCGTTGGCAGATAACGAAAAATTGGTGAGCCTGAGAGACCCACATTCGACCAAGGGGCGTATTCTCGACGCCGCGTTGTCGGCTTTCTCCCGCAAAGGGTATCACGACACGCGTCTCGACGACATCGTCGACGAGTCTGAGACGTCCAAAGGGGCGATCTACTTTCATTTCGCCAATAAAGAGCGTCTGTTCCTCGCTCTGGTGGATCAGTTCGCGGACTTGCTCGAGCGGCGGGTACTGGAAGCGATCGAGGGTCAGGCCGAAGGGATGATACGGGTGCAAGTGGCGCTGGAAACCGTCCTGGAAACATTCGGCCGCTATCGACGCCCTGCCAAGATATTGCTGGTGCAGGCCGTTGGGCTGGGCAACGTTTTTGAGAACAAGCGAGCGGAAGTAAACGATCGGTTCGCACGCCTAATCGAAACGTATTTGAAGGAAGCCATTGAACTGGGCGACGTACCTCCGGTTGACACCGAGGTAGTTGCCCACGCCTGGATGGGCGCAATCTACGGCATCGTCATTCGATGGGTGACCACGGGTGAGCCGGAGCCGGAGCGCATCATGCAGACGCTTGTACCCCTTCTCCTCCGCAGCGTAGGGTACGAGTCAAACCCAACAGAGAGTCCGTTACCGGCAGGACGGGCGAAATGATTGGTAAATTGACACAGGAATGGGAGAAAGTTAAGACCGTACATCGAGAGAAGGTGCGACTCGTCAGCCTGTACATGACTACAGCCGGGCTATCTCCACTGGCTCTGGTTCGCGGCGGACAGGGAGCCGAGCGATTTTTCTGGGCTGAGCCTGAACAAAACGGCCGGGCGCTCACGCTGGCCGGCGTCGGGGTAGCCGCCGAGGTGCGTGTGCCGCCGGTGCTCGATGCCGAAGGGGTAGCTTGCCGACCTTCCGGTTTCCGCTTTGAGGAAGTGCGCAAACAAGCCAACCGTCTATTTGCAGAAGCTGTTTTCAGCTCGATCCGCGACGAGCACAGCGATGGAACAACGCAAGCCCATCATCCGGCGCGACCGCGGCTTTTTGGCGGTTTCGCCTTTCAGGACGATTTTATACCTGACGTCACCTGGTCTGCATTTAGTCCAGCCCATTTCATTTTGCCCCACTATCAGCTCGCGCAGGTCGGACAGGAATCGTATCTGACGATCAATGCCTTGCTCGGGCCGGAAGAAGACCCGGCAGAAGCGATGCATGGGCTGCGCGAGGCGCTGCTGGTGCGCCTCGCAACACTGGATAACTCTCCTGCCACCCGCCCGACCGGCAGACCACATCTTCACTATCCGATGACGGCCGAGACGTGGCGCGACATCGTGATCCAAGCCACTGATACCATACAGGCCGGCGCGATCGAAAAGGTCGTTTTATCGCGCGTGTGCGAGATCCGCGCAGATGAATCGATCGATGCGGTCTCGGCACTCGACTTCCTGAACAATCGCTACGCCGACAGTTATCGTTTCCTTTTTGAGCCGGTGCCGCACCATGCATTCTTCGGCGCGACACCCGAACTGCTCATCCACAAATCGGGTCGTGCGGCCCGCACAATGGCCTTGGCCGGATCAATCGCTCGGGGCAACTCACCGACAGAGGACGACGTACTTGCCAACACCCTGCTGACCTCACCCAAGGATCGACATGAACACAAGCTGGTCGTCGAGATGATTCGCAACCAACTGGGTTCAGACGCAGATGGGCTGTTCATCCCGGGCGAACCGAACATCCTTCGCCTGCGCAACATCCAACACTTGCTGACGCCGATTGAGGCTCAGTTTAGCGACCGCACCATTGATGTACTGTCTCTCGCACGACGGCTGCACCCCACGCCCGCGTTGGGCGGCGTGCCGGCCGACCGCGCCGTGGCTTTCCTGCGGCGAGTAGAGCCGGTGCCGCGCGGCTGGTATGCCGCGCCGGTCGGTTGGCTGGACTCGCAAACCGACGGCGCATTTGCCGTGGCGATCCGTTCGGCCGTCACCCAGCACGACCGCGCCTGGCTTTACGCCGGGGCAGGAATCGTCGGCGATTCGCAACCGGAGCGCGAATGGGCGGAAACGGCGCTCAAGTTTCGTCCCATGTTGGGCGCGCTGGGCGTCGGGGAGGCTATCTGACGTGAACCTGACTGATAACGTCAATACTCGCTGGATGTCGATCTTCGTCAACGAACTGGCGCGCAACGGCCTCGAAGCAGTCTGCATCGCGCCCGGCTCTCGCTCAACGCCGCTAACGCTGGCCTTTGCCGTGAATCCGGCAATTCGCCTCTATCGACACCTGGACGAGCGCAGCGCCGGTTTCTTCGCGCTTGGCCTGGCCAAGGCAACCGGCAAACCTGTCGCGCTGGTCTGCACATCTGGGACGGCCGCGGCAAACTTCCACCCGGCGGTGATCGAGGCATACTACAGCCACGTGCCGCTGCTGGTACTGACGGCCGACCGGCCCGCCGAACTGCGAGGCAGCGGCGCAAATCAAACCATCGACCAAATCAAGATGTTCGGCGATCATGTCAGATGGGCTGTTGACGCGCCCACCCCGCAAGACAGCGCGCCGGACGTGGTTACACGTCATTTGAAGACACTGGCTGCGCGAGCCTGCGCAACGGCCGATGGCTTAGTGAAAGGCCCGATCCATCTCAACTTCCCATTCCGCAAACCGCTGGAGCCGGACGCAGATCGGCAAAGTGAGCAATTCGAACGCAAGGATGCCCACCTGCAAGAGGCGCGAGCCTATGCGCGGGTCAGCCGCGGCCGCCTTCTGCCAACCGATGCGCAGGTCGCGTGGATTACCGACACCATCGCCGCCAATCCACGCGGCCTGATTATCTGCGGCCCGGAATGCCCCGGTGACTCGTTTCCGGCGGCGGTGGTCGGACTGGCCGAACGCGCAGGCTATCCCATTCTGGCTGACCCGCTGTCGAATCTGCGCCATACGCCCGGGGTGTGTTCGGACCTGGTACTTGGCGGCTACCATCTATGGCTCCCCACGCTCGACGAGACCCTCGTCAAGCCCGACGTTGTATTGCGTTTCGGCGTCGTACCGACATCAAACGCATTGGCGGCTTATCTGGAAAAGGCAGCCCCACTCTATCACCTGCACATTCGCGAGGATGGCGAGTGGGCCGACGATCTGCACCTGACGCATGACGTCGTTCAGGTAGACGCCGACGCGCTTTGCCACGCGGTGTCTGCTCAACTACCGGAAAGAAGCCGTGATTTACGATCGGAATGGCTCGAATGTTTTTTGTCGGCTGAGCATAAGACCTGGGCAGCCGAAGGCGAAGCGCTCGCGCGTGAACCGTTTTTTGATGGAGCCGCGGTCGCCTTGTTGCTGGAGGCGCTGCCCGAGGACACCATCCTGTTTGTCGGCAACAGTCTGCCCGTTCGCCACGTGGAGGTATTCGACCACCCCGATTCACGGCGCCTCGCGTTGTTCGGCAATCGCGGGGCGAGCGGCATCGACGGCAACGTGTCAACGGCGCTTGGCCTGGCCGCGGCCGACGGCCGTCCGGTTGTAGCGCTGCTGGGCGATATTACCTTCTACCATGACATGAACGGGCTGTTGGCCGTGCGACAGCACCAACTAAACAACGTTACGTTTGTGGTCATCAACAACGATGGCGGGGGTATTTTCCATCGGCTGCCCGTGGCCCGCCACGATCCCCCTTTCACAGAGTTGTTCCTAACACCCCATGGGCTGACCTTCGAGGCCGCGGCGGCCATGTACGGCCTGCGCTACACGACTGTGTCCGATGCAGCCGGCTTAAGACAAGCGCTGGCCGATGCCTGGCAGCAATCGGCTGCATCCACCTTGATCGAGATCACGACCGATGGCCGCGCGGACTACGCACACATGCGCGCGGTGGCAAACGCCGTTCAAGCGGCTCTGAATCAAACCGAGCGGCCGACCGTTGCCTGAGACGGACGGGCGCAAACCACAAGCAGGAGAATTGATAATGACCGATTGGCAAGCCGTAAAAGAATACAATGACATCACCTACCATAAAGGCGACGGGATGGCCCGAATCGCCTTCAACCGGCCGGAATCGCGCAATGCGTTCCGCCCGCTAACCATCGATGAAATGATCGATGCTTTTCGCAACGCCTGGATGGACCAGGAGATTGGGGTTGTTTTGCTCACAGGAAACGGCCCGGCCACAGACGGCAAATACGCTTTCTGCTCCGGCGGCGATCAACGGGTGCGCGGCCACGCCGGATACGTGGGCGACGACGGCGTAGCGCGCCTCAACGTGCTGGAGCTGCAACGCATAATCCGCACCATGCCCAAACCGGTCATCGCCCTGGTCGCCGGTTACGCCGTCGGTGGGGGGCACGTGCTGCACGTGGTCTGCGACCTCACCATCGCCGCCGACAACGCCATCTTCGGGCAAACCGGGCCAAAGGTGGGCAGCTTCGACGGCGGCTTCGGCTCCAACTATCTGGCCTCTATTGTGGGACAGAAGAAAGCGCGCGAGATCTGGTTTCTCTGCCGTCAATACAGTGCCGCCGAAGCACTCGACATGGGATTGATCAACAAGATCGTACCGGTCGACCAACTGGAAGCGGAAGGGATCGCGTGGGCGCAGGAAATCCTCGCCAAAAGCCCCATTGCCATTCGTTTCCTCAAGGCCGGTTTAAATGCCGATCTCGACGGCCAAACCGGCCTGCAAGTATTGGCCGGCGACGCCACTATGCTCTACTACATGACCGACGAAGGCCGGGAGGGCAAGGAGGCATTTCTGGAGAAGCGCAAGCCGGATTTCCAGAAGTACCCTTGGCGTCCATAGGAAAACGTCGAGTCGGGAGAGATGAACACATCCGCCGTGGGGACAGATTGGTTGAAAGCCCGCGCCGAGGCTTCGCCCAACGCATTGGCGCTGCTGGTTGAACGAAGAGCCTATACGTTCGGCGAGCTGGACGTCCTGGTGTCGCGCCTCGGCCGCCGTTTGGCGGCCGAAGGCGGGACGCCGGGCGGGCATCTCGGCCTGCTGATGAACAACTCGCTCGCCGCCGTCTGCGCCGTCTTTGCCGCCGCGCGTCTTGGGATCGTTCTCGTCCCTCTGAACACCCGACTCACGCCGGTCGAACTGGCCTGGCAGATAGAGTACGCCCACTGCACTCGCGTGCTATGCGCACCGGCATTCGCGCCAACTACCGGGGAGCGACCGACGATTGTCGTTCCCACTGATCCGACGGCGTTCGAATCGTGGCTTAGTGAATCAATGCCCCTTACCCCTGACATGGGTGCATCGGATGCGCCCGCGCCCGGAGCGCTTGACTCTCTGCAATCCATCGTGTTCACGTCCGGCACAACCGGCTTTCCCAAGGGCGCGATGATCACGTTCGCCAACCATTTTTGGAGCGCCGTTGGCTCGGCGTTCAAGCTCGGTACCCGCCCGGACGATCGCTGGCTGGCATGCCTGCCGCTCTTCCACGTCGGCGGCCTGGCTATCCTGTTTCGCTCCTGCTTGTACGGCACGGCCGTCATCCTCCACGACGGCTTCCAAGAAGAGGCCGTGCTGCAAAGCCTGGAGCAGGACGCGCCCACGCTCGTCTCGCTGGTACCAACGATGCTCCATCGTCTCCTGGATACCGGCCTGACTGCTGCCACAGCACCATCATTGCGCCTGATTCTGCTGGGCGGGGCTGCCGCCGCACCCGAACTGCTGGCACGAGCAACGGCCGCAGGACTACCCGTGGCTGTGACTTATGGTTTGACGGAAGCAACATCTCAGGTGGCCACATCACTGCCGGAAGAGACGCGCCTCAAACCCGGTAGCGCGGGTCGCCCGCTGCTTTTCTCGCGCGTGGCCGTGGTAGATGACGACGGCCGCGCCCTTCCCGCGGGGGAACCGGGCGAGATCGTCGTGAGCGGGCCAACAATAACCGCCGGCTATTACGGCGACGCACAGACCACGGCCGCAAAATGGCGAGACGGCTATTGGTCAACCGGCGATGTGGGCTATCTTGACGGGGACGGCGATCTGTGGGTATTGGATCGTCGCAGCGATCTGATCGTGTCCGGTGGAGAGAACGTCTACCCGGCCGAGATCGAACGCGTTTTGCGCGCCCATCCGGCCGTTGCCGCGGCCTGCGTCGTTGGCCTGCCACACCCCGAATGGGGACAGCAAGTAGCAGCCCTGGTCGTTCTTGACGAGCGTAACGAACTAACCGCGGCCGAACTGCTGGCCCATTGCCGCGAGCACCTGGCAGGTTACAAGCAACCGCAGCAGATTATGTTTGCCGATTCGTTGCCATTGACAGGGTCGGGAAAGATCGAGCGCCGTGCCGTGGTCGCGCAACTCGTCCGGCAACAGGAAGCGGCATGAACAGCCACTACCACGTAATCGACGGTCTGCGCTATCACGTCACCGAATGGGGGACGGGAAAACCGCTGCTGATGTTGCATGGGTTTACCGGCAGTGGCACGACCTGGCTACCATTCAGCAATCAGTTCGGGAAGCAATACCGGGTGCTCGCCGTCGACCTGCCCGGCCATGGGCGGACTGATGCACCACTGGACATCGCTCGCTATCGTATGGAACGTGTGGCCACCGATCTCGTTCACCTGCTTACCGAATTACAGGCGACCCCGGCCCATTGGCTTGGCTATTCCATGGGCGGCCGTCTCGCACTCCATGCCGCCGCCCGCTTGCCGGAGCATGTGCGCACTCTCGTGCTGGAGAGCGCCTCGCCCGGCCTCGCAACGGTGGCCGAACGGGAAGCCCGACGAGCGCAGGACGAGGAATTGGCCCGGCGGATCAAAGTTGAGGGCATGGCGGCATTTGTCGACTATTGGGAGCGCTTGCCCTTGTTCGCTTCACAGTCCCGTCTGTCCCCCGATCGGTTGGCTGAACAAAAGGCAGGAAGATTGCACAATTCCGTGAAAGGATTGGCCGGCAGCCTGCGTGGGATGGGAACCGGTTCGCAACCGTCGCTATGGGATTCTCTCGCCGGCCTGACAATCCCGGGGTTACTGTTGGCCGGAGAACTGGATGAGAAGTTCGCGGCGATCAACCGGCGCATGTCGGAGACGTGGGCAACTGTGGAACTGACGATCGTCTCTGACGCAGGTCATGCCATCCACCTGGAACGCCCTGAACTGTTCGCGGCCATCGTGCCCGATTTCCTTGAGCGCGCCTTAGAGCATAACGGCCAGGACCTGACCAATCGCAAACAGCGCGACGAACGCGAGCGCGGCAAGCGACATTTGCTTGAGCCACGGATTGAGAGCAGGCAAATCATCGGCCCGACTGATCGCCATGCCGTTGCGATAGAGCAGCGGAACCGCCAGGAGGAATAAGAGTTGCCAGGGCGAACGAAATTCCAGCAAGACGAACACGAGCGACAGGAGCGTGGCCAGCGCCAGAAGCGCCCAATGGTATTGCCGGGCGCGACGCAACCCCAGCCGAACAGGAATGGAAAGCTTGCCGGCCAGGCGATCCGACTCCATGTCGCGAATATTATTCACGTTGAGCACAGCAACGGCCAACAATCCGCAGGCAGTTGCGGGAAGCAGGATCGGCCAGGCAAGTTGGACGGTTTGTACAAAGTAACTGCCGATGACGCCAACCCAACCAAAGAAAATGAGCACCATGACGTCACCAAAACCGGCGTAGCCATAGGGCGCTTTCCCGGCCGTGTAGGTGATAGCAGCAATGATCGCCGCCGCACCCAGAAGCACGAAAACGATGGTCAGCGAAAATGCGGCATCCTTAAACGCGAACCAGAGCAACGCCAAGCCCGACATCATCGCCAGCAACGCGGTAAAAACGATGGCGCGTCGCATCGCCGACGCAGTGACCTGTCCGCTTTGAACGGCGCGCTGCGGCCCCCGGCGCGCACTATGGTCTGCACCGTGGAAGGAGTCGCCATAATCATTGGCGAGATTCGAGAGGATTTGCAGCAACACGGCCGTCGTGACACACAACAGCGCCACGAGCCGGTCAAAGCTTCCTTCGGCCGCGGCCAGTCCGGCTCCCATCAGGATGCTGGCCAAAGCAAGAGGCAGCGTCCGGGGGCGCATGGCCCCAATCCAGACGGCAGTGCGATTTTTCGATGCAGGCAGAGTAGACATAGGCTGTGGTTATAGCAAAGAGTAGGGCGATAAGGAAGATCGTGGCGACAGGAATTAACATGTTGGATAACGCGATTGAATCTTTTGAAAAGCAGGTAGAGCGCCGCCACACGCGCCCGGTTATTATGGCGGCCGATTTGGCAGTCGGCGGCCCGGACGTGATCGTCATGGCCGGGCCATGCGCGGTCGAATCGCACGAGCAGATGCGTCTCGTGGCTCAGGAAGTGGCGCGCTCGGGCGGGCGAGTATTGCGCGGTGGTGCGTTCAAGCCACGCACCTCTCCCCATGTGTTTCAAGGGTTAGGACATGAGGGTCTTGAGATAATGCGCGCCGCGGCCGACGAGTTTGGCCTGCTGGTTGTAACAGAGGCTCTGGGCGTCGAGCAGTTGCCGCTCGTGGCCGAGTACAGCGATATTATCCAGATCGGCAGTCGTAATATGCAACACTACCCGCTGCTGTGGGCCGTGGGCGAAATGGACAAGCCTGTGCTTCTGAAGCGCGGCTTTATGTCAACTATAGACGAGTGGCTCAAGGCCGCGGAACACATCATCAGCCGCGGCAATGAGCAGATCATCCTGTGCGAGCGAGGCATCCGCACCTTCGAGACGGCCACACGCAATACGCTGGACGTAAACGCCATTGCCCTCGTTAAGCAGACCACACCTTTTCCGGTGATCGCCGATCCCAGCCACGCCACAGGCCGGGCCGATCTGGTGACGGCCGCGGCGCGATCGGCGATTGCCGCCGGAGCCGATGGCTTGCTGGTCGAATTCCACCCCGAGCCGGCCGCGGCGCTGTCCGACGCCGACCAATCGCTCCCGTTAGGCTCGCTGACGCAGTTCAGGCAGGAAGTCGCCGCAATTGCCCGTGCAATGGGCCGCGACATATGTTAAGGCTTCCGGATTCCGGCGATCGACTCCGGTAATCATAATTCGACCGCACTTGCCCATCCGGGCCAATAGCGGCAAAATTAGCCGGCTTCCAATCAACTTCGCCAGGAGAAGGATCATGAAACTGACCGTTTTATCATTCGACCACGGCAGCCCAATCCCCGCCGAGTTCGTGATGGGCATCCCGACGGAATCGGGCCAGGCAACATTTGGACCGAACCGCAACCCTCACCTTCAATGGGCAGGCGAGCCGGAAGGAACCCGTTCATTTGCTCTTATCTGCACCGATCGGGATGCGCCGTCCGTGCGCGACGATGCCAACCAACCGAACCGGACGATCCCCTATGAATTGCCCCGAGCCGACTTTTATCATTGGGTTCTGACCGATATTCCTGCCGATGTACACGAACTTCCCGCCGGTTGCGACTGCGAGGGTGTCACAATTGGGGGGAAAGAGGTGGGGGCAACGCCGTATGGCACACGCGGGATCAATAGCTACACGAACTGGTTCGCCGGTGAGCCTTCCATGGAAGGGAATTATGGCGGTTACGATGGCCCCTTCCCGCCCTGGAATGACGAACGAGTTCACCGCTACTACTTCACGCTCTACGCACTCGACGCAGAATCGCTGGGCTTGCAAGGGGTGTTCGACGGGGCCGATGCGCTACTGGCGATGCAGGGTCATGTGTTGGCGACGGCCGAGTGGTACGGCACCTACGCCATTTATCCGCGCGCCCGTCTCTAATGGTCAGGGTCAAGATATGCGGCA
>JACDJC010003966.1_pt1 | contig 10346 bp, 6 predicted proteins | sample 7454191 | NCBI WGS metagenome assembly JACDJC01 (sample SAMN14253291, study PRJNA609438) | sludge metagenome | isolation source: sludge after 25d culture with pyrite and EDTA | collected 2018-12-20
AGGAAGTTGCCGGTTTCCAGGATGGATTGCACCAGGGCTTCGTCGATCATGCTGGTACCGAGTTCGCGCACGAGGGCGTGGTCGATCTTGAGGAAGTCGAGCTTCATGCTCTTCAGGCGCGTGTAGGAACTTGCACCGGTACCGAACTCGTCGAGGGTGAAGCGGCAGCCGTGGCGCTGCAACTGACGCATGAACAGTTGAATTTGTGCGTGGCCTTCGGCGGCGTCGGCTTCGCTGATTTCGAAGACGAGCTTTTCGCCGGAAATGTCGCCGCGCGCCAGTTCGGCGAGCAGGAACTTCAGGAACACGGGATTGGTGACGGACTGCGCGGAGAGGTTGACCGACAGGCCGCCCAGCTGCGCGGTGCGTTCGGGATGGTCGCGCATCCACTGCAACACGCTTTTCACCACCCAGCGGTCGATTTCGGTGATGCGCTGCAGGCGCTCGGCGACGGCGATGAGGTCGCGCGTGGCGATGCGCTGCGCGCCGCGCGTATCGGGGTGTAGCAGCACTTCATGATACAGCGGTATCCCCGTGGGGTCGCCGATGCTGACCACCGGCTGGCAGTTCAGACTCAGCTCGTTGCTGGCGAGGATGGCGGTCAAGCGATGCGCCTGGTCGGCGAGTGCCTGCACGCCGCCGTCCGTGGTTTCACGGTCGAAGGCGACGACCGCGCTGCCGGATTCGCGCGCGCGCGTGCACGCAGCATTCGCGTTGTCGTAGTAGGTCTCGGGGTCGAGCGCGTCGTGCACGCCCATGAGGCCTGCGGCGGTCCGTACGGTGTAGCGTACGCCGTCGATCTCGTGGGGGCGCGATGCGATGGCCTGGAGCAGGGCGTGTGCCTGCGCTTCCGCGACGGTATAGTCGGATGCCTCGATCCAGAAGGCGAGACCCGATTCCCCCGCGCGTGCCAGTGGCGTTCCGTGTGCCAGGCTGGCAGGCAGCCACTGCGCGAGATCATGCAGGATGGCGGAACGGATTTCGGCACCGGCTGGTTCACCCGCGGGAGTCGTGATGTCCAGCTGGGTGACGCCCAGCGCGAACCCGGCATCCGCGCGCCGGCTGCGCAGCCAGTGGCGACGCACGGCGCGGAAGAAGCTGCGGCGCTTGAGCAGCCCCGTGGTGGTGTCGTGAGTGGACCGCCACACAAGCTCGCGCTGCATCTTCTGGATCATGGCACTGTAGGAACGGTCCATCAGCGGCAGTTCGAGATCCTCGGTCCATTGCGCGTCGCCGGTTTCAAGTGCCTGCAGCAGGTCGGTGCGCTTGAGGTCGAGCTTCTTGATGCCGCGGTAGTTGGCGAACACGTAGACCGGCGGCTGGTCGCCGATCCAGATGAGGTTGAGCGGCGTGTCCGGTGACTTGAGCTGTAGCCAGTCGCCGACGCGCAGGCGCTCGGCGAGTTCGTCCTGCGCTGCCGTCAGCGGCTCGCCGGCGGCATCGTTGAGGCGGGCAGCGACCGGGGTGCGCGGATGGCGCGAGCGGTCACCGTCGAACAGCGCGGCGGCGAGCTGGTCGATGATGCGGTCCTGTACCAGCTTGTCGGCACAGACGTGGGTGAGTGCCTCGTCGATGCGCTGCAGCAGGGTCTGCGCCTGCGCGGTGGTCGCGGCGGGCTGCTCGGGATCGAGCCACGCGCACAGCTGTTCGAGCACCTCCCAGGCGTCGCGCGCGGTCGCGCTGTCGCTGCCGTGACGCAGCTCGGCCATCAGCAGCACGCTGCGCCAGCCGCCGTTGAGGAGCTCGATCACGACATTCGGCGTGGGACGCTCGCCAAGCCGGGTCAGCAGTTGGTGCAGAATGCCGTGCTTGACCACGTCGGCGTGCTGGCGTCCCTCGCACACTTCCTGCAGACGGAAGATGCGTCCCGCGCGTTCGTTCATCAACGGCTTGATCACGCGTTCGAGCTGGATACGGGCTTCCTCGAACACCGCAGGATTCTTCTCCGCTTCGGCGTTGATGCGGTCGGTCCAGCGCTGCATCAGCGCGAGCAGGCGCTGGTCGGCGATGCGCCCGTCGTCGCCGGCGACCATGCTGAGGCGATCGAGCGTGTTGAGAACCTTGTGCGCCGGATGCGAGGCCGAGGCAAGGAACTGCGGATCCGACAGCGCCAGCCGGGCGAGGCTGCTCTCCAGCTTCTGGAACAACGGGCGCACACCCGCGCTGACGGATTTCTCCGCATGCATGGTGTCGAAGAGCGCGCCGAACATGTCGACCGAGCGCTGCATCTCCTGGGTGAGCGTGGACGGCAGCGTACCCGACCGGGCGAGGCGTTCGAGCACGGGCGAGCCACCCTGCAGTCCGGTGCGCGCTGCGGTGTCCGCCATGGCGGATGCCGTGCTTGCGGAAGGCGCGCCGGCGCCCTGTGCGCGGGACGCCTGCGCCGGAGCAGACGTCACCTGCCCGCCTCCGCCGGGTTGCCCGCCGCCCATCGGCTGTCCACTGCTCATCGCTGGCCCCGCAGCCGGCGCCGGCTGGTTGCGGAAGAAGTCGAACAGCGAGCTCGCCAGGCGTCCGAGCGTGCTGCGCGGGCGCGCGGGGGACGACGCGGCGGCTTCGGCCGCGGCATCCGATGCGGACGCCGGCACATCTCCGGGGGGGAGCGCTGAGTCGGCGTCGTCCTGTGCCGCGGAAGCTTCGCTCTGACGCTGTCGCGTCTCGACTTCGGACACCGGCAGCATCGCCAGCAATTCGGCATACAGCGGCGCGAGCTGTTCGGCCAGCGCCTCGCGCAAGGTGACGTAGGCGACCTGGCGTGCGCGCGCCAGCAGCGGAATTCCCTCCAGCGCCTCGCGGTAGGCATGCACGATGACGGCGGGCCCGAAGGGATTGTTGCTGTGATCGCAGGCCATGCCGAACAGTTGCCCGATGCGCGGTTCGAGGTCGAACAACTGCTCCTGGAACTGTTCTTCCAGACGCGACGCCTCGGATGCCGTGGCGAGCCAGTCCTCGAAGTCGTTCTCGTCGACCAGGGAAAGCCCGCCGGAGGCACGCTCTGCGGTCGGCTGCGTGCGCACTGGACGGTGGTGCTGCAGCGCGCCCATCACCTGCTCGATGAAACGCGCCTGAAGCTCCGGGGCGTGCCGTGCAAACTCGGGCACCGCACCGAGCAGGCCGCTGTGCTCGGAAATGCCGGCCGCGTGCAGCGCCGCGTTCTGCAGCCTGTCGCCCAGCACCTGCTGGGCCTGTTCATGCGTGTGCAGCAGGGCCTCGCGCAGCAGGGTCGTGCTGGCCTCGCGCAGGTGGAGGAAGGCGTCGCTCGCCGGCAGGGCGGCAAGTTTTTGCCGGTGACTCGCCATGCGCAGTTTCTGCAGGGCGCGCAGTGCCTCGATCGGTTGGCGGCCAAAGGCGACGCCGATGCCGACCGGGCCCAGGCGCTTGAGGATTGCCGGAACGCGAAAGGTCTGCGTCGTCGAGAGGGCCGCCGGGGTGAACACGACATCCACTTCGGCACCGGCCCGCTGGGCCAGTGCCGCAATGGCGGTTTCCGCATTGACGAAGCGGAGGAACAACCCGCCCAGGCAGAAATCGCGGATTTCGCAGGCGATGTCGGCATGCCCTGGCTGCGTGATGAGCGCCGCCTGCGACACCTGGAAGCGCATGTCGCGCCGCTGATTATGGCCTGGCTGCCGATTCCCCGTCACGATTGCTGTCGGTTCCACATTTTTCTCCACGTTCCTGCTGTATCCGGACCGATGCCATGATGGCGCCCGTCTTCCGGCGCGGCACGCTTGGCAGCATCCCCCCCATTTTGTTAGACTGCCACGCATGATCCGTGCCGCAAAGCGTTTTTTCAGCTTTTTTTATCCCACGCCCCAGGCGGTCGGGAGGCGCTGACGTACGCAGCACAGCCTAACGAAACCGCCAGCCCGCTGGCGGTTTTTTCGTTGTATGCGCCGCCGCGGGTCGACCAGACAAACGGAGCCTGACCATGCATGCCACCCGAACCGACGATACACGCATCGAGCAAAGCGGCGAACTCCTCGCGCCGATGCAGATCATGCGCGAATTGCGCGCCACCGAGCCGGTCCTCGCCCACGTCGCGCGTGCGCGCCGTGCCATCCACGACGTGCTGCACGGGGCCGATGACCGCATGTTCGTCATCGTCGGTCCCTGCTCGATCCACGATCCCGCCGCAGCGCTCGACTATGCGCGCCGGCTGAAACCTCTGGCCGACGAACTGGCGCACGATCTCATCGTTGTCATGCGCGTGTATTTTGAGAAACCGCGCACCACCGTCGGCTGGAAGGGCCTGATCAACGACCCGCATCTCGACGAGAGTTTCGATATCAACGAAGGACTGCGCCTGGCGCGCAAGCTGCTGCTGGGCATCAACGAGGTCGGCCTGCCGTGCGCCACGGAATTTCTCGACCTCATCTCGCCGCAGTACATTGCCGATCTGGTGAGCTGGGGCGCGATCGGCGCGCGTACCACCGAGTCGCAGTCGCACCGCCAGCTCGCCTCCGGCCTGTCGTGCCCGGTCGGCTTCAAGAACGGCACCGACGGCAGCCTGCGCATCGCGGTGGATGCGATCAAGGCGGCAGCCGCACGCCATCATTTCATTTCCGTCACCAAGTCGGGTCATGTCGGTGTATTCAGCACGACCGGCAACGAGGATGCCCATGTCATCCTGCGCGGCGGCAAGACACCCAACTACGACGCCGCCAGCGTCGACCATGCGTGCGCCGAGCTCGCGGCCGCCGGGCTGCGCCAACAGCTGATGATCGACTTCTCGCACGCCAATTCGAGCAAGCAGTACCAGCGCCAGCTGGAAGTCGGCGCGGACGTTGCCGCGCAGGTCGCGGCGGGCGACGCGCGCATCATCGGCGCGATGATCGAGAGCCACCTCAACCCCGGCCGTCAGGACCTGATCCCCGGCCAGCCGCTGGAGTACGCCAAGTCGATCACCGATGCGTGCATCGGTTGGGACGACACCGAACCGCTGCTGCGCCTGCTGGCCGATGCCGTGAAAAAACGTCGCCTCACCGCGCCGGCGGATGAGGAATGACGGTAGAATGAGCGTGGCGGGCCTCCCCGCATGGCCAAGTCGTGAACCGGGTCAGGTCCGGAAGGAAGCAGCCCCAGCGATCCATGCCAGTGCCGGGGTTCTGGCTCGCCACATTCCCCTGCCCACTCACCTGTCTTTCGGCATACGATGAAAAGGATCTTCGCTCCGTTGTTCATTGCGGCATGCGGGCTTGCGCCTGCCAGTCATGCGGCCGACGGAATCGCCGTGGGAATTGGCAACGGAAACGACGTGGACATGGTGCAGGTCGCGCTGACCCGGTCGTGGGATCGCCAATGGTTCACCGAAGGCGACGGATATCTCACCGGCTACTGGGAAGTGTCGCTGGCTCACTGGGATCCTCAGGCCGCCGGCGGCCAGCGCATTTGGGACCTTGGTTTCGCGCCTGTGTTCCGCCTGCAATCGAAGGCGCAGAGCGGCTGGCGCTCCTATCTCGAAGGTGCGATCGGCGTGCATCTCGTCAGCCACACCCATGTCGATGCCGGGCGTGATCTGGGCAGTGCGTTCCAGTTTGGCGATCATGTCGGCATTGGTCTGATGTTCGGGCAGCGCGGGCAGCTCGACCTTGGCTACCGCTTCCAGCATGTCTCCAATGCCGACATCAAGGATCCCAACAGCGGTGTCAATTTCCACCAGTTGCGCCTGGGCTATCTCTTCTAGCCGCGGGCGCTACGCAAGCGCAGGGCGGGCGCGCCGCTCTGCTAAAATTGCGCAATGATGGATCTATTCGGCGACTCCTCCCAACCGGCCATGGCCCTGGCCCGCAAGTGGCGGCCGCGCGGATTCGCCGACCTCAAGGGGCAGGAACACGTGGTGCGCGCGCTGTCGAACGCGCTCACCCAGGGCCGCCTTCACCACGCCTATCTGCTCACCGGCACGCGCGGGGTGGGCAAGACCACACTGGCGCGCATTCTCGCCAAATGCCTCAACTGCGAAACCGGCGTCACCGCGACGCCGTGCGGCACCTGCTCAGCCTGTACGCAGATCGACGCCGGGCGCTTCGTCGACCTGCTCGAACTCGACGCAGCGTCGAACACCGGCGTCGACAACATGCGCGAGGTGCTGGACAACGCGCAGTACGCGCCGACCGCGGGACGCTACAAGGTGTATATCATCGACGAAGTGCACATGCTGTCGAAGCCGGCGTTCAATTCCATGCTGAAGACGCTGGAAGAGCCGCCCGCGCACGTGAAATTCATCCTCGCCACCACCGATCCGCAGAAGATACCGGTGACGGTGCTGTCGCGCTGTCTGCAATTCAACCTCAAGCCGATGCCGCCCGCGCTGGTGGCGCAGCATCTCGGCGAGGTGCTGGAACAGGAAAACGTGGCGGCCGAACCCGCCGCGCTCAACCTCCTGGCACGTGCCGCGGCCGGCAGCATGCGCGACGCGCTCTCGCTCACCGACCAGGCCATCGCCTATGGCGGCGGCCGCGTCGAGGCGGAGGCGGTCGAGGCCATGCTCGGCACGGTGCGGCGCGATTATCTGTTCGATCTGCTCGACGCGCTGGCGGCGTGCGACGCCGACGCGCTGATGGCACAGGCACGCGCGCTGGCCGAGCGCGGCATTGCGTTCGATGCCGCGCTGCAGGATCTGGGCAGCCTGCTCGCGCAGATCGCCCTCGCCCTGCACGCCCCGGATGCCGTCGAGGCCGGCATGGAGAGCGAACGGGTGCGGGCCGCCGCCACACAAGTCGACGCGGAAACGGTACAGCTTTATTACCAGATCGCGCTCAACGGCCGCCGTGATCTGCCGTTCGCGCCGGACGAGTTGTCAGGCTTCGCCATGACGCTGCTGCGCATGCTGGCGTTCACCCCGGGCGCGGCCGAGGGTACACCGCGGCCAGCGGCTGCCGCGCGTCCGGCGCCCACACCGCGCAGCGAACCCGTAGCACGCGCCACGCCAGCGGCCGTCGCGCCACCCGCGCCTGTTGCGTCGCACGCGCCCGTCGCGCCGCAGGCACCGCTGCCCGCCACGCCGGTGATGACGGTGCGCGAACCCGCACCGGTGGCGGCGTGGGACTGGCCGGAAATCGTCGCGCGTCTGCGCCTGGGCGGTATGGCGAGAATGCTCGCCGATCATTGCGAACTCGCGGCGCAGGCAGGCGACGCGGTGACGCTGCGCGTGGGTGCGGCGCACAAGCACCTGCTGGATGCCGCGTATCGGGAGAAGCTGGTGGCGGCCCTGCGCGAGCGCTTCGGCGCTTCCCTCGACGTGCGCTTCGAAATTGGCGATGCCGCCGAACAGACCCCGCAGCAGGTGCGCACGCGCGCACGCGAAGCGCGCCAGGCGGAAGCCGTGGCGGCGATCGAGGCGGACCCGTTCGTGCGCGAGCTGGTCGAACGCTTCGACGGTCGCATCGACCCGAACACCATACAACCTCTAGGAGAACACCCATGATGAAGGGCGGCATTGGCAACCTGATGAAGCAGGTGCAGCAGGTGCAGGACAACATGGCCAAGATGCAGCAGAAGCTCGCGGACCTCGAAGTCGAGGGCGAGAGCGGCGCGGGCATGGTCAAGGTGACGATGACCTGCAAGTACGACGTGCGTCGGGTCAGCATCGATCCCGGTCTGATGACCGACGACAAGGAAATGCTCGAAGATCTCATTGCCGCGGCGATGAACGACGCGGTGCGCAAGGTCGAATCCACGGTGGCGGAAAAAATGGGCAGCGTGACCGCCGGCCTGCCGATTCCGCCCGGCATGAAACTGCCGTTCTGAAGCACGGGACCATTGCGTGCAGCCGGCCGCGCTCGACCAGTTGATCGCTGCGCTGCGCGTCTTGCCAGGCGTCGGCCCCAAGTCGGCGGCGCGCATGGCCTACCATCTGCTGCAACGCGACCGGGCCGGGGCCGGAAAGCTCGCCGCGGCGTTGGAGCATGCGCTCGCGCATCTGGTGCATTGCCGCCTGTGCAACAATTTCTCCGAGGCCGAGGTGTGCGAGGTCTGCGCGAGCCCGCGGCGCGACCGGCGCCAACTGGCGGTGGTCGAGATGCCGGCGGACTTCAACATGATGGAAGCCACGCACAGCTATGGCGGGCTGTATTTCGTGCTGATGGGCCGGCTCTCGCCGCTCGACGGGGTCGGTCCGCGCGAGATCCATCTCGACCGCCTGATCGCGCGCGCCACCGACGGTGTCGTCGAGGAGGTGATCCTGGCGACCAATTTCACCCCCGAGGGCGAAGCCACTGCGCACACCATCGGTGAACTGCTGAAGGCACGCGGCCTCAGCGTGACGCGCCTGGCACGCGGGGTGCCGGTCGGTGGCGAGCTGGAATACGTGGACAGTGGCACGCTGGCCCAGGCGGTCCGCGACCGCCGCGCTGTCTGATGAATCAAAACCCAACCGGAACGACACGATGGAACTGACCGCTCTCACCGCACTCTCCCCCCTCGATGGTCGCTACGGCAGCAAGACCGCTGCGCTGCGCGAATTCTTCAGCGAATACGCGCTGATCAAGTATCGTGTCATCGTCGAGATCGAATGGCTGAAGGCGCTGGCGGCGGAGCCGGCGATCGCTGAGGTGCCGGCATTCTCGGCCGAGGCCATCGCTGTGCTCGATGCCATTGCCGATACCTTCTCGGTGGCAGACGCCGAGCGCGTCAAGGCGATCGAGGCGGTGACCAACCACGACGTCAAGGCGGTCGAATACTTCCTCAAGGAAAAAACGCAATCCAGCGCCGAGATCGCCGCGGTGGCGGAGTTCTTCCATTTCGCCTGCACCTCCGAGGACATCAACAACCTGTCTCACGCGCTGATGCTGAAGGGTGCGCGCGATGGCGTGCTGCTGCCGGCACTGGAAAAACTCATCGCGCGTCTCACCGACATGGCGCACGAACTCGCCGAGCTGCCGATGCTGTCGCGCACCCACGGCCAGCCGGCTTCGCCCACCACCGTGGGCAAGGAACTTGCCAACGTCGTCTACCGCCTGCGCCGCGCCTGGGATGTTCTCGGCGAGCTCGAGCTCACCGGCAAGATCAACGGCGCGGTCGGCAACTACAACGCCCACCTGGCGGCGTATCCAGAGCTGGATTGGGAAGGCTTCGCGCGCGACTTCGTGCAGCATCTCGGCCTCGCGTTCAACCCCTACACCATCCAGATCGAGCCGCACGACGGCATGGCCGAACTGTACGACGCGATCGCGCGTACCAACACCATTCTCATCGACCTCGACCGCGACGTCTGGAGCTACATCTCCCTCGGTTATTTCAAGCAAAAAGTGAAGGCAGGTGAGGTCGGCTCCAGCACCATGCCGCACAAGGTCAACCCGATCGATTTCGAGAACAGCGAGGGTAATCTTGGCATCGCCAACGCCGTGCTGCGACATCTTGCGGAGAAGCTGCCGATTTCACGCTGGCAGCGCGATCTCACCGATTCGACGGTGCTGCGCAACATGGGCGTCGGCTTCGGTTACAGCCTGCTCGCCTACGAATCCTGTTTGCGCGGCCTGGGCAAGCTCGAAGCCAACCCGGCGGCGCTTGCCGCCGATCTCGATGCCAACTGGGAAGTGCTCGCCGAGCCGATCCAGACGGTGATGCGCCGCTACGGTGTAGCCAATCCCTACGAGCAGTTGAAGGAACTCACACGCGGCAGGGGCGGCATCACGCGCGCCACGCTGCACGCCTTCATCGACGGTCTGGCGATTCCCGACGGCGAAAAGGCCCGGCTGAAGCAGATGACGCCGGCAAGCTATACCGGCATCGCCGCGGAGCTTGCCAGCCGGATTTGAGGAGAGTGGGCATGAGCGAACACGCGCTCGACGTCGGCCAGGCCGACTTTGACCGGAACGTCATCGAGGCGTCGCGGCAGCGCCCGGTGCTGGTCGATTTCTGGGCACCGTGGTGCGGACCGTGCAAGGTGCTGAAACCCCTCCTGGAAAAACTCGCGGCCGAGTATGGCGGCAAGTTCCTGCTTGCCAAGATCAATTCCGACGACAACCAGGCGCTTGCCGTGCGCTACGGTGTGCGCGGCATTCCCAGCGTCAAGGCCTTCATCGACGGCGAAGTGGTCGATGAATTTTCCGGTGCGCTGCCGGAAGGCGAGGTGCGCGCCTTTCTCGACCACCTCATTCCTGGCCCGGCGGAAGCATTGCGCAGCGAGGCTGCGGCCGCGCGCGCCGCGGGCGATCTGCCGGGCGCGTTGCAGTTGCTGGCGGAGGCGTCGACACTCGATCCCACGCATGTCGGCGTGCGCCTCGACGCGGTCGAGATCATGCTCGACCTCGGCGAGACGGCCGAAGCCGAGCGTCTCATCGGCAGCGTCGCGGACGATGCCGATCCGCGTGCGGCGCAGTTGAAAGCGCGCCTGCATTTCACCT
>JACDJC010003967.1_pt1 | contig 10344 bp, 4 predicted proteins | sample 7454191 | NCBI WGS metagenome assembly JACDJC01 (sample SAMN14253291, study PRJNA609438) | sludge metagenome | isolation source: sludge after 25d culture with pyrite and EDTA | collected 2018-12-20
CATGGCGGCGCGATTAAAGATCTGGAGAGCCTGGGTGAGCAGTCGGCTACCGGCATGTGGGCCATAACAGGGGTGTTGGTTGTAGAAGCACCTGAAGAGAGCAGGCTTTATAAAATCGGATTCCGGGAAAATGATGTGATTATTGAGGTTAATGGCTCTGAAATTGAATCAGTTAAAGGTTTGGAGCGCTATTTGGAACAGTATAAATTTGAGGCTGAAGTGATTGTTGGAGTTTGGAGGGATCAGGGGAGAGCAAAGGTACGGTTCCGGTGATTTATTCAGGGCTTCCTCTGGAGGGCAATCCTCGTCAGCCGTAGTTTTCATCCAATTTTAATTGGGCATAATGAGGCAATGACTGTTTGCTGAAAAGCCTCTTTTCGGCCAGAATTAGGTGTTCAAACGGATATTCATTTAAATTTTTTATAAAATTCAAAAAGAGTCGCCTGCCAGCGACTCTTTTTTTTGCTTCAAATGTTAAAAAGGAGGTTTTTTATTGCCAGGTAAAAACAAATAACTACATTTGCCCGCGTTTATGTATTACATAAATGCAATAAAAGTAACTTTCATATTTACAAAATTAATTTCATGGAAAAAAAGAGATCATTTTCGATCTTTTGCGCTCCTCTGATAGGGCGTAAATTGAGACGGGCAGTCAAAGGGTTTACCTTTGTGCTGATGGCCGCCGGGTTGCAGTTCTCTGCACTTGCGGCGACTGATGGTGAAGTTAAGGAGTCGGTAAACACGGTTTCACTTCAACAACAGACCAAAACCATTTCCGGAACGGTGGTGGACGCCAATGGAGAAACCGTCCCCGGTGCCACCGTGCTGGTGAAAGGTACCACTACCGGCACTATTACCGATATGGATGGGAACTTTACTTTGTCAGATGTTCCCGAGGATGCAACGCTGGTTTTCTCCTTCGTGGGGATGAAAACAATTGAGGTGGCGGTTGCAGGGCAGGATACCTTTAGTGTCGTACTGCAGGAAGAGTCGCTGGGACTGGATGAGGTGGTGGTTGTGGGATACGGCACACAAAAGAAAGTGAATCTTACCGGTGCCATTGGAACCGCCTCGGGCGACGTGCTGGAAAACCGGCCCATTACCAACGTCGGACAAGGGCTGCAGGGTGTAATCCCCAACCTGAACGTCACCATGGCCAACGGGGCACCCGGTACAGGAGCTTCCTTTAATATTCGTGGAGGGACCTCATTGAACGGCGGAAGCGCATTAATTTTAGTGGATGGGGTGCAAACCGACCTCAATTTGATCAATCCGCAAGACGTGGAGAACGTTTCCGTTTTGAAAGATGCCGCTTCGGCATCCATTTATGGGGCAAGAGCTGCCTTTGGTGTGGTGCTTATTACAACCAAACAGGGCAAAAGGAACAGCGAGACAAAAGTCAGTTACAACAACAATTTCTCCTGGTCGGCACCTACCCGTTTGCCCGATATGCCTACCTCCTATCAATGGGCACAATCCATGAACACTATGTCAATCAACGACGGCCAGGGAGAGTTTTTTACGCCCAATCAGTTGGACCTGATACAAGCACACCTTGATGATCCTGCAAATAATCCCGGTGTTTTCGTGGATAATACAGGCATTATGCACCCTGCTCATACTCAGGATAATCCGGCATGGGGCTATGTAGGAAACACCAATTGGTTCGAAGAACTTTATAGAAACAACGCCTTTATGCAACAGCATAATGCAAGCCTCCAGGGCGGGGGCGAAAACTCTAATTTTTACGGATCATTGGCGTATCAGGGACAAGACGGCTTATACCGATATGGGAACGATAAATACGACCGGTATAACCTCACATTTAACTACAACCAGGATGTAACAAGTTGGTTAGAACTCGGTTTCTCAACCAAGTATATTCACACCAATAATGATAACCCGAATCTGGAAAACGACGGTATGGCCAATCCTCAATACGAAACCTATCGTACGTTTCCCACCGTTGTAATGTACTTACCCGATGGCAACTTTGCCGGAATGGAAGGACGTCGGTTCAACAAAAACATTTCAGCCCGTATGGCTACAGCCGGACGAAATAAAACCGGGGTTGACGATGTATGGTTTACCGGTAAATTTAAAATGACCCCTTCGGCAGGATGGACCGTTCAGGGAGATTACACCGTGAACAAATGGTTCCGCACGATACAAAATCATCGTAAAATAGGTTATCAAAAGATGCCCGACGGAGTACCCGACTTAACCTTTAACACACCCAATAAGTATTATATGGAGCGCAACGTGGATACTTATTCTGCGCTCAACGTTTGGTCTCAATATGAAAAAGAGTTTGGAAGTCACCATTTTTCTGCCATGGTTGGATACAATCAGGAGGCAAAGGAGAATACCGGAATGACGGTAAATACCGAAAACCTCTATTTGAACGATGTACCACGGTTGCATATGGCAAATGATTTAAAATCAGCCAGGGAACCTGGTACCGAATGGGCGGTGCAGGGTGTTTTCGGAAGGATAAATTATGATTTCGAATCAAAATACCTGCTCGAATTCAATGGTCGTTACGACGGCTCTTCCAAATATAGAGAGAGTAATCGTTGGGGCTTTTTTCCCTCGGCATCGTTGGGTTGGAGAATTTCGGAAGAAGACTTCTTCATGCCGCTTAAATCTGCAGTAGATAACCTGAAATTCCGCTTCTCATTGGGTGAACTCGGAAACCAGGTTACCTCCGGCAACTTCGACTATATTTCAAGTGTAAACGGATATCTGGTTAATTATTTAATTGACAACCGGCAGCTTGTGGGAATATCCCAACCATCTCTTCCTAATTTAAACACTACCTGGGAACGCGTGATGAACTACAACGTGGGGTTGGACTGGAATTTATTTAAAAATAAACTTTACGGTTCTTTCGATTACTACATCCGAAACACAACGGGTATGGTGCAAAACAAAGCCTATCCTGCTGTACTTGGTGCTACTGGTGGTAAAGAGAATATTGCCGATATGCGCACAAACGGATGGGAATTGTCCCTCGATTGGAGAGACAAAATAGGTGATGTTCTTGGCAAGCCAATGACTTACACCGTGGGCTTTGGTCTTTCGGACTCATACAGTGAGATAACCAAATACGACAATCCTACCGGTGCGTTGGGCGATTGGTATGTGGGCAAACGATTGGGCGATATCTGGGGATACGAAACCCAGGGACATATAATGAGCGAGGCTGAAGCTCAGGAACAGGTAACCCGCCAGGGCGTGATATCCAAAAACTGGCACATTGGCGATATTATTTATGCCGATTTAAACAATGATGGTAAAGTGGACTATGGCGACAACACGTTGGCCAAGCCCGGCGATAAAAAAATAATTGGAAACTCCACGCCACGTTATCGCTTCAATTTCAGATCGAGTTTGGACTGGAAGGGTTTCAACCTGCGTGTTTTCTTCGAAGGAATGGGGAAACGCGATGTATGGCTCAGTTCATTCATGTTTTGGGGATATTCCGGACAATGGTGGAGCGCCATCACAAAGTACCATTACGACAATACATGGTCATTGGAGAATCCCGACGGATATTTTGTAGCATCAAACAGGGGACAAAACAAACAAGTTCAAACCAAGTATTTGCAAAACGGTGCTTACATTCGGTTAAAAGAACTTTCCCTTTCCTATACCATTCCTAAACAATTTACCGATAAAGTAGGCATTGGCAATGCACGTGTATTTGTTAGCGGACAAAACTTGTGGGATGCCACTGGTCTGCTGCCTGACATTGATCCTGAAATCGCAAATATCAATTATTCAGGAGATGATGCGGGGGATGGATTTAAATATCCTTATAGCCGCACACTATCTTGTGGAGTAAGTGTATCATTCTAAAATATAAAAGATTATGAGATTTTTAAAATATATATTTTTCGCAGGTCTTGCTGCATTGCCATTCGCAGCATGCGACCAACTCGACACTGAACCTTCGGAGACAGTGGCGACTGAAACCTTTTTCAAAAATGCCAATGGAGCCGCATTGGAACTCTATGCCAATGGCTTCTACCCAATGCTCTACGGGCACGGGAACTATCAATCCTACGGTTTTGGTATGTTAGAGGCAGATTTTGATTCCGACAACTTGCTTCCATGGGGTTACAATCAAAGAAGCTTCGGGCATAATGTGGCGCCTACCACGGCAGGCTCTGTATGGAATTGGGAAGACATTCGAAAAGCAAATAACTTTTTGAAATACTACGATTTATCCCCGGCTACAAAAGCTGAAAAGGACAGGGTTTTGGGACAAGTCTTGTTTTTTAAATCGTACGACTATTTCAACAAATTAATGGACTTTGGAGATTTGCCCTGGTACGACAATGTTTTGGAAACCGGTGGTGAAGACCTTTACAAAGGACGCGACCCTCGCGAATTGGTTGTAACCAACATTATTCGTGACCTGGACGAGGCCATTGAAACTTTGCCGAAAAAAAGTATCGTTTCGCGTGTCAGCAAAGATGCCGCTTTGGCTCTTAAAGCCCGGGTGTGTATATTCGAAGCCAGTTGGCGACGTTACCACGGTGGCGATGGAGCTGAAAAATATTTTACTCTGGCCAGGGATGCCGCAGCCGAATTAATGAAACCCGAATACGGCTATGCGCTCTACAACGGGAGTAAACCGGAGAAAAGCTATTACGAGCTGTTTATCCAGGCAAATTACAAAGGAAATCCTGAAATAATTCTTTCTAAGGAATACGATCCTGCACAAGCAAAGGCGAACAACGTGTCGCGGCAAATAGGTACAGGCGAAAATCCCTTTGGCATGTCTAAAAGCATGGCAGACGATTACCTTTCAATTGATGGACTCCCCGTTGCAAGCAGTTCGTTGCACACGGCAGGAGAAAGTTTTATAGATGAGTTGGAGAACAGAGACCCCCGGATGCTTCAAACCATTGCTACACCCGCAGCGGGTGAGTTTACTTATTATCTGGATGGCAAGCGTCCGGCAATAGCCAATCTGTTCAATCCAATCAAAGAAATAACGGTAAATAATCAAACCATTGATATTACAAAGCCCGAGAATAACCAATACAAATGGGCGGATAAAGGTGCCAGTTCAACCGGGTACGTGGTAGTTAAGTTCTACAATCCGGCGGAAGATCAGTCGGCTCACCATCAGGGAACTGTAGATGCGCCTTTGTTCCGTTTTTCCGAAGTTCTGCTGATTTATGCGGAGGCAAGTGCGGAGCTGGGAGATGCCAATATGCAGGCTGTACTGGATGCAACGGTTAATAAATTGAGAGAACGGGTTGGGTTCAATGTGCCCTTAACCACAACTCCTGTTTCCGACCCGCGTCTTGAAGCGATGTATCCAAATGTGACCGGTGCTAACGCCGCCCTGATCCGTGAAATCCGTCGCGAACGCAGGGTAGAGCTGGTTGGAGAAGGACTTCGCCTCTATGATATCCTTCGTTGGAAGATAGGACATGTGTTGAATGAAAAAAGAGCAGGTTTCGTGCCCGACCCAACACTCTATTCTCCTGAAGAAATCGCAAAACTGGAAAACGATATGGGAGTACTGCCCAATGGCGCTCTTAATATCTATGACGCACGCGTAACCGCGGCCCCTGATTTTCAGGAAAAAAACTATTTACTTTCATTGCCGATAAATGAAATGGCACTGAATCCAAATCTAAGGCCCAATAATCCGGGATGGGATTAATGATAAAAACAATTTCGGGATAATACTATTGTCTCAGTTTCAAAAGAGGCAGTCCGGTTGTTGGACTGCCTCTTTTAAATGAAAACCATTCTCTCCCTTTTTAAAAGCGTCGAACGGTTTGCTATATATCCCCGCATTTCATACGTCTGCCTGCCATCGGTCGCCATCCGCGTGTGCTGAAGCTTTACCCCTCGGCCGCCAAAGGCTTGTCACTTACGCTTCAAAGCTTCAGCGACGGAGCGCCGACGGCACGGCGCGTTCGCATAAAGCTTTAGCGTCGCATCTTCGGCAAGCCTCCGGCGACCGAAGGGTTGCGAAGCGGAGGCGCAATCTTTAGCGGAGGCACACGGTGATACCGGTAGGCAGGGTGTTATTCACGATAAATCCGGCAAAGGTCGGATTAATATGAATAGCCCTGGGTGAAACCCGGGGAAAAATGGCGAAAGGCAGCAGAACCCGGCACTGCCGGGTTCAATTGAGCATTATTTAAACGCCCAACCTCGATAAACCAGAAATAACAAATAGTGCTCAAAATTCAATAAATCAATCCCGATGGCTCGGCATCGAACCTCCAAATGCTGTTTTGTCCCGATTCCTCGGAATCGTGTTTTCCGAATTGGTCCCGAGAATTCGGGATTGTTTTTTGTTATTTGCAATTTGATTTTTTGCCCAAAAAAGCAATGCCTGCCCCGTTCTACGGGGAATATAACTGATAAGGATACTAATTCAATAAAACTAATAAGAATCATCGCTTTTACAGAACAGTTGAAAAAATAAAGCATCATATTTTTAAAATGAGTATATTTGAAATATGATTACCAGGGATGACCTATTATAGAAGTTGAAAAGAGAATAACCTGTTCTTCATAAGGACTTTGCTACTTAAAGAGATTGGTCTGTTTTTGTCGTTTACCGACGAAAGCTTTACCCAAGACAGCGATATTGATATTCTCGTTGATTTAGAGAGACCGATTGGATGGAAATTTTTTTCCCTCGAGATATATTTCGAAAAGATATTCAATAGACCCCGCTGTGCCCCAATGGTTTTGGTCCAAAGATTTGCATCCTTGAACCAAAATAGATTTCTCTCCGGCAGCTGCCGGAGAGGAATCTCTTGGTAGTAAGAATTTTGTTTAATTCTTTCATTAGTACTGGCCGCCTGCAATGAAGGGCAGGCAGGGAGAAATCTTTCTGATACAGGGTCTGGCACATTTCGGGAGACATCTTAAATTTCTAACCTCTAACTTTTAATCCCGATAGCTATCGGGACTAACCTCTAATCTCTATAAAAAATGAAACGAAAAACCCATTTTCTTTTATTCCTGAGCCTGTTCCTGACCATGAGTGTCATGGCTCAGAACTCAGCGATCGAGAACCCGCGCATCATCTCCAAAAACAAGCTGGAGCCGCGCAGCACGTTTTATCCTTACTCAACTGTTCAGGAAGCCTTGCAAGGCAACCGCGACCAGTCGCAATGGTTCAGGTCGCTCAATGGTGAATGGAAATTCAACTTTTCCGAAAACGATCAACAGGTGCCCGAAGGATTTCAGCGCGATGGCTACGATGCCTCTGCCTGGGATAACATCGACGTGCCCTCCTGCTGGGAGATGCGGGGTTACGGAACACCCATTTATACCAACGTGGTCTATCCCTTTCCTGTGGACCCGCCCTACATAAAGCGCGAAAACCCTGTGGGCGTCTATATCAAAGAGTTTCAGGTGCCTGAAAATTGGGCCAACCACAAAGTGATACTCCATTTCGGCGGGGTCAGCTCGGCTTTCTATCTTTGGGTAAACGGGCAGGAAGCCGGTTTCAGCGAAGGCAGCCGTCTGCCGGCCGAGTTCGATATAACCGCTTATCTGAAAGAGGGAACCAACCGCGTAACCGTGAAAGTGTATCGCTGGAGCGATGGCAGTTACCTCGAAGACCAGGACCACTGGCGCATGAGCGGACTGCACCGCGAGGTGTATCTGATGGCTCGTCCCAGGGTGCATTTCAGCGATTTTGCCGTCCGTACCCGTTTCGACCGGGGTTACCGGAACGCCTTTTTGCAGATAGCCCCTGAGATCAATAACGTGGATAAGCAAAACCTGGAAGGCTGGTTGGTAAAAGCCCGCCTGTTCGATGCCGGCAACCGGGAAATTCTCCCTCAACCTATGGAAGCCAGGGCACAGGAGGCTGTGCAGCGTTGGTATCCCCAGCGCGATAAGCCTTACTTTGCTTTAATGGAACAGCTCATAAGCGCCCCTCTGCACTGGACCGCCGAAACGCCTAATCTTTATACGCTGGTGCTCTCCCTGGAGAACAGTAATGGTGAAGTCATTGAAACCACTTCCACTAAAGTAGGATTCCGCGAAGTGGAAATTAAGAACAGCGTACTCTTGATCAACGGCCAACCGGTTAAGATGAAAGGGGTTAACCGGCACGATCACAGTCAGATAAACGGCAAGACCGTTAGCCGCGACGAGATGCTGCGCGATGTGTTGCTGATGAAACAATTCAACGTGAACGCAGTGCGCACGTCACACTATCCCAACGATCCTTACTTTTATGAGTTGTGCGATAAATATGGCCTCTACGTGATGGACGAGGCCAACATCGAGTCGCATGGTGTGGGCGGCCTCTTTTCAAATCTAACGGACTGGAGCTATGCCTTTATCGACCGTGTGGTGCGTATGGTGGAGCGCGATAAGAACCATCCTTCCATCATCTCCTGGTCGCTGGGCAATGAGTCGGGCTCGGGCCCCAACCATGCAGCTGCTGCCGGCTGGGTAAAGGAGTTTGACCCCACCCGCTTTGTGCATTACGAAGGCGCCCAGAGCGATCATGAACATCCGGCATACATTAAACCCGGTTCCGGTAAGTCACCCGCTTACATGGCTAACCCCACCGACCCCGCCTGGGTGGACGTGATTAGCCGCATGTATCCCACCCCCGATGAGTTGGAAAAACTGGCCAACAGCCCCTATATCCACCGGCCCATCATGCCTTGCGAATACGCCCATGCCATGGGCAACTCACTGGGTAACTTCAAGGAGTTTTGGGATGTGATTTATGATTATCCCAACCTGATGGGCGCCTACATTTGGGACTGGACCGACCAGGGCCTGCTGCAAACCGATGATGAGGGCCGGCACTATTGGGCCTATGGCGGCGATTTTGGCGATACGCCCAACGACGGCAACTTCTGTATCAACGGCGTGGTCGCTCCCGATCAAACGCCTCATCCTGCTCTTTGGGAAGCCAGGAAGGTGTTTCAGGATATAAGCACCACCGCCGCAGACATGGACCGGTATCAGTTGAATGTGCTTAACCGTCAGTCGCACAGTGACCTTTCGAAATATGACATGCATTGGAAAGTGATGGCCGACGGACAAAGCATTCAGAATGGCACCCTTGCGCTTCCGGTGATACTGCCCGCGCAAAGTGAAAGAGTCACCGTTCCCGTGAAACCATTTAAGCAGGAGGCCGGCAAGGAGTATGTGTTGGAGGTGAACTATGTGCTGAAGCAGGACGCTTTGTATGCCGGCAAAGGCTTTGAAGCCGCCTGGGATCAGTTTGTGCTGGCGCCTAATACTTCTGAAGTGAGCCTCGCCGGAAGGGGGAAACTCAACTATTCTCAGGATGAAAAGCAGTTGACAATAATGGGCAATGCATTTGAAATGAAATTTGAAAAAGCTTCCGGTCAGCTTTCCGAATATCTGCTGAAGGGCGAAAATATTTTAAAACGGCCGCTAAAGCCCAATTTTTGGAGGGTTCCCACCGACAACGACCGCGCTGGTGGCAACATGGTGGCCAAAGAGATGAAAGTATGGAAATATGCTGCCGACGATATGGAGCTCATCGACTGGAGTGTGGAAGAAGTTGAAAACAAATTAAAATTCAGCTCCGAATACCGTCTGTCGGTGGATCAAAGTCGTTTAAGATTGACATATACCGTTTCGCCGGTTGGGGAACTCCTTGTAGAAATGCACATTGCAAAGGGAGTGAATGCCCCGGTGCTGCCTCGTTTTGGCATGCAGTGCGGAATCTCCGATGAGTTTGCCAGGGTGCAGTTTTATGGTAAGGGCCCCCAGGAATCCTATTGGGACCGGAAAGAGGGTGCCCGCCTGGGACTCTTTTCTATGAAAAGCGATGAAGTCGCCTATAACTATGTATATCCACAGGAAAATGGCAACCGCAGCGATGTACGATGGCTGAGGATTGAGGGCAGCAAGAAGTCCGTGAGTGTAACCGGCCACCCGGTATTCGACTTTTCGATTTGGCCCTACACTATGGAGAACCTCGAGGCAGCCACCCACATCAACGAACTGGAGCACGATGGGGTTCTCACGCTTAACATCGACTATCGCCAGATGGGCGTGGGTGGCGATGACTCATGGTCGGCCAAAGCCGCAGCACATCCAAAATACCGCTTGTCCGATGAGACGTATGACTTTAGTTTTTATCTGGATTTGGGCAGGTAGGGTTGTTTTCCTCTGCGTCTCTCGGCGTCCTCCGCGGTTTAAAAAATAGTACCGCAGAGGGCGCAGCTTGTTCCGCATTTTAATCGGGAGAGTGACGCAGAGATTGGTTTTTTTTGTCAAAATGACTTGCATCATTTTAGCAATAAGATTTCTCCCTGCGGTCGAAAAGACCGTTGGTCTGGCATGGTGGGG
>JACDJC010003969.1_pt1 | contig 10342 bp, 10 predicted proteins | sample 7454191 | NCBI WGS metagenome assembly JACDJC01 (sample SAMN14253291, study PRJNA609438) | sludge metagenome | isolation source: sludge after 25d culture with pyrite and EDTA | collected 2018-12-20
GCCAGATTTCGAGCCTGGGGTAATCTGGCCTGGGAGTATGCCATCACGCGTGACAAGCTGGATACGGCCAAACTCTACGCCGACAGCATCCGGCAATTGGGCATCTTCAAAAAAGACAGCGCAGCACAAATTTTGGCTGAATTTTATTATGGGGTGGTCTGCCGTTTCAGCAGTAAGTTTGAAGAAGGCTTACAGCATCTTAACCGTTACGTAGCGTTTTATGAAGCCACCGGCGACAGCCTGAAACTGACCGCCGGCCTTTTCCAGATAGCTGTTATACAGCAACTCACCGGCAACTTATCCGCCGCTCTTTCCAACTATTTGAGACTTTTAAAGATTTATCAATCCTTCAACATGAGCGAAAGTGTGGCCACCACGCTCCATTCCATCGGACACATACAGCGCAAACTGGGCAAGCCCGAGGAGGCCATTAAAAGTTACCTGGCATCCATCACCATCAAAGAGCAGATAAACGACATCACCGGTTTGTCGATGAGCTATGAAAGTCTGGGCAATACCTACGGCGAGATGGAGCTTTACGATCAATCGGCCATCTACCTGCGCAGAGCGTTGGATTTTGCCAGGGACGGCAACCGTGCCTATGGCATCGCTTCGGTTACGGAAAACCTCGGCAATCTGTACCTTGCAATGAGTCAATACTCAAAAGCTCTTGATTATCATCTGGAAGCATTGAAAATTCGACAAGAACTGCCCTCAAAAAAGGATCTGGCAGAGAGCCTGAACAAGGTGGGTTCCACCTACGCGAAACTGGGACACACCCAAAAAGCTGAAGATTACCTCTTGCGCAGCCTGGCTCTTTCCCGGGACATGGATGCCAAACCCTTGATCATGAGCAACTATGAAGCGTTGACGGGGTTGAACGCAGCCATTGGGGATTATCAAAAAGCCTTTGAATATCAATCACTTTATGCATCCATCAAGGATTCAATTTTTAACGAGCAAACCCTCAGACAGCTGCACGAACTCGAAACCCGCTATGAAACCGAACAGAAAGAGCACCAGATTGAGTTGCTGAACAGGGAAAAGGAGCTGCAACTGGCCAAACACCGGAGGCAGGTGCTTCTGCGTAATCTTCTGGTTGGGATCCTGGTGTTAATTTCACTGGTTGCATGGCTGATTGTAAACACCCTGCGGCAGAGATTGAAAAATCAAAAACTTATAGCTGCCAAAAACGAAGAGATAAAAATTACCCGGCTCAAAGAAGAACTGGGGGTACTGGAGATGAAAGCCTTACGTTCGCAGATGAACCCACATTTTCTGTTTAATTGCATGAATTCTATCAACAGGATGATACTATCGGGCGACAACGACCATGCCAGCAGGTATCTTACCAAATTCTCGAAATTGGTTCGTTTGATGCTCGAGAACTCAGAAAACCCACGAGTCAGCCTACAAGATGAACTGGAGATGTTAACGGCTTACATCGATTTGGAAGCCATCCGGTTTAAGGGGAAAATCGATTACACTATAAAAGTGAACGATGAGGTGGACAAAGAAAATACTTTTATCCCGTCCATGTTGCTGCAACCTTTCGTGGAGAATGCCATCTGGCACGGGCTCATGCATCTGGATAAAACAGGTCATTTGTCCATCTCGATTCATGAAAAAGATAACTTCCTGCATTGCCACATTGTTGACAATGGCATAGGCCGGGAAGCTTCCATGAAGCTGACCACACACGCGAAGGCGAAGAAAAAATCGTTGGGGATTAAACTCACTGAACAGCGATTACGGCTTTTGTCACAAACAAAGGTGAAAGAGCTGATAAAAATTATTGATTTGAAAGATGAAGAAAACAGGGCGGCCGGCACTCAGGTAAATATTTTGATACCGATATAGGTTAGAGGATAGTCCCGATAGCTATCGGGATTAGAGGTTACCTGCCTGCCGACGCAGGTAGGCAGGGAGGTTGGAGGTTAGTCCCGCTATCGGGATTAGAGGTTACCTGCCTGCCGACGCAGTAAGGCAGGGAGGATAGATTGCTGCTATGTTTGTTTAATAAACTTTTTCTACATGATAAGAGCACTTATAATTGACGATGAAGAGGATGCACGAGAGGGGCTAAAACTGGCGCTGGCTAAGTTTTGTCCCGAAGTGGAGATCATGGCTTTATGCGATGGCCCGGTTGCAGGGTTGGAAAAGATCGTTGAGCTCGGGCCCGATTTGGTTTTTTTAGATGTACAGATGCCCCACATGTCGGGCTTCGATATGCTTGAAAAAATAGGAGAGATCAATTTCGAGGTCATCTTTGTCACGGCCTTCGACAGGTACGCGATAAAGGCGATCCGGTTCAGTGCCCTCGACTATCTGTTGAAACCGGTGGATGTGGACGATATGGTAACTGCCGTAGAAAAAGTTAAAGTAAAGATGGCACAAAAGCCCGATGCCGGATCATACCATTCGTTGATCAAAAACGTCCGCTTCAACCGCGAATCATTCACCCGGCTGGCTATTCCTACCGGAAACGAGATCGTGGTAAAAGAGCTGAAGGACATTGTTTTTTTCCAGGCCGATGGCAGCTATACCATTTTGCATCTTGTGGATAGCAAAACCCTAACGGTTGCCAAAGTCTTGAAGGAGTTTGAGGCCATGCTGCCGGCAGAGCAGTTCTGTCGCATTCATCACTCCACCCTGGTTAATATGCGGCATGTAACAAAGTATATTAAAGGAGAGGGAGGCTATGTGATGGTTACCGGAGGGGTTCATCTGGATGTTTCGCGCCGTAAGAAGGAACAATTTCTGCAATTGCTCCATAAAATATGACGCCGCATTTCGGACAAAACCCTCCGAATACCAAATCGGCCCCACCGGTTACAAAGTAGCTCTTTCACACACGGCAGGTGCATGGTAAATTGGGCATTATTAACCCATTAATTGCACTGTCATGAAAACAATTTTTAACAAAAACAGAGCGCACTTATTCCTTGCCGGAATAATAATGCTTACGTTCCAATTCTGCACCGAGGAGATGGGAGATGTCACCGACCTGCTTCCCAAGCCGACCGATACGGAAACGGCCAACAAGCTCACTGAGAGTCTGATTTTTGACAATAAAGCCACCTTCCCCGGTGCTATGCCCAACTCTATCGCGGATGGGGGGAGTGTGCTGGCCGATCTGAAAATTGATACGGACACCATTTTTTGGATTGAAGGCATCACCAAGCGCGTTAAAATCCGAAAACCATTGGGTTCCTTCGTGGCTACCTTTTCCGCACAGGTGCCGGGAAGCGACTTTTACCTGAAGGGGAATTTCCGCCAGGAAGAGGAGAACGACACGGTGGCCCTTCTTTATTTCGATTTTGATCCCACCGGATGGGAACTCCCCCTGAGCTTTGATCTGAAAATTATCCCCAAGGACCCTGCCGGAACCGATATGGATACCATTACGGTGCCGGTGGAGATTGAAGAAGGTGGGAACTGCCATTTCGAACCCGGCGAAGATATCCTCTGGGAGTGGATATCCACCACGCAGAATGGTGATTTTTACCTGGCGCCCATGTATCCGCAAATTACACCCGGCACCGTATCGGGATGCTGCGAATCAGGAATCAGCTACTACTCCGACTGCTTTGGCACACCAAGTTACCGCGAGGTTGACTATGAAGCCGTTTTTATGGTGAAGCTTGAATATTTGAAATTCTTCCCCGATGGATTATTTGGGGGTGAAATGGCGCAGTATACCCAAAACCTGAATCCCGGTGATACCGACTTTTGTGGCGGTACCCCAGCCTATAACCACTCCAATACACACAATATCTTTAATGGAACTTATACGTTTGATCCGGGGAATTGCTCCCTCACCATCCATACGCTGGAGGGACTTACCGAGCCCATTTACGACTCATACGGCAATTATTATGGCGAGGCCCCGTTACCGGTTTATGTAGGCGTTGGCCCCCATGTGGAATACAAATTCCTGAGCCGCCATTTTATGAAAGAGACACGGAATATAGAAGGCACTCTCCTGGAACGGGTCTATGAAGCAAGGGCGGATGAACTTAGGTGGTATGATTAATTGCTAAGAACAGCGAAACGACAGGTGGTTGTCGTTTCGCTGTTTTAGAGTCAAATACTACTACCGCCAGGCACCAATTATCAGACCCATTAAAATAAAGCTAATGGTGAGGTAACCTGCATGAATCAACATGTATTTTGCTGATTTTCGCTCAAACTGTCCTATTATAAAAACAGCCATTGCCACCCATCCAAAGCCTGCCAGGAATCCTGCGGCAGCTCCCCAACCAACGGTCGTATTCGGGTCGTTTAAAAACATGGCTAAATTAAAGGCCATCACAAACGAGAAAAGAAAGGTAAGTGCGAAAATTTTGGGCATATTACCTTTTTTCAAGTCATCGTCCGAAAATTTGTTTTCTTTCATCCAAAGCTTTCCAAAAAGAACAGGAGAGTACCAAAGACCGCCAATCAGGAAGTTAGACAAGGCGGCGACAAAAATTGCCCACCAATTTAAGGTTGAGATATCCATAATGCAATTTGTTAGATAAAATTTATTCCAAAAGTAACCGGGGCGAAACTAAAAGTATTGTAAAAAATTAACCTCCTTTATTGAGGGGGAGAAAATTGGGTATGGAATTATTATAGCCGTTCTTAATGTATTTGGTAGGGTTGAATCCACAAAAATTATGGAAGTCTTTTATGAAATGAGATTGGTCGGCATACCCTGTTTCGTAAACTATGTCAGTCCAAATAATTTCTTGTTTCTCATTGATGTTCTCTAATAGCTTGTTAAATCTAAAAATTCGATGTAGCGTTTTGGGGGTTAATCCACTGTACCTTTTGAATTGGCTAATGAGGTGTTTTTTTGTCTTAGGGTAAGATTTAAGTATTTCGCTGTGCCTGGTAAATGGTTGATTTATCAGATTTGACAAAACTTCAATTAGTTCATCCGGTGCTGATTTCGATTCATCAAGCAATTGCAATAGCCATTTTTCAACAACCTGGAATTTGCCTGTTATATTTTGCTTTTGCATTATTTCATCACGCAGGTTAATACGGAACCTCCAAAATATATTTCAGCAGGTTTAACCGTATTGTTAAGCTTATTAATTGGCAACCGGAAAAAAGGATAAGCGCCCATTGGTTTTAGCTGAATAACCAACATTTCAGAATGCCGGTGCGCCGAAATATTAAGATATTTCTGGTGCATCCCCGAAACCCACACCTTGCTAAAGGTACCATTTGGATGCAGATCACCATCAAAGGTGTTTCTTACAAAATTGTCGAATTCAAACAAGATGAAAACGTTGCCGGTTGGTACCACCCGTTCAATATTATGGTCGGGTACATAGTCCTTATAGTAAAAGATGCTTTCTACATATTTACATAATGACGTTTGGATGTCATATACCTCTGTTTTCATTTCTTACCGGTCTTTTTTTTGATACTCAGTTAATGCGTTGAGGATGATACTTATAAGTCCTTAGAACTGACAGGTATGGTCGATGAGGGCCTCTTCATTTATTGTTAATTTTGTTGGGACGAGGGAATGCCAGAATTTAGGGGTATAAAGGGAAATTTATCGTACATCCGTTCCTGTCAGCTTAAAACAAATAACTACTCAAATTGTTAGAGAAAAATAGTCTGATAACGCCGGAATAGCAGTGTGCAAGTGAATCATTTCAGTTTTCGTCAGGAGCAGAAAAAGCCGGGAACAATACTAAAATGAACAACATTACCATCATATGGGTTTTGCCGGCCCTCGTCATTTTGTTCTCTCCGGGAGCCAAAGCCAGGAGCGATGCAAAAACAGATAGTTTGCATGCTCTGCTCGCCACCAACCCGGCAGACACTACGAAAGTAGATGTTTTTATCTCTCTGCACCAGCAATTATCAGAGCTGGATACGGCCAAATCGTTTGAATATCTTCAAAAAGCCATTGAGCTAAGCCAGGTAACAGGCGATAAAAAAAGAGTGGCTAAAGCTTTTTTGAAACTGGCCCTATATTACGATTATAGAGGAGATTTATTAAAAGCCAAAGAAGCACTTGACAAATTGGAGCAGCAACTTCCTTTTTTCCATGATATAAATATCGAAGCCGCCTTTTATATGGAAAGAGGTATCATCTTTTACTATCAGGGCAACTACGATAAAGCAGTGCGTGATATTTACGAGGCATTGGAGAATTATGAACGATTGGGTGACTCGGCTACCGTGGCGGCGTGTAACATTCTGATCGGTGAGGCCTACCGGAAACTGGAAAATCCAGATAGAGCATTATTCTATTTTAATAAAGCACTTAATATTTATAAAAACACCGGGGATGAGAAAGGAATGGCAATGGCACTGGGAAACATGGGTATCGTATATAAATCCAAAAACGATTATGCCAAAGCACTCGAATATTACCAGCAATCATTGCAAATCAATCAAAAATATGGTTTCCGGGAGGAAGTGCGTATTGACTTGAGCAACATTGCAAGCCTTTATACCGACATGGGAGAATATGAAAAGGCATTGAAATATCATACTCAATCACTTGAGCTGGCACAATTATCTGGGTCGCAATATGGTATTGTTAATTCGACGTACAACCTGGCTATTTTAAAATCTAAAACAGGTGATTATAAATCTTCTCTGGCAGGCTTTAATGAAGTGCTGGAGGCAGCCGGCAGACTGGGCTATAAAGATATGATAATGGATACCTACCTGGCACTGTCGAACCTGTACGAAGAAACCGGTAATTACCGCTTGGCGCTCGGGTACCGGAAAGACTATGAAACCTGGCGGGACAGCCTGATAAACGAAAAACATATGAACCAGGTGAAAGAACTGGAATTAAAATATGAAACGGCAAAGAAAGACCAGCAAATTATCATGTTGGATAAAGAAAAAGAGATACAAAAAAAGGAAGCCCAACGACAATCCACGCTAAAAAATGCCTTCATTGCCGGAGATTTCTTTATTTTCCAGATTAATTGCAGTTATTCTGCTGTTGACAACCATCCTGATTTGGTCGTGTAATGAAGATATCATTCCCGGCGAAGATGGAGATACGGATACTACTTCAATAATTAAAGATTATCTTGACCTCATAAATCCGGTTAAAATAACAGGTGATTTTCCCGATGCCATGCAAACCGATTTGAAAATCAACTATAAGGATACATTATATGTTATAAAAGACAATTCCTACAAAGCCAGGGTTGTGGTATTGCATGACGAAGGGATAGATATTACGGGCTTTTATGTCTGGATAAACGGCATGGCCGGCTCTTCCTATTATTACGATGTGCCGCGTGATGCAGCCGAAGGAAGTGATTCCACCACCGTGATTTATATTGGATTGGACCCGGATGAGGATGAGGTTTCCTTTCCCTATACCGTTCCAGTGACCATTGTTCCACATGATGCCTCTGGTGTGGGCATAAAAAAAATTGAACGGCACATCACCAGTGAAATGCCAGGGGATGAAGTCTGCGAAATATATAATGAGGACGGGTCAGCATGGAAATGGTTGTTTACGCAACGTTACAATTATCAGGGGGAGCTTGCAGAGGTGCGAACACCCTATTCAGTATCCATAAATGTAGCCAATCCCGTGCCCTTCCGCGGATGTTGCAATAACGGTGTTTATGTACCTTATGGAGAACCTATGGGAGCGGATGGGTATTGTGAAGAAGATGATGAAAAGGGAAAGATTTTCTTGAGAACCGTTAGGTATGCCTCAGGGTATTTTAACAGATACGACTACCTGTTTTTATTTAAAAGTGGAACCTTTATCCACTTCAGTGGCGACCTAACCCGCAATTTTAATCCTTCAGAATCCATTTGTGCCAATGAAACTGTTTATGACTATAAGGACGGTGATTTTACCAAAACCGGCACCCATGATTACTCTCCTGGTGATGGAGATATCAGGTTGACTACCGAGGTTTCCGACCCACCCTTTGGCCCTGTTCCACCCTTTGGAAAGATCGTTTTTACCTGCCATACCCTGATTTTTGAAATGGGGTTCGAGGATAAAATTTACAAGGTCTATCAGCGATATCCTGATGTGGACAGCAATGAACCGCCGAAAATGAGCGATCTTAAGTTGTGGTTTGATTGACGTCAAATCCATCCAGAAGCATGTTTATCATTTTCGCTGAAAAATATGCGCAGGTTACTGTTTTAATTATTCTCACAAAATGGATTGTACTCGCTAAGGATATAAGGCCATCCCTGTTTCGATTTCAGGCACTGAATATTCTGCAGGACGGGATTTCCCAAACAGGCTTTTGTAGGCTTGGGTCGTTGGAGGGGTGGTTTATCTATTTATTGCATCTTCTTTTAGCCTCAGCTATCAACGCTGGACTAATCCGGGAGTCAGTTTTATTTCTTCGCATTGCTTATATCTGAATCTAAATCTGATATGTCATGATTTATAAGTGGAACATCATAATCTGCCAATAACTTCATAAAAGAAGATTTAGATATACCAACCAATTCAGCTCCCTGTCCGAGCGTCAGTTTACCCTTTTCATATAGTTTTGAGGCAAGTAACATTTTTGCTTCCCAGTCATCTATATCAAGAGATTCGGGTATATTTAAATGTATTGTTTTCATGATCACACATTTTTATCAAAGGTAGTAAAAACTTGTCATAACCTGAAACCCTTTATGCCTAAATACGGGTGTACCGGCTCCTGTTGGCAGGTCAATAGTTGAATGAGATGGAACTAAATTACCATCCGAGTTCAAACCCCTTTGCCCATTTCTTCCTGAAATGGAGGGTGGAAGAGCCTATCTCAATGCCAAGTCCGTGCATTTGGGCAGCTCTGTTGTTTTCATGCGCTAAGTAAACATCTGTTGTAAACCGCCATCACGTTACCACCGAAAGAGTGCCCGATGAAAGTTGCCTTTTCATCAGGTGAAAAAGCTGCTTTTACTTCGGCCAATTCTTCATTAAAACTATCAATGGTAAGTTCCTCTTTGGAAACGCGTTCCGACAAACCGGCTCCACGGGAATCCCACATCACCACAAAAAAACTATCAGCAAGGGCTTTGAGTGGCAGCAACATCCTGAAATCTGCTCCCGGGCCTCCGTGAAGCACAAAAACAGGGGGATTGGCTGGGACCCCAAATGTTTGCAAATGAATGCTTCTTTCATACCCTGCCACATCAATAGTGATTTGAGGCAATTGAGGATCCTGGTCGGAGGTGGGAGGCACTAAAGCTCCAGGATCGTCTATGTTATATAATTCACATGAGGTAATGGAACAAAGAAATACTCCAATCAGCAAAATCTTCATATTATTATCTTTTATTGGTAATATTTTGTAAATTCAGTACATGAGTAACCCAGCCATTTTGGAAAACCACCAGAAAATTCTTACCCCTCTTTAGTTTTAAGGGAATAATAAGAGAGCCTGTTTCGTGGATCATTTCCACAATCTGGATCAACGTAAATTATTGCCATTAGACTGTCCTTTAACAAATTGATTAATTTTTTTTCAACCCGAAACCATGTCTTAAAAGGTTATCAAAAAGGCGCTGAGGCAATAACACTTTGAGGTAAGGCATCCAGCGGGCTTCAATTCCTGCACCATAACGCAAATGGGGTGAAGGGGTACGTGCAATCTTTAGAATAAGTTTCGCCACTTTGAGTGGATCGCCGCCCTTTTCCATACTCTTTTGTAAAGTTTGAGTGGATGCCAATCTTACGGCATCATAGAAGCTGCCGGTATCGGGCTTCCGTCGAACAACTTTTTTCCTTTACCAAGCGTCAACGGGTAAGTTCTAAGCCAGAGTTCGTCCACCAAATCATTTTTCAGCAGCAGTTGGATGAGCTTGCTACTTCCGTGAACCTGAAGATCAGCGCCATCTGAATTCCTGAGCTTTTCGATATCTGCCAGGCTTTTGAGGAATACGGTATTTTTCCACCCGATAGCTATCGGGTCAGATTTTTCCATCGTGCTTGACAAAACGTATTTTGTACCTTCGTTGATACCCGGCCAAAGGTCTGACTGTGGCCAGTAGGTGGCAAAAATCTCAAACGTTTTTCTGCCCAGGAGATAATCTGTAGGATTGGTCCAAAGCTGCTTTTCCAATACTTTGTGATACACTTCGTCGCCGTAAGAAGCAATCCAGCCTCCATATTCGAAACCGCCCGAAGGGTCTTCTTTGGGGTTTCCCGGCGATTGCATAACCCCGTCCAGGGTTATCATTGATATGACAATTATTTTTCTCATTTTCTTTTTGTTTTTAGAGTTTCGAATAATTTCAGAAAATGGCCTTGTTGGAATGAATCACCTATGCATCCGGTATATCAGGTTCCACCAGTTTCTTCAGTTTTTCCAGAGAGTCCTGCCAGCCGAGGTAGCAC
>JACDJC010003971.1_pt1 | contig 10339 bp, 6 predicted proteins | sample 7454191 | NCBI WGS metagenome assembly JACDJC01 (sample SAMN14253291, study PRJNA609438) | sludge metagenome | isolation source: sludge after 25d culture with pyrite and EDTA | collected 2018-12-20
CAGGGTATGTTTTGCCTGGAAGTCATCTTTCCTGGCAACATATACATCAGACAACAGTATGAAGCTTTTGGCCAGCCAGAACTGGTGTGGCGTGCCTTTGTCGATGTAATCCATCACTTCTTTCTCGGCAGCGTCAAAGTTTTGTTTCCTGAAATGGATTTCTGCCATCAGGTATTTCGATTCGGCCCCTTCCACCGAGTTGGTTTCGGTGGCCACTGTATGGAGGGCTGTCAGTGCCTGGTCGTAATTGCCCAGCATGTAATATGATTTGGCAATGATGTAGTTGGCCTCGCGAAGGAGTTCTACACTCGACTTTTCGGCTTCTTTCAATCGTGTGGCATCTTCCAGGGCGTTGCGGTATCTTTCAAGTTTGAAAGCCGACCGCATCTTTCCGGCAATCGCCCGTACCGTATTCCACTTGTTGTTCGAAACGGTCTCGAGCCTGTCATACAATTCAAGGGCTTCGTCATATTTCCTGGCGTTGTAGGTTAGTTCCGATGCTTTTGCCAGGGCGGGTTCGCTGAAGATGTTCAGGGGCTGCCTGGCCACGAACATGTAATTGTCGAGCGACTGGGTGTACTGCCCGCTGTTGTAAAGCGATTCTCCCAGGTAGAAGTTGGCGTTGATCACGAAACTGCCGTTCGGGAATTGCTGCAGGTACCTGCGAAGCTGGTTGGCGGCATTCGGATCCCCGGCCATGAATTGTTTCTCGGCGGCCTGGTAGGTGAGTGAATCCTGTGCTGTAACCGCAACCGCGCTTCCGCCTCCAAGGCGTCCGGCATAGGCGAAGTAGGCATCCACGTCGTTCATTTCCACATAGCAGTTACGGATCCCGATCAGGGCTGCCTGGGCTTCCTGTGTGCCACCGAATTTTTCGGCCACCTCCTTATAATATTTCAGCGAATTCTGGTAATCTCCTGTATTGTAATTGATCAGACCCATCTGCAACACTGCCCTTGGGTAGTAACTGCTCTGGGCAAACCGGTCAATCAGGATCTGGTATTCCCTTTTGGCTTCCTCATACCGGGCATCCTGCTGGTAGGTGCGACCGAGCTCGAAATGGGCATCGTCGATGTAGGCCGACTGCGGGAAGGTGGCGATCAATGTCCTCAACCGGGTGAGTTTTTCTGCCTGGTTACGCTGCAGTCCGCTGGTAAAGGCGAGCTGATATAACGAATAATCGGCATCATATAAATTCAGGGTATAAGCCTGCTGGTAGTTTCGGATGGCCTCACCATATTCGCGCTGCTGGAAATATGCGTCGCCCACCCTGTTATAGGCATCGGCCACCTTGGGTGTCTGGCGGTTCCTGACTGCATTCAGGTACTTCCGGAAGGCTGATTCGGCCTGCCTGTAGTCTTCGAGCTTGAAATAGGCGTATCCCAGACTGTAATGCGCATCGTTGTATTCAGGAATGTTAATGGCGCCCGGACTGGTCAGGAACTGGTTGAATCCACTGATCGCCGACGAGTAGTTGCCGGTGCGGTAAAGGGCTTCGGCTCTCCAGAACCTTGCTCCTGCCGCCAGTTCGTTTGAATGGATGTTTTGGAGTGATTTGTCAAAATTCTGGATGGCCTGGTCAAAGACCGAATTGCCAAACAACTCAAGGCCACGGTAATAGGTTACCCTTTGGTAGGCCTGGTTAAGGGCGGTGTTCCTGACCTTGATCTTTTCGATCGATTCTATGGCGTCGCGGTAGTTCTTGGTGACCATGAACACTTCGGTCAGATATTGGTATGCCGCGGTATTTCTTTCCGAATTGGGGTAAAGGGTGATGTAGCGGTCGAATGCCTTGATGGTTTCGTTGAAGGGTGAGTACGACAGCTCATAGGTGAGCTTGGCATAGTTGAAAAGCGCATCTTCGCGGATGCGGTCGTCGAATTCCATCTCTGAGGCGGAGCCAAAGGCTGCCCGGGCTTTCTCTTTCTGGTTGGTCCTCACGTAGGCATCGGCAAGATGATAGAAGGCGTTTTGCGACAGCTGGTCGTTGCCCCGGGTGGCTCCCTCAAAGAGCGGGACCGACTTCTCGAAAGCGCCCGTGTTGTAATAACAATAGGCCAGCAGGTAGTTGTCTTCCCTCGATTTTGCCCCGGGTGTTTCGTGGTAGTATTCCAGAAACTGGATGGCTTCGGAAAAACGACGCAGGTGGAAGTAAGAGTCACCGACAATTTTGGCTAGCTCGGGCTTGTGGGCTTCCTCCACGTCGTTGATGATCGGAACCACATAATTGACCACTTCATTGTAGCGCTCCTGCTTGTAATAGATCTGGCTCACGTACATGGGGATGACCTTGTTGAAGTTGGGGTCATTCTCCAGTTGCCTGAATCCGTCGAGCGCGGTCTCAAAGTTGTCCTGCAGATAGTTGATATGGGCATAATAATAGAGTGCCGGTTTGGCCAGAACGTGGTTCTTGTCCTTGATGTTCACGAATTCATTGGCGGCCAGGTCTAGCTCGTCGGTCATCATGTAACAGTAGCCTGTCATGTATCCTGCCTTGATCTGGTCGTCCTGCGACAGCCGCGAGCGGTCGACATTGCTGAACGAGCGCAGCGCCATCTTGTGGCGTTCCTTATCAAACTGGTATTCACCGTAATAAAAATGGGCATAGTTGGTGTACGGACTGTCGGCGTAATCGTTAATGAAATTGGCCAGCAGCTTTTCGCCGGTCACGTGCTCCGAACGCAATGCCGACAAAGCCATGTAATAAGTCGCTTCGGAGGCGATTTCCGATTTCTCGTCAGCCTGTTCCTTTATTTTCTCGAATTGCCGGTAGGCGGCATTGTACTTGCCGGTCCTGAACAATTCCTTTCCCATCGCGATCTCTTTCTGGATATCGGTAAACCAAATCGTTTCCTGCGAAATCGCGCTGTTGGTGAAAAGAAAGAAGACCCACAAAAAAGTGAGTAGTTTAACTGTTTTCATATTCATGATGTCGCTGTTATTTTCACAAATGTCATTGTTTGACGGGTCAACTGCCCGGCCTGTTTTCCGTGCCGATTCCCCGGATTCCTTGTCCCGGCCTTGATTACGGCTGTTTTCGGGTTCTCGCCGCTGCAAATCCTGTGCCGCCCGATTAAAATTTAAACTAAATTAATATAGTAACGGTGGCGGGGGGCTTATATTTCATGGATTTTCTCAACAAAAAACTGTTTATTACTTTAGGGTTAACCGCTGGAGGGTTGAAAAGTTTAGGCTATTTTCGTCTGGTAATTGCTTGGATCCATGGAAAACAACGAAGTCATACGTCTCGAAGGCGCCGAAATCTACCAGGAGGACAACATGGTCCTGCAGGATGTGAACCTGCAGGTGAACCAGGGTGAGTTTGTCTACATCATAGGAAGGGTTGGTACGGGCAAGTCGAGCCTGATCAAGACCCTGAATGCCGAAATTCCCCTGACGGTCGGCACGGGTGTGGTGGCCGGATATCAACTGCATGACCTGAAAAGGCGCGATATCCCGATGCTTCGCCGGAAACTGGGGGTAATCTTCCAGGATTTCAGGTTGTTGTCTGACCGTTCGGTGGGGGCCAATCTTGAATTTGTGCTGAAGGCCACGGGCTGGAAAAAGGACAAGGTAATTACCGAAAGGGCCATCGAGATGCTGACCATGGTGGGAATGGAACGCTATTTCCACAAGATGCCGCACCAGTTGTCGGGGGGCGAACAGCAAAGGGTGGTCATCGCCCGGGCACTCCTGAACGATCCGCTGGTTTTGCTGGCCGATGAGCCTACCGGGAATCTTGACCCTGAAACGTCGGAGCAGATCCTGGCATTGTTGATGAAACTGAATACGGAGGGCAAGACCATCGTGATGGCTACCCACGATTATCCCCTGATCGGCCGGCACAAGGCGCGCACACTGGTGTGCGAAAAGTTCTGCCTGGTCGACGCTTCCAAAGCCGACGGACTGATTGATTTCGATCAGCTGCTGGCCAGCTCCGGACTCGCCTGAGCTATCCCTTCAAACGGTCGGCCATCGCGTCGGCCATCGCAATCAGCTCCTCGCGGGTCGACACTTTCAGGTTTCCTTTCTCTTCAATGGGGTCATGCACCAGATCCCACTGTATGCTGTCGGCAAAGGCCATGAGGTTTTTCACGCCCCCTCCGTTCCACGAGTAGTTTCCGAAGATTCCCAGCAAATGGTTCTTGATGCCCATGTGGGCGATGGTCGAAATCAGGGTCTCCACATTGGGAAAGAGCGCATTGTTGTAAGCACAGCTGCCCACAATGAATCCCTTGTACTTGAAGATATCGTTGATGATGTATGACGAGTGGGTCTTTGACGAATCGTATACCCTGATGTTTTTGATACCCCGCTCTGACAGGCGCCGGGCAACGGTCTCTGCCATTTTCTGGGTGTTGCCGTACATCGATCCGTAAACAATCACCACGCCTTCGTCCATCTCGTAGTTGCTCCACTTGTTGTAGCGGCTCAAAACCCAGTTCAGGTCGGTACGCCAGATGGGGCCATGGGTGGCCGCAATCATTTTGATCTCCAGGTCGGCCAGTTTCTTGATGGCACGCTGGGTGTGGGCACAATATTTTCCCACTATGTTGGTGAAATATCGCATCACTTCCACTTCATAGAAGTCGAGGTTGATTTCGTCGTCGAAGATGCCGCCGTCGAGGGTGCCGTAGCTTCCAAAGGCATCGCCCGAGAAGAGGATCTTGTTGTCGATCTCGTAAGTGACCATGGTTTCGGGCCAGTGTACCATGGGGATGGCACGGAACTGCAGACGGGTTTTCCCGAGGGTGAGGATGTCGTCGTCCTTCACTTCGAGGGTGTGGGCGGGCTTCAGGTAGTAACTCTCCACAAATCCAAAGGTCTTTTTGTTGCCAACCAGGATGATGTCGGGGTATTTGGTGACCAGTGCCTTGAGGGCTCCCGAGTGGTCGGGTTCCATGTGATTGATGATCAGGTAGTCGACTTTCCGGTCGCCAATGATCAGCTCCACCTGGTCGAGGTAGTCGTCAATGAACTGCCGCTCCACGGTGTCGATGAGCGCAATCTTTTCATCCACGATCAGGTATGCATTATAGGATACCCCATGCGGGATAGGCCAGATGTTTTCAAACAGGGCGGTTCTGCGGTCGTTGAATCCCAGAAAATAAATATTGTCTGTCAGATTTGTCTGCAACATGGTTTTTGCTTTAGATTTCGGGGCCAAAAATAGTAAAATTCATTTTGGGAAAGCCACCGGCTCATTCAAAACCGGCAGGCGGACCAAAGGGTCTACTGGAAGATTTTCCGCTCGTTCAGGGCTTTCCGGTATTTTTCGGCGTTGATGTTATGCTCGGCATTGGTGCGCGCAAAGGCATGGTATCCCGAGAAATCATCGCGTGCACAGAAATAGTAGTAGTCGTGTTCCTCGAAATTGAGCACGGCATCAATCGACGAAATTTCGGGGAAGGTGATGGGGCCGGGGGGGAGGCCTGCATTTTTATAGGTGTTGTAGGGCGAGTCGACCTCGAGGTGGCTGAACAGGATGCGTTGCAGGGTCACGTCGCCCACCGCATATTTCACGGTCGGGTCGGCCTGCAGCAGCATGCCACGTTTCAGGCGGTTGATATATACCCCGGCGACCCGGGCTTTCTCGTCGGCCTTGACGGTCTCTTCCTGTACGATCGATGCCAGCGTGGAAACATCCTGTGGGGTGAGTCCCAGCGCTTCGGCTTTTTTCCTCCGCTCCTCATTCCAGAACCTTTCATGCTCCACCTTCATGCGGTCGGCAAACTCCTCGGCCGAGGTGGTCCAGTAGAATTCGTAGGTATTGGGAATAAACATCGACATGAAGGTTTCGGGCGCGAATCCGTATTTTCCGGCTGTCCCGGGCGTGAACAGCTCCAGTATCGAGGCGCTGTCGGCCTGGAGGTAGGTGCTCACCACCGAGGCCAGCTGTTCGGGTGTCCGTATGTTGTTGAAGATGAGGTTGACGGGTTCCTGGAGCCCTGCCCGCAGGATATTCACCATCTCGTTGTTGTTCATCCCCTGTTTGAAGTGGAACCGTCCGGGCCTGACCACGTGGTGGTAATCCTTTTTGCGGGCCACCCAGCGGAAGGCTTTCAGGTCGTGTAACACGTCATTTTTCTCCAGTGAGTCGAGTACCGAGTCGAAAGTGGTTCCTTTGACCACATACAACACGTAATCGTTTTTCACGTTGGGATTGAAGATGTAGCCAAAGAGCTGCCAGGCCCGAAGTCCCGCAATCACCAAAGCCACGGTAACCCCAATGATCACGTACTTGCCCATCCGGGGCATCCGGTTGATTTTGTTCTTCTGTTCCAGCATTCCGAATTTATAATTTGGGTGTAAAGATAAATAGTTTTACGGGCCGGCCTTCGCCTGTCCGGCAAAACTCGTTTTGGAAGCCTTCAGGGTTAGCCTGCCGGTGGCTATCCGTTTGCCGGATGTTTGGTGCCATTCGCAAAATTGACACTCCTTTTATGGTCTGGCGATTGACCGGAATCCGTCGAACAACACCTGTTCCTCTTTTTCCCAGGTCAGCTCGTTCGCCGCCCTTTCGAGATTTCGGATCCACTCGGTACGCATGCTGGTGACAAACAATGCGGTACGGAAGTGGCTGGCCAGGGTCTGGGGGTGATTTGACGTCGTAATCAGTCCGATATTGTATTGCTCCACCATTCGGCGCATTTCCGGCAGGTCGCTCACTACCACCGGGATCCGGGCCTGTATGTAATCGAAAAGCTTGTTGGGCAGGGCATAGCGGTAATTGAGCCCCAGGTCTTCCTCCACCGAAATGCCCAGTCTTGCGGTACGTGTCAGCATGTTCAGCTGTTCAGGTCCCATCCGCCCGGTGAAGCTGACATTTCCGGTAGTGATTTGCGAGGCCATCTGTTTCAGCTCGGCCTCAATGTCTCCTGCCCCGGCAATGACCAATCGGGCCTCGGGCAGGAATTCCATCGCCCGGATGGCCGATTCAAGTCCGCGCCCCTTGTTGAGTGCCCCCTGGTAAATGATCATTGGCCTGGAATCCGGTTCCGTAGAGGTATTCTGGTCCGTTGGGGATACCTTTTCAAGGATGGCAGGCTCTGTAGGTTGGTAACTTTTCAACGGCAGGTTTCGCACCACACGGAAGTTTATGCCATAGATTTGTAAATAGTGCACTGCAATGGATGGGCTCACCGTAAAGGCGAGGTCGACATGGGGAAGGCATTTTTCCTCGATCCATTGCCAGATCTTTCGGATACGGGGTCGGTCGACCAGCTCGGGCACCCCGGTGAACAGCTCATGGCTGTCGTACACCACGGGCAATCTTCTGAGTTTCCCGGCCAGCACGTTGGCTACAAGGGTGTCCAGGTCATTGGCCAGCAGGACATCCGCCTTAGCGAACAGCAACCTGAAGAACAACCTTACATTATACTCTGCGTAAAACAATGGGCCTTTCCTGAACCACAGGGGCATCCTCCGGGTCTCGTAGTCACGGGGTGCCAGCTCCGGAGAATCCGGGTAACAGCGCCCCGTCAGCACCACCCGGTACCCCATCTTCCCCAGCGAGGTACACACCTTATGGACCCGGTTGTCAGTGACCAGGTCAGTGGTCACTGATGAATGAATGATATGCCCCATGGCCATATTATTTTTTTCAAAAATAATAATAATGCGGTTATGCTGGCCAGCGGCCAGCATAACCTAAGATATAGGGGTGAAAGTGGCGCAGCCGCTTTCACCCCTATCATTGCTTTTCTATCTTTGCAAAAGATAGAAAAGCTTTCCAATGATACGATATATTGAAAATTTTCCCCTTCAACACCATATAACATTTGGCACGCCGGCAAACGCTAAATACTTCTTTGAATTTACCGAGGTCGGAGACGTGCAGGAGCTGATCCGCAGCCGGCCGCTCGGGGAGTTTGGTCCGGTGCTGGTGCTGGGGGGTGGCAGCAATCTGTTGTTCGTCAGTGATTTCGATGGACTGGTCATTTTTCCGAATATCCCGGGCATCGTGCCCGAAAAGGAGGATGCCAACCATGTGTGGGTGCGTGCGGGTGCCGGGGTCGAGTGGGACGATTTCGTGGCATTTACTGTCAACAAGGGATGGGGGGGCATCGAGAACCTGTCTCTGATTCCCGGAAAGGTGGGTGCGGCCCCGGTGCAGAATATCGGGGCTTACGGACAGGAAGCTGCCGATACCATCGAATCGGTGAGCGGGATTGACCTGCGCACCGGAGAGGAATGGGAAATCAGTGCCCCGGATTGCCGGTTTGCCTACCGCAACAGCATTTTCAAGCAGGAGCTGAAGGGCAAATTCCTGGTGACTTCGGTACTCTTCATACTGGATAAGTTCCCGCAACTAAACCTTTCTTATGAGGGGGTTGCCCGGATGCTCGAAGGGATTGCCGGGCCAACGGTTTCCGATGTGCGAAATGTCATCGTGGATATCCGACGGTCGAAATTGCCCGACCCGGCCGTAATCGGCAATGCCGGCAGCTTTTTCAAGAACCCGGTGGTGGAGTCTGACCTCGCTTCCCGTCTATCCGAAAGCCATCCCGGTATGCCGCAATATGCGGTAGGCGATGTTGGGAAGGTCAAGCTGTCGGCGGGTTGGCTCATCGACCAGTGTGGATGGAAGGGTGCCATCCGGGGTGGGGCAGGCGTTCATGAGAAACATGCCCTGGTACTCATAAACAGGGGTGAAGCCACAGGTAAAGAAATCTTCAATCTCTCGGAGGAAATCCGTAAGTCAGTTCGTTTACGATTTGGGGTTGACCTTGAAAGGGAAGTATTGGTCATCGGCAACTGGGGTCCCTTAGAATAAGGATTTCCCTCGCGCCATCTAAATCAAATTAAAAATACCTCGACCGGAGATAACTTCGGCCATAGAAGTCGACGTCGTAACTGAGCGTGAACTCATAGGTGCCGTTCTGGTGCCGGTAAATTTCGGTGAAGGTGATATCCATTGCATAACCGATGCGGATGTTGTTGCTGAAGATCCACTGGGCCACAAAACAGAGCGCATCGCCGGTGCGCACCATGGCTCCCAACCACAAGCGGTCGTTGAGCATGAAGTTGGCCGACAGGTCAATCTGGACGGGTGCCCCCAGGGCTCCGCGCATCATGGCGGTTGGCTTGAATTTCAGGTCAGGGTTGAGGGTGAAAACATAGCCTCCCGACAAATAAAAATGGCGTACTTCTGCCAATGATGAATAGTTATTCCGGTTTTCCACGAAATCGTTCTTCACCAGTTTTGGAATGGAGGCGCTGACATAGAAATTCTCATCGTAATAAAATGCCCCAAAACCAAAGTTTGGGAGAAACTTCAGGTCAATGTCCTCCTGAAATGCCGGGTCGAAAATATAGTCCGGATATAGCTGGTACCTCCGTAACGGATTTTTATAGTTCATGAACCCGAATTTCATCCCCAAACGTAACCGCTTCTCAGGTGTTATCAGCAATTCATAGGCGTAATCGGCAAAAATCGAGAGCCGCTCTTCATAGGCGAAACGGTCGTTGATCACGTTGAGACCAATACCGGCATACTCGTTAAATATGGGCGAGTGAAACGAAACCATCTGGGTGAAAGGCGATTTCTCGATTCCGGCCCACTGCTTACGCACAAGCGAAATAAAGCCGATTTTTTCCCACATTCCCGCGTAGGCAGGGTTAACCGCCTGGGTGTTAAACATGTATTGGGTAAAAATCGGGTCTTGCTGGGCTTTCACCTCCAGGGTGGCAGCCATGACAGCCATCAAAACCAGATATTTCAGTTGTTTCAGCAATGGATGTTTTCTGAGTTTTTGCTAAATATATTGTTTTTCGGTTACAAGATTTGGCATTCATTCGTTTTAAATAGCTGGCCTGCGGCCAGCTATTTACTTTTTATTTGTTTTTGGGGTTTGCCGACGGCAAACCCCAAAAACCATTGACGATATTTAGCCATTGTCGGCTGCGCCGCCCACGGCCAAATAATCCGTTAATAGGATACCATAACGGTACCGGTGTGGGTAGTCCCGTTTCCTAACTCGAGGATATAAATATAATTACCCACTGGCACTTTGCCTCCGCCGAGGGTCAGGCTAGCTTCGGAGTATCCCCACCACCAGGCTTCCTCGGGCGATCCCCAATAGGTCAGGTTCCCGTAATGTTCTTTTTCAAAGAGCTTGTTCCCCCAACGGTTGAAGATGTACAGCTTTGCATCCGGGTAATCCTCGATGCCCAGGATCTGGAAGAAGTCATGTACGCCATCGCCGTTTGGCGAGAATCCTTCAGGGATGAAGAAGGTGAGCGGTCCTTCATCAGGTTCGCCATCGCAATCCTCATCCTTGAATACGTTGAACGTGACGGTTGCGGTATCGCACTTCGACGGGTAACCATCGTCACA
>JACDJC010003973.1_pt1 | contig 10337 bp, 6 predicted proteins | sample 7454191 | NCBI WGS metagenome assembly JACDJC01 (sample SAMN14253291, study PRJNA609438) | sludge metagenome | isolation source: sludge after 25d culture with pyrite and EDTA | collected 2018-12-20
ACCGGCACCGCCTGCGGGGGCTCCTCGCCGGGGATCAGGGACGGGAGGTCGGGCGCGGCCAGGAAGCACCCCAGGACGGGCTTGGCCGTGGTGGCGGCCACCCGACCGGCGACCTCGGCCACGGCGTCGGCGGGAGCGGCGAAGAGGGTGGTGCTGACCACGATCACGGCGTCGATGCCCTCGTCGGCCAGCACCAGGCGAAGGGCCTCCTCGAACTGCTCCGGGGTGGCCGAGGCGACGAGGTCGACGGGGTTGGTCACCGCGGCATTCGGGTCGGCCATGGCCCGCAGCGCGTCCTGGGTGGCGGGCGACAGCTCCGGCACCTCGAGGCCCTCGCCCGCACAGGCGTCGGTCGCCAGGATCATCGGACCGCCCGAGTTGCCGACGATGGCGACCCGGTCGCCCGTCGGCAACGGCTGAGCGCCGAGCAGGAGGGCCACGTCGAACAGCTCGTCGAGGGTGTCGACCCGGATCACGCCGGTCTGGTGGAACAGGGCGTCGACGGCGACGTCGGGGCTGGCCATGGCGGCGGTGTGGGAGGACGCCGCCCGCACGCCGGCCGATGACCGGCCGCCCTTGACCGCCACGATCGGCTTGCGGCGGGACACCCGGCGGGCGATGCGGGCGAACTTGCGGGGGTTGCCGAAGGACTCGAGGTAGAGGAGCACGACGTCGGTGCCCGGGTCGTCCTCCCAGTACTGGAGGAGGTCGTTGCCGCTCACGTCGGCCTTGTTGCCGACCGAGACGAAGGAGGACACGCCCAAGCCGATGCGGGAGGAACGCTCGAGGAGGGCGATGCCGAGGGCGCCGGACTGGGACTGCATGGCGATCCGGCCCGGCACCGGGACGAAGGGCGAGAAGGTGGCGTCGAGGCCGATGGCGGTGTTCACGACCCCGATGCAGTTGGGGCCGATCAGGCGCAACCCGTTGCCCCGGGCCAGGTCCCGCAGTTCGTCCTGGAGGGCGTGCTCGCCGACCTCGCCGAAGCCGGCGGTCAGCACGACGAGCCCGTGCACGCCCTTGGCGATGGCGTCCTGCACCACGTCGAGGACCGCGTCGGCCGGGACCGCCACGACGGCCAGGTCCACGGGGCCGGGGGTGTCGACGAGCGAGGCGAAGGCCGGCAGGCCGGCGATCTCGTCGGCCCGGGGGTTGACCGGGTGGATCGCTCCGGTGAACCCCGCCGCCTGCAGGTTGGTGATGACGACGTGGCCCACGCTCTCCGGGCTCCGGCCGGCGCCGACCACCGCGACCGACCGAGGGGTGAGGAGCCGGGCGACGGATGCGGCCTCGGCCTTGTGCTCCCGGTGTTCGATCGCGGCCCGGGCCTCCTCGCCCGGCTCGATCAGCAGCTCCACCTCGATCACGCTGCCGTCGAACCGGGTGGTCTCGGCGAAGCCGGCCGTCCGGAAGACGAGGAGCATGGCCCGGTTCGTGGTGAGGACGGTGGCCTCGAACCGGGTGATCCCGCACTCGCGGGCGGCCGATCCGAGATGCTCCAGCAGGAGCGCGCCGACCCCCCGACCCTGGTGCTCGTCGGCCACCACGAACGCGGCCTCGGCCGAGTCCCCGTCCGCCAGGCGCTCGTAGCGGGCCACCCCCACGATGGCGTCGCCCAGCGTGGCCACCAGCGCCACCCGGTCGCGGTGGTCGACCACGGTGAAGTGCTCGACCTCGGCATCGGTCAGCCGGGGGTGGGGCGAGAAGAAGCGATAGTGGATCGACTCGGGCGAGAGGTGCTCGTGGAACGCCCGCAGGCGGTCGGCGTCCTCGGGCGAGATCGGTCGGACGTGCACCGTCCCGCCGTCGACCAGGACGACGTCAGCAGCCCAGTGGGCAGGTGGTGAGGGGATGGGCCGAGGCTAGTGAGCGCGTCCTCGGGGACGGAGGCCGGTCCTCGTCCAGGCCTGAGCCGGGACCATGCGTCGCAGGACCCCGGCTCAGCCTCGGCCGCGGGTGCTCAGGTGACCCTGATGACGTAGTCGCCGGTGTAGTCGCTGAAGCCGGCGACGACGATCTCGTAGGTCTCGCCCGCCTCGAGGAACACCTCGAGGCGGGAGTCACGGGGACGGTTGCCGCCGTCGTCGTCGAAGCCGATCTCGGTCCCCGCGCTGTCGCGGACCCGCACCGTCGGATCGAGGCCACCGGCGTCGTAGTTGCCCAGGATCCGGATCAGGACGTCGCTCCCCGTGCCGTCGATCTCATAGACGTCGGCGCCGCCGGGCTCGATGAACCCGGTGGAGTTCTCCCCCACCGCGATGGGGCCGATGAACTCCTCGGCGGGGACGTCGTCGCTGAAGTCATCGGAGAAGTCGTCGGAGAAGTCATCGGAGAAGTCGTCGCTGAAGTCGTCCGAGCCATCGGAGAAGTCATCGGAGAAGTCATCGCTGAAGTCGTCGCTGAAGTCCGAGGTGAAGTCGTCGGAGAAGTCGTCGGAACCGAGCGTGTCGGTGAGGAACTCGTCGAACGCCTCCTCGTCGCAGAAGAGCTCGGCGTTGGCGTACACGTCGGTGGGATCGTCGCCCCAGAACTCTTCGTCACAGAAGAAGTCGAGGTGCGCGCCGGCGGCCTCGAAGTAGTCCTGGATGTCGAGGGCCTCGTCGGCATCGAACGCCTCGAAGTCCTCGTCGGGGCCCTCCACCTCGATGTTGCCCTCGAAGTCTCCGGTGCTGCCCTGGCCGCTGACGATGATCGAGTACGTCCCGCTCAGGGGGGCGAGGAACACTGTGCCCTCGGGGTCGCCCTCGCCGTTGAAGTCCTCCGAGCCCGACGGGATGCCGGCCTCGAAGAGCACGGGCAGCTCGTCGGAGAGGGCGCCCTGCAGGTCACCGAAGTCGGAGATGTCCGAGAGGTCCTCGCTCAGGTCCGAGGGGATGCCGTCGGTGAGCAGGTCGCTGTAGCCCGACAGGAGGTCGTCGTAGTAGTCGCTGTCCTCGTCGTCGACGGCGTCCTCCAGCTCGTCCTCGTCCACCGAGCCGGCGAGCGAGGCCAGGAGCGGGGTGGCCACCACGTCGCGTTCGATGGCGAGGGTGACGAGGGGGTCGAAGTCCCCTTCCGGGGTGACCACGGCCCGGACCACCTGGCCCGCCTCCAGGTCGAAGGTGCGCACGACGAAGGGCTCGTCCTCGCTGATGGTGCCGGAGAACTCCCCGGTGCCACCACCACCGTCGTCGTCGCCGCCGAGCACGAAGATGAACAGGCCGGCCACGACCGCGGCCACGGCGACGCCGATGAGGGCCAGCAGGCCGACGGGCAGCGAGCGCTTGCCGCCGTCGTCGCCCGGGGGCGGGCCCCCCGGGAGGGGGGCGCCCATCGGCGGCGCGGCCGGGGTCGCGGCGGTGACCGGGGTGCTGACCGTCGGGGGGCCCTGGCCCGGTGGGTCCGTGGCCACGACGCCACCGTCGGAGACCTGGTCGGACCACGCCGCGCCGTCCCAGTACCGGTACTCGTGTCGCCCGAAGGGATCGGGCTGCCAGCCGGCCTCCGAAGGTCCGCCCTGGTCACTCATGTCGTCGCCTCCGGGTCCGGGGTCATGCGATCCGATGGTTCGGTTGTCGCCAGGAGAGTAGCCCCGGCGGCCACCCGGTCAGATCGGGACGCGGTTGCGCACCATGGCGAACCGGGGGTCCGTGCGCAACGAGGCCAGGTCGGGGTCGCCCTCGAGCAGCGCCGAGTCCCGGAAGCCGAAGGCGACCGCCCGGTCGAGCCAGGCCAGAGCCGCGTCCCGGTGGCCGGACCGGGCGTGGGCGCAGGCCACGTTGTAGGCGACGGTCGGATCGGCCTCGCCCGCGGCGACGATCCGCTCCCCGAGCCGGGCGGCGGCCTCGAACCGCCCGCCGAGGAAGAGCGCGTGCTGGAACGCCAACCGGGCGCGGGGCGCGCCCTCGGCCCGTGAGGCCAGGAGTCGTTCGGCCACGACGTCCTCGAGGCCGGCGGCGGCGAGTCGGGCGGTGTAGATGCCGGCCGGCACGTAACGGTGGACGAGCCAGGCGTCCACCGTGGCGTTGACGCGCTCGGCCGGGTCGGGCTCGGTGACCAGCGCCCGGAGGTGACCGCTGAGGTCCACGCCCGCGGGATGGTCGGCCAGCACTGCGGCGGCTGCCGCCGGGTCGTCGTCGGCCAGGTCGGCCCAGGCCGTCAGCTCGAGGGCCATGGCCCGCGCCCGCTCGTCCCGGGCCCCCTCGAGGACCCGATGGGCCAGGGCCCGGGTGGTGGCGGTGTCGCCGGCGGTCAGGGCCGCCGCCGCCGGGCGGAGGTCGGCGGCGGCATCCCGCTCTCGTCGCCCTCGAAGCGCCTGCAGGTTGTCGAGCACGAAGAACCCGGCGAACACGGCGCCGAACACGAAGCCGTTGGCGACGGCCCAGGCTCCGGCGGCGGCGGCGGTGAGGACCGAGAGCCACCGGGCCGGCACCTCGCCCCGGCCCCGGGTGCCGGCGTCGAGCAACTCGTGGGCGACGTGGCCACCGTCGAGGGGCAGCACGGGCAGGAGGTTGACCAGGGCCCAGCCGAGGTTGACCCACACCACGAGGTAGAGCACGTCGTCCCAGGGCTCTGGCGCGGGCCAGGCCGCGTCGACGAGGACGGCGGGCAGCCCGAGCAGGACCATCCCTGCTGCCGGTCCGGCCAGGCTGACGGCGATCCGGCTCCAGCGGGTGGGCAGCTTCGCCTCGTGGGTGGTCACCCCGCCCATCACGTGCAGCACGATGCGGGACGGGACGCCCCAGCCCCGCAGCGCGGCGGCGTGGCCCAGTTCGTGGACCAGGATCGACACCGTCACGATGACCACCCAGGCCACGGCGAGGGTGACGTCGCCGAAGGCGAAGCCGATGACGGCGCTCCAGACCAGGAACGTCCACTCGAGCAGGACCGGCGTGCCGGCCACGCGCAGGCGCAGGCCACCGCCCCCCTGCCCGGCCTCGAGCAGGTTCACGCTGCGCCCGGGGTGCGGCGGGCGCTCAGCGGCGGGACAGCAGGCTCAGGACGTACCAGAACAGCAGCATGACGGACGCGAACAGCTGGACCGCCGCCCCCACATGGGCGGTGTCCGGGTACGTCCGCAGGATGGTCTGGGTCTGGTAGAGGATCGCCGCCCCCGCGAGGCCGATCATGCCGACCGAGAACCAGACGCCCAGCACCCAGCCGAAGAGGACGGCGGCCACGATGAGGACCAGGGCCACCACACCGGCCCAGAGCAGCAGCGGCCGGAGGAAGGAGAGGTCCTTGCGGGTGAAGAGGCCGACCGCGGTCAATCCGGCGAAGCCGATGATCGTGATGACCGCGGCGCTGGCGACGGTGGCGCTGCCTCCCGCGCCCTCCACGTTGAACACGTAGTAGAGGAACGGGGCGAAGATGACGGCCTCGGCCGCGGCCAGGCCGAACAGCCCCCCGTACTGGCGGGCCGGGTTGTGGATGTCGTGGGCCGCGAGGGTGGCCATCCAGTTGACCACCATGAACGCGCCGAGGATGAGCAGCCACGTCGCGCTGGCGGACGACACGAAGTCGTAGATGGCCTCGGCCGCGCCGGTGAAGAAGAGCAGCGACTCGAAGACGACGAAGGCGGCGACGGCCAGCGCCAGGTGCTGGTAGACGCGGCCGAGGAAGGCCGCCCGGGTGTCGGGATCGAGATCGGCGACGGGGGCCGATACGGGGTTCGCCATGGCCATGGTGGTGCTCCAGGAGGTCGCGGTCGCACCCCAGGGTACCGACCCCTCCCGCCCGGTCAGGGTCGCGGTGGGGTGTCCCCCCTCACGACGGTCCCTCCGTGGGGGTGCGGGCGGGCAGGGGCGGTGGCGGTGGCGGCGGGGGCGGGGGATGGGTGACGGGCAGGCCCAGCAGGCGCCGAACCTTGCGTTGGGCGTCCTCGGACCGGGCCAGGCCCACGACCCTCCCGTCCCGGACCACGACGGCGACCGCAGGCGATCCGGCAAGGAGCCCACTGGCCTCCAGTGCCTCGTCGGGGCTGAGGACCGAGACGTGCGGGTCGTCCAGGTCGCCGACCTCGGTCCCGGGGACGGGAGCAGGCAACATCACGTCCTGCACGGTGAGGTCCTTGACCTGCTCGTGGACCTCGGCGGCGACTTGCTCGGCCCGGCTGCCGACGTAGACGAACAGTCCGATCAGCAGCAGCCACACGTTCACGAGGAACCCGGCGACCATCATGACGACGGCCAGGATGCGGGCCACCTGGGCGGCGATCGCCGTCGCCCGTCGCCGGTCCCGGTGCTCTTCGAGCACGGCGCGCAGCACCCGGCCGCCGTCCAGCGGCAGGGCGGGCAGCAGGTTGAACGCCGCCAGCAGCAGGTTGACCCAGGCCAGCCGGGCGAGCAGGTCACCCCGGTAGAGGTCGGGGGGCCAGAGCTGGGCGCCGGTCAGCGCGGCGGACAGGCCGAAGGTCAGCGCGAGGGCGGCGCTGGCGGCGGGTCCGGCGGCGGCGATCCGGAGCTCGACCGCCGGGTCGTCGGGGAGGTGGGCCATCTGGGAGACGCCACCGATCGGCAGGAGGTCGATCTCGGTGACGGTGATCCCGTGACGCCGGGCCACGAGGCTGTGGGCCAGCTCGTGGACGACCACGCAGGCGAACAGGGCAGCGAGCCAGCCGACGCCGGCCACGAGCCCCGGGCCGTCGGGCGCGGTGGAACTCACGGCCACGAGGCTCAGGAGGAGCAGGAACGAGACGTGCACCCGGATGTCGATGCCCGCCACCGTCGCCAACCGGAGCGACCAGCGGGTACGACGGCCGGGGGCCACGGTCACTCCGGGGCGACGAGGCCGTAGTGGCCGTCGTAGCGGAGGTAGAGCACGTGGCCCCGGCCTGTGGCCGCGTCCGCGTAGAACACGAAGGGCTCGCCGCCTACGGCGAGGTGGTCCTGGGCCTGGTCGAGGTCCAGTACCGGCGCGGGGTGGGCGGCGACCGTGAGGGCGACCGCCGTCGGCCCCGGATCGGTCGCTGACCCGTCGAGCCGGGTCAGGCGGTAGGCCCCGTCGCCGGTGCGCTCGATGAGCGCGTCCTGGCCCGTCGCCAGTTCCCGGAAGAGGTAGAAGTCGAAGTCCAGCTGCTCCAGGTCGAAGGCGGCCTCGTCGGGGGTGACCTCGTCGATGACGTAGCTCTTGTGCTGGAGCAGGCGTCGTTCGTCGACGGGCCGGTCGAAGTGACGAGGCCGCTCGGTCGGCCGGTCCCCGTGGCGCCACTCGCCGGGAGCGGAGGCCTCCGGCCGACGGTGCCGGGTCCGCTGGCGCTCGTGGCGGTGTTCCAGCTGGTCGGTGAGACGACCGCGCAGGAGGTCGATGGCCTCGAGCATCGTGTGCCCGGCCACGTGGGCCCGGACCAGGTCACCGTTGACGTCGACGGTCACCTGGGCCACCGCCGGGCGATCCCGGGCCGGATCGGTGGACTGGGTGAGCTTGACCCTCGTGTAGAGCACGGGATCGGCGATGTTCTCGACCACCGAGCCGAGGCGCTTGCGGGCGTAGGGCCCGGCCTCTCCGGGGATCTCCCCGTGCTCCACGACGCTGATCTCGGTGAACTGCCCGGTCCTCTGTTCTGCCATTGCCGACCTCCGTTGGTCTCCGCCCTGTGCGTCTGGCCTCACGGTGCCGCCCCTTCCCCCGGCCGCCAAGGGGCCAAGGTCACCTCCTGGTGCGACCCGGTACCGTCGCCCCGTGGCCGCGACCGTGACCGTCCATTGGGTTGGCCACGCCTCGGTGCTGATCGAGTCCGACGGTCATCGGGTGCTCACCGACCCGACGTTGACGGCCCGGCTGGCCCACCTGCGGCGCCGGGTACCGGCCCCCGTGCTCGACCCGGTGGACACCGTGCTGATCTCCCACCTGCACCTCGACCACCTCCACCTGCCCTCCTTGCGCCACCTCGGCCCGGTGGCGCGGTTGGTCGTCCCCCGGGGCGCCGGGGGCCTGGTCCGGTCGGTGGTCGCCGAGGAGGTCCACGAGGTGACGGCGGGCGACGTGGTCGACTTCGGTGGGACCTCGGTGCGCGTCGTTCCCGCGGACCACTCGTGTCGTCGGGGTCCTCACTCCCGGGCCTCGGCCGAGCCGGTCGGCTACGTGGTCGACGGGGGCGGGGTGGCGACCTACTTCGCCGGCGACACCGACCTCATCGACGGCATGCGCGACCTCGGTCAGGTCGATGTGGCCCTCCTGCCCATCTGGGGCTGGGGCCCCACACTGGGGGAGCGCCACCTCGACCCGACCCGGGCCGCCACGGCGACCGAATGGATCGATCCGGCCGTGGTGGTGCCGATCCACTGGGGCACCTACAGCCCGGTCCGGGCCCGCCCGGGATCGCCGAGCTGGCTCGACCGTCCCCTGGCCGCCTTCCGGGCCGAACTGGGCGAGCGGGACCTGGGGGACCGCCTGCGGGTGCTCGCGCCCGGCGGGTCCTTCGCGGTCGAGCCGCGACCCGAGCTGCGACCCTGACCGACAGAAATCTCACGGAGGGTGCTGACAGCCACCACTCTCTGTCGTAGTCTCGGGGTGCGACGGCCGGATTGGCGGAGGAGAGACCGATACCGTGAGCAACCGAGCAGACCAAGGCCCTCGCGGGCCCCACCCCGGGACGACGGCGACGATCCGGACTCGACGGCGGGCCGCGGCCTCAGCGGCGTTGGCGATCGGCCTCGTCCTGGCTGCGACGGCCGGGCTCACGGCTCCGATCCCGGTGCCGGCCGCCGCCCCGACCACCACGGCCCCGACCGGTCCCGTGACCCCGGTCGGCCCGCCCGCCCCCCCGTCCGGTCCCCTCGGCCCGGCGGAGGCCGGTGGCCAGGGCGCGGTGGCCTTCGACGGCGAGGCCGGTGGTCTCGCCGGCGTGTCGTCCAGCGCCAACGCCAGCGTCGTCGCGGGGGCCGCGAGGTCCGGCGCCGGGGGCCTCCAGCTGGCCTCGACCGAGGCCCCCTCCTATGCCCGGTGGGGAACCGACGTGGTACCCCAGGGCAAGACCCACACCGTGACTCGGCAGTGGGTGCGGGTCCTCAACCGAGGCCCGGGCCAGAGCGTCGATGTCTTCACCGTGGGCAACGCCCTGCAGACGGCCAACTTCGACTTCTTCGTGAACGGGGTCAACCAGCGCTTCCAGTGGGACATCTGGCGGGAGGACACCGACCAGACCGACTTCGCCGTCGAGTACGGGCGTTGGTACCTCGTCGAGGCCCAGGTCGAGTTCAGCGGGACCCAGCACACCGCCACCGTGCGCATCGACGGGGTCGACCAAGGCACGATCGCCTCGACGGGCACGAGCACGACCGTGCGCATGCTGACCCTCGGGACCACGGTGGCCAAGACCCATGCCCAGGACTACGACGACCTCGAGATGCAGGTCGACGACGGACCGATGGGGTGGCTGGCGGACACGCCTCCCTCGGTTGCGGTGACCCGTCCCCTCGACGGCGCGACCTACATCCGGGGCCAGTCGGTCACCGCCGACTTCGCCTGCGCTCCCGGCGACCACACGGTGGTCAGCTGCACCGGTCCCGTCGTCGCCGGGGAGGCGATCGACACCACCAGCCTCGGCAGCAGGACGTTCACGGTCACCGCGACGGACCGGGCCGGCTACACGGCGAGTCGGACCCACACCTACAGGGTGGTGGACGGCACCAACCCCACGGTGACGGTGACCAGCCCGGCGGCAGCGGCGACCTATCCCCTGGGAGCGGTCATCGAGGCCGACTACACGTGCGCCGACGAGGTGGGCGGGTCGGGCCTCACCGTCTCGGGGGGCTGTGTCGGCACGGTGGCCGACGGCGCCCCACTCGACACCTCGACGCTGGGCGAGCACGGGTTCGCGGTCACCGCGACGGACCGGGCCGGCAACACCCAGACCGTCACGCGGACCTACACCGTGGCCGACGCCGGCGAACCCCAGGTCGAACTGATCAGCCCCGCTGACGGCACGGTCTACACCCGCGGGGCCGTGGTCACCGCGGCGTTCGCCTGCGCCGACGACCCCGGCGGATCCGGCCTGGCGCCGACCGACGGCTGTGTCGGTCCGGTCCGCCCCGGTCAGCGGATCGACACCATGGCCCTCGGTGAACAGCGGTTCTCGGTCACGGCCACGGACAACGCCGGCAACACCACCACGGTCGTGAGCACCTACACGGTGGTGCGCAACCGGCCCGACGCCCACATCCGTCGGGCGACCGCCGCCCGCTTCGCGGGCGACGGCGTCTACAGCCCGAACGGCACGGGTCAGACCCACGAGGTCCGCGTCGGCCCCCGGGGTCAGGCGGTGTTCTTCGTCCGGGTGCAGAACGACGGCGAGGTGCTGAACAGCTTCCGCGTGAGCGGGCCCCGCTCCAACCCGACCTGGACCGTGCGCTACCTCG
>JACDJC010003974.1_pt1 | contig 10336 bp, 8 predicted proteins | sample 7454191 | NCBI WGS metagenome assembly JACDJC01 (sample SAMN14253291, study PRJNA609438) | sludge metagenome | isolation source: sludge after 25d culture with pyrite and EDTA | collected 2018-12-20
CTGAAACAGGTTGGCAATAATTCATGGGCGGAATCGGTCGATTCGGGCGCGCCCACGGCCGGTCAACCGGGAACGGGTACCTTCGGTCTGATTCAGGGCGGCGCACTGGAGCAGTCGAATGTCGATCTGACTCAGCAACTGGTGAATCTGATTACGGCGCAGCGCAACTTCCAGGCGAATGCTCAGGCCATTCAGACAGATAAAACAGCGACCGATGCGGTGATCAACATTCGGTAAATCTGGTCGGTAAATCCGGCCGTTAAATCGGACAAAGCGTGATGAAAAAGGCGGACAGTGTGCCGTCTTTTTTTTGCCCTAAGTAAATGCTGATTTATTCCATCCTTGGAATAAATCAGCTCGCTCATCGCGGTACACGCCCGCGATGGCTCTCACGAATCAAAGACGTACGTCTTTGTTCGTGTTGGGCCATCCTGCCCCAAACGGGAAGCACTGAATAAATCAGCGCTTCCCTAAATCAAGTGTGAACGGGATGTCAGGATGGCGTCATAAAATTGGCTATTGCGTCTCTGTGATCACAAGCCATGGCGCTATACCGCATCAGGCCTTAGGTTTGGAGCTGATTTTCAATAATTGGCACGTCCTGTGCTTTGAAACAACTGTATTCATTATTCAGTGAGGAGCCGGTTATGGATCGTCTCGCCTACATTGCCATGAGTGGCGCCAAGCAAACGCTGCTGGCCCAATCGACCAATGCCAACAATCTGGCCAACGTGAGCACCCAGGGGTTCAAAGCCGATCTGGATGCTTTTCAATCCATGCCGGTTTATGGCCCCGGTTATGCAAGCCGGGTGTATGCCCAGGATGAGCGCAGCGGCACCGATTTTGCCCAGGGCCCATTGATGACAACGGGGCGTAGCTTGGATGTTGCGCTCAAGGGCCAGGGGTTCATGGCTGTTCAGGCGCCCGATGGTTCGACGGCTTATACCCGCCGCGGCGATTTGCATATCTCACCGAATGGACAACTGCAAACCGGTACCGGCGCTCCCGTGCTGGGCAACCAAGGGCCGATTGCCATTCCGCCGGCAAGCAAGATCGATATTTTGGGCGATGGCACGATCTCGATCATCCCGCTTGGGGGCGATGTCAATGCACCGGCGCAGATCGATCGGATTCGTCTGGTCAATCCGCCATTGGCCGATCTGCAAAAACGCGGGGATGGTTTGTTCGCGCTCAAGCCGAACACGCCAGTCCCACAACCGGACGCAGCCGTGCAGGTTGCCAGCGGCGTGCTTGAGGGCAGCAATGTGAATCCGGTCGACTCGATGGTGAAGATGATCGAATACGGCCGTCTTTTCGAAATGCAGACCAAGATGATCAAAACGGCCGATGCCAATAGTTCTGCGGCCGATCAATTATTGAAATTCAGTTGAGGATTGAACCATGACGACACCAGCTTTATGGATTGCCAAAACCGGCCTTGATGCCCAGCAAACCCGCATGTCTGTGATTTCGAACAACCTAGCGAACGTCAACACCACGGGTTTCAAGCAGGATCGGGCGGTATTCGAAGATCTGATTTATCAGAACTACCGTCAGGTCGGCGCGGCCAACACGCAACAAAACGAAGTACCCACCGGTTTGAATATCGGCACCGGGGTGAAGGTGGTGGCGACGGAAAAGAATCATACCCAGGGCAATTTGGTCACCACCAATAACGCACTGGATTTGGCGATCAATGGCCGTGGTTTTTTCCAAGTGCTTCAGCCCGATGGCACCGTGGCCTACACCCGTGACGGCAGCTTCAGCCTCGACAGTAACGGCCAGGTCGTCACGGCGAACGGTTATCCCTTGCAACCGGCGATTACCGTGCCGCAGGGCGCGCAATCGATTACTGTGGGTAAAGATGGCACGGTCAGCGTTCAGTTGGCGGGGCAGGCGCAACCGAGTCAGGTCGGTACGATCGATCTGGCGGATTTCGTCAATCCGGCGGGTTTGCAGCCCATCGGCGATAACCTGTTTTTGGAATCCGGTTCCAGCGGCGCGCCACAAACCAGCACGCCCGGTTTGAACGGCGTGGGCAATATGCAGCAAGGCATGCTCGAAAGCTCCAATGTGAACGTGGTCGAAGAGCTGGTCAGCATGATTGAAACCCAGCGCGCCTACGAAATGAATTCCAAGGCCATTTCCGCGACATCCAGCATGTTGCAGACCTTGAATCAGAACACCTGAGATCAATTAGGAAGGGTTGGGGTATGAACCGATTTCGAGTTTTAGGGTTGGGGGTGATCGGCCTCGCTTTCGGCTTGAGTGGCTGTGCGAGTCAGCCGCCGATGAAGCCTGATCCGTCTTTTGCGGTCGTCATGCCGCCGGAGGCGTCTACCAACAATCCCATGCAGAATAACGGCTCGATTTATCAGTCCGGTCAGATGGACAACATGTTTGTCGATTCCCGGCCCTATCGGGTGGGCGACATTTTGACCGTGGTGCTACAAGAAAGCATGAACGGCAGCAAGAGTGCCACCACGGGAACCAGCAAGGCCGATTCGGTCGCGATCACACCACCTGCGATCGGTGGGTTGTCTGCCAACCTCATGAATCGCTTCGGCGCCACGCTTTCCACGGCCAACCAGTTCAAGGGTGACGGAACCAGTGCGCAAACCAACAGCTTGAGGGGGCAGATTTCCGTGACGGTCGCGCGGGTCTATGCCAACGGCAGCCTGTTCGTGCAGGGCCAGAAATACATCGGAATCAATCAGGGTACGGAATACGTGCGCTTATCCGGATTGGTACGCCCGCAGGATATTGCGACGGATAACACCGTGCTCTCGACCCGGATTGCCGATGCGCATATTTCCTACGGCGGAACGGGCACCGTGAATGACGCCAACAACATGGGCTGGCTGGCCCGATTCTTCAACAGCCCAATTTTTCCTTTCTAATTCAAGTGAGGCCAATCATGCGCCATTTCATGCTGATTATGCTGTTGGGTTTGCTGCTGCCGGTGACGGTGGCACAGGCTGTTACGCAAGAACCTGCGCAGCGCATCAAGGATTTGGCCACCTTTGCCGGCGTGCGCAACAATCAGATCATCGGTTACGGTCTGGTCGTGGGGTTGCCGGGGACAGGGGATCAAACCACGCAGGTGCCGTTCACCTTGCAGAGCATTCAGAACATGTTGTCGCGTCAGGGTTTGTCGCCATCGGCCGGCAACGTGCAGCTCAAGAACGTGGCCGCGGTCATGGTCACGGCGAGCTTGCCGCCGTTTGCCAAGCCGGGTCAACAAATTGACGTGACGGTTTCTTCCATCGGCAATGCGAAAAGCCTGCGCGGTGGTGAGCTCCTGATGACGCCGCTCAAGGGCGTGGACGGACAAATCTATGCCGTGGCGCAAGGGAGTCTCCTCGTCGGCGGGCTGGATGTGAGCGGCAAGGATGGTTCCCGTGTGACCGTCAATATTCCGACGGCAGGGCGCATTCCGAACGGTGCGTTGGTCGAGCGTTCGGTTACCAGCACGATGGGTGGCGCGAATTCGGTTTATCTCGACCTGAACACCCCCGATTTCACGACGGCCAAGAACATGGAAAAAGCCATCAACCAAATGTTGGGCGGTGGCGTGGCTGAAGCGGTGGATGGTGGCACGATCCGCGTGCGTGCGCCGCAGGATGCCAATGCCCGCGTAGGATTCATGTCGGTGCTCGAAGGCATTGAAGTGTCTCCGGGTGAGGGGGCGGCTAAAGTGGTTGTCAACGCGCGTACCGGCACAGTGGTGATCGGTCAGAATGTGCGGATCGAGGCCGCTGCCGTGTCCCACGGTGATTTGACCGTCACGGTCAAGGAAAACGCCCAGGTGTCGCAACCGGCACCATTCTCGCAAGGGCAAACCGTGGTTACGCCGAATTCCCAGGTGAGCGCGAAAGAAGACAAGAAGCGTGCCTTCCTGTTCAATCCGGGTGTGACGCTGAACGATATCGTCAAGGCCGTGAACGCGGTGGGCGCATCGCCTTCCGATCTGGTTGCCATTCTCGAAGCCCTCAAAAGCGCTGGCGCGTTGAAGGCGCAACTGATCGTGATCTGATGAGCGAGGAGGGTTTGGTATGAGCATCATCAATCAAAGTACCGATGTCAGCAGCTACGCCGACTTTCAGGGCTTGGCGCGCCTGAAAGCGACGGCTCAGAATGACCCGCGCGAGGCCCTGAAAACCGTCGCGCATCAGTTCGAGACCCAGTTCATCGGCATGTTGATGAAATCCATGCGTGATGCCACACCGCAGGATGGCTTGCTCGATAGCCAGCAGAGCAAGACATTCCAAAGCATGATGGATCAGGAAGTCGCGCAGAAAATTGCCGCGCATGGCGGGATCGGCCTGGCGGGTATGATCGAGCGGCAGCTTAGTCAGGACACGCCCGGCACGGCCCAGAACAAGGCACTTGATGAAGCCAAACCTCATGCCTTTGCGTTGCACCCGGTCAATCCCGCAACGGAGCAGGCCATCGATTCAACCCCACGCGCGTTCAAACTGCCGGAGCGTAACCCGATGCTCAAGGCCTTCGCGCTGGGGAAGCAGACGCCAAACGCTTCTGCGCTGAAAGCGTCCGATGCAGCGCCATCTGTTTCTGCGCTGGCGAGCCAAACCACATCGATAAGCCCTCAAAATAAGCCCAAGTATTGGGATTCCCCCGAGGCTTTTGTCACTGCGATTCTTCCCCACGCTGAAGCGGCGGCGAAAAAACTCGGCATTCCCGCCAAGGTGCTGGTGGCGCAATCGGCGCTGGAAACAGGCTGGGGCAAGCATTTGCCCGTGAATGCGAGCGGGCAGGCCAACTACAACTTCTTTGGCATCAAGGCAGATTCTTCCTGGCAAGGCGCGAAGCAATCCGTCAACACGCTGGAATTTGAAGGTGGCGCGATGGTGCAACGCAAGGCATCGTTCCGGGCCTATGATTCGGTGAGCGCTTCGTTCAATGATTTTGTGCAGTTCCTGCAGGAAAACCCAAGGTACAGCCAGGCATTGAAAGACAAGAGCGATCCCGAGCGTTTTGCGCGTGCGCTACAGAAGGCGGGCTATGCAACCGATCCACAATATGCCGACAAGCTCATTGCGATCATGCGATCCGGGCGGATTCCCGATTCGTCCGATGGCTTGGGTACGTCCTGAGCTTTTTATGGATTTCCTCGTACAAAAGGCTCAAGTTTCCCAAAGCTTGGTCGATAACAACCGCATACCGTAAAAGAGGTTTTGGCCATGCCAGACTTGATGAGCAATTCCGTTACCGGCCTGTTGGCCATGCAGCAGGCACTCGCCACGACGGGCAATAATATCGCCAACGCCAATACGCCGGGTTACTCACGTGAACGGGTCAACCTGGCTTCCATGCTGCCCCAGTATCAAAACGGAAGCTATATCGGTTCAGGCGTGCAGGTGGCTTCGGTTACCCGGATGTACGATCAGTTCATTACCAGTCAACTCAATGCCGCAACCACAACCAATAGCAGCCTGACTTTCCAGAATGATTTCACTACTCAGGTGACCCAGTTGCTGGGGGATACCTCATCGGGCATCGCGCAGCAGACCCAGGCGTTCTTCAATGCGACACAGGCAATCGCTGCCAACCCGACGGACGCCACGGCGCGTTCGACATTCCTCGGGTCGGCGCAAGTGCTGACCGACAGTTTCAATCGAATCGACAGCCAGTTGCAAAGTCTCGATAACCAGATTGGTCAGCAGGCATCGGATATCGGTCGGCAAATCAACACCTACGCCAAGCAGGTGGCTTCACTGAACGGTGAGATCAGCAAGGCACAGGCAACCAACCCCAATGCCCTGCCCAATGATTTGCTCGATCAACGGGATCAGTTGATCACCCAGATTTCATCTCTGATCGATGTGAAGGCCAATCCGGACAATCAAGGAAATATCAATCTCACTCTAGCCAGTGGCGAGTCGCTGGTTCTGAACTCGACTGCGACCAACCTGAGCGTGGGGAATTTGCCTTCCGGCCTGAATATCACCTTGGGCAAAACCGACATCACATCCCGCGTGAACGGCGGTACCTTGGGCGGAATGCTTGAGGCTCAAAGCCAATTGATCACCCCTTTGCGTAATCAATTGGGCAGGGCCGCGCTGGTGCTGGCCGATCAGGTCAACCAGAATCAGACCGCCGGTGTTGATTTGAACGGGAACACAGGAACGAATTTATTCACGGACGTTTCCGCATTTGCGCCGCAGACCACGGCACAGCCAACAAATAAAGGGACCGGTTCTGCGACAGGGGCTTACACCGATCCCACCTTGCTGACGGGGCAAACCTACCTTGCGCGTTACGACGGCACTAACTGGCAGGTGAGTACCGTTCCCGGTGACGGCGCAGCACCGTTGACGGTCGCTTCCGGCGGTACGCTGAACCTGCCCGGGCTGGATGTGACCTTTGCGGGCGCACCGCAATCGGGCGACGTGCTTAATATCCTGCCGACGGTGGGGGCCGCCGGGAAGATCGGCGTGGTTCAGCAAAGTCCTTCCGGGATTGCAGCAGCAGAAGCGGGCCAGCCTGCCTACTCGCGTGACAATACCCAAATCCAGAAGCTATTCGATTTGAGCTCGGCTACCATCGTCGGGCAAACGGCCTCTGGAGCGGGTAATGGTTCCAGTTTGTCCGAGAGCGTGAGTTCGGCGGTTAGCCAAGCCGGCGCCTTTGCCGGGCAGATTCAACTTGCAGCCAAGGCAGCCAATGCCACTCTGACAAATCTGACTGCCCAGCAGCAGTCGGTTTCGGGTGTTAATCTCGATGAAGAAGCCGCAAATCTTTTGAAGTATCAACAACAATATCAGGCGCTTTCGCAGTCGATCAGCTCGGCTAATACGATTTTCCAATCGCTGCTCTCTGCCTTTCGTTAAGAGGATTCGGATATGCGTGTTTCAACTTCCATGGTTTTTGCACAGGGCCTGAGTAATCTGCAACAGCAGCAGTCCGCGATGTTGCAATCTCAGCAAGAAATCGCAACCGGCGTGAAACTGACCAATCCGGCGCAAGATCCGGTCGCCTTTTCGACGGCTAGCGATCTGTCCGTCCTCAGTAGCAAGCAGAATCAGTACAGCACGAATATCGACAATGCAACCGGTAAGATCCAGGTGCAGGAATCGACCTTGGGTTCGATTACCACGATGCTGCAAAGCGTGCGTGATGTCGCCATTCAGGCGAATAATGCCGCGCAAAACGGCACGTCACTGTCCGCGCTTACAGATCAGCTCGATCAGTTGCAAAAGGCTTTGGCTGGTCAAATGAATGCCACGGATGAGCGCGGGGAGTATCTGTTTTCGGGGACGGCCGCACGTGAAAAACCCTATGACGCCAGCGGCGTACTCAATCCAACCGTGGGTTCGGCGGGGACGGTCAAGCTGGCTATTTCCGATCAGCAGTCCGTGGGCATTAATCAGCCAGCCGGGCAGATTTTCCAGCTTTCATCCAGCGCAACGACAGGGGGCAATGCCAGCATTCTGCAAGTCATTGATCAACTAAAAACGGCGATTACGACGCAACCTGCCAATCTGCAAACCGTTTATGAAAATGCCCAAAAGGACATTGACGCCGTTATGAACCAGGTGACGGACGCGCGCGGCAGCATGGGTAATGCGCTCAATACGCTGAGCACGGCCAAAAACGATAACGCCGCACAAAATGTGCTTACCCAGCAAACGCTCTCCGGTTTGCGCGATACCGATGTCGCCAGCGCCATTACCAAACTGAACCAGAGTTACCTCAATCTGCAGGCGACCCAGCAGAGCATGGTTAAAATTCAAAGCCTGTCCCTGTTTAACTATATCCGTTGATTTCAAACTCATTTTTCCCACTTTCGGTTCGGCTGAGTGGGTAGAAAATTGTCTCCTATACCTGAATTCTCCCCGTTTGGTTATGGTGCTCTTGTCGAGGTGCCTGCATTGACTTTGATCAATAGATGACCTTTAATGTCGGAAATTGATGTATAGGCACCTCGAAAAACCTACTGCGCGCCCCGATTGCTGCGTTGGGCGGTGCTCGCTCCCTCGCCTATCTATTTGATATGTCTCGGTCGCTGCGCTCCGGCCGCCTTGCACTCGAGCCGCTCGTAACGGTTTTTCGAGGTGCCCATATTTCATACAAGGAGTTTCGCTTATGTCGCCCTCACTCCAATCCGTCGTTATTGATCTGGAGCGGATCTTTGCAGCGATCAATGCAGAGCGAAAGGTGGCGGGGTTACCTCAGATTGAACACGCTGTCATGCGCGTTCGCGTGAATATTCGGCTGGCGATCAAGGGTCAGGATCGAATTGAAGGTAAGTTGCCCGTCGTTCTTTCATCGGATGCCACGGATGAATTGTCTCGTGTCCTCAATGAACTGTTCCAGACCAGCTTCAGTGCACAACAACTGCAAGAGTTGTCCATTAATCAGACGCCACCTGAATCTGTGCCAGACACTTCGCCCCCGCAAGTTCAGGAAAGTCATTCCGATCAACCTGCGGCGGTGGCAGAACCCATCGCTTCTGTCGAACCTGCTCGTGCAGCGGCCGATGAGCCACTAAAGCAGATTTACCTGGTCGATTTGTACATTGCCATCAACCAAAGTCGGCGCCAGGCTCAATTACCGCCGATCGAGCCTGCGGTGATCGCTGTTCGACTGGGTGTTCGTTTCAGTATCATGAGACGTAGGAGGCTGGATTTCGGTCAGGCCTCTTTGGAGATGTCTCCCCTTGATCTGGATGCGTTACAAACCATTCTGGTTGAGCAGTTTGATGTCAATCTTCCGGGAGGGACTCACGAACTGGTCGTTGCAGGTTTGCGGCGACAGCGCGAACAGCCCCGTAAACGCTCATGGCTTGAGCGTGTATTCCGCAAGCGAGTTCATCATATCGGGGTGCCCGCACTCATCATGGCTGTCATGCGCCAAAGAGCGAGTCTGGGTTACAAGCCGCTTTCACCGACCCTGATCACAACAGGTTGTCAGGAGACACTGGGCAAGATGGGGATCCAGTACCAGCCCGGTATGACTGAGATATCACTCAACGAATTACAAACAGATCAACTCGCTGAATTTTTACGCAATGAATACGGGCTTTATTTTGAAGATTTAGAGGAATTTCTTGATCCGAAAAAATAATGACTGTTCACAAACTTGGTACACCGAATTTATATAAAAAGGAAAATTCAATGAGAATGAACATGCAGGCTGATCGTGGTTTGATTCGGATCGGTGGTTTGAGCCATGTGTTCCATTGCAATCACTACAATGCCCATTTGCAAATGGCTGTCTTGTTGGGTGAGGGAATCGAAGATGGTTTCGACCCCCGGGAACTGCTTTCCCGTGGTGCTCGAATGGTCGTCGAATACTTGAGAGGAAAGGGGTATTCAGAGTCAGATCTGCTGGCGGAATATACCGCCTGCGGGTTTGGTGTGCTGAGACAGGAAGATGTCGATCACTGGGTTGCAGAGCATTCTCACTACGGCGAGAAAACCTATATCCACGGTCGTCCGGAACCCAGTTGCTTCTTCGATGCGGGCTTTATCAGTGGCATGACCGGGCGAGCGACACGAGAGGTCAGTTGCCGGCACGCTGGCGGTGGTATGGATCGGTTCGAGCTTGGCGCGGCCGTCGAGCCACTGCCGCCATTCATCAAGAATTCGGAAACGATGACAGATGCCCCGGCCCGGTTCGATTTCCCCGAATGCGCGCCCATGAGTACGGGCGTGGATGAACCGGCGATTATCGAGGCGGTCGGCGGTATGCCGCTGATCGGCAAGCCTGCGTCCGAGGGGGGCAATGGACTGATTCTCGCTTTTGGTGTGGCTTTGACCATTCACTATGCCGATTATTACAACTTCATCAGTTATGAAGTGTATCGACGCATGGTGGCGATTGGTGTGCCATCGGATATGGCGCGCGAGTCTTTTGTTTTGGCGGGGCACGTGTGCGCGTTCAATACCTTAGGTGGCATCATGGAAAGCGATGCTTGGGATCAGATGATCAAACCCATGTGTCAGGATGTGAGCGACTGGGTGCACGGCATCGTTGCGGTCGTTAATGCGCTGGGATGGGGCGTATGGCGGGTGGAGAAGATCGAGCCGGGCAAAGAGTTGGTTATCCGGATTTATAACTCCTACGAAGGTGTTGGTTTTCGTCGGCTTTATCCACCAGAGGCCGGTGAGAAGCAGTTGTCCTTTTTGGCCATGGGGGCTGTGCGGGGGATTGCCCATCTGCTGTGGAAAATCGATATCCGTGAGCGACCGGGGCTCAATGAGCAGCTGTACATGCAGACGTTCAATAATCCAAAAGGCTATTGGTCGGTAGAACAAACACACGCCATTGCCGCAGGTGATGGATACGACCGCATCGTCACCCGCGCACC
>JACDJC010003977.1_pt1 | contig 10333 bp, 9 predicted proteins | sample 7454191 | NCBI WGS metagenome assembly JACDJC01 (sample SAMN14253291, study PRJNA609438) | sludge metagenome | isolation source: sludge after 25d culture with pyrite and EDTA | collected 2018-12-20
GATGGCTGACGATCTCGGCTTCGGTCGGGGTTTCTTTCAGGGTGTTTAGCGGGAATTGCGAACTGCGCATGTGGGCTTGGTCTCAAAAGGTTCTGGGGCGTGCCGCTTGCGCCTATCGGGTGCGAGAGACTACGGCGTTATGTCGGTTGTAAACGCAGTATTTTGACATGATTTGGCGAATATTGCCGAGCGTGTTCGCGTGCGGATCACGCCCGTCCGGTGGCTAATAGGCCCAAGCCGGTGCGCACCTGGTATTACTGGACACAGGCCTTGTTGGCTACATCCTGCGCCTGTTTCAGGCGGCTGGCGATTTCTTCTGAAGTCAATGGGCGGTACTTGCCATCGGCGTCCTGAGTCATCAGTTGATTTTGCCCGTCCTGCAGCATCTTGATCTGGGCTTTGGCCGTTTCGCAGGCTTTGGCCGCTTCCTTTTTATTTATTGCCAAAACGGGTTGGTCTGGTGCCAGGTGTTTCTTGGTTTCGTCTTGTGATTTTTCTGCAGGCGCGGCCATGCTTTCTTCATTACTGCCCGGAGTGGCGTAATCCGGGTTGACGACCTGGGCTTCGCCTTGTTTCGGTGGGAGTTGGCTGAAATGCGTTTCGCCGTTTTTGTCGACCCATTTATATATCTGGGTAGAGCCATCAGCCAGACTGGCGGCGGAAAACATGACTGTCGCCGCGGCTGTTAATGCAATCAATGCTATTTTCCTTGAGCCTCGCATAATATCGCGTCCCTTTGATGTTGTGAGAGGGGTAGCATAACGTTTTGAACCAATTGTTCAACTGCTCCGAGTATTGATGGAACTGTCGGATGAATCATCGAAAAGACGGGTTTGTGCTTTTTCGTCTGCTGCCTTGGGTGTGTCGATGAACAATATGCAGAAAAATGCTTAGTTTCGCGCAGTAATGTCGCAAATGATAAATGGGCTTGATACACTATCTGGATTCACAACACGAAGGTGAGTTTTCTTCATGGCAGATCGACGTCTTAAGGTGTTCAACACCGTCGCCCGCTTGTTGAGTTTTACCAAGGCGGCAGAAGCCTTGCACATGACTCAGCCGGCCGTCACGTTCCAGGTTCGTCAGTTGGAGGAGCATTTTGATACCCGCCTGTTTGATCGAACACATAACCGCGTCACGCTGACGGATGTCGGCCATGTGGTGTACGAAATATCCGAACGCATGTTTGAGCTGTACGACGAGATGGATCGCCGTGTCAAAGAGATGACGGGTGAGGTCGGCGGTTCTCTCAATATCGGTGCGAGCATGACGATTGCAGAGAACATGCTGCCGGCCCTGTTGGGCAAATTCCGCCTCAAACATCGAGACCTCGCCGTGCGGTTGAAAGTGGGTAACACCGAATCAGTTGTTTCCATGGTTGAGCACAATGTGGTCGATCTTGCGATTGTGGAAGGTACGGTGGGGAACAAGAATCTGCTGGTGGAAACCTGCCGCCGTGATGAACTGGTCGTCATTCTTCCGCCTGACCATAAATTGGCCGATCTGGAGTCGGTATCTCTCGAACAGCTCATGTCGTATGACTTCATCTGCCGTGAAGAAGGCTCTGGTACGCGGGAAATGGTACTCAATTATCTGGTTGAGCATGGTTATTCAGATGGTTGGGATGTCTGTATGGAGCTGGGCAGCCCGGAAGCAATCAAGGGCGCAGTTCAGGCGGGTATGGGATTGTCGATCATGTCTTCATCCGGCATTACCAAAGAACTCAAGCTGGGGCTGCTCAAGGCCGTGCCGTTGAATCCGCGTCTTTACCGTGATTTTTCTTTTGTCCGGCAGCGGCACAAGTTCCGTCTGCCGGCAATGGAGGATTTGCTGGAGTTCTCACGGGATTACTGCAGTAACAGCTCGCCGATGCAGGATCTGGAAAGCATTCAGACGAATACCGCAAGTTGACCTGATTGTTTTTGGTCGCTGAGTGGCTGGTCGAACGGTAATCCCTCTTCCGCGTTGATCAACAGTAAAAAACCACCTTGATACGGTGGTTTTTTTGTATCTGGGGTTAAAACAGCAGGCAATAAAAAACCCCGGAGCTATCCGGGGTTTTTGCACTAGCCGGTGGAGACCACCAGCTGAGTCGGATCAGAAGCCGCCGTGTGCGCCCGCTTCCATCATCTTGTACATTGAATCACGTACGTGCTGCGCGTTGGATTTGAACGGCTCAGGCATGTTCTTGCCGCCGTGGACGAACATGTCCATATTCAGGCCATACAGCCAGTAACGGCCTTCTTTGTCTTCGACGACAGCGATACGGCAAGGCAGGTAGGCTGAAAAATAAGGGCTGAAATCAACCGCCTGACGTGCAATTGAAGGGCTGCAATATTGATAAATCATCAGGTAACGTTGCTTTTTGCCTGTTTCCAGTTCCAACTGCTTGGACAGTGGCATTTCACCTACGTTTTTCAGGCCGGTGCCCACTGATGCCGATTCGATACTGTTTTTGATATCGTCAGGGCTCAAACCTTTATCGACTTCCATGCGCCATACGGTGGCCGCGCCCAAGTCGCCGCCGCTGCTGACAAAGCGGTCATACATGCCGCTGTAGATATCCATCGCTTGCGGATCGAGCTTGTCTTTGATCGACAAAAAACCACAGCCCGAAAGAGAAATGATCGCCACACCCAGTACAGATGCTTTCAAGAGATTACGCATTGACTCACCCCGTTTGTTTGTTTCTATCTATGTAGCCTGTTCATTGTTACTGCATTAGTAAACGCTGACAAACTGATTTAGTTCATCAAGAATAAACACGGTTAATATAGTGAACTGCTAATAAACCCAGTTCAGCACTGGGATTCTACACTTTTATGAAATCTGAAGGGGTTGGTTTTGAGATCCCCCTGTTCGAGGATAAATCCACTAGAATCGAACCCATCGATACATTCACGCGAAGGCCATATGCAAACCCAGTTGATCGTTAATCTGTTCGGTCCGATGGGTGCGGCCCATCTGGCCGATCTTCTGGCCTTGATTCAACAGCAGCAGTGTCGCGCCCTTGATAGCCACATGTTGTCGTTTGAACAGCGTATGGCGTTGGCTCTGCGTATTTCTGGTAATTGGGATCGGGTCACACGAGTTGAGTCGGCCCTGCGTGAGTTCGCGCAGCGACTCGGTGTCGATATTCAGGTTCAACATGAACAAACCGTTGCCGAGCGCGAGCAGGTTCTGCCCTACGTGGTTGATGCGATCGGTCTGGCATCTGCGGATATTGCCGCCGTTATCACTCGATTCTTTGCTCAGCAGGGCGTGAGTGTCCGGGAATTGTCCACGCGGGCTTATCGTCCGGCCCGCAGTAGCGAGCGGTTGATTCAGATGCGTGTGCAGATCGATATCCCCGCACGGTGTCATCTGGGGCAATTCAAGTCGGATTTTTTTGATCTCTGCGATAACCTGAACCTGGACGCGGCCATCGAGCCGGAACGTGGGTTTTAGCGCGCTTTAATTTGGATAGCAGGAGGAACAAATGGCGGAATTGATTAGGGGATCGGCGGTGCCTTCATTTACAGGCACCACGACCGAAGGCGATCAAATCAGTGAAACAACCTATTCGGGCAAGTGGTTGGTGCTTTATTTTTATCCTCGCGACAATACACCGGGTTGTACGACCGAAGCAGAGGATTTTCAGCGGTTGCTGCCGGCATTCGATGAAGTCAATGCCGTTGTCGTCGGCGTGTCGAATGATGATCAGGCGAGTCATGCTCGATTCTGTGCAAAGCAGGGGCTGACATTCCCGTTGATTGCCGATACGGAGCAAACGGTCTCACGGGTGTTTGACGTGATTCGTGAAAAGAAAATGTATGGCAAGACCTTTGAGGGCATCGAGCGCAGTACTTTTTTAATCACGCCCGATGGACATGTTCATGCCGTATGGCGCAAAGTGAAGGTGCCCGGCCATGCCGAGGCGGTACTGGCAACCATCCGGGAAGCCCGGTGAGTTGGTAACCCGTAGATTCTAGGGCACCTCGAAAAACCGTCACGGGCTTACGCCAGCTCTGCGTTAGCATGTTCGAGTGCAAGGAGCCGCGCAGTGAGCAACGAGACATATCAAGTAGATAGGCGAGGCGCGGGCTTGCGCCAGCTTCGCGTAAACGAGCACGCGGGCTATCGCCAGCTTCGCGTTACGCCGCAATCGGACAGCGGGCTGTCGCCAGCTTCGCGTTCAGTAGGTTTTTCGAGGTGCCCTCTATTTTCGTAAGCAGCCTGGGAGGCCGAGTATTCGATGATTAATCACACGCGCCAGAGAAAGTGCCTGTTTGTACTGGATACCAATGTGCTGATGCACGATCCGACGTCGATTTTCCGCTTCATGGAACATGACATCTATCTGCCGATGATGGTGATCGAAGAGCTGGATAATGGCAAAAAGGGCACCAGCGAAACCGCGCGCAATGTGCGTCAGGTCAGTCGTTTTCTGGACGATTTGTTGCAGGATGCGGATCTGGCGAATATCAATCAGGGGTTGCCGATTCAAAGCCCCTTGCTGTCGAAAAACAACGAGCGGTCTACTGAAGCCGGGCGCCTGTTCCTGCAAACCGATAATGAGTCGATTGAGCTGCCCGCAAACATGCCCGGTGGCCGCCCGGACAATCAAATTCTGGGCGTCACGTTGGCCTTGCGCCATCGGATCACCGATCGGGATGTCATCCTGGTGTCCAAAGACATCAACCTGCGGATCAAGGCCACAGCCTTGGGCCTCAAGGCAGAGGATTACCATAACGATCAGGTACTGGATGACGTATCGCTGCTGCATAGCGGGATCGTGCAGTTAACCGATGATTTCTGGGATAACCACGGCAAGGCGCTGGAATCCTGGCAGGAAGAAGGGCGGGCATTCTATCGGGTGCATGGCCCGCAGACGTCCGAGTGGTATGTGAATCTGTGTGTGTTCATCGAGGGTGCAACTCCTTTTTCCGGCATCGTGCGCGAGATTGACGCAGATGGATCGGCTGTGGTCGAGAGTGCGATTAATTTTCAGCACGAACGGCAATCGGTCTGGGGCATCACGGCACGCAATCGCGAGCAGAGTTTTGCCCTGAATCATCTGATGGACCCCGAAGTGGATTTCGTCACCTTGCTGGGTCAGGCGGGTACCGGTAAAACCTTGTTGACTCTGGCAGCCGCGCTGGCGCTCACATTGGAAAAGAACCGGTACAGCGAGATCATCATGACGCGGGTCACGATTCCGGTGGGTGAAGACATCGGTTTTCTCCCGGGCACCGAAGAGGAAAAAATGACGCCGTGGATGGGGGCATTGATGGATAACCTCGAGGTGCTCTCCAAAACCGATTCCGGTAGTGATGGCGGTGGTTGGGAGCGGGCAGCGACGAATGACCTGCTGCGTTCACGAATCAAGATCCGCTCACTCAATTTCATGCGCGGGCGCACCTTTCAGAACAAGTTTGTCATTATCGATGAAGCGCAGAACCTCACCGCCAAGCAGATGCGTACCTTGATCACGCGGGCGGGCCCGGGCACGAAAATGGTCTGTCTGGGCAACGTGGCGCAAATCGATACGCCGTATCTGACCGAAACCTCGTCCGGTTTGACCTTTGTGGTTGATCGCTTCAAAGGCTGGCCGCACGGTGCGCACATCACGCTGGCGCGCGGCGAGCGTTCACGTTTGGCCGAACATGCGGCGGAAGTGCTGTAAGTCAGATTTCAGACACAGTTTGCACAAGAGAAAGCCCCGTCGAGGATTCGGCGGGGCTTGTTGCTGGGGTGGTACCTTCCGGTTGATCAGCCGAGTTCTTTTCTCAATTTGCGGGCCACCGCAACCATGGCCTCCAGAGAAGGAATCACTTCCGCCCATGTGCGGGTTTTCAGGCCGCAATCGGGGTTGATCCATAAACGTTCAGCCGGAATTTTTTCCAGTGCGAGTCGAACGCGCGGTTCGATCTCTTCCACGGTCGGAATCTGCGGCGCATGAATATCATAGATGCCGGGCCCGATGGCGTTGGGATAGTGGAAGTCTGAAAAGGCATCCAGCAGTTTCATGTTCGAACGCGTGGTTTCGATGGTGATGACATCGGCATCCAGCGCAGCGATCGATTCGATGATGTCATTGAATTCGCTGTAACACATGTGGGTATGGATCTGGACGTCTTTCGGCGCATCCGCCACGGCGTGCTTGAAGGACCGCACGGCCCAGGCGAGGTAGGCGCTCCAATCTTTTTTACGCAGCGGCAGGCCTTCGCGGAACGCGGGTTCATCGACCTGAATCATGCCGATACCGGCAGCGGCGAGATCGTTGATCTCCTGTCGTAACGCCTCGGCAATCTGGTAGCACACGGCCTCGCGGGAAAGATCATCGCGCACGAACGACCAGAACAGAATCGTTACCGGGCCGGTCAACATGCCCTTGACCGGGCGCTGGCTCAGCGATTGCGCATAGCGTGCCCACGCTACCGTCATCGGGCGGCTGCGTTGCACGTCGCCCCAGATAATGGGCGGTTTGACGCAACGCGAACCGTAGGACTGCACCCAGCCTTCCTGGGTGAAGGCAAAGCCATCGAGCTGCTCGCCGAAGTATTCGACCATGTCGTTGCGCTCGGCTTCGCCATGCACCAGCACATCCAGACCAATCTTTTCCTGAACCTCGATCACATGGCGGATTTCATCCTTCATGCTGGCTTCGTATTGTTCCGCAGATAGTTCCCGGTTCTTGAAGGCTTTGCGCGCCGCTCGGATTTCATGCGTCTGCGGGAAAGAACCGATCGTCGTGGTCGGCAGCAGCGGCAGGTTGAAACGTGCCTGCTGTGCCGCTGCACGCGCTGCGAACGCTTCACTGCGGTTAGGCTCGGTTGCGGCAATCGCCTCTGTCTTGGCCCGTACGGTGGATGAATTGCGACCCGGCTGGCGGTCGAGTTCGGCGCGGGCCGAAGCCGCCTGATTGAGTTCCAGGGCGATGCTGTCCCAACCGTCGCTCAGTCCTCTGGCCAGCAGATTCAGTTCGGTGAGTTTTTGGCGGGCATAGCTTAAGTTATTGCGCAGAAACTCCGGGAGTTTTGTCTCGAAGGCGGCGTCCAGCGGAAGATGCAGCAAGGAGCAGGACGGGGCCAGCCACAGGCGTTCCTTAAGACGGGCATACACGGGTGCCAATCGCTGCAACATAGGCGCCAGATCGGCGCGCCAGATCGAGCGCCCATCGAGAATGCCGACGGAAAGCACTTTGTAATCCGGCAGGCGGTCGGCCACGGCAATCAGATCGCGCGTCATCGTCGCGTCAATGTGCAGGCCATCCACCGGAAGATTGGCGGCGAGCGCCACATTGCCGTTCAAATCGCCGAAATAGGTGGTCAGCAGGAGCTTGATTCCGGGTACTTTCAGGCGGTGGTAGGTCGGTTCGAAGGCTTGCAGCCAGTCAGCAGGCAAGTCAAGCGTCAAAATGGGCTCGTCGATCTGCACCCAGGCAACACCGAGGGCTTTGAGTTCATTTAACAACAACTGATACCCAGCGGCCAGCGCTTCGGCCTTGGCGAGCCTGCCGGCTTCATCCAGACCACGGCTCAGATAGAGGAAGGTCAGCGGACCGACCAGAACGGGCTTGGCCGCCGGATTCGCCGCCAACGCCTCGCGCACGAGATCAAGATAGCGTGCGGCATCCAGCGTAATGGGTTGATCCGCTTCCAGTTCCGGCACCAGGTAGTGATAGTTGCTGTTGAACCATTTTTTCATCGCCAGCGGGGCGATGTTCTGCCCAGCGACATTTTTGCCGCGCCCGAGTGTGAACAGGTTATCCAGCGTGTTGGCCGTGTTGCCGAAGCGGTGTGGCACTTGCCCGAACAACAGGGCGGTGTCGGCCATGTGGTCGTAAAACGAAAAGTCGCCGACGGGCGGATGGGTGATACCAGCCTCTTTGTGGGCGTGAAATGTTTGCTCGCGCACGCTTTTTGCGGTCGCTTGCAGCGCTTGGGCAGATGATTCGCCCCGCCAGTGCGATTCCAGTGCCCACTTGAGCGCGCGGCGTTCGCCAATGCGGGGAAAACCCAAGGTATGTGTGGTTATGTTTGATGAATTACTCATGTCATTAATTCCGTAAAGTGGCGTGTATGATTAACAACGTTCACGATACGCGAACTAAACATGATTTTGGTTGATGATATTTGTATGAAATCATGAGCACGCAGCATGAAGTTGGCATGCCAATCGAACAGATTGTTTGTTCTCGGGCAATCGGGAAAATTATGGAGTGTACGCAGTGGGTTGGTTGATAACGAAGTATCTGGTCACGGCCGGAGTGATTGTCCTTGTATCCGAAATGGCCAAACGCAGTGACAAGCTCGGAGGCTTGCTCGGCGCGTTACCGCTGGTGACCATCATGGCCTTGATCTGGCTGCATGTCGGGCAGCAGTCCGAAGAAAAAATCGCCAATCACGCCTGGTACACCTTCTGGTATGTGCTGCCGACCTTGCCAATGTTCCTGGTTTTTCCAGCCCTGTTGCAGCGCATCGGTTTCTGGCCGACGCTCATTGTCTGCATTGTTCTGACTATGGTGATCTTCGGGGTGTTTGCGCTGGTGATGCGACGTTTCGGGGTGGACCTGCTTTAACATGACTGGGTCGTTATTGCGCCAACAAAACCTCGAACCCCGGAAAAGACAAAGCCTTCAGGTTGTCGGTGGCTTTTCGGCTGAGGATGATCTCGGCATCCACAGAAAACCATCATCACAACGCGATCCCGACCCATGCATACCGCTGGTGCAGCGGGCGCCACTCTTATGAAAACAGTCCGGGGCACCTCGAAAAACCTACTGCGCGCGCCGATTGCTGCGTTGGGCGGTGCTCGCTCCCTCGCCTATCTATTTGATATGTCTCGGTCGCTGCGCTCCGGCCGCCTTGCACTCGGGCCGCTCGTGACGGTTTTTCGAGGTGCCCTCCGGTATATTTATCAACTCAACTGCGTCACCTGCATTTGAGTTGTTTGGCCATAGGTGAGGCAGAGAACCGCCTATTGGAGGTTTAGTGCACAGCGCAGTACAAGTACTGTGCCCCTTTAAGGACCTGTTGCCATCAGGCGCGTGGGTGATATGTTAAATTCAGGAAGGCGCACCGGCGATGCTGATGGATCATGTTACGCTTTGTTGATTAACGGCCAGAGCTGAACGACTGGATGGCAAAATTCTTATATTTAATAACATTTTTCATATCGTAATTAACAGAATTCCAATCCGATGCGCTGATATCGCCTGAATTATTTTTTGTTAAAGTTTTAAGATAATTAACAGCTTGACTAAATCTATTGCCTTCGACGGTAAAGGCAATAAAGTCTTGGCATTTGTTGTACTTATGATCCACTTTAATGGCCCATTCGCAGTCTCGTCCTTTTTGTGAAGCTACCGAAATAATTGCAGCTGCCTTAGAAAAATTCCCGTAGTCCGAAGAATCTGAAAAATCAACCGGGCCACTGTATCTCTTTAAGTAATCGTCATCATCTTGAGTACCAATTTGCCTAACTGATGGCATTTCTGACTTGACCGATCCAGTAATGTTTTGCTGTTCTACACCGCCACACGGCAATTGGCTGAATGTGATTTGTCCGTTGGCGTCTTTGCATTTGTAAATATCAGCATGGGCAGCTGCGGTACCAATCAGGAAAATAAACACTGATTTATAGAGCATTGTATTACTCCTGTTTTATGGAGGTGGAATGAATCTAGTCAGCCCAAGATGCGGGCTCTTTGGCTCAAGTCGATCTGTCCGATGTGTGCAATTAAGTCTTACCTTTATTGAACGCAATCATACGTCTTTTCTAAATTGATCATTCATTGATCTGTGTTGCCCGTCTTTATCGAGGTGTTTGATATTATGCTTCACATATGGGGTGATATGTCAAACACCCATGCGCAAATAACTGTTGTTCAATCCATGCAGCTGACGGCTGCGATGCGCGTGTACCCTGTGATAATCGGGTACCGATCGAATCACTGAAATCCGATTCAGGGATGATTCGGGGGAGCCAGCGAGCCGGATGATTCCTCGTCTTGGCGCACTTGTTTTTCCGATGTCACCTGAACCACAAACGACACGATTTTTTGCAATATGGGCGATTGCGACGACAGCACATTTGAAACCACCCCGATCAGCATGGGATGGCTTAAATCATCCACCATGAATTTCTCGACCGGCCCACCGTTCTCCTTGATTTTGGCATACAGATTACGGGTGTTTTTCGGGTAGACGATCGTGTCGGCACGGCTCTCGATCAACAGCATGGGCGGGTTGGTGCCATCGGCCCAATGAATGGGCTGGGTGACGGGGTATTGGCTGGGCGGGCCGAAAATGGCTTTGAGGTCGGGCTCGACCAAGGGCAGGAAATCATA
>JACDJC010003981.1_pt1 | contig 10320 bp, 14 predicted proteins | sample 7454191 | NCBI WGS metagenome assembly JACDJC01 (sample SAMN14253291, study PRJNA609438) | sludge metagenome | isolation source: sludge after 25d culture with pyrite and EDTA | collected 2018-12-20
GAAGTTGAGCCATAATGGGGATCACGAATTAACAATGCAAATTGCTAATTGTGATAAAGTTATTAAGGATGGTGGGACAAGAATAAAGAAACGTGGAACGGGTTTACATAATGATATGGCTGTCGCGCTTTCGATGGCTTGCCATTATTGTTTAGAATATAATTTGTAATAACGCTTGACTTATACGTAAAAACATTGTATTATGTTGCAGAAATCGCATAAAAGTTGCGAAAATTAACAAACAAAAGGAAAATATGACAACAATTGTAGGTTTGCAACACGAAGGAAAGGTTTGGATTGGGGCAGACGGGCGATTATCGTCAATGGATGGTATTGCTCAAGAATCATCACACCCTAAATTATTTTCGATGGGTGACGTTATGCTTGTGGCGTGTGCCGGATCGTTGCGTGTGGCTCAGATATTGCAGTATACGTTAGAATTACCGTTCCCTACTCAAGACCCAAAACAAGATATGGCGTATATGGTGACGGAGTTTGCCGAAACCCTACGTCGGACAGTTCAAGATATGGGGGCCGGTAGACAAACAGACGGTATGGCAACAATGGAGTTTTACGCCTTAATTGGCTTTCGTGGGAAGTTGTATAAATTGGATGCCGATTACAATGTTCATTGCGCCCCTTATATGGCGGCCGGTGCTGGCGAGGCAATTGCGTTAGGTGCGTTGTATGTAGCGACTAAGACGCTAGACGATCCTAAAAAAATCGTGCAAATGGCGTTACAAGCGGCCGGAACGCATAACATTTACACAGGAAATAAGAAATACGTGATCCGTAGTATATAATTGTGGGTGGGGGAGCCAATGGAATTACAGGAGCTTGTTCGACATTCCTTAGAGCCTATTCGTGATACTGGAAATAATTCACTGGTATTGCAATTTGCCGATTACAACTCGCGCATAGAGGCATGGGGACAAAATTGGATTCGGCGAGACCAACAGTTAAGAGAGTTGGTATTATCTGAGCCATTTCTATCGGCCGCAGTGTTTAACATTGCATCCACCCGTGCCGCCTTTAGCTGGAAGGTTTCTGGGCCAACCAGTACGGCCGGAAAAATCCAAGATATGTTAAACGCCTCTCAATACCGGCAAGGGTTTCATACGCTCAAGCTCATGGTTGCGTATGATGTACTCACCCAAGATAATGGCGGGTTTGTTTATGTTATTCGCAAGGAAGCATCTTATAATGCGCCAGTATTAGGGTTGGTTCATTTAGACGCGGGGCGTTGCTACCGAACTGGCAACCCGCTAAAGCCAGTTATCTATATAGATGAAGATCGCCAAGAGCATCTTTTAGAATGGTTTCAGGTAATGACGTTTGAGGATATGCCTCACCCATCTTATCGGGCGCATGGTAGGCAAGTGTGTTTTGTGTCGCGGATTCTACGGGCGGCTGAAACTATTAAAGAGTTAATGCGCTACAAAGAGGAGAAAATCTCCGGCCGGTACACAAGGGCGATTCATGTGGTAGGTGGGGTTTCGTCTACCGAAATGGAAGATGCTAAAAAGACGGCTTCGATGTCGGCGGATAATGTTGGATTATTGCATTATATGGAGCCAATTATCTTAACGACGCTTGACCCATCGGCTACCGTTAGTCATGTGCAAATAGATATGGCAACTTTGCCTGATGGGTTCCAAGAGAGTGAACAACTCAAGTGGTATATCACCCTAATTGCTATGGCGGCCGGTGGTGAGTATCAAGATTTTTCGCCCTTACCCGGTGGTAATCTTGGTACATCTAGTCAATCTGAAACATTACATAAAAAGGCGCAAGCAAAAGGTCATGCGCTTTGGATGAAAACTTGGGAAATCAAACTCAGAATGAGTGGCGCAATTCCTAAAAATGTGGCCTTTCAATTCCAACAACAAGACCCGCAAGCTGAAATGGAACGGGCTAAAATCCAAAAGTTGCGGGCTGAAACGCGGGAGATACGTATTACGTCTGGCGAAATCACGCCTAGTATCGCTCAACAAATAGCGGTGGACGATGGCGATTTACGTGCCGAGTATTTAACGATTATGGGACAGGCTGACGCTACCCCTGTAACAACAGTGTATGACGATGATGCCCCTATAAGCAATAAGTCAGTAGCCTACCCAGTAGCCCGTTATGCCGCCAATCTTATTACCCATAAAGCACAAACTAGCCGAATAAATTCTCTTAGTCAAGCGGATTTTCTACAGTATTTGCCAGACACAATACGTATAGATAAAGAGACGGTTTTATTTACAACTGATCATTGGATGTGTGATGAATTAGTGTATGCCGCCGTGAAAGCTGGTCTTCCCCCAAAAGTGTTACGTGACCGCCTGCCGTCAAATTGGCGAGTTACTATCTATAGTAACAAGGTGTGCGTGAATGGTGAAACGGTTTACACCTATTCGCCCACCAAGTGCAAATTACCCGAACCGCAAAAACGCTTTGTCTCTAAACGGTATAGTTCTGATGTAATTGCCGAAGCTGTACAGTCTATTGGTAGTGCGCCTATTCAAGATATTATGCGAAAGGCTATGGTAGAAATTAGTGCGCTGTACAATATACGGCCGGCAACCAAAGAGATTAAAAACCAAATAGTGAAACATCTAGCGGTGCCGTATCCTGAATTATGGCTACCTGCGGTTTTAATGAGGTTCGATGCAACTCAGCGTCAAAGTCATTCAACCAACTAAGGATATTGTGAATGTCCAGTTGTACCGGCGTTTAACTACCCAATTACTAAACGACACCGGACGCGACATTAAAGCTCAAATGTTAGCACCTACGCTAACGTGGGAAACGGTCAAGGTGTCGGTGAAAATAGAACGTGGGCCGGGTTCGGTACTTGCTTATACTGAAAATAAAATTTGGATGTTTTTGGATGAGGGAACTCGTGAACGGTGGGCTATCGTATCGTCTGACTTTGAATCCAAAACAACACCAAGAGATTTGACGGCCGGTAGCGGTCATGGGAAGGTTCTTTTGCGCGGCAAGGCTAACTTATTAAAATATGGGTACGGGCCGCAACCCGGCATTGAAGCCCGCGAGTGGTTACAACTTATTTACAAACAGGTAGCCCAAGAGTTTCCAGAAGCATATAATAAAATACTAATGCAGGTAACAACATAATGGAATTATCGCAACGAGAAATTGATTTGATTACAAGGGTGCGGGATGGCGGGATGGTGTTGATAACACCTACCCAATGTCTAACCCTAGACCCTTTACCATCGTTTTATGCCCCCCCATCGGCGTATAAACTTCACGAACAGTTACAAGCAGTTCGGCCGGGACTTCATTTATTTTTAGTTATTAGCGAAAATGAAAATGTGCAATTCGCTAGATTACGTAGGGGGAAATATGTTGCTCGACAAACTCAAACAATGGTTCAGCAAGCCGAAGCATAATGGCTTGTACAAACAGGCCGACGGTTATTATCGTTGGATTGGAATCGTCACCAATAATTATTTAGATTCTGATGGGGAAATTTTAACCGATGAAGCTCATCGCAAGTTTTATAGTTTCTTGCAGGATAACCCAGATATACTTCCGGCGAAATTGATTTGGCATACGCCAGGAACTCAAAGCAAACACGGTGTTGATTTTGCCTATTACGATGATGGGTTTTTTATCTATTCTGGTGTGTTGGAACTAGATGAGGCCGAACCATATTTGAATGATTATCGGCCTCTCGGAATGTCTCATGGCTTTATTGCATTAGAGCGCGACTTCAACAACCCGCGATACATTACAGAGTATTTTACGTATGAGGTGTCTGACTTGTTGCTTGAACAAGCCGCGAATCCTTTAACGTCGTTTACCGTTATGAGCGCGTCGGAGTTGATTGTCCGCCTTGCCGACGCGATACAGACTTCCAACCAACCTGCAAATGTTCTACCGCTAACTCAAACGACTTAATGGCAACTTCTTCTGACCATGCCATAGCGAATGAGATAACGAATGACAACATATCGTAAATGATGGGCGACACAATATCCCCTGTTGGTAATGGCACAACCGGCCGGACTATCGCCCAATACCAACCAAAATTGGTCATGCCGTCAACAATCGTAATAGCAACTTCGGCGAAAGTAATTTGCGACTGGTAGGCGGCAAATTTACGCTTACCTTCTGGGGTGGTGGGGTCAACACCTTTTGGTGCCACGAACCGTAAAGCCCGTAAAATGTTGGGCGAATACTGAATAGCAATCCCAAAAATATACGACCACGCAATGTTGGCGTTAGGGGCCACAACGCCTAACCCGACAAGTGGCTCCATGAACTCAGACGTACTCCGTAGGGAATACCACGAGATAGCCGCCAAACATAAGGTCACAATCATTAACACGGCCCCCCAAAAAAGGTTTTGGGTTGGGCTTTGGATGCTAGTAATACGTCGGCTCCGATTATTGTTTTCGGCACGGTTTTCAATCACTGGTGGTCTTTGTTGGTTCATCATAATAGATATTATAACATATCGAAAAATAGTGTCAAATGTTTTTATTTATGTCAAATAAACACACACAATTGCAATAAAAGGACATATTATCATAATATAGCTGTGGGGGGAGTTTTATGTTTCCAGCAAAGCAACGTGCCTATCTGGTGTCTCGTTTGGGCGAGGCGGCTGTTATGCAAATCGAAGCCGATATAGATGCACGGCGTATAGCGGGGCGTGGAATCCCGCGTAAAGAGTATGGGGGGAATAATATGGATGAACAAGTAAAGACCGCGCTTGAACAAATTCGACAATCATTAAACTTGGATGGGTTAAATGAAACGATTGGGCAAGTGCAAAAATCTGTTGACGCGCAATTGTTAGATGTCGTGGAAATGATTCGCGTTTTGAAGTCTGGTGTGGAACAGTTGGGGCAAGAAGTGATTACACTGCGTGATGAATTGGCCGTCGTGAAAAAATCTACCGATGACCGTTTAACAGAGATGTTGTCTGCCGAAACCCCATACACGATTAACTGGCAAACACCGGCGAAAGATGAGGCGGTTGGGCAAGAGTTAGCCGCTCTAAAACAAGCAATGGCCGCAGAAACTTGGTTAAGTGCGCTTGATCCGCGCAAATAGGGGGAGTGATGGGTATCTTAGAGCAATTAGTGGCCGAATTAGCCGCCTTAAAGGGGTTAAAACATACTACCCCTGATGGTACAACCTTTGGCCCCATGTTACATGGGCCTGGTGGTATTTTTGGCGGCGCGGGTGTGGAACGGGATATTATTAGTACCCGTGTCATTCCTAGTGGGTTGGCAAGTAATTTGCCTGCTATGGGGAGTGTTAAAACCAATCCATTATATCAGTATGTTACTGGTTTTACTGCGCCGACAGGTAGCCAACCTGACGATGCTTGTGGCGATGGGCCTGTAGCAGGGCATATTAAATCTTGTTTGCAGACTGCTCAGTTTGGGCGGGTGGTTTATACTACTGATCAATTGGAAGTGAACAAAGTCGGGCAGATTACTGACCGTTCTGAGTACATGGATCAGCAATTTGTCAACGATCCGTTTATTACCAGTTTGGTTAATGGTATTTTCTCCGATTTGACCGCTAATGAAGCGCGGGCTTTAGCCAGCGAAGTGGCTAACCGCTTTATGATGGTTGGGTCGGCCTTCCAAGATAATTTAAGCCAACAACTGTACACTGGTACGGGGACTGACAACCAATTTCCGGGACTAGAAATGTTGGTTAGCGAAGAACATTATGACGCTCGGACAGGTGTTGAGTGTCCGTCGTTAGCTAGTGATATTCGTGACTTCGGTGAAGTGAACGTCAATACTGTGGACGGTGCAACAGCTATCTTTAACCAGATGTTGTCTATGTACCGCAACCTTGACAACAACGCCGGTTCTATGAACTTTGGTAATACCAATTTTGTTTGGGTTATGCGGAAACAATTGTATCAAGCTCTGGCGGATGTGTGGGCTTGCCAATACAACACCTTTGGGTGTTTGCCTGCTAACTCTAATGTTAGTATTGATGTTAGTGGAACTGACCAAGTAGCCTTCCGTGACCGCATGAAACAAGGTAACTACTTGTTGTTGGACAGCGTTCAAATTCCTGTCATTACTGACGATGCTTTAGTCGAAACCGTTGTGAGCGACGGTGTTTACGCCAGCGATATTTATTTGTTGCCTTTGTCGGTTCGTGGTGGGGCAACCCGTACATTGTTCTGGGAATACTTCAACTTCGCTCAAGGTACTATTCCGGCTATTCGGGAAGGTCGTTTGACAACTGATTTTTGGAGTGATGGTGGACGATATTTGTGGCACAAGAAACCACCGTTGAATTGGTGCGTTCAGTGGACTGGCAAAATCGAACCGCGTATTATTTTGCTAACACCGCATTTGGCGGGTCGGATTACTAATGTGGCTTATCAACCAACTCGCCACTTCCGAGACGCATATCATAGCGGCGTTAGCTTTGTGAACGGTGGCGAAACAGACGGGTATCCGGCTCCTAGCTATTATTCACAGTGGAACCCGCCTGCTTAGACGGGGTGGTGTCCTGTTGAGGTGGGGCAATAGGACACCAATTTTTTCCCACCCATATTCCAAAACCAAATCCAATCAAATCAAGAACCGTTGGGTAAGTGGGATGATAAACAAAGTTATCCCAAATACCCAACAACACCATTGTTAAATCTGTAACCATGATGGCTACGGGGAACAACATAATAATCCACCCTGTTGGTAGACCTAACCATCGTCTCGTGTCGGAAAACACAAATAGCCCGTATTTCTTTAAGTAAGAATCGGGCATAAATGACAATAGGTAAACAGCCAACCCTAATAACATCGTGTTACGGATTGGCTCTATAAACAACAGTAATGAAAAAATCAAGCCCATGTAATTCTGCTCCCATCTGGATTAAACAAACCGTAGGCTTGCGGGGTGGCAGTTTGTTCAACAATCTCGGCTAGTTCAACTGTTAATTCAACTGTCTCGGCCGGCTCTAGTTGTTCAACTAACCGTTGAATTGATGTGATACCACCCGTGTAATACCACTTGGTCGCCACAAAGGTTATTGCCGCTACCACCAATGTAATAGCAGTAACGTGGAAGATGGTTGTGCCTGCGTAATCGTACAGCAACAATATAGCCACGATCAAGGATAAAATGCAAACATACAAAATGTTATTGACCATCACTTCTCGATCTACCATAGTTTCTCACCTCTTTCAAATAATCCGGCCTGAAAACGAATAATGTCACCGTCTTTTACTACGCCAAAATCGCCATCACCTGTTAATTTAGACGCATCGAACTCGTTTGTTGGAACACCGGTGACAAACATACTGGCCCCACTGTCACGTAATTTACCAGTGAAGCGATAACCCATCTGGTCTAAAAAGGGGAAGTCGCGCTTGAGTGGCTTTTGTGTTCCAAGAATCAATCGAATCCCAAATTTACGTCCTTCTTTGGCGAGTGATGTAAGCATAGTTAAATTCTCTTTGTTAAACGCGCCCGCTTCGCCTACCACGCTAGATGATTGAATTTCGTCAGCCACTAAGAAAACAGTACCTAAGTTGGTTGTTTTTTTGTTTTTGCGACGTGATTCATGGATTTCATAGACTTGGTGAATGGGTTCACTTTCGTTAGACACAATAGCACAATCATCAAATTGCTCGAAGTCGCCATGAGGGTCTACAATATAAAGTTCGCCCATTTTTTTCTTAATAATGCGCCACATAATACAACGTAGTAGTGATGATTTGCCGCTCCCTGTAGAGCCAGCAACCATTGTGTGCGGGGATGAGTTCGTTGGTTCAAAGTCAATCACCGTACCATCCATTGCTACACCAATACCGTCAATATCGGACGCACGGATAAGTGTCCATTCGTCTTTTTCCATTTGGTAGTCTAGCCACAAGATATTTTTTTCACGGGATACCAAAACATTCTTAACGTTAGCCGCCGTCGCCAAAATCTCTGACAACTTGCCAATTCTAATAACATCATTCGCGTCATTCAATCTCACCCCTACACGATAACAACGCGGCGCACGTACAGGGGCAAGGTATTCGTTGACCAATGTACATCCTATTTTATTACGTTGCAAAATTGTGTCAAGTGATTTGTAAAGCAATGTTATATCAATCATGTAGTTCCTCCTTGAATTTTAATAAATCGTCTAATCGGATAGTAACAAGCCACCCTTGATTATTACGGCGGTGCATCACTGTCGGGATACCACCCTTGCTATCGTGAACGGCTTGGTTTACGGCCTCATAGATATTGAGTTTCTCGTTGCGCTTACATTCGATGTGTAATCCAAATGGTACTGGCAAATCGTTTTCGTCTAATGCAATAATATCTGCTGTATATTGCCCACTGACTTGTGCGGAACGTACAAACCGACGCGGTGCCAACATACTGGTTAGAATTTCAGCCAATTCGCGCTCACCGCGCTTACCCTTTTCTTTAGAGTTCATCAGGATACTCCTCTGGTGCTAAGAACATCTGGCAAGCCTCTAGGTATTTTTGTCTAGCCTCTAATACCTCTGACATCGTAACGCCAACTGGCAGTTCTAGTTGAACGTCTAATCCGGCCGCATCTTTTAACCCTTCTACTAGGTCGCGGAATCGCTCGGTAGTAAAAAAGTAACAAGCCGACAAATAGTCTATGTATCGCCCTGTACCACGACGATAGGCGGCAATATCGGCCATTGCGATCTCGATAGCGCGGGCGGCAATGTGGTGGTATGGGGTTAAATACCGTGACCGTTGGCGAATCGGATCATGCCCGTTAGGTGTTCTTACGTCCAAATCTAATTCACGGAACATACGGCTCAAGGCTTGTCGCGTAACACGAAACCCTAGCGTTCTAGCATATTGAGCCGTTTCTAGCAAACTAGCGGTTTGATAATACTCGTGTAACTGTTTAATGGTTGTGACGTTCATAATGGCCTCGTTGGATTTCTACAAGTTGCGTGCCAATCCGCCCGTACCTATTTTTGGCAACAATGATTTCGCCCGCATTACCCTGATCGTCTGGATCATAATAATTAGGGCGATATGGGAATAGCACAAGGGCAGTGGCTTCTTCTAACTCACCTGACCCGCGCAAATCTGAAAGGGTTGGGCGTTTATCTTCACGCGATTCAGTGGCGCGGCTAAGTTGGCTAACCACAAACCCGTTACATGAGCGGTTGCGGCAATAGTTTTGGACAGCGCGGCCAATTGTGCCAAGTTCAAGAACGCGATCTGATCTGGATGATCCGGTATTCATCAATTGAATATAATCAATGAAAAACACATCAGGGCGGAGTTGCTCGCAAACACCAATAACCGCCTCAACAGTGTTGGCAGTAGGCGCAATAATCTTGAACGGTAGAGCGCGTATTTCTGACACGGCGCGGCGGATGTTGGGGGCAATAGGTTTGTCGCGCCAATTACGCATATCATCGTCTGTGTAATTCAAATGATAGCCAACAACTTTGGACAACACATGGACGGCCGCCATTTCCATTGTGATAAAAATCGTGTTATATCCTGCTTGGGCGTAGTGGTATGCCATATCAAGGGCAAGGGTTGTTTTCCCCATACCAGGTCGGCCAGCGATTGTTGTTAATGTGCCTACAGTAATACCACCTGTTATCCTTTCGTAGTAACTAGGAATAATCTTGTTGTTGTCGGCTAAAAAGTCGTTGACAACATCATCCATCTCTTGAATCGTTGGTCGTGAATATGATGGGATGTTATAAGCGAGTGTACGGACTTCTTTAATATCGCTCGACTTACCAATAGCGTATGCCGCCTCTTTAATCCGCTTCATCTCGGCCGCTTGGTTCAACAACGTAAAAGTTAAACCTATGTCCAAACCGTCTATGTTGATCGGCGTGTACTTGTCGGTCAACATAACTAAGTTGGCCGCACTAATTGTCTCTAACGACTGTATGGCGCGAAGGACTTGTTGCGTGTCAGGTGATAAATGCTGTAACTCTAGGGCGGCCATTGCCGCGCCTAACAATGATGGCTCGTTGACAATCGCCGTTAAGAGAGATTTTTCGGCTTTAAGATTAAAATACATTTTCGTATGATTCCATGAGGGCTTGAGCGTGTGCTTTCTCAAACACTTGTCGCGCTCTAGGCGTTTGTCTCACTTGCCATAACCCGCCCATAATCGCAATTGCTCGTGCGGTAATAGGGTCGGGGTTGTACGGCGTACCGTGTGGGTTTGAACGAATAAAGTTGGTAATCCCAGACCATGCCTCGTGAACATCAGGGAATTGCTTGCGATATACTGTTTGTGAGGCGGTGTTAATCTCGGCTAGTCGTGGGAAAAACTGAGATGTTCTGGTACGCAACATATAC
>JACDJC010003982.1_pt1 | contig 10318 bp, 10 predicted proteins | sample 7454191 | NCBI WGS metagenome assembly JACDJC01 (sample SAMN14253291, study PRJNA609438) | sludge metagenome | isolation source: sludge after 25d culture with pyrite and EDTA | collected 2018-12-20
CAGCGTACTGAAAGAGCTGGTTTCCAAGTCCGTCGGTCAGGCGGACCATGACGACAGGCTTGCCGGTCTTGAACCGGTCTTTGTATTCGGACGGAAGAGTTTCGGACAAGTCCGGAGCAGCTGTCGGCAAGTTTCGTCTCAGCTCAAGTGATCTCGGTCAATGGTCGAGAACTGACGAAGCAAGCACCGATACCTCCGTCGCCCTCCATCATATCGTTTCATGGGAAGTAACGTGACAGTTTTTATTGTTGTGCCGCTTGTAGGCGGGCTGGGAAAAGCCATGCTGCGGCCGACCCTTGGATAAGAAATTCCAAGGTGCGCCTCCGTCGATGTTCCACCTTCCGGGGGATTGCCCGTTCGGGTGTCCCGTGCGTTGACAGGCGCTCCGGCTGCTTGAGAAGATCGTGGCCGGATGCGGCAAACAGGGTTCCGCCGCACGGTCCAGCGGGATGCCGCCGATGCTCCGCTTTCGCCTCGTTGTCGCGTTTGCCGCCGCCGTGCTGGCGGCGGGCGTTGCGCGGGCGCAGGACCGGCCGCTGCCGAGCCAGTGCCTCGCGGTCGCCGAGGCGCTGCCGCGCGCGACCTTCGTCAGCCTGCGCACCGCCGCAGCCGGGCAGGGCGAGGTGACCCTCACCTATGCCGGCCATTCCACCTACATCATCGAGACCCCTGGCCGCGTCACCATCGCCACCGATTTCAGCGGCGCCTACACCGCCGGCAAGTCGCCCGACGTGGTGACCATGAACCGCGCCCACTCGACGCATTACACCCTCAACCCGGATCCGCGCATCGCCCAGGTGCTGCACGGCTGGCGCGACGACGGCGGCCCGGCGCGGCACCACCTTGCGGTCGGTGACGTGCTGATCCGCAACGTACCGACCGACATCCGCAGCTATCGCTTCGAGGCGGCGATGCAGAAGGACGGCAACTCGATCTTCATCTTCGAGGTCGCGGGGCTGTGCATCGGCCATCTCGGCCATCTCCACCACCGCCTCGACGACAGCCACTACGCCGCCATCGGCCGTCTCGACATCGTCATGGTGCCGATCGACGGCTCGCTGACGCTGTCGCTCGACGGAATGTCCGAGATCACGCGGCGGCTGCGCGCCTCGATCGTGCTGCCGATGCACCGTTTCAGCACGCCGCTTGCCGAATTCGTGCGGCGCATGGACGGCCGGTTCGAGATCGAGATGAAGCCGGAGCGCGCCTTCACGGCGTCGGCCGGCACGCTTCCGAAAAGGCCGACCATCGTCATCCTCGACGGCGTGTAGCTTCAGAACGCGCCGGCGAGGTCCTTCGCGCCGGGCAGGCTGCTCTGGCTGTCCATCCGCGCATTGGTCGCTGCCAGCAATCTGGAGACGACGTTGTTGCGGATCGCCACCGGGTTGCGCTCGTAGCCGGCGCGCTGGAAGAAGTTCGCGGTCGGCACCAGCGGGCGCATCGCCTGCGGCATCGATACCATGTCGAAGCCGTTGCCGTCGCCGGTAAGGTTCATCATCTCGAGTTCTGCCGCGGTGAGCGGCGCGGCATGGCCCTTGCGCCGTGCGAAGTTCACCGAGTCCATCAGCTTCAGCGTCTGCAGCAGCGGCCCGACCTCGATGTCGAGGTTCAGCGCGTGCACGGCCATGCCGCGCGGCGTCACCGCGAGCTTCTCGTGCGCGCTCCATTCGTTGGGCACGCTCTTGCAGAAGGCGATCATCTGCTGGACCTGCGCCGCCTTGTGCTCGCGCGCGGCCCTCTCGGCGTCGCTCGCGCGATGGGCATTGTCCCTCAGCGTCTTGAGAATGAGGCCGCCGTGTTCGGCGAGGATGTCGATGGTGTTGGTGACGAGCAACTGGTTGTAGCCCAGCGCGGTGGAGATCGCCCGCGCGCCCGGCCGGTTGCTCTCCAGCCCGGCCTGGACGTCGTAATGGCCGTTGCCGCCGGCCTCGAAGGCATAGATGCGCACCGCCTGCTCGCGGGTCAGCCCGAAGCGCGCGGCGACCTTCGCATAGGCGCGCTTGAATGCGATCTCTGTCGCCGGCCGACGCGGCGCGAACTGGAACTGCTCCTTCGCGTGATGCAGGAAATCCGCCACCACCGGGATCGGCCGCCGCTCCTTCGGCGGCACGGGCGGCGCCGAGGGATCGACCGGCTTCGGCGGGCCGGCATAGACCGGCGGCTGGGTCAGCACGTAGTCCTCGGCGACGATGGTCTCGCCGGCGCGCCGCTTGGCGTTGCGCGCGCGCCGCCTGTCGCCGATCGCGCTCCAGTAGGCGGAGGCCTCCGTCTCGAAGCGCGCGCGGATGGCGGTGTAGTCCGCGAGCTTGCGGCGGTAGTCCGCCATCTGCTGCGGCGTGGCGGCCATGCGCGGCGCGGCCGGCGCGGGCGCCTGCGCCGAAGCGGCGGCCGGCCACAGCGCCGCCGTGGCCAGAAGCAGCAGCGCGGCCGGGGGCAGCAGGCGCTTCACACGAACACGGCGATGTTCTGCCGGCAGACCATCACCGGCTGCCGCGCCGCGTTCCATACCGTCATCGCCTGGCTCGAATAGCCGTCGAGGATGGTCTCGGCCGTCGATCGTACCAGCCACCAGCCCTCCGTGGTTTCCAGCCTGTCGGTCAGCATGTCGATCACCCAGGTCATGGTGCTGATCGGTCCGTGCTGCCTGAGGCGTACCATGGCGGCGGGCGGCAACGCGTCCGCCAGCGCCACCAGAGCGGTCGCCGAGGCCGGCGCGTTGGCGTCGTGGTGGCGCAGCCACAGCGTCATGGTCGGCTCCTTGTCGCCGCTGAAGGGGAAATGCCCGTCGGCAAGGCGGCTGTCGAAGTGCTGGACGAAGTTCAGGCCGGGAAACGGGCGGAAGAACACCGGCAACGCGTCGGGCTCCTGCACGGCGGGCGCCGCGACGCTGCCGAACGACACGCTGGAGGTCCGCGCCGCGCCGTAGCACAGCATCGCCCGGGTCGCGAGGCCGGTCTCGCCGATCAGGTCGACGCCGGCGAACACCGTCGACTTGCCCTGACGGAGCAGGGTGGGGCGCAGCGTCACCGTGCCGGTGGCCGGGCCGGCGAAGGCGAACTGCGCCGAGCGCAGCGGCGGCAATTCGCCGAACTGCCGCGCCGCCGCCTCGACGCAGAATGCCGCGGCGAGGCCGCCGTAGATGGTGCGGCCCTGCAGCCAGTCATCGGTCGCGGTAATCGAATAAGCATCTCCCTGCGCCGCCATGCTCGTCATCAACGTCGTGAAGTCCGTCATCCTTCGTCCTGTCGTGAAAAATCGATTCGCACAGATATAGCGGCGCGCCGTGCGGCGGTCGTGGGCATGGCAGATATGAGCGTCGCCATCTTGGTGGTGCTGCGCGCGGGCGATAGGACAGTAAGGCTGACGGAAGTTATCAACAGGCCGGCGCACCGCTATGCATTTTGATTCTGGCCTGCCGGTGCGGGATGGTTTCAAATAATTTTCTTGCATGACTGAAGAAGAACCCGATCAGGGGCCACACGCATGACCAAAACCACTCCGCCGAAGAACCCCGCTTCTCAGGATCTGTCGAAGCTGTTCGGCGACGTGCCGCGGCCGGTCCGCGCCGACTGGGAGAAGGCGCTCACCAAGATGAAGCCGTGGCTGAGCCCGGAAAAGTTCGCGGAGACCGAGGCGATCCACTGGCGCATGTTCGAGCGCGCCAACCGCTGGCACGAGGCGAAGCCGGCGCCGCCGAAGGACTGAGCTTCTGACTTCAGAAGCGGGACGGAACGTCGCGCGTAGCGCCGCTCACACGCCGCTGCCGGTCGGCGTGGTGATGGTCAGGCCGCCCGCACGGTCCGGCGTTTCGTCCTTCCAGCGCACCGATCCCAGGGGCCGCTCCAGCATGCGCCGGATCCGGATCGGCTCCGGCCCGATGTGAAAGCTCATGGCGTGCAGATGCAGTTCGCGCTCGGACTGCGTGGCGCGGTTGCGCTGGCGCAGATAATCGAGCCAGGTCGGGCAGTGGTAGCGCTCGGTCCAGATCTCCGGATCGGCGATGTCGCGCGCGATCGACCAGCCATAGGCGCCGTTGCGCTGGCGCGTCGCCTGCACCTGCAGCATCACGGTGTAGAATGCGCGCGCCTTGTCCTGGCTGACGCGGTATTCCACCTCCACGACGATGGGTCCGCTGCGCGTGCTGATCAGCAGGTTGACCTCCGGCTCGGCCAGCGGGTCGATCGGCGCGGTGTTGGCGCCTTCGGTCGTGGGCATCGGCAGCCAGATCGCCAGCACCGGCGAGACGACCATGGTCAGGCCCGCGATCAGCAGCGCCTCCTCGACGCCGACGACGTTGGCGGCGTGGCCCCACAGCCAGCTTCCGATGGCGACGCCGCCGGCGATCGCGGCCTGATAGGCGGCAAGCGCGCGGCCGGCGACCCAGCGCGGCGTCGAGAGCTGCACGCCGATGTTGAACAGCGTCACCGAGATCATCCATGAGACGCCGGCCACGACCAGCGCGGCGCCGGTGAGCGCCGGCCACCGGCTTAGCGCGAGCACGCCGATGGCGACGCCCCTGGTCAGCGCGCACAGCCGCACGGCGCCTTCGCTGCCGAGCCGGCCGCGCACCACCGAGATGCTCAGCGCGCCGAGCACGCCGCCCATGCCGAAACAGCCCAGCATGATGCCGTAGGTCTGCGCGCTGCCGTGCAGCGTGTCGCGCGCCACCAGCGGCAGCAGCGCCAGCACCGAGCCGCCGGCGATGCCGGTCACCAGGGTGCGGTACAGCACGATGCGGATCGGCGGCGAGTGGACGATGTAGCGCACGCCCGACACCATCGCCCGGCGCAGCCGCTCGGGCGGCAGCCGCGACGGCTCCAGCGTGCGCTGCCACAGGTAGAGCACGATCAAGAGCGGGATGTAGAGCACCACGTTGCTGACGAAGGCCGCCACCGCGCCCGCCGCGGCGACGATCAGGCCGCCGAGCGCCGGGCCGAAGGAGCGGGCGATGTTGTAGCTGATGCCGTTCAGCGCCACCGCCGCCGGCAGCGTGTCGGCGGGCACCTGCTCGCTGACGGACGCCTGCCAGGCCGGGCCGAACAGCGCCATGCCGCTGCCGATCATGAAGCAGAACAGCAGGAGACTGTTGGGGGTGACGATGTCGAGATGGGCCAGCACCGTCAGCGCCACCGCGCCGGTGAGACCGATGGAGAGTGCGGCGAGACCGACGATGCGCCGGTCGTACATGTCGGCGATGGCGCCGGCCGCCAGCGACAGCAGCATGATCGGCAGCATCAGCGCGGTCTGCACCAGCGCGACCATGTCGGCGGACGACGTCATCTGCGTCATGGCCCAGGCGGCGCCGACGCCGTTGATCATCAGCCCGAGATTGGACAGCAGGCTCGCCAGCCAGATGCGGCGGAACACCGCGTGCCGCAACGGCGCCGCGACGCCGCTCGCCAGCAGGGACCTTTTCGCCGATGTGCCGGATGTCGAATTCACACGGATGTTCCAGGGCGCGCCCGGCCGGATTCGGGCCGGGCGGACGCGATGCAATCACCGAGCGTGCTACAATATTTCCTCACCGCCCGCCAGCATTGCCGGACGGCCCGATCGCGCATCGGTGCGGCGGCCGCGCATGGCGGGATCGCCCGGCCGGTCCTGGCGGCGCGGTGCGGCGAAACCGTGGAATGGTCCGCCGCACCGTGCCGCGCCGCGCCTATTGCGGCTGGATCTTGGCGAACGTGGCGACCTTGCCCCACTTCTCGGTCTCGGCGAGGACGAAGGCCTGCATCTCCTCCGGCGTGCCGCCGATCGGCTCGCCGCCGAGCTTGCGGATGCGCTCCACGCCGTCCGGCGACTTGATGTACTTGATGATGCTGGCATTGAGCTTCATCACGATGTCCTTCGACACCTTGGCCGGCGCCGCCACCGTGAACCAGGAGGCCGCATCGTAGCCCTTCACCGTCTCGCCGACGGTCGGGATGTTCGCCAGCAGCGGCCAGCGCGTCGCCGTCGAGATCGCGAGCGGGCGGACGTTGCCGGCTTCGGCGAAGGGCAGCACCGCCGGCAGGTTGTCGATCATGACATGGACGCGGCCCGCCACCAGGTCGGTCAGCGCCGGGGCGCTGCCCTTGTAGGGCACGTGCACGATGTCGATGCCGGTCAACGACTTGAAGAGCTCGGTGGACAGATGCGCGGTGCTGCCGAGGCCCGGCGTGCCGTACAGCAACTGGCCGGGCTTCGCCTTGGCCAGCGCGATGAATTCGGCGACGCTCTTGGCTTCGACCGAAGGGGTCACCGACATCAGGTTCGGCACGCGCGCGATGATGGTGACCGGCTGGATGTCCTTGATCGGATCATAGGGCATGTTCTTCTGAACATACTTGTTGATCGCGTGGGTGCCGGGCGTTCCGACGATGAAGGTGTAGCCGTCCGGATCGGACTTGGCGACGAAGTCGGCGGCGATGTTGCCGCCCGCGCCGGGCTTGTTCTCGACGACGAACTGCTGGCCGTATTCTTCCGACAGCTTCTGCGCGACGAGGCGGCCGAGGATGTCGGTGGTGCCGCCGGGGGCGAACGGCACGATGAAGCGCACCGGACGGGACGGCCACTGGTCGGCCAGCGCGCCGCGCATCAGGAACGGCATCGCGCCGAACGCGGCTGCGCCGGCGAGCACGGTGCGCCGGGTGGGCCGCAAGGCGGCATGAGGCGGCGCGGAAACGGGTCGCTTGGTCATTGCTCTGGGGTCTCCTGCTTCAAGGCCCACACGGGCTTCAGATGTTTGCTGTTGGCACGCGATTTTCTTGTCTTAAAGCAAGCTCGTCCGCTTGACTATCGTGCGATGCAATGCCCACGGGATGGAATGAGGCGGCGATATTTCGCAGAGCGGTTCCGGCGGGGCCTGACGACATGACGGAGGTGACGGCGATGGATCGTGACGCAGGACGCGCGACGCGGCGGCTTGTGCTGGCGGCGCTGCTGCTCGTCCCGGCGGCGGCCCTCGCCGAGCCAACCCACGAGCGCGCTGCGCCGCTGCCCGATCCCGCGGCGCTCCTGGCGCGCGGCGACGGCCACAACCGTCGCGGCGACCTCGACCGCGCCATCGCCGACTACGACGCGGCGCTGAAGGCCGATCCGAGGCTCGCCGAGGCGCATCACAATCGCGGTCTCGCCTGGCGCGCCAGGGGCGACCGCCGCCGCGCGCTGGCGGACTTCGACGCCGCGCTGCGGCTCAAGCCGGATTTCGAGGGCGCACGGGCCAGCCGCCGGGCTCTCGTGCGGGAGATCGAGCGCCTCGGCGCGCAGATGCCGCTCCAGCCGCCGGCCAGGAAGTAAACTTTCGCGCCGGGCTATCCGAACGTCGCAGCCCGGGCCGCTTGAACTCGGCCGGCAAGGGGTGACAATACATCCCCAAATGCAGCCGCCCGCGCCGGTTCAGGCGGGCCACGCGATTCCGGAGGCTTCCATGAATATCCAGTCCAGCAGCCGCTATGCCGAGGTCTATGCCCGCGCGATGCGCGATCCGGAGGGGTTCTGGGCGGAGGCCGCGCGCGAGATCGACTGGATCGAGCCGGCGAAGAAGGTGTTCGATCCGTCGCAGGGGCTGTACGGCCGCTGGTTCGCCGGCGCGCGCGTCAACACCTGCTACAACGCGCTCGATCGCCACGTCGCCGCGGGCCGCGCCGACCAGGTCGCGCTGATCCACGATTCGCCGCTGTCGAACACCGTCACCAGGTTCACCTACGCCGAGATGCTGCACGAGGTGAAGACGCTCGCCGCCGTGCTGCAGGATTTCGGCGTGACGAAGGGCGACCGCGTCATCCTCTACATGCCGATGGTGCCGGAAGCCATGGTGGCGATGCTGGCCTGCGCGCGCATCGGCGCCATCCATTCGGTGGTGTTCGGCGGCTTCGCGGCCAAGGAGCTCGCCACCCGCATCGAGGACGCCGAGCCGAAGCTGATCCTGTCGGCGAGCTGCGGCCTCGAGCCCGGCCGCATCGTGCAGTACAAGCCGCTGTTAGATGAGGCGATCGCGCTGTCGAGCGTCAAGCCGGAGGCCTGCATCGTCCTGCAGCGGCCGCAGCAGACCTGCGATCTGGTCGCCGGCCGCGATCACGACTGGGCCGGGCTGCGCGCCAGGGCGATCGCGGCGAAGAAGGCCGCCGACTGCGTGGCGGTCGAGGCGACCGATCCGCTCTACATCCTCTACACCTCCGGCACCACCGGCAAGCCGAAGGGCGTGGTGCGCGACAACGGCGGACACCTCGTCGCGCTGAAATGGTCGATGCAGTATCTCTACGGCGTCAACCCGGGCGAGGTGTGGTGGTGCGGCTCCGACATCGGCTGGGTGGTCGGCCACAGCTACATCATCTACGGCCCGCTGATCCACGGCGCGACCTCGGTCATGTACGAGGGCAAGCCGGTGGGCACGCCGGACGCCGGCGCGTTCTGGCGCGTGATCGCGCAGCACAAGGCGGTGGCGTTCTTCACCGCGCCGACCGCCTTCCGCGCCATCAAGAAGGAAGACCCCGAGGGCACCTTCATCCGCAAATACGACCTGTCGGCGTTCCGCACCCTGTTCCTCGCCGGCGAGCGCGCCGATCCGCCGACGGTGGAGTGGGCCGAGCAGCAGTTGAAGCGGCCGGTGATCGACCACTGGTGGCAGACCGAGACCGGCTGGTGCATCGCCGGCAATCCGGTCGGGCTCGGCCAGCTTCCGGTCAAGCACGGCTCGCCGACGGTGCCGATGCCGGGCTACCAGGTCGATATCGTCGACGAGGCGGCAAAGCCGCTGCCGCCGGACGCCATGGGCTCCATCGTCATCAAGCTGCCGCTGCCGCCGGGCTGCCTGCCGACGCTGTGGCGGCAGGACGAGCGCTGCCGCGAGGCCTATTTCAGCGAGTTCCCCGGCTACTACAAGACCTCCGACGCCGGCTACAAGGACGAGGACGGCTACGTCTTCGTGATGGGCCGCACCGACGACATCATCAACGTCGCCGGCCATCGCCTCTCCACCGGCGGCATGGAGGAGGTGCTGGCCTCGCATCCCGACATCGCCGAATGCGCCGTGCTCGGCATCAAGGACGCGGTCAAGGGCGAGGTGCCGTGCGGCTTCCTGGTGCTCAAGGCCGGCGTGAGCCGGCCGGTGGCGGAGATCGAGAAGGAGATCGTCGCGCTGGTGCGCGAGAAGATCGGCCCGGTCGCCGCCTTCAAGCTTGCCATCACCGTGGCGCGGCTCCCCAAGACCCGCTCGGGCAAGATCCTGCGCGGCACCATCAAGAAGATCGCCGACGGCGAGAGCTGGACCATGCCCGCCACCATCGAGGACCCGACGGTGCTCGACGAGATCAAGTCGGCGCTGCAGGGAAAGACCGGCTGAGCGGCGGGGCTTGAAAAAGATCCCGGGAATTTCCGGAATCGATCACACTTCGGTCGTCATTGCCGGGCTTGTCCCGGTGATCCACGCCGTGTTTTCCGTTATCCGAATAAAGACGTGGATGGCCGGGTCAAAAGGGCGTTCACGCCCGTCTTTGACGGGCTATGCCCGGCCATGACGGGATTGAATAAGCCGGGTATGATGCGCTCCATGAAACCAAGACATGTACTGGCATTCATGGCTGCCGCCGTCCTTGTGGCGGGGTGCGCGCAGTTCGAGCGCAACCGGCCGGTCGCGGCCGCCGACGATGACGCCATCTGCCGCGCGCAGGGCGAGCCGGGCTCGGCCGCCTATGTCGCCTGCCGCAAGGACCGCGATGTCGCCGGCAGCCGCGCCGCCGCGGGCAATTCGCGGATCGAGCGCGCGCACCGCAATCTCGCGGAAGACATGCTGAACAACAGGCGCTGACGGCTGCGCGGCGCGGCCGGCGATTTTGGAAAGGGCAGGGGAATGGCGGTCAGGGACGGCAACGGTGCCGAATTGAAGGACGGCGACAGCGTCATCGTCATCAAGGATCTGAAGGTGAAGGGCGCGTCGAGCGGCCTCAAGCGCGGCACCGTGGTGAAGAACATCCGTCTCACCGACAACGAGGACGAGATCGAGGGCCGCACCGACAAGATCAAGGGTCTCGTGCTCAAGACCATGTTCGTGAAGAAGGCCTGACACGTGCCGTCATCGCTCCCCGCCATGCGCCTTCATCGCAGTCTTGCGCTCGCCGTTGTCGCCGCGGTGCTGGCGCTTGTTCCGGCGCGCGCCGCGCCCGCCGACGGCGGCAACGCGGATACGGTGCTGACGCGAGAGGCGGTGCTGCGCGACGCCGACAATCCGGTGCTCGGCAATCCCGACGGCGACATCACCATCGTCGAGTATTTCGACTACCAGTGTCCGTATTGCCGCAAGGTCGCGCCGGTGCTGGCGCAGGTGATGCGTGAGGATCCC
>JACDJC010003985.1_pt1 | contig 10316 bp, 11 predicted proteins | sample 7454191 | NCBI WGS metagenome assembly JACDJC01 (sample SAMN14253291, study PRJNA609438) | sludge metagenome | isolation source: sludge after 25d culture with pyrite and EDTA | collected 2018-12-20
ATATTATTATATTTAATATATATGTTATTATATCCAATATTACCGTATATCTATAATAAATATATCTCTTATAGAAATTATCATAGAGTTTATTAGAGGTCAAGCCCCTTCAAAAAGAATTTCTTTTGTCGAAAACTGCTTGCGCTGGCACACAATGTACTCTATGATAATTTTCATAGTGTGTTCTCAAGACAAAACCAATGAGGAATCATAGCGATGAGCAACCAATCCGTTTCAATTCCCGTCTCCCTGCTCCGTGTGCTCGGGAACCCATCCTTGGCGTGCTTCGTGGCCTGTGGCCTGAGCTGCAACGACTGGTTCTCGATCAACCAGCCGCAATGTGGTCTGGATTCTGGCCTGACGTGGAGCGATCTCGGCATCAAGAGCCAAGGCTCGGTTGACAAACTCATCGCCAAGGTCAACGAAACAACAGGGCTGGTGTCGTTTCGATTCGCCACCTCGGAAGAATCCTCCGTGCCGGTCATGCTCTACCGTATTAACCTCAGTGTCGTCGAAAGCCTGATGAATCAAGCCGCAATCATCCCGCAGAGCAAACCCGTATCAGCTGGTGCTCCTGCGGTCGAGGCCGGTTCCCGCTTCCAGGACTTCTGGGCTGTTTACCCACGCCGCGATGTGAAAAAAGAAGCCTACCGCATATGGGTTCGTCGCGGTCTGGATCGCATCGCGGATACGATCATCGCTGATGTACGCGCTCGCAAGGGCACTGTCTGGACAGAACGCCAGTACACGCCCATGCCCACCACCTACCTGAACGGTGATCGCTGGCTTGACGAAGTTCCCACGGACGAGGATGACGAAGGCATGATGCTCGCGGGTTCTCCTTCAGCAGAAGCTGAGGAAAACTACTACCAGCACCTCGCCAGTCAAACCGCGATGGCGGCCTGACTTAAACCAAATGGCCTCTTCGAAACCTTGGGCGATTCAAAGCGCGGTTCGTGCGTCAGAACACGAGGTCTTTGTCAGTGGCGCAGAACACTCGGGTGTGGCACTGGTTGATCACGTTCCTATTGAAGCCACGCAGCAAGTTCACGTCGTTGTGTGCGCGGTATAGCTGAACCGGAAGATCGCAGTTCGTGAACCGATCAATGGACTCCTGCGGCATCCAGGCCGGCACGTTCACCGGCTTGCGATCCAGCACTATGTACCGGATGAACGCACGGCTACTGAGATTGAAGTCAAAGCCGTACCCACGATCCGACGCGATGTTCGTGCTGAACCCGCGATCCGAAAGCAAGCACTTCGCCTCGTCGTACGTGCTGACCAACACGCCCATCGCGAACTCTTTCGACGTGAAGACAGCCTGCACGACCTGATCGAACAAAGGCGGAAATCCTGGCGCCAGTTCCATCAGCATGTTGAACAACATCCGCAACCATTGCTCATACTGCGTGTTCGTGATCCCGAGCTGTTTGCAGAGGTGCTTCTGATGCTTTCGGCGTCCGTTCAGCACAGCGAGGAAGAGCTCGTGTATCACCGGTTGCGTTGGCGTGTTGTTCGCGAACAAGCCGAAAGTATTTAGAATTTTCGGTATCGAGTACGGGTTCCTGGCGAAATTCAGGAGCTTCGCAGCGTATAGGTTCATAACCTCATTTTGGACAGCAAAGTCACCTTGGGCGAGTTTGTTCAATAACCCTTCGGTGTGTGTACGCATATCATCTTCGTACCGTCGGAACAAAGCCTCAAAATTCTGCCGCAGTGGTTGCTTCCTGTCGACGTCGAAGCTGAACAGATCAAGCATTGAGAGGTTGTTCTCGATGCGCTGGCTCTTGGGCGGTGACAACTGAATCTCTCCACGATCTTGCACCTTGAACTCATAGATGCGCGGCCCGCCGGTCATCAAGGAGTTATCAATCGAGTTCAGTCGCTGCTCGGCTTGAGACAGGAAGTGCTGATTGCGAGTGGCGTTCGTAAGCATGCACAACTATAGCAATCTGTATGGCGGCTAACGTACTTTAAATTCCGTTTTCTGAGACGCCCCCTAAAAGATCAAGCTGTTTGTCGCTCATTTCCCCGCCTCGTTGACGACATTAACAACGTCTTTCCTCCAATCGTCCAAGTTGTTGTTTTCATTACCCTTAATTGCATTTAGTCTAATTAGATCAACGACTTGCCACCTTGATTGATCGATCCTTTTTAACGCTTTTGTCGCGGTACGGCGTGACAAGATCGCCTAGTGAATTCTCGCGCAATGATGAAAAGCGCGAATCGGATAACGTACCGTCAATCAGGCCACGGCTCGATAGGTAGGCATTATCCGACTGCAAGGGCTTGAACGCTTCAAACTGTTTAAGTATGCCCTCGCGGTCAATCGGCTCGGATGCGCGCAATTCCGCAACTCGCTTGCTTTTGCGCCGCCGCATGGCATTCATAGCGTCCTCGTCGATGTACCTCTGATACCAGTTCCGAACCCCTCTTAGATTGCATTTCAAGCGTTTTTGCAGGAAGTCGATAGCGGAACCCCTCTCGCCGGGGTTCTACTCCGTTTTCACAAAAAGTTGTGAAAAGGATCGGGGGACAGACATTGTCCAGTCGAGTGTTTGCTCAAGTACTCCATTCAGTCTGCTTTGTGCCCTGAGATGGTCGTCAAGTGTTTTTTATGCTGTTTGGGTGGTCTCTGTGGGGACCGGCAACGACTGTTGTGGTCAACCAAAACTGGACAGAAAGTTAATATTTTTTTGGCAACACGTTCTTGATCTTGGCCAATGACGGATTCATAGCGGACGTTAGTTCATCTAATATCCACGGGCAGCTTAGGCCGAATACCTGACTTTACTGTTCAGGACGCATCTGTCCAGAGATCGGCCAAAGCGGCCTGTCAGGCTGACAGCTCCATATGACCGGTTTTAGGCGCTTACCGGCCAACACCTGAGTTGGGCGTCAACTGCACCACGCTCAATTGCCAGATTCCGGGGATGCAACCGGCACCAGGATTTCATTGCGACGAAGGAACCAAGGTATGAACGGTGGGTTGTACCGTGCCCAAATCGGTTCGCCTAATGGAGTCAACCGATTATTTGCTATCCATTCCTGTAATTTTGCCAAGTTGAGACGGTAACTCTTTTCGCTCCAAAAACCCGAATAACGTACCGCAGCAATGAGACGTGCCGGAACCTCGCGAATAAACACGTTTGGATCCTTTGGCTCAGGAGTCGTTTCCAGCGTGAATGACGCTGGCATCATGAAGCTGACGACCCATTTTCCATCCTGCTTCTGCTGGGCTACCGGCGATGTCATCTCAATTTTCTGACTCGATGGCTCTTGGCCAACAGGCGATGTCATGGCCACTTTCTGTTGCTGTTTGTTGTTGCCAGAAATGTACTTGAACAGGCGTCCGAATGCTTCGTTACCCGCATCTTCAAACGCTCCATCTACCGTGGTCTCAGCGAGAATATGGGACTCGTATTCCCGAAGTTCGAACCCGTCTTCATCACGAAGTACGTTGTATTTCGCTTCCTCAACTGCCATAGCATTTCCCACCACTAGCAACGTTGCAATTGTGACCAAACTGACCCGGGCTATCCGCAACATTCTTGAGATTTCCTTTTTAGACTCAGCCATTCTGGACCTAAACTGAAGCTCACAGCCTTTCTCGGCATATCTGCCAGATATGAAGGCATCACTTTTGAAGCCCAACGCCTTGGCGTTGGGCGGCTCGTTCATCTTCGCGGGCTCGCCTATATCACGTTTGCGAAGGTCGCGAGCCATCTTCCGCAGGCGCTTTCGCTCATCCGCATCATCGATTCGCACATATTGTTCGCGTGTGGCGTGGATGAGTTTCTGCTCGAACTGCGCCTGGGTGAGCTGGCCGTTCTGCCATGATTCAACAAGCCACATCATGGCGGTGCCCCCTTGCACCTCCGAGCAGTAGTACTTGAATCCGGTTCTCGGGCAGGTGTAGAACTCGTTTGCTGCGACGTAGAAGCCGCTGTCGGGTTCGGGCTTGATGATCGGTATTGGCGCTGTGTCCTCAGGGTCGAGAAGAACCTGGAATCCGGGTACACCGGTTTGTTCATCGAGGACCCTGCGGTAGCAGCGCTCTAGGCTTTGCATGAAGGCAAGTGGGATCTCTTTGCGGCCCTCAATCACTCCGTTTGCCCAGAAGCGCCCGACGCTTGGAGCGCCTGGGGCATCGACGAGAAGATTTACCGTGCAGTAGAGAATCTGATCGATGCTCGAATACTGTCCGTTCAGAATGTGGTGAAGGAAGTAGAAGGCAAGGTCAGGTCGAAGCATCGTGTTTGCTTCATTGACGAGGATGAGCAGTCCTCGATCATCCTCGCGCCCAAGGCGCTTCTTCGTTTCCTTGATCTGGCGATTGGCCTTCTTGACGCACCCCTCCAGCTTGCGCTTGAACGGCTGCAGCATCTCGCGCTGGACATCCACAGGCAAGAGGTCGATACGAACCGGCGCTGTTCCGAAGACGAGAGGCACACCCGCTTTGCCAGCATGCTTCTCCAGGATGGCCCCGAGCCTCTGCGAGAGTTCGCGGTCTTCTGCTAGGTCGACCGTGAGTTCCTTCAGTTCAGCAACGACGCCTGGCTGTTCAAAGGAGTAGTCCGCGTTCTCGAACTCGATTGGCTCCTCAAACAGGCGGTCGACGCGACAACCACCGGCGCACTCGACAATCTTGTCGAATGCTGGCTCCACTGGCAGATGAGGGAGAGGGCGTTCCTCAGTCATGGGACCTTCCGGCACCATCAGGTGGAAGAGAGCAGCAGTTGTCCGCCCAACGTCTGAATTCACCAGCCTGCGCGGCTTTTCGTGCAGGTCCGGTGGAATGATGGGTTGGGTCACAGATCACAAGGACACCTTGAGTTTACGGCCACCAGTTATGGCGAAACCCTCACGCTCATAAAACGCCAAAGTTCTGTCGAACTGCGGCAGCGGTGGTGTTGTAACCTCCAACCGTGTCCAGCCACGCGACGCTCCGAAAGTCTTTGCTTGGGATACGAGACGAAGGCCCAGCCTATTTGTGCGGTACTCCGGGCGAACGTAAAGTTCAGGTATGGTGCCGAAAGCGCCCTCAGCGTATAGCGCATAGCTTTCATAAAGGGCAACAAATCCTGCCGGATTGCCATTCCCGCCGCGAGCGACAAATACAAAATACTTGTCTCGGCTAAGGAAGTCCTGGAGTCTGGATGTTGTATCGCCAAGGTCGAAGTTGAACGCCTGAACACCAATGGCGTTCATGATTTCAGCTAGCAACTCGCCAACCATTACAGCGACTTCCGGTGCATCGCTGGCAATCGCCCTTTGAATAGTGAAGTTCGCGTTCATGTTTGGGACTCAACGTTGGACGTAACGGGTGTCGGAGCGCAGCGGAGGGAACCAAAATGCGCAGCAATTTGGCGTCCCGTTATCGGACTTCTTAGCCGTTTCGACGCACATAGACGGAGTGAGTATATGGGATGGCTGCTTGAATTGATTCAGACGAGACAAGCTCGAAGTCTGTTTCATCCAGCTTTGGAAAAAAGGCGTCACCGTCGAAGGTTTGGTGCACTTCAGAAAGAAAGACGCCGTGGGCATGCGGCATGGCGAGGGCATATATTTCAGCTCCGCCGGCGACATATAGCTCGTTACCAGCTTCAGCAGCGATGGCAATCGCCTGTGCGAGTGTTGTAGCGACAGTGCAGCCTGGCGCAAGGTAGTGCGTTTGGCGCGAAATTACTACAGTGTGGCGGTTTGGCAAAGGCTTGCCGATAGATTCAAAGGTCTTTCGCCCCATTACGACTACCTTTCCTTCGGTGAGCCTACGAAAGATCTTTTGCTCGCCAGGCACCCTCCATGGGATGTCGGGGCCGTTCCCGATAACGCGGTTGGCTCCCATCGCAGCAACCAGATAAATACGCACAGCTTGCTGGTTCATGGGGCTAATGTTTAGGCTAACCAGCGGTCGCAAGCAGTCGAAACCTGCGGCAAGGCGTCCGGGTTGAGTGGTGTGCTAGGCATGACTAAAACTTTACTGCAGGGCCGAGGCTGCCACAAGCTGAAATTGAGTGATGGTGTCTTATTGGCGGTGGGTAGTGGTAAGGTCATCGTTCGACGATGTGGGAGTCATGATTTATTCACCATCAGCGTGTTAATCAATCCCACCTTCAGATCCTTGACCTCGTAAATCGTCTGACCATCATGGAGCACTCTCCCATCAGCAACGCCAAGCGGCATCGGGCGGCGAAAGACGCGTTTGATGTCCAGTCGATACTGAATTACCTCGGCATCCGGATAGATCTGGCCGCGGAACTTCACTTCGCCGACACCCAGTGCACGGCCTCTACCCGGCAATCCCGACCACCCCAGAAACACTCCTAATAGTTGCCACAATGCATCTAGTCCCAGGCATCCAGGCATAACGGGATCACCCTGGAAATGACACGCAAAGAACCAATGGTTCTGAAGAATTCTCAAGTTTGCTTCCAGTAGCCCCTTGCCGAATGCACCACCTTCGTTACTGACGTGGGTGATTTCATCGATCATCAACAACTCCCGACTGGGCAACTGCGCATTGCCAGGCCCGAAAAAATCACCGACAGTCATCTCATTAATCTGGGTGTTCGAATACCGCATACCGCTCTCCATACAAATACGATGAGTGCAGTATCCCGTACGACCAGTCGCTAAGGATTGTAAAAATCGGACCCAAAACGCCCCATGAATGCCTGTGGCGTGGACAACAACCGTTTCCTGAACTCGTTGATCAGATGTGACTGATCGACAAAGCCCAGATCCATCGCAATGTCGACTGTCTTCGATGCCGACTGAAACAGGCTGCGGCATGCATGTTGAACACGAATGGCTTGCGCAAACACCTTGGGCCCGAAACCCACATGGTGTTGAAACAGGCGATTCAGATGACGACTGCTGTACCCGACATCCTTCGCTAATTGCCCAATACGGATACCACCTCTCGATCGATAGATCAGGTCAAGTGCGAATTCAAGCTGGGGTGTCGACTGAGGCTGATTCTGCTTGAGCAACCATTGGTCACAAACAGTCGCACGATCACGAAATCGGGATTGTGAATAGATTCGATCATGAAGTTCGCCAATGCCGTTACCAACCAAGATACTGCCGTCAAGCAACTGATCTCGCATATCCGATACATCCAAATCGAAAAACAGTCGAAACGATCCGGGGTAGAACCAAATCCCAAAATATGTGCCTGCAGCCAAGATCGGAATCTCACGCACCATCGACTGTGGACCACTAACCATCACGCCATGTGGAGAAAGAAAAAGCGCTTGGGTTCCGTCCGGCATGACGGGATATGGTGTCGATTTCTCCGCCTCGATTTGCAGGTACGCGAAGACATGCTTACTCAGTTGCGCACAAGATTGAGTTAGTTTTAAGTTCAGCCCCCGTAGCGAGAGACCTGCTTCAGTTAGCGTCGGCTGGAACGGCACGTACGAAGGAACCATTTTATGTCTCCCTTTCATAGGGTTTGGGCTGGCGCATCCTGCTTTCTGACTCAATACCACTCACAAAATTCCTCTGACCTGTCGAGGGGTCAATCAGAAATTTATACTTTGGACTCGGTTGGTAATTGATTGGCTTGTTTGGTTACAGACTGTTCGAGCGTTTGGTTGTTCAAACCCGAATGTGGTCTGACCTCACGATAGGGATACCGTCAGTCTTCAATAATGCCCCTAATTTCCAACCAGTTCATAAACCAGTTTTCAATTTGTGGACTTTGCCTTCATTGCCTCGTTCAACTGTGCAAATTGTCAGATCCAACTTGAGCGGAGTTAGAGTCGTTCCCTGTCATATGAGGTTGAGTCCACCGTCAGCAACCAGGACCTCGCCTGTTAGATAGTCTGAACGGACGATCATGGCTACAAGTTCGGCTATGTCTTCTGGTTTTGCGGCTCGACGCATGGGGGAGCGATTGCGCCAAAGTTCATGGGCTTCCTCCCATGATTCCGTCATGGGAGTATCGACAAGGCCCGGTGCTATTGCATTCACTCGAATGACAGGACCTAATGAAACAGCGAGCAGCTTTGTCATGTGATTCAATGCGGCCTTGCTCACGGCATAGGGAATAGATGCCCCTTTGGGTCTCACCCCCGCGTGGGAACTAATGTTCACAATGCAACTGGATCGACCTGCTTTGGCACTCTGGCGTAAAACAGTTTCCGCTTCACCAATAAGCAGCCATGGAGCAATGACATTGACTTCACAAAGTTTGCGCCATATTTCAGCCGTAGCCTCCTTGAGCGAGGCGTGCGGAATGACTTCCGTGATTCCGGCATTGTTAACCAAAATATCGAGCCGTCCATGTGCTTCGACTACCCTTTCTATCAAACGACGAACATCCCCTTCCTTAGCTAGATCTGCTTGAGTGTAACTTGCACAACCCAGTTCATTGGCAAGTGCAACACCTGTGCTGACAGAAGACTTCGAATGAAGCGCCACCGTCAGTCCTTCTTGTGCCAAACGCTTTGCTATGGCCGCCCCGATGCCTGATGTTGATCCTGTCACAAGTGCAACACGATGCTCTTGGTTCGTCATGGACAATTTCCCCTGCCGAATGAAGTAAGTTTTACCTTGATTTCCGATGTCGGAACCACCCGGTGAGGCATTAATGGCCTTGTGGGCAAGCTGTCCAAAGACTTCATGTGCTCAAGGTGTCTTTTGACGTATCCATTCAAACCTTTCAGCCTAAGTTAACAATGCCTTCACGATCCGCTCAAACGCAGCTAAAGCAGCTTCTTGTGTCGGATCGTACTGGGCTCGGATGATTGCCCCATCCACAGCAACAGCTAGTGATTGGGCTACCGCTTGGCGTTGCTCCGTATCTGGGAGCAGATTTGCAATCACCTCGGTCATATCCTGCTTATGTCGACGGGTGATCTCAACAACTTCAGGCAGGTCGCCAGACAGCTCCCCTACGGTGTTGATGAAGGCACAACCACGGTATCCCGAGTCACTGAACCATTCAGCCAATACCGGTACGAGTGCATTCGCATTTCCGCCATGATGCTGTAGTGAGGAAGAAAACCATTCCATCCAAATCTTATGTCGACGATCCAGAAATGCACGAACCAAGTCGTTCTTGCTCGGAAATTGGCGGTAGAAAGTCAACTTGGCGACACCTGACTCGGCGATTACCTTGTCCACGCCAGTGGCGCGAATACCGTGTTTGTAAAAGAGATCATATGCCGTCAAAAGAATACGCTCACGCGTACTGGACGTCTTGGAAAGAGTGGGTTTCTTCATATGCTGAATTGTAGACAGATCTGTCTATATTGGGTAGCCTCTCGGGGTAGACAGACCTGTCTACGCTAGATTTAGGAGACTGCCGTGGAAATGAAACCACCCTTGCCACCCTTTGATGCCGCAAGCGCCACTCAGAAAGTTCGACTTGCCGAGGACGCCTGGAACTCTCGCGACCCTGACCGTGTTGCTCTTGTCTATACGTTAGACACCTACTGGCGTAACCGCACCGAGTTTTTAGTCGGGCGTGAGCCAGTGCGACAATTTCTGCAACGGAAATGGACACGCGAACTCGATTACCGCCTGATTAAAGAACTGTGGGCCTACACAGATAACCGCATCGCGGTTCGTTTTGCTTATGAATGGCATGATGATTCAGGCCAGTGGTACCGATCCTATGGTAATGAGAATTGGGAGTTCGACACCAAAGGCTACATGCAGCACCGTATTGCCAGCATCAACGATCTGCCAATACGGGAAGATGAACGTAAGTTTCATTGGCCACTCGGGCGACGCCCAGATGACCACTTGGGATTGAGTGATCTCGGGCTATAAATAATTTTGAGCGGGCTTGCTACTGACTGAAAACAGACACTGGGTCATCACAAGACATGACAAAGCTTCTACCCTTAAGAGCATGGTAGCCCCCATATGCTGGGGCAATTCAGTTGGCTGGGAGCGAGGGCAATGAGATGCAATCCTCCGGTGACTTATCCAGGTTGAATTGTCAGCCAGTTTTTAAGTTTCTCAACAGAATCCGCATGCTCTTGACTAGATAGAGTGCAAAGGTAAATGGATCCCTCGGTTTTAACAAAGCCCATCGGGGCTACGAGAGTGCCCCTTTCCAAATCTCGACGAATCAATAATTCCGGCGCAATCGCATAACCCAAACCACTTCGGGCTGCTTCAAGGGTGTGTGACAAACTATCAAATGTTCGACCAATACCTATTTCAATCGTCACCCCAGCACGATCAGCCCACTCGGTCCACGCGGAAGGACTAGATGAGGTGGGTAGAAGGTTGTCTTGCAGACTGTGAGAATAGCTTGGAGCACAGACGGGCCCAATCACAACGTGAACCAACAT
>JACDJC010003986.1_pt1 | contig 10314 bp, 9 predicted proteins | sample 7454191 | NCBI WGS metagenome assembly JACDJC01 (sample SAMN14253291, study PRJNA609438) | sludge metagenome | isolation source: sludge after 25d culture with pyrite and EDTA | collected 2018-12-20
TGGCCAGCGCCTTGACCAGTTCGATCAGGCCCTGAGAGGACAACACGCGCTTGATCCCGGATGCCGGATTGAGGCGGCTGAATTTGGGCATCAGCGCCTTGGTGCTGAACAGCCAGCCGCGCAGCAGCAGCGGCGAAGCCAGAGTGGCGACCAGCACCAGCAGCAGGAACGGCGCCAGCGCCAGCGCCGCCTCGAAAAACTGGCTCGACAGCTGCGCCATGACGTATTCGCTGTCCCGCGCGATGCCGGGATCGAACTGCAGGCCGCCGCGCACGATCTTCGACAGGGTCTGCCCGAGGCTGCTCGCCAGCATCCACAAGCCCGCGCCACCGGCCATCAGCACGACGAACGTGGCCAGTTCGCGCGACTGCAGCACCTGGCCGTCTTCGCGCGCCTTTTCCAGTCGCTGTGGCGATGGGGCTTCGGTCTTTTCCTGATCGCTTTCTTCAGCCATCCCTGATTTCACCTGTGAGTGACGCCGTCGTCCGGATTAAGGCGGGGACGGGTTTTCTACAGTTGAATTATTGGCCACGCGCGGGGCGGGCGATCAGGGGAATAAGGGTGGATTTGGCCCGCTATTTCGCGCCGGACGATGTCGGCGGCTGTTCAGTTTTGGCGGGCGCGGTGATCTGGTCGCGAAGCTCGGCCTCGTCGGCGACGTTCACGCCGCTGGCTTCCTTGGTGACCACATCCTCGGTGCGCTTGTTCATGACAATGATGCTGATGCGGCGGTTGACCGGATCGAACGGCGCCGCCTGGCTGAATGGCACCGACGAGGCCAGCCCGACCACCCGCAGCATCTTCTCTTCAGCCATGCCGCCGGCGATCAGTTCGCGTCGCGAAGCGTTGGCACGGTCGGTCGACAACTCCCAGTTGCTATAGCCGCGCCCGCTGTTGACGTACGGCGTGGCGTCGGTGTGGCCCGACAGGCTGATGCGGTTCTGCACGTCGTTCAGCACCCGGCCGATCTCGTGCAGGATGATTTTGGTATAGGGTTGCAACTCGGCGCTGGCCAGGTTGAACATCGGCCGGTTCTGCTCGTCGACGATCTGGATCCGCAGGCCTTCGCTGGTAATGTCGATCAGCAGTTGCCGCTTGAACTGCCTGAGGGTGGGATTGGCGTCGATCGCCGTTTCCAGGCGCTTTTTCAGCTGCTTGAGATTGGCCGCCTCAATCCGCTCGAGCTCGGCCTGCGCTGCTTTCAGGTTATAGGATTTTTTGTCGGCTTCGGTTTCGCCTTTTTTGAGCTGCCCGCTCTTGCGCGTGAGGTCCGCCCCGCCGCCGCGGATCACACTGGAACTGTCGCCGCTGCCGGAGCCGCCCTGCATCGCCACCTTGAGCGGGGTCTTGAAATATTCCGCGATCCCCTGCAGGTCACCCTTGGCGGTCGAACCCAGCAGCCACATCAGCAGGAAAAACGCCATCATCGCGGTGACGAAATCGGCATAGGCGATCTTCCACGCGCCGCCGTGATGGCCGCGCACGACCTTCTTCACGCGTTTGACGATGATGGGGGTTTTCTGATCACTCATGCTGTGCGCGTGTTCAGCCCGGATCGCGACGCGCTCACCGCAATTTGGTGCTCTTCACGTGCTCTTCGAGCTCGCTGAACGACGGGCGCTCGGTGGAGAACAGCACCTTGCGGCCGAACTCCACCGCAATCGCCGGCGCATAGCCGTTGATGCTGGCCAGGAGCGTGACCTTGATGCACTGGAGCATCTTGGTCGATTCGTGCAGCTTCTGTTCGAGCAGGCTGGAAAGCGGGCCGACAAAACCGTAGGCCAGCAGGATGCCGAGGAACGTGCCGACCAGCGCATGCGCAATCAGGACCCCCAGTTCCGCCGGCGGCAGCCCGACCGACTCCATCGTATGCACCACCCCCATCACCGCCGCGATAATGCCGAATGCGGGCAGACCGTCGCCAATCTTGGCGATGACATGCACCGGCACCTCGCCTTCGTGATGGTGGGTTTCGATTTCATTGTCCATCAGGTTTTCGATCTCGAACGCGTTCATGCTGCCGCTCACCATCAGACGCAGATAGTCGGTGAGGAATTCGACGATGTGGTGATCGGCCAGTATCGTCGGATATTTGGCGAACAGCGGACTGTCCGCGGGCGAATCGACGTCGGCTTCCACCGACATCAGACCTTCCTTGCGGATCTTGGTCAGCAGTTCGTACAGCAGCGCCATCACGTCCATGTACAGCGCGCGGGTGTATTTCGATCCCTTGAACAGCCCGGGAATCGCTTTCAGCGTGGCCTTGATCGCCTTGCTGTTATTGCCGACGAAGAATGCACCGGCCGCACCGCCGCCGATCATCAGCAACTCCACCGGCTGGAACAGCGCCGCCAGGTGCCCGCCGGCGAGGGCAAAGCCACCGAAGATACTGAGTACCACGACAATATATCCAGCAATGACTAGCACGACCTTCTGTTCCTTCCGGTTGATTCGGCTGGCGGGGTGGTGGCGCCGAGCCCTGTTGTTGCGGTGTCTGAATTGGTGCTCTCAGGAAGTGAATTCGACCAGATAGCAGGAAACTTGATGCCGCAGCGCGAGTATTTCCGCGGGGTAGCGCCTCACATGCGCCATCCATACAGGGTGTGGCGCGCACCTGCAGCCAGCGTCAGCACATGATCCGGCTGCCGTCCATCGACCGCAAACGACAGGCTGAGGAACAGGCTGCCGCTGCGCATCTGGGTCTGCGCCTGCTGCCACAATCCGGGCATGGCAGCGGGAGAGAGAAAGGCGAACACCACGTCGAATCCGGCCAGATCCAGCGCAGCGTAGTCGCGCCGAAGGAAAACCACCCGGCTGCGCCTGATCCAGGCACGCAGTCGGCTGATGAGCCAGGGTGCCGGGGCAACTTCGGTGCCGTAAAAACGTCCCTGCGGAAAACATGGCTCCAGATAAAGTGGCACGCCCCCCAGGCCGCTGCCGAGATCGATGAAACGGAACGGCTGCGTCTCCGGCAACAGCGACCTCAGCGCCTGCCAGGTCTTGCGGTCCGACAGGTACAGCGGCACGCGAGTGCGGAAGGTGCTCCAGTAAAACAGCACCAGCAGCAGGAATGCACCCAGGTAGACGCCGGTTGGAACAGGCAACTGGCGGGCCAGCAGAATCGCCGGGAAGAAAATGAAATGCAGCGGCGGCCACCAGGCAGGCTGTCGCGCAATGCGACTGAGCGCCGCGGCGAGGCCGCCCTGTGCCAGAGCGAGCTGCCACAGTGCGGGCTGATACGGAAGAGAGATTTGAATCAGGGCGTTCAGCCCTGCGGCGAGCAGCAGGGCGACGCACTGGATGATAAGCGACTGAAGGCTGACCGGCAGACGCGCCATCACCGGACTGCGGGGAAAACGCTCAAACAGCAGCAGTCAGTTGGGCCTGTGCCTCGGCCTTGGCCTTGCGGGTCTTGCCGGCGCGCGCCGGCACGTTGCACAGACCGCAGACATACTGGTCGTGCAGGTCGTCCGGGTGCACCACGAAGTGGCCACCACAGCCGCTGCAGACGGCGGTTTCGAGCATCCGGCTTTCGAAGAATCGGTTCAGGGTCCAGGCACGGGTGAAACTCAGCACGCCGTCGATCTGGTTGGTATGCAGGTACTCCTGGTACAGGCGATAGCTCTTGAGCAGCGCCTCGATTCCGCTGCATTCGCTGTTCTTGGTGATGTAGCGGTGGATATTGATGAACAGTGAGGAATGGACGTTGGGCAGCCAGGTCAGAAACCAGTCGGTCGAGAACGGCAGCATGCCCTTGGGCGGCGACACGCCTTTGACTTCCTTGTACAGCTTCAGCAGGCGTTCGCGCGATAGCGTGGTTTCGCTTTCCAGCACCTGCGGGCGCGCACCGAGCTCGATCAGTTCGATGGCCAGCTGGGTGTCGCGCATTTCGGTCAACAGGCTTTTCTTGCTCATCGGTACACTCCCCTTGTTGTCATACAGCGTTGTCATGCAGCGTTGGCGGGCTCAGGCGAAGGCCTCCGCCGCCTGGCCGGCCATCAGGATGGCGGCGTGTGACTGGGCAACCGCACGATCCTTGGTGTAGCTGGTCAGGATGTTCAGCACCATGCCGTCGTCGAAGCGGAAGCGCGAGACCAACATGCCGGAGGCGGCGAGCTTGAGAACTTGCGCGGGGGTCAGCGCTTCGATCAGTTCGGCAACATCCTGGCTGATCCCCAGACGGAAGACCGCAGTCGTCTTGTCGTGCCGAATCATGCTTTGGGCCAGCATCAGGTAGTTGAGATTGATGTCGCGCATTTCGTCCAGCATTTCGTCCAGTTTCATTTTGCCTGTCCTTCTTCGTAGAATTTTTTTCGAATTCACACTTAAGTCAGCGTGTTGAATTCGTTTTCGGACGGAAGCGGGGAAAGTGAATGGGGACGAGCACTGTATTCGCGGACGGCAAGACGTCACCCTGGGTGTAGGCGTTTGTCCTACACGCCGGCCACGCCAGGTTCGCGACCGACCCCGGGGGTCGGTTTGTCGACGGCGAAAAAAGGATTGTTCAGGGACTCAGATGGCTTGTAGCAGCGGCGTGCGGCCGTCGGCGGCGCGTCCCGGCAGGCACGATGGCAGCGTTCAGTCGCGCTGGTAGATGTCTTCGAAGCGGACGATATCGTCCTCGCCCAGGTACGACCCCGACTGCACCTCGATCATGTGCAGGTCGATCTTGCCGGGGTTTTCCAGCCGGTGCGAGGTGCCCAGCGGAATGTAGGTCGACTGGTTCTCGGTCAGCAGCATCACCTCGTTGCCGCAGGAAACGCTTGCGGTGCCGGACACCACGATCCAGTGCTCGGCCCGGTGGTGATGCATCTGCAGACTGAGCTTCTCGCCGGGCTTGACCATGATGCGCTTGACCTGAAAGCGCTCGCCCTCGTCGATCCCTTCGTACCAGCCCCACGGCCGGTACACCTGCTTGTGGATCAGGTGTTCGCAGCGTTTTTCGGCTTTCAGGCGCTCGACCAGCTTCTTGACCTCCTGCACCTGGTCCTTTTTCGCCACCAGCACCACGTCGGCGGTTTCCACCACCACCAGGTCGGACACGCCCAGCAGCGCAACCATCCGGGTTTCGGCGCGGACGAAGTTGTTGCAGGCGTCTTCCAGCATGACGTCGCCGCGGGTGGCGTTGCCCTGCCCGTCCTTTTCGGCCACATCCCACAGCGCCGACCAGGCGCCGATGTCGTTCCAGGCGATGTCGGCCGGTACCACGGCGGCGCGGTGGGTGCGCTCCATCACCGCATAGTCGACCGATTCCGACGGACAGGCCTCGAATGCGGCAGGATCCAGCCTGACGAAGTCGAGGTCCAGCGTCGCGGCATCGAGCGCGGCCCGGCTCGCTTCGAGCATGTCGGGGCGCAGCGCCTGCAATTCCTTGAGGAAATCCGCCGCGCGGAACAGGAACATGCCGCTGTTCCAGAAGTAGTCGCCGGAATCGACGTACTGCTGCGCCGTGGCCAGATCGGGTTTCTCGACGAATGCCGCCACCTGGTGCGCGCCGGCGGTATCCGCCAGCGGTGCGCCTTTGCGGATATAGCCGTAGCCGGTCTCGGGGCTGGCCGCGACGATGCCAAAGGTCGCGAGATGGCCATGCTGTGCGGCTTCGGCAGCGGTCCGGATCGCCCCATGGAATCCAGCGACATCGCCGATCAAATGGTCGGCCGGCAACACCAGCATCAGCGCCTCGGGATCGTCGCGTGACAGCAGCAGCGCGGCAACGGCGATCGCAGGTGCGGTATTGCGCCCCACCGGCTCCAGCACGATCGCCTGCGGCTGCGAACCGATCTGGCGCATCTGCTCGGCGATCATGAAACGGTGCTCGACATTGCACACCATCAACGGTGGCGCGATTTCCGGCATGTCCGACAATCGGCTGACCGTATCCTGCAGCAGGCTCCGGTCACTGGCGAGCGGCAACAACTGCTTGGGCAATGCCGCACGAGACAGGGGCCACAGGCGAGTGCCCGAACCTCCGGAGAGAATCACAGGATGGATCGTCGTCATGTCGTGAGTTCTGGTCATGGTCGTTTCATCGATTGAGGAAAATTCGGTCCCAGACACCTTGTCGGCCGGCTTTTTCAGGTCTGGGTTCAGCCGTTTCAGGGTTCAGGGTCAGCCTGCACGCCGGACGCGGCAGGTAAAAAACCGCTGGCGTATTCAACCTTGCCGGCGCTGCGCAATTTCCTGATTTCAGTTTCCAGCAGGGCCTGGCGCTGCTCCCGCTGCAAAATCCGTTCGATCGCCCCGGCTGCCTGTTCGAGCGTGACCGGCTGCAGCCGGCTGCCCTGGAGCTCCACCACGCTGATGGTGTCGGGCCCGGTGGCCTGGACGGTTGTCTGGCCGTCCTTCATGGTCGCGAGCTGCGCCAGAACGGCGTCCGGAATCTGTTCGGTCGCCCTGACCACCAGTCCCACCTTGCCATCGATCTCCTGCGTCTTGAGCCACTCCGCGAAACCGGCGAGATTGCGGCTTTGCTTCAACTGCGCTGCCACCTCGGGCAGGCGCGACGACGGCAGCTGCAGATCCAGTTCCTGGATCCGATAAACCCGCCGCGCCGAGAACAGTTCGGGATGCCGGGTGTAATAGCTCTGAATATCGGTATCGGCGGGCTTGGCCATATTTCTGAACATGCGTTCCATGTAGGCCTCGACCAGCACCTGACGCTGCGCCTGTTGCAGTGCCAACGCGACCTCCGGCTCCCGGTCCAGCCTTGCCGCCCTGGCCGCGTTGCTGACCAGATGCTGGTCGATCAGGACATCCAGCACCTTGCCACGCGCCTGCACGGATTCCATCTCGCCCAGCGAGCCCAGGCGGGCCAGTGCGCGCTCCAGTTCGGCTTCGCTGATGAGCTGGTTGCCGACCATCGCGGCGACTGGCTGAGTCGACGCCGTTTCTGGCTGTTCGCAGGCAGCCAGGGCCATCGACAAGGTCGCGGCTGCAATCAACGGGACAGGCCGGAATTTCATCGGAGCTCCAGTCATTCGGGGATGGGCGGTATGGTGCGGGATTCCCGAGTATTCAGCAAGTTGGACGCCCGCTTTCAAACCCACTCAAGAAACCGGCCGCCACACCGATACTACTTTCAATACTTACGACCCGGTTCAATCGGACCATTCACGCAAGTCGCGTATTGGTCTAAAAAGGAAGTATGTAGATTTCCCTTGTAGATCGCCCGGTACGGGGTGCAAACCCCAGGCGCTCCTCCTCCTGCCACACCGGGTTTTTCGCGGCGCCTCTGGCGCCGCTTTTTATTTGCCGCCGCGCTCATCCGTTCGAGCGGGCACAATTTGCAAAGCCGGCTGGCTGCGAAGGTTCCGCAGCCAGCCGGCTTTTTTGTCGTCACAACGCGCGCAGGGTCAGGGAAGGCTCACGCTCAGGCACGAAAAGGTTTCAAGCAATCACGCCGGCACCGCGGCCTCTTCGAACTCCAGACTGACCTTTTCGCTGGCATCGATATCGATGGTCACCCGGCCGCCGTGCGCGAGCTTGCCGAACAGCAGTTCATCCGCAAGCGCCTTGCGGATGGTGTCCTGAATCAGGCGTGCCATCGGGCGGGCGCCCATCAGCGGGTCGAAGCCATGCTTGGCAAGATAGGCCTTCAGCGCGTCGGTGAACACCGCTTCCACTTTCTTCTCGTGGAGCTGCTCTTCCAGCTGCATCAGGAACTTGTCCACCACCTGCAGGATGATCGGCTCGGTCAGCGCTGCAAACGGGATGATCGCGTCCAGACGGTTGCGGAATTCCGGGGTGAACATGCGCTTGATCTCACCCATCTCGTCGCCGCTTTCGCGGGTGTTGGAAAACCCGATGCTTGCCCGGTTGAGCATCTCGGCGCCGGCGTTGGTGGTCATGATCAGTACCACGTTGCGGAAGTCGGCCTTGCGCCCGTTGCTGTCGGTCAGCGTGCCGTGGTCCATCACCTGCAGCAGCACGTTGAAGATGTCAGGGTGCGCCTTCTCGACTTCATCAAGCAAAACAACGGCATAGGGATGCTTGTTCACGGCCTCTGTCAGCAGGCCGCCCTGGTCGAATCCCACATAGCCGGGTGGTGCGCCGATCAGGCGCGACACCGCATGCCGCTCCATGTATTCCGACATGTCGAAGCGGATCAGTTCAACTCCCAGCACATAAGCCAGCTGGCGCGCGACTTCGGTCTTGCCGACCCCGGTGGGGCCGGAAAACAGGAAGTTTCCGATCGGCTTTTCCGGATTGCCCAGGCCGCTGCGTGACATCTTGATCGAATTGGCCAGCGCTTCGATCGCGGTATCCTGGCCGTATACGACTGCTTTCAGATCCCGATCGAGCGTCTTCAGCGAATTCTTGTCGTCGGACGATACCGTCTTGGGCGGAATCCGTGCGATCTTGGCGATGATGTCCTCGATCTCGCGTGGCGTGATCGTCCGCTTCTGTTTCGACTTCGGCAGGATCCGCTGGGCGGCGCCTGCCTCGTCGATCACGTCGATCGCCTTGTCAGGTAGATGGCGGTCATTGATATAACGCGCCGACAACTGGGCTGCCGTGGTCAACGCCGCTGCCGTGTATTTGACCCCATGGTGGGCCTCGAAGCGCGATTTGAGGCCACGCAGGATCGCCACCGTTTCGGCGATCGACGGCTCCGGTACGTCGATCTTCTGGAAACGCCGCGACAACGCGTGGTCCTTCTCGAAAATGCCGCGGTATTCGGTATAAGTGGTCGCGCCGATGCAGCGCAACTGGCCTGAAGAGAGTGCCGGCTTCAACAGATTGGATGCATCGAGGGTGCCGCCCGAGGCCGCGCCTGCGCCGATCAGGGTATGGATCTCGTCGATGAAGAGGATCGCCTTGGAATTGTCGGACAGCTGCTTCAGCACCCCTTTCAAGCGCTGCTCGAAGTCGCCGCGGTACTTGGTTCCAGCCAGCAAGGCGCCCATGTCCAGCGCATACACCGTGCTCTGGGCGAGAATTTCTGGCACCGAACCCTCGATAATGCGTCGCGCCAGACCCTCGGCGATCGCGGTTTTGCCGACCCCGGCCTCGCCCACCAGCAAGGGATTGTTCTTGCGCCGGCGGCACAGGGTTTGGATCACCCGTATCAGTTCCTGATCGCGGCCGATCAGCGGATCGATTTTGCCTGCCAGGGCCAGCGCATTCAGGTTCTGGGCAAAACTGTCCAGCGGCGAGGTCGCAGGCGCCTCGGAACTGGTCTCGACCACTTCGTCGGGGCGCAGCGGCTCGCTTTGCGGGGTCTTGGCGATGCCGTGGGAAATGAAGTTGACGATATCGAGCCGCGTGACACCCTGCTGGCTGAGGAAATACACCGCGTGCGAATCCTTTTCGCCGAACACCGCCACCAGTACATTGGCGCCGGTCACTTCCTTCTTGCCGGACGACTGAACATGCAGGATGGCGCGCTGGATCACCCGCTGGAAACCGAGTGTGGGCTGGGTGTCGACCTCGTCTTCTCCTGTTACCTTGGGCGTATGTTCCTCGATGAACTTACCGAGCTGGTCGCGCATCGCCTCAATGTTGGCGCCGCAGGCGCGCAACACTTCGACCGCCGACGGGTTATCGAGCATCGCCAGCAGCAGGTGTTCGACCGAAATGAATTCATGACGCTTCTGTCTGGCGTCCATGAAGGCCATGTGCAGTGTGACTTCGAGTTCCTGGGCGATCATCTAACTTTCCTCCATCGTACATTGCAGCGGATGCTGATGCTGCCGCGCGAAATCGACAACCTGCTCAACCTTGGTATGCGCGATATCCCTAGGATACAAGCCGCATACTCCCACACCCTCAGTATGCACTTTGAGCATGATTTGCGTTGCCCGTTCTTGGTCGATAGCAAAAAACTTTTTCAGAACATGCACCACAAACTCCATCGGAGTGTAGTCATCGTTCAGCAGCAACACCTTGTACAGGGGTGGCGGCTTCACTCTGACCGCAGTCGGTTCCAGTAGGGTACTGCCTTCTCGCTTGGTTGCCATAGCCCGAATAAGCCTCGATTACTGGTCTTATTTTGATATGATGCGGGGATTTTTCAAGCCTGCGGAAAGTAGGGCTTAAATATCAAACGCTTCGTCCACCCCGCGCACGGTGCCGGAACGGTCGGTTAAGGTCTCTCCGGCAAAAGCCGATACAAGGAATGAGGAAGGCGCTTCAGCGAAGCGCGGGTCACGACGGGGGGTCGCGGCAAAACTCGACCGGTTTCAGGCTTGAAACCCTTGAACGACAAGAGGGTGGCGGAGAGGGTGGGATTCGAACCCACGGTGACGACGAGCGCCACAACGGTTTTCGAGACCGCCCCATTCGGCCACTCTGGCACCTCTCCGGGACGGGCAA
>JACDJC010003987.1_pt1 | contig 10313 bp, 11 predicted proteins | sample 7454191 | NCBI WGS metagenome assembly JACDJC01 (sample SAMN14253291, study PRJNA609438) | sludge metagenome | isolation source: sludge after 25d culture with pyrite and EDTA | collected 2018-12-20
ACAGTTATCTGATCGTCGGTGGCATCACGGTTCTCAATGCTCAGATCGTAATATTTAAGATCGATATCGAGATAGGGCAAGATAAGCTGATCTTTAATCATTTGCCAGATGACACGTGTCATCTCATCACCATCCAGCTCCACCACCGGATTTTGCACTTTAATTTTTGTCATTGCTTAATGGTTTATCAATATGAGTAATATAAAATCCCGACAATTTATCCTTTCGCATAAGTAACACGCCTACACCTTGAATTGTTGAGGCGATGCTTATTCAATGTCCAGTTTCAGCTTCTCTTTCAGCTTTTCCAGCATAGGGTTTTTCTCTATCATAGCCTTAAAGCGGTCGTGCGAAGTAAAAATGAGGGTCTCCCCGGCCTCTTCGTTGAGATACTCTGTTTCGAGGATCAGGGTATCGTTCTTTAAGGCATCGCGGAGGTGCTCCATCAGTTTTTGTCTGGTTTTCATCAACTCGCTCTCCTGCGTCTCATTTTTAAGCGGAAATACGATGATGTTCTCCTCTTTAATGCGGGGAGATTGAGCAGTGAGCATACTAAAAAGACGTGGATTCGCTTGCTCAAGCGGCCCTGCATATTCGGCCCATACCCGTTTGAGTGTATCTTCGGTAAAGGGTTCACGCCGCGTTGTACCGCCGTCCTCCACCATTGGAAAAGATGATTCCTCATCGCGGGTACTGTGTGAGTGTTCCCGGGGTGGAGCATTTAAAAATGAACTTATCGAGGTGCTTCGCAAAGTCTTGAAGGGCACTTTTGGTTCCGGAATTGATTCTTTGGAAGGGGAGGCTGCTGTTTTAGATGGATTTTTATCTTTCCCGGACGAAGGGCCCGATGCCACCACGGGCTGTGTATCAGGGCTGGGAGAAATTGTCAGATCACTTTTTTTTTTTCGGAAAGGAGTCGGGCCAGCCGGATAAGTGCAAACTCCACATGCAATCGTTTATTCCGGGCACTCTTAAACTGAATATCGTTTTGAGTAGAGATGCCCAGAGCTTCTACCAAAAAATCCACGGAGCAACGCCCGGCCTGGTCGAGGTATTTTTTCCGGATGGCTGCACCCACCTCCATCAATTGCACGGTGGCCGGGTCTTTACACATCAGCAGGTCGCGCAGATGGCTGCATAGGCCGGCAATAAAATGACCCGGGTCAAACCCCTTTTGAAGTATGTCGTTGAATATCAATAACGAATGGGTGGTATCGCCTTCCAGAAAGGCATCGATCAGCTTGAAATAGTAATCGTAGTCGAGTACATTCAGGTTCTCAATAACCTGCTGGTAGGTGATGTTTTTGCCCGAAAAAGCCATTATCTGATCAAAAATGGAAAGGGCATCGCGCATGGCGCCATCTGCTTTTTGGGCAATCACATTGAGCGCTTCTTCCTCGGCTGTAACCCCCTCCTTTTGAGCCACAAACTTAAGATGCGACACGGCATCCTCTACCGTTATCCGGTTGAAGTCGAAGGTTTGACAACGCGACAATATGGTGGGCAATATCTTGTGCTTCTCAGTAGTGGCCATAATAAAGATGGCGTGCCGGGGAGGTTCCTCCAGCGTTTTAAGAAACGCGTTGAAAGCCTGAGTAGTCAGCATGTGCACCTCGTCGATGATATACACGCTGTACCTGCCTATTTGAGGTGGCACACGTACCTTTTCGATCAACAGGCGAATATCGTCCACCGAATTGTTGCTGGCAGCATCCAGTTCGTGAATATTGTATGACCGGTTTTCGTCGAACGACTTGCAGGAGTCGCACACATTACAGGCTTCGAAATCGGTGGTAATATTTTGACAATTGATGGTTTTTGAGAAGATACGCGCGCAAGTGGTTTTGCCAACACCCCGTGGGCCACAAAACAAATACGCATGTGCCAACTGATTGCTTTTGATTGCATTTTTAAGCGTACCGGTAATGTTGGACTGACCAACAACAGAATCGAACGTAGCAGGTCGGTATTTCCGGGCTGAAACAATATAATCCATAATTCACGCTAAAACTTAAGAAAACACAACAGCAAAAACAAGAATAAATCCATCTCACCAAAATCAATCATCAGGCAACAAATATAGCTAAATGATGCAAGGGCGCCAAGCTTTTTTACGAACGATGACGAACCACCTCATAAACCATTATGCCCGCAGCTACCGAAACATTGAGCGAACCAATGGCGCCCAACACAGGAATAGAGACGTGAGCATCAGCCAGCTTGAGCAGTTGGGGTGAGATGCCCCGGTCTTCGGCACCCAGTATAAGGGCAGCCGGTCCTTTGTAGTCCACTTTTCGGTAATCCTCGCCGCCCTTCTCCGAAACGGCTGCAATTATAAATCCTTCCCCTTTTAAGCCGGCTAACACATAGTAAAGATTGGCCGACCGGCATACAGGCACACGAAACAAGGCGCCGGCAGAGGTTTTAATGGCATCGGCGGTAATTTTCACACTCCCTTTTTCGGGTAACACCAGGGCATGTACCCCGGCACACTCGGCGGTACGGGCAATGGCTCCAAAGTTGCGCACATCGGTGATGCCATCCAATACCAAAACAAATGGTACCTCCCCTGCTGCTTTAACCCGGGCTATCACCTCCCTTATATCCTGGTACTCCACCGGCGACATCAATGCCACCACCCCCTGGTGGTTTTGACGGGTAAAACGTTCTATGCGTTGCACCGGCACCTTTACATGGGTTATCCTGTGCTTATGAATAAGCTTCATCAACTCCCCTATCAGGTCGCCTTTCAGATTGTCCTGTATAAATATTTTTTCAATCTCTTTATTCCCGTTGATGGCTTCGATAACGGGACGTAAGCCAAATACAATATTCTGTTTTTCCGATGGTTCAGTCATAATAAGTTTTAATGAGCAACAAATGTAGGGAATAATTTGGCAGAAATTGATCGCTCCGCTAAACCCTTTTGGATGTACCACAAAATTCCATAAATCTCAAAAGTTCTTTTTCCTGTTTTAACCCCTGCCGTCAGACAGGCGGCAGGCAGGCATCTTCGTGCTTCGTGCTTCGTGCTTCCAGCTACCCTTGTTCCCTCTCCTCAAAATCATCTGAAATCAGCGGCAGCTCATCGGAGGGCTCTATCTCCAGCATTTCAATCAAGAGGTCCAGCGAGGCTCCTATTTCCTCTATTTCATTGACAGATAGTCGCTTAAGTTTATTGTTCAACCGTTGCTGAAGCAGGTCGGGGGTTTTTTCCAAAAGCTCATCCCCCGCCGAGGTGAGTGAGATGTGCATCACGCGCTTATCGCCCGACCGTGGCAAGCGGGCCAGAAAGCCTTTTTTCTCCAGACGTCCCACGATGCCGGTCACGGTGCTTGAATTCAGGTTAAGATGGTCGCGAATGGCCCGCTGGGTGGCGCGGTAGCCGGGTGATTGCCGGAGATATTCTAAACAAAGAATCTGGGGGATACTCACCCCAAAGTCCTTTTGCACCCTTTTGGATTCCAGGTTAATAGAGCGCACAATACGGCGGATTTTGATGAGAATATCTTTATATTCCATAATGGGTTTACTTAGGAAAGAACAACTTTACGCGTCAGCCTAAAAACTTCGGCGGGAGCGTGCCGGCTGGTAAGCTTCACATTCAATTTTTCGGACAGTGGAGCAAACTCGGCTGCGGCAATATCGGGCCGGTTATTTTCGGCAGAGAGGTGTGACAAAAACACCACCTGAATCTCGCTATGATGGTATTGTGCCAACAGATCGAAGGCCTGTTTGTTGGAGAGATGCCCAACCGGCGAAGCCACCCTCTGTTTTAAATAGTAGGGATAGGGCCCTGTGAGAAGCATTTGTTCATCGTAATTGGATTCCAGAAAGAGCGCCTGGCAGGCCGACAGATGGGTAGTTACATTGTGGCAAGGCTCCCCGATATCGGTCATCACCCCCACGTTTAATTCCCCGTGTTCTATGCGAAAACTGCAAGGTTCGGCGGCATCGTGTTGCTTTAAAAAAGTATACACCTGCAACCCGCCTATCTTTACCACATCCCCGGGTGAGAAGAGGGTAACAAGCGCAGGCCGGTTGGGACCCCAACTTTTATTCAATGAAGCCCGGGTCATATAAACCGGCACATTCAGGTTTTTACTCAATACGCGCACACCTCTGAAATGGTCGGCATGTTCGTGCGAAATAAATATGGCTCTTATTTTCGAAGGATTCAGTCCTTTTAGTCGCATCCTGTCCAGCACCTGCCTCCTGCTGATGCCGGCATCTATCAGCACGGCATCCTGGTCATTACCCACGTAGTAGCAGTTGCCATTGCTTCCCGAGGCAAGCGCACAAATTTCCATCATAATCGGTTGGTTCCTTTTAGATAATACTATGTTTATAAACTACAAGATGCAATGCCGGGGATCAGCTCCCTCCACAAACCGGATAAGCAAGCTGCTCATCATTTGCAGAGCTTTCTCCAGCGTATCCTGGCCATCAAAATCGGGTATGAGGAGCAGTATCTCTGTGGTGCTTTCGTCGATGAGGGTCCGCATGGAGTCGCTGGTGGGGGTTCCAAAGGCACCCTGCGCATCCCTGAATACCGGCAAGTTGCTGATATTCAATTGCCCGCGACCAATGCCCTGATAAGGTTCGTCCTCGTTTGCAATCCCCAGACGAATGGCTCCATCAATTTTATCAATATCGTAACCACAGATGGAAAAACCCGTGCGCAGAGAAGTGAGGTTGAGACAATCAACCACTGCATTTATGGAGTACAACCCCTTCCCGGAACTTACCCGGCGCAACAATGATTCAGCCGACGGGCGGTACCGGTTGGGGTCCTTTCCTAAAAGGCGATAAGCATCTTTGCAGGATTTAACGGCCGGCATTTGGCGAATGTATTCGGCATCCATTTGCTTCGAGAGTTCACGAATCACACGTTCCATCTCCTCCTTCAACGACTGCGGAGTTTCGGACACCACCACGGAGGATTGCAATATGCCCAACCTCAAGGCGGGGAATTTATCTCTTAAACGGGGATTGATTTCTATTTGTTTTTTTGATACAGTGCCAGGCATGAATGAATGGTTTGTTTTTGTAGCCTCTTTAATCCATCAAAGCTCCAAAAATACCAAAAATAAACGAAGCTCCTGAAAAAACATCATAATTGATCGCCAGGGCCCGGCCTGGTTTCTCTCTGTAAAAATGGCTATCTTTGCAGGCCGGAATCAAAAGAGTTTGACCCAAATTCTTGCCAGCAAGAAAACTAACAATTTGCGATAGTGGCGTTTTCTTGCAGCCACTAAGAAAAAAGAAACAACCGTTTTATGAATACCATGAATACTATTATCACCCAACCTCCTAAGAGAGAACAGCTTAAAGCCGTGCTTTTCGACATGGACGGCGTACTTTATAACAGCATGAATACCCATGCGCAAACCTGGGAGCAGAGCTTTGCCAGGTTCGGCATTCCCATGCGGGCCGAAGAAGCTTACATCCATGAGGGAAGAACCGGGAAAGAATTTATCGATTTAACCATTCGCAAGAGAAAACAGCGTAACACAGAACCACAGGAGGTCGAAGCCATTTATGCCGAAAAAACCAGGCTGATGAACAGTGCACCTCCTTCGGAACCTGTGGAGGGAATCATTGAGGTGCTCGCGCTGTTGAGGCATAAAAACATCAAGGTAATTGTAGTTACCGGTTCGCAGCAACCGAGTCTCCTTGATAAACTGCATCACGATTTTGGCGTGGCTCCCGGCGAAGTGGTGGCTGCCAACGATGTGTCACAGGGGAAGCCTCATCCCGAGCCATTTCTACAGGGATTGAAAAAGGCGGGTTCGCTGGCCGGTGAAACCATCGTGATTGAAAATGCCCCCCTGGGTGTGGAATCGGCAAAAGCGGCCGGCATCTATACCATTGCGCTTAATACGGGCATCCTTAGCGACCGGACTTTGATAGATGCAGGTGCCAATAATGTATTTAAAGACGCAAAATCCATTAAAGAGTGGTTTGAAAAAGAGATTTTTCACTAGCTTTATTTCACCAACTTCGAGATGGCTTTAAACCCTTTATGACCAGAGAAGCGACACAGCTCAAATAAAATGGACTCGTAACTGGTAACCCGGATGCCCTCCTGGGCCAGCCGTTTCATGGCTATCCGCTTATCTTCGGGTTTGCGGGAGCCCACACAATCTTCCACCACGATGGGTTTAAAGCCTCGTTCGTACAAATCGAGCGCCGTTTGCAGCAGGCACACGTGTGATTCAACCCCTGCTAAAATCACCTCCCGTTTGGTGGAGAGTTCAATTTGCTCCATGATGGCAGGCTCGTCGCAGCAACTAAACGCCGTCTTCTCCTTCAGAGGGTAATCTGCAACCATCTCTGAAACAGAATCGATGGTTTTACCCAACCCTGTGGGATACTGCTCTGTAACAATTATGGGAATTTCCAATATTTTTAGCCCTTCAATAAGGATGCTCAGGTTCCTCTCCAACCCGGCATAATCATGGATGTGAGGAAACAATTTTTCCTGAACATCAACGATCATCGCGAGGGCATTTTCCTTTAATATTCTCATGATAAAAGGATTAAAGATTAGTCCCGATAGCTATCGGGATTATTTTATAAACCGAATTGTTTAAAAGCTGAAACATCTAAAACATCGTATGGTTTAAAAAACTCATACAATTCAGCGGCAATACTTTGAACACCGCCCTCCACATCCGACTCAATATTGAGCGGAAGTACGGGATCGTGCAGCGACAGTCGCAGTAAAAACCAACCTTTTTGATGAGGCCCGGAACAGCTCACCCTGATGCCTTCGTAATTATCGGGAGCCAGCTGCCAGTGACTTTTGTTGCCAGTGTGAAGTCCCAGTTCCATAATCACCCTCTCTCCCACCGATTTAAAATCTTCTGAATTGATCCTAATTCTCAATTCGCTGCTTTGCACAGGTACTGGTAGCTCTTCAATCAAATGGGTGAGCTTTTTGCCCTGTCTGCGCATTTTTGCCAGGGTTATGATGAGCTTGGTAGCCAGATAGGCGCCATCGTCGAGAAAATAGTTCTCCTTAAGTGCCGCATGGCCGGAGGTTTCAATGGCCAACCACGACTCAGTGCCCTGGTTGTTGAGCCGGATGGCCTCGTTGATCACATTTTTATAACCCCGTTTAAACCGGTGATGCCGGCCGCCCAAATGATCGTTGATAAAGAGCGAAAGGCCATCGGAGGTAATGGAATCGGTCACGATGGTACTCCCGGGATGCTCCTGAAGTACCATGGCCGCGCTCAATCCAATGAGGGCATTGCGGTTAATGGGCCTCCCCGTTTCGTCAACCAGGGCAGCGCGGTCCACATCGGTGTCAAAAATCACACCCAAATCGGCGCCGGCCTCTTTTACTCTGGCCGATACCGACACCATGGCGGTGGTATCCTCCGGGTTGGGTACATGGTTGGGAAAACGGCCATCGGGATCGAGAAACTGACTGTCGCTCACATCGGCACCCAAGGGTGCAAGCACACGTGTAGCATAAAATCCCCCGGAGCCATTGCCTGCATCCACCACAATTTTCAACCCGTTAAGCGGTGTGTCAAAATGCACGGGATCGTTGACCTCACGACGCACCAACTCCACCAAATGGCGGGCATAAACAGCCATAAAGTCAACAGATGAACTTGTCCCGGGTGGTTGGGTGTTTATTTCAGCATTTTCCGCTGCCTCCAGAATGGCGCTGATGTCCTCTTTGTCGAGACCACCCTGAGCGGTGAAAAATTTCAACCCGTTGCGGTTAAATGGTAAATGACTCGCGGTAAGCATGATGGCACCATCCACGGGTTGCTCGCCTAATTGGGTGCTCATAAACATGGCAGGTGTGGAGGCCAGCCCAAAATCAAGCACGCTGGCACCAGTGGAGGTAAGTCCTTCCATGAGCGCCTGCCCCAGCTCCGGCCCCGAAAGCCTTGAATCGCGTCCTATGGAAATGGTGAGCTTGCGGTTGTATCCCGGCTGCTCTTTCAACCAGTGCACAAAAGCCTGCCCCAGGCGCAAAACCACCTCAGGTGACAAGTTAACTTCCTCGCCTTTAACGCCTTCGAGAGCTACCCCCCGAATGTCGGAGCCATTTTGTAATTTCTTCCAGTTTATTGATTGCATAGTATTATTTATTTTTATCCAGCACTGCTGCCTGGCGCGACTTATCTCCCAGGTAACCACCATGATGGCGTAAGGCATAATCGTTATTGGTAAACCCGATGCGTTTCATCAACAGAACCACCAGCACATCCCCTATCACCGTCATGGTGGTGGTGGAGGTGGTAGGGGTAAGTCCCAGCGAACAAACCTCCTTTGGGTTACCGGTATAGATGCACGCCGAGGCAGCTTTTGCCAACTGCGACTCAATGTTACCGGTTATCACAATAAAAGGTATGCCGGGATGCAGGCCATCGGCGAGATTTATCAGCTCTAAAATCTCACGCGTCTTGCCCGAGTTGGATATCAACAGCATCACATCGTTTTCCTGAACCACCCCCAAATCTCCGTGTTGGGCTTCGCTGGGGTGTAAAAAAACAGCCGGGGTACCGGTACTGCTGAATGTGGTGGCCATATTCACCGCTATCTGTCCGGCCTTGCCCATCCCGCTGGTGATTAGTTTGCCGCGGCGCCTGTGTACATGGTTGAAAATCAAATCAACGGCCTTTTCAAATTCATCGGTCACCGGAATAGCTGAAACAGCCTGTGCTTCAATGTCTAAAAGTGCCTGGACTTCTTCTCTTAACATATTAACATGTCGAATTAATATTGTTTCTATTGGTTTTATAATGCCTTCGCGGGTTCAAAAGAGCTTTTACAAAAGGAAATTATGCAAAGAACAAACAAAGGTACCATTTTAATGGCAACGGAAAAGCAACTCATTCCAAATAAATGTCTTTTCGGGAAGCGGTGATGACCTCCCCAACCACTTTTGCCTGTGGATGTTTTCCTGTGTTAGTCAGTGCCTCCAGCACCGCCTCGGCCTTTTCGGGGGGCACACACATCAGGATGCCGCCGGATGTTTGTGCATCGGCGGCCACCATTTTCAGATGCGGCTCCGCCAGTCGCGATACATGCAACCGGGGCTTCACATATTCCAGGTTTCTGAACGCGGCACCCGGCAGGCAGCCTTCGTCGGCCAGAGTGGCCACCTGTGGCAGCAGGGGCAGTTCTTTACTTTTTATTACCAGACTTACGCCACTGGCCTGAGCCATCTTCAGACCATGTCCCAGCAAGCCAAAGCCGGTGACATCGGTGGCACATTGTATGCCGAATTGCACCATAACGTCGCGGCCCAGGTTGTTGAGCAGCTTCATTTGCTCAATGGCGCTAAGGTAAGGCCCCTCCCCTGCCATGCCCAGTCTTTGGGCGGCCACCAAAACACCAATTCCCAAAGGTTTTGTGAGAATAAGCAGATCGCCCGGCTTCGCTTTGGCATTGGTAATGAGCTTGTTGGGATGAACGGTGCCCACCACGGCCAAACCATATTTCGGGGGGTGGTCTTCGATGGTATGTCCTCCCATTACAAATGCGCCGGCTTCCAGTACCTTGCTGTACCCGCCCTGCAGAATTTGTTCAAAAGCGGATAAAGGCATCTCAGCCGATGAAAACATCAACAGATTGAGGGCGAGCAAAGGCTTTCCACCCATGGCATAGACGTCGCTCAGGGCATTGGTTGCTGCAATCTCCCCAAACTCAAAGGGATCGGAACATATAGGCGGAAAAAAATCGGTGGTAAATATTAAGGCGGTTTCTTCATTCAGGCGGAACACACCGGCATCGTCGTGGGTGTCGATGTCTACCAAAATATCGGGGTGCACCATGCCGGGTAATTTCGACAGAATATCTGCCAATTCGCCGGGTGGAAGTTTGGCTGAACAGCCGCCATACTCCACGGTTTTGAGCAGGTCAATTTTTTCAGGGGTGGTCATGATGTAATGGATGATTAGATGTAAGATGTTAGATGTTAGATGTAAGATGTTAGATGTAAGATGGAATATTGGAATGATGGAACTATGGAATGAGGGAATGATGGAACTATGGAATGATGGAATGGTACCTGGGGCAGGCAGGGGTTGCTGGAATGCGATGCATTGAGTGTAGTGGACTACTTACAAAGCGGATGTTTATCCGGGTTTTGGTTTTACAATCCTATTGTCTTCAATAGAAAAGGATATTTTATACTGCTCAAGAACACTCTTGCATGCAACCAAATCAAGAGTGTTAATGAGCAGACACATGCCGCACTCCGAAGAGATGTGCTCCGGCACCGGAACAGCTTTGGTAGCGATACCTTGTCCGCTGCACAGCCGGTCGGCCTTCATCACCGT
>JACDJC010003988.1_pt1 | contig 10312 bp, 7 predicted proteins | sample 7454191 | NCBI WGS metagenome assembly JACDJC01 (sample SAMN14253291, study PRJNA609438) | sludge metagenome | isolation source: sludge after 25d culture with pyrite and EDTA | collected 2018-12-20
AAGCCCAGAGAGCATTAAGAGCTCAGATTCAGAGTACATTTGTTAAAATCCTTCTATTTCTTCTGGATTCAAACCATCAAGATTGTCAAGCGCGTAACTGCCGTCAGGATTAACTTTGAGTGTTCTATGCACTTTGGCGGAGGAATATTGACCGGATTTAGAATTGTGTTTCCACCAGATTACTTTTTCAACAGCCATACTGCCTTCGGGACGTGCTGACGATGCATCACCTTCAAACAATTTGGACAAAACTTTTTTAATCGTATCTGCGTCCTGGTCGCTGAACCCTGTACGTTCTGCCAACTGTGGATTCATACTGCCATAGGTAACATAGATAGCATTATCTACACGATGCTTCATCCCCATGGTATCTGAAGATTTCTTGCTACCATCGCCTTCACCGCTTACACTTTTTGTAATTTGGATACTGGATATATTAACAGGATTTAAGCTGAATGCAGATTGGATAGAAATTGGACCGCGAATCGCAATGGAAACACCCTCTCTTTGTTCGCCTTTAAATGCAAAAAGCTGACCAAATGCTCTAACATCAAGCCATTTTTCACATGCCATTTTTGCGGCTTTATCAGGGGAAGTTTTCCGTACATCAAATGCGTCTTTACCTAAACCATATTCATCTGATTCTGCGCGTGCTTTCAGACTTGACATATTATCTACTTTATTATCATCAGATTGAACAAAAATAGAATACCCAGAATGCATCAATACATTGCGAATTTTACGTTTTAAACAAACATCGCTGATCTCACCATATCCATCATAATCAATGCGTGGGCGGTTACTATTTAAGGGATCACCATTTGGATTTGCTCTGTTAACTTTAATAATAAGTGCAAAATCGATTTTAGTTTGTAAGCTCATTTTCTACTCCTTAGTATTTTTATCTTCAACATTTTCATCTTTGTTTTTGTACGATAATCTTTGCAGGTGATAAGCCAGTAAAAATTCGCCGGAAAGCGCTTGATTATTTGTAAAATCCGATCCTTTAAATTTTGAATATATTTCATCCAGTTCTTTTTCACGGTTTACGATAAACCCTTTCCGATTATTATAGAGTCTTTGCTTATAAGGTTGCAGAGCAAGCTCAATATTTCTCCAGGTGGAAAACGGTCTATCAGCAAAATACTGCATCAATCGGGCTGCCGTTGTTGTTCTGTTCTCTCGTCCAATCATCAGCGCCATTTCCTCTATGTACTCTGCAACCGCAAGTAAACGCCCATAAAGGTAATCGCGCGATGAATTTGTAAAATCTAAAGCCATCTTGTAATCCTTTCTTTTATTTATATCAGCATTTCTTTTATAATGCCCTTTATAAAGGGAACAAGCTATGCCCAAATTTTTTTCCCATAACCAGAATTCATCACTTTTGTAAGCACCCCTGTTTACGACATTTTTGAATGTTAGATTTACAATATCTATCGGGATCTGCATCCCATCAATGATAGCAGGAGTAATTCGTTCAATCACATTCTTTTTCAGACTATCCGTAATTCGGGCACCGTAAGCTGACATCCAAATATCTTTAACCACTGGAGAACTAACTGACCATATAGCTTTTTTCTTACTGCTATTACCATCATCTATATAGCGTTTTTGTATCCATGCAAAATCTTCATGCCATTTTTTTACATTATCAAGAAACTCTTCAGCAAAAGATTCTTTGTAATATGTGATACCCATTCGTCCCGGGGTAGCCGAATCCAATCCCATAATAACAATCATTTCTGTTGGATTTAGTTTTGCTGCATAACCTCTCATATAGTTATTAAGCTTCTTCGCAAATGTCTGACCCAAATCTAGAGAATGATCCGGATTTAATTCCATATGGCTTTCTACGACATGTTCTTTCTCTATTATTTCTTCATTAAGAAAAGACCAGATGTCTTCCATCGGTTGTGGAATCTCTTTTCCGGAAACAGCCCAGGCAACAATCACCTGGTCGCCATTTCGGTAACCTTGCCTTGAAATAAGCCAGCGTAAAGCATTGTGGGCTTTTTGAGTAATCTCAAAACTAACCCCGGCAGCATGCTCGGCGGTAATAAATCTGCCTCGAAAAGTAAAACTACTCTTATCATTTGAAGAAATAAGTTTTGCTTTGTCTCCTGTATGCCGAAGTTTCGCTGGGTGGTTGACAGCCAGTGGTACATTATCATCAAAGTTACCAAGCACATAACAAAATCCGTTATTTTCTCCAAAAGATGAATCAAATTTTATCCAGTTGTTTTGGAGCTCTTTATCCTTCCATGTTTGTGAAGATTGTTGTCCTTCGAGTTCAACCGTCCAACACACCATAGCATTGCCTTGATCAAGAACACCTTTCTCTTTCGGTAATAGCCTAAAAAGAGCAGGTTGTTCAGTATTTTCATCTTCCCATTTGGTTAACAAAAAATTTTGATCTGATAAATGTAAAATTGATTCAAGAACCAAATCCTGAACTACAGCTTCTTTTTCAATGTATTTCAAAACCGCTTTTGCCATTGGATGGGAAAATTCAGAATTACACCAATCCTGGAGCTGTTTCTTATATCCGTCAAAATAGGGTTTTTTCTTCCCACCAAATTTTGCATAATCACCGGCAATATATTGCAGTTTGTCTGCTAATGGATGCGGCGCTTCACCACTGCTTCGTCCAGCGGAACTCTCAGTCGCCGGCAAAACAATCTGCGTCTTTTCTAATACCGAAGCTCGTTTAAAATTACCTTCTCCGTCAATCACAATATTAATATGAGCATTTTGCAATGTATGACTTACAGGAATAGGTTTATCGCTTTCTGGTATATCGAGTTTAGAACCTGATTCATAGGTATCAGCTAATTTTGAAAGCCAACTCATAACTCAGCCTCCAGTTCTTCAACCGGTTGAACATTTTCGTTGAGTCCAAATTGTTTGGGCTTCATTTCCCGGACAAAACGGTTTATCTCACACTCTTCAGGTCGTGGGAAATCCAAAACACCGTGCAGCATAGTCGCTTGCCAGAAATTACTGTGTAATTCATTAGTACCCGATTCATCCGGATAATTAAAGCTATGAAACATCAGACCAAAGCCAAGCTCATCTAATTCGTCATAAGCGCCTTTGCCACTGCCAAATTCACAAGGCTCCACATATCCCTGGCAGTCACGGGTTCCAAGAAAAATATCCTGACGTCCTCCTTTGTCCAGCGTACGTTGTAAAATAGCATAATGTTTGCCGTCTATCCTGTCTTTAGTAAGATTAGATTGATGTTCATTCCATTCAAAATGTGCATCTACCTGGTATTCTACGTCATGCAAAAATGTATAAATGGCCAGGCTGTTCCCACCGGTCCAGACTAATGGTTTTGTGCCTTTAGTTTGGGTGCGGAATGGTTTCATTACCCGGACTCTATCCACATACCAAATAAAAGTCGGCTTCCAGTAAATAGACTTCAAAACTCCTTTTATTGCCTCATAAGTCGGCAAATGATAAGTACATTTTTCTCCACCGATTTTGGTTACTGGATCGGTAAAAAGCGCATAACGGCCATATAGCTTAAAACTGATACTATTCTTCAAATCGCACCCTCCTTTTTATTGAATGAGTGTTTCCATTGAACTGCCTTCATTAATAGATACCCCAAAGTTTTCATGATAATGCCGGGCATCAAGATGATAAATCCCTGCACCCGGTTGAATTTCATATATTGCATGTACGTCATTCAGTTTTTTCCAAATATTAGGAAAGACATTGACACTGTATTGTTGAGCTTGTCTTATGAGCTTATAGTATTTTTTGTTGTCAAATTCTTTAGAAACCGCACATAGCTCACTGATTATATTCTTTCCTTCTTTGTATGGAACTATAACCGCCTGTGTCGGCGCGTCAATAGATTTAAAAAGTTTTCCGGCTTCCATAAATGATTGTTGAATAAGGTGATTATTCTTTTTGTAACCAGGATTAAGGTTATTCATACTTAACAAATTAAGCAGTGTATCATTTTTACTGTGTTGCTTTGCGGTTACCGGGTAGGTCATTTCATCCGAGCGTTCGTAAAAATAATAGTTGAAATACGTAGTCATGATCTCAGGGGATAGAAAATCCTGATCTTTAAATTCACTAAAAATTCTTTCAGCTTTGTCTCTGCCAATTTTGATATCAGTCAGCATCTCAATTGATTCTTTATCCGGATTAAGAACTATAACTTCAGAGATTGATTGCTTCCCGTTCCTGTTGCAACGGCCAGCCGCCTGGGCTATGGAATCCAGTCCGGCTAAAAATCTGATTACACTTGAAAAATCTATATCCACCCCTGCCTCTATGAGTTGCGTACTGATGCACAGAACGGGTAATCCATTATCCAGTCTCTCTTTTATCAACTTGAGATTCTTTTTACGATGTGCAGGACAAAGTGAAGTACTTAAATGAAACAAAGTATCTTTATCTACATTAGGCAGAGCTGAAGTATACAAGTCTTGGGCCCATTGTTTTGTATTGACAACAACCAAACAACTTCCTTTCTGCTGTAGTTCGGAAATAGCTAACTCGGTAATTTCCGCTAAGCCCCATCCACCACTTTTTACTTTATTGATTATGTTTACACGTTTTAAATTTTTGAATAACTCACCCTCATTTGAGATAATTTTATTTTCAACGGGAATCGATAATTCACCCTTATCCGGGCGTCTGAGATTATCAAGCAAAGGTTGAGTAGCGGTGCACAATACTACTGTTGTTCGTGTATATGTAGTCAAAAAATTGATGGCATTGCAAAACAGATGAACCATTTTTATTGGTAATGTCTGAATCTCATCGAAAATTAACACGCTGCGGGCAATCTGGTGCATTTTTCTGGCACCACGCGTTCCACCTGAAAACAAGACTTCGAGAAACTGAACCATCGTTAATAAAATAATCGGGGCATCCCAATTTTCAGCAGTAAGCTTACTTTGCCAGGTTTGTTTCTCAGGCTCAAGATTTGAATGATGCTCTAATATCCAGGGATTACCATCCGTTTCATGTTCAATGACTTTTCGAATACTATTGGCGTTTTGTTCAATAATCGATGTATAAGGTATTATGTAGATTATTCTATCCAACCCATGTTTACGGGCATGATGAAGCGCAAATCTAAGACTTGCCAATGTCTTTCCACCACCTGTAGGAACAGTCAAGTTGTATATACCCTGCTTGTCTGTTGCTCTTTTCATGCATGTATTAGAAATATCTTGTCTGATTTTATCAATAGCATATTTAACATGCAGCATACTTACCCAGTCTTCCAGACGAGTTATACCTTCATCCCAATTAACACTTCTGCTGCTTCTTAAGTTCTTATTTGTGGGGTACTCAAAGTCAGCACTATCGATTCTGTCCGCGTCAATTAAACAGCTAAACAACATCCGGGTCCAAATTCCAATATAAAAATATTTTATTGTATCAGAAATTGGTTGCCCATGTTGTTCAGGCCTTGTCAATGGTATTATTTGCTCAATTACGGATTCAATTAGTTCTGTATCAGCGAGGCTCTCAATCTGTGATTTTAAGGAATCAGGTAGGATTCCCAGGATCTCATTTAGGTGAGTTTTATCTTCATTTTTATATATGCGTTTTACAAAGGTATTATCACCATCATTATTTATTACGTCTATTAAGCCACTATGGTGAGAAACCAAAGGCAGCACTAAAAGTTGACCAACGAATTCACCTTGTTTTCCAAACTTTTTGCACATCTCCCAAAGCCACTGCGCACCCGCAGTCGAATGATCGATTTTACCTTTTAAAACACTGGATTCAACATATTCATCTTCATCAGGATTAATAATTCCGGTTCCTGATTTTATATAGTTCTGAAACTCTATGCTGAACTTTCCAAGATCATGTAAAAGGCCGAGTAACTTTCCTGCTTTGGTGATACCGAGTTTTTCTGCCAACTTTGATGTAATTTCACCGACTGCCTGCAAATGTTCTTCTACAGATTGCTTCTGTCCGTCAAGTTTGCGGAAATGAGCAATATAATTTTTATCCATTATAAGAGGGCCTTTTATATACTGAAAAACTTAATTTTAGGGTCATTGATGTGGGAAGTACTTAGAACCATATTGGAATTGGGGAGTTTGTTAGTGTTCCACCCTTACCTTGTCCAGTCCACATAGCAAACGCCCCAGAGAGTTCCATTTAAATGATAGATTTGCTCATAAGTATTCTCCTATAGAAAATCCATAGATTGAAGATTATTATCTTCTATAAATAGAATTCAATTTAATACAGCTCCGCCACGTCACTTACATGATTTCAAAAATCACCATATGAAAACGGTAAAACGATGTTCATCAATTGATGAATTTTTTTATAAAAGAAAGAAATTCAGGAAGATTAAATGATACCGTTCCAAATTGATGTATAATAATGCTTAATTTTATAATAAGAATCAAATATTTATTGCGGGATTTCTAAAAAAAAACCGCCTTTTTTTTGAACAAGCCTGTGCGACCTCCCTACTCCGCCCAAAGCCCGCCGGTTTGCTCCAGCCAATCGGCGATAAGACCCGCGGGGCGATCCGTGTCGTTATCCGACATATCCACCTCCAGAACCGGTAAAACCGACTGCCCGATCAGCTCTCTGAATCGCTCCTGCTCTCTGATAAAAATGTCCAGATCGTCATATTGGCGCGGATTCCCCGAAACCTTTAGCCGTTCCGCGCGGGCGGCCTGAAATGATTCCGGTGAACGGGTACAAAATATCAGTCGGAAACCGAGTCCGGCAAGCCCCTCATCCAGCCGGCGGAAATCATAGTCTTTGCCGTGATTCATCATCTGAAACAGACGCGTGGAGATGTGAAAGCGGTCGATGATCCATGAATAATATCGCTGAAGCTCAAACAGCTTTAGCCAGGTTCGGTAAGTTTCCATGGCCCGGGATTCTTCATCCGGATTAAAATTGATCAATCCCCTGCCCCAGGGGAAATTTGTAAAGGCGCACCACTCCGCCGAAATCAGCGGCGAATGATACCGGTATTTCCGCGGCCCCACAATTCGCGGGTGCTCATTAAGCGTAAAGGCCAGTTCCGTTTTATGGGTTAATCTTGTGCCTTCCAGTATGATTTTGGGGCATAATTTCCTAACCATTTTCCATCACCTTAATTCAAATCCTGAATTTAATCCGGTATTTTGTCTATCCGGTTCCAATTATATTTCAATCGCTTAAATCTTCCGGAATCAGCGCGTATAAAACGGCGTCCATCACATGATCGTTTACAATCAGCCGGTTTCTCAGTACTCCTTCACGCCGCGCGCCCGTTTTTTCCGCCACACGGAGACTGGCCTTATTCTCCCTGGCCACCAGTATTTCGATCCGCCCGAGATTGAGTTTTTGAAACCCGAACCTGGCGGCTAGAATGGCCGCGGCGGTCGTCACCCCTTTGCCGGTTTCACTGCTTCGTACCCAATAACCGAGATTGGCGTAACGATGCGTGATATTGATCTGGTTAATCCCCACGCCGCCCAAAAACCGTCCTGTGGCGGTGTGGGTGATGACAAAATGAAATTCCACGCCCTTTTTCCAGGCTTCATCGCAGCGGGCGATCCATTGTTCACTCTCTTTCCTGGAATAATCCGGATGACACCAGGGCAGCCAGGGATGAACTTCATAAATAGATTCACGGGCGGCGAGATATAGATCTTCCGCGTCTTCTTTTTTATACGGCCGTATCATCACGGCGTCAATCGTTGATGCTTCAAACATTAGTGTTTCCCCCACACAACATTCTGTTAAATCCGGTGGTTCAGTCTATTAAATATCCTTATTAATCACTTTAATTTTCTTAGCGTTTTCGTTGATCACCCTGCCGATCAGTACCGCGTCATTCTCACCGGCTTTTTTGAGATTTTTCATCAGCCGTTCCGATCTGCTTTCCGGGACCGCGATCAACAGGCCTCCGGAGGTCTGCGCGTCGTTTAAGACCAGTCTCATCACGGCTGAAATTTGCCCGTCATACTGAACGTACGACTCCGTGTATGAGAAATTATCCCGGGTACCGCCGGGGACAACACCCGAAGCGGCAAGTTCGGTCACACCGGGCAGCAGCGGAATATTTCCGGCTGAAATCATTGCGGAGGTCCCGGAGCCTTTCATCATTTCCAACAAATGCCCGATCAGCCCGAATCCCGTGATATCCGTGCAGGCGTTCACACCGGTTTCCCGCATGGCTTCCGCGGCGTTTTTATTCAGTTTGGCCATGGTTTTGATGAGCAGCGTTTCCCGCTCCTTCTCAAGCATTCCCTGTTTCAGAGCCGTTGAAAGAATGCCGGTACCGAGAGGCTTAGTGAGAATCAATAGATCGCCTGCCGCCGCGCCGCTGTTGGTGACTATTTTATTAGGATCCACTATTCCCGTTACGGAAAGACCAAATTTCGGCTCGGTATCCTCAACCGTATGACCTCCGATGATGGAAATTCCCGCCTCTTCCGCTTTACTCTGCGCGCCCTGAAGAATTTCTTCAAGAACGCTGAGCGGGAGACGGTTTGCCGGAAATCCCACAATATTCAGGGCAAAAAGCGCCTTTCCGCCCATGGCGTATATATCGCTTAATGAATTGGCCGCGGCGATGGCGCCGAAATCGAAGGGATTATCGACGACCGGCGTGAAAAAATCAACCGTCTGGACAATGGCAGTTTTATCATCGATCCGGTAAACCGCCGCGTCATCGGATGACTCCGTACCCACCAGCACATTTTTATCGGTGGGAACCGGTAGCTTGCGCAGCACCGCTTCAAGAAGCTGCGGCCGGATTTTACAGGCGCAGCCGAGACCGTGGGTGAATTGTGTCAGCTTCACCTCCCCGTGGCCAATAGTTAGAAAAGGCTTTTCTTCAAGGGGTCTCAGTTGTCTCACAACTTCACTGATTTCCTCCACCGCGGCGCGGATGTCCTGAATGGTGGTAAAGCGTCCCACCGAGAAACGGATGGTACCCATGGCGTATTCCAGCGGCACCTTCATGGCTTCCAGCACGGCGGAAACATCTATTTTATCGCTGTGACAGGCCGCGCCCGCGGAGGCCGCCACATTTTTTAGCCCGGACAATATCAGATTGGCTTCAATCCCCTTAAAACTGACGCTTGAGGTGTTCGGCAGTCTTTTCTCCGGATGACCGTTGATTTGAATAAAGGGGAATCGCTCTTTCAGGCTGTTTTCAAGCTCATTCCGCGTTTTAAGCATGTGTTCCCGGTATTTATCCAGATTTTCTGTAATCAGCTCACACGCTTCGCCGAGAGCGGCGATTTCGATGACATTTTCCGTGCCGCCGCGCAGATTCATCTCATGATCGGCGCCGTGAATCAATTTTTCGAGTTTGACGCCGGTCCTGATGTATAAAACGCCAATCCCTTTCGGAGCGTAGAGTTTATGACCGGCGATGGACAACAGATCCACGTTCAGCTCATCCACACGCGCGGGGATCTTCCCCACCGACTGCGCGCAATCGCTGTGAACAATGATCCCATGCTCATGCGCGATATCCGCGATTTCTCTTACGGGCTGTATGGTACCCACTTCATTATTGGCGTGCATGACCGATATCAGGATGGTTTGCGGCGTCATGGCATTCTTGACATCCGCCGGATCGACGAGTCCGTTATGATCCACCGGCAGGTAGGTGACCTGAAAGCCCTGTGTTTCCAGATAACGGCAAACCTGAATGACCGCTGGATGTTCGATGACCGTGGTAATGATGTGATTGCCTTTGTGGCGGTAGGCCAGGGCGGCGCCTTTGATAGCGTAATTATTTGATTCCGATCCGCCGCTGGTGAAGATCACCTCCTCGAAGCGGGCGTGAAGCATCTCCGCCACCTGATTCCGGGCGTGATCCACGGCTTTTTTAGCGTTTGTCCCGAATATGTGCGAACTGGAAGGATTTCCAAAATGTTCATTGATAAAAGGCAGCATTTTTTCCGCGACACGCGGATCGATTGGCGTAGTGGCGTTATAATCCAGATAGATGGGTCTCATTCTTCACTCCCGAAATATTGAGATTCCGCGCTCTTTTCCCGGATTACTCGGGGAAATTAGAGCGGTCGTCACAAATATACGAAATCAGTTTGATTGGAGGAAATGAATGATTAGAAAACCCGCCGGGCAGGGAAAAAAAAGTATCTGAATACCGAATTTATTGTTTTTTGTTAGGCAGGGTGATGGTGTATTCGCAATATTGCTCACTTGTAAAGGTGATTTTTACTTTTCCGCCGTGCATTTTTAACTTTTTCTTTACCAGATCCATATCACGGAAAATTTCTTTACTATGTTCCGCCTCGCTTAGGCTGGATGTGGCCGCGCCGGGCAT